>Ga0070741_10000663_pt1 | contig 118415 bp, 102 predicted proteins | sample Coa_R1_4_FD_66440 | JGI IMG/M metagenome (GOLD analysis project Ga0070741, IMG submission 66440) | Surface soil microbial communities from Centralia Pennsylvania, which are recovering from an underground coalmine fire - Coalmine... | ecosystem: Environmental > Terrestrial > Soil >... | reverse complement strand
TTGGCCAGTAAAGCCTCTAACCGGGCGCGTTCTGCGGCTTTGAGTGTGAGATGTTTTTCCTTCATTGGCCCATCCTGATACAGATGGCCAGCAATGTAAAGCAACTTAGTTGACGGACTAATTACGTCCATTGTAAAAGTGAATGCCAGCAGGGCCGGGATGACGGTGAGTAGTTGAAGTTTGCTGAAAGTTTCCATAACAGATCCCCGATTCGCAGTTTCACGGCCAGCCCTCTGTCTGTACGGGGAGCTGCCAGCTCCCCGATGAATCAGATCAGAGCAATTCTGAATGCCTGAAGGTTTGGGTGCCACCGGGGAACTGGCAGCTCCCCGTACTCTGATTTGGAACCCGTTCTAAACACGATGACCGGCCAGCGCGTACCGTACTTCGGTTCGTTGCACCCGCCCTTCCGCTTCGAGCTTCTCCAAGTGCGCGAGGACAGACATTTCGGCCAGACGGTGCGCCGCTTCGGGCACGTCCGTATAAACTGCCCTCACGATTTCCGGGATGGTCTGGGGCGCCTGGGACCGGGCCAGCGCGTCAACGATCATCGCCTCGCGTTCGCCGCGGTGCCGGATGTATTCCTCGATCTTACCGCGCGCCTCGGCCAGGATGGGCCCATGCGCCGGGAAGAGCGCAGTCAGTCGCGGCAGTTCGAGGAAACGCCTGAGCGAAGCCAGGTATTCGACCATGTTGCCTTCGGGCGGCGCGATGACGACCGTCCCGAGGCCGACGATGCAATCCCCCGTGATCAAGCTGCCGGAATTCTCCTCGTAAAAGCCCAAGTGCCCGCGCGCGTGGCCGGGAGACCAGAGCGCGCGCAAACGCCAGCCGGGGTCGCCCGGGAGTTCGATCACTTCGTTGTCTTCAATCAATCGGTCAACGCGGACGGTGTCGGCAATGGCTTCCGCCGTCAGGCGGTGCGCCGCCACCGGCGCATTGAAACGTCGGGCGAGATGGTTCACGCCGCCGATGTGGTCAGGGTGCAGGTGCGTGATGATGATTTCGCGGACGCTCCGCCCTTCGGCGAGCAGGGCGGAAAGCAGGTCGTCCAGCTTCTGCTGCTCTTCTTCGTAAGGCGAGCCGGGGTCAATCACGACCAGTTCGTCGCCGCCGACGATAAGGCAGTTGGTGTGCGTCGCCGGCGGCAGCGTCGGCGTGCGCAGCGAACACACCCAGAAACCGGCGCGCAATTCCACCCGCTGATGAGCGTCACGTTCCGCCTGCGGGATCAGGTGTAACCTCTCGGCGAAGCCTTCAGCCCTGTCATCGAGCGCTTTGATGACGTCCAGAATAGGCGTCGCGATCAGCGTCTCCCCGCGCTTCCATTTGCCCAGCGCCTCGCGCGGGCGCAGCCATTCGCCGCTGTGCAGCTCACCGGGGATGATTTCCGCCTCCTGCCCCTCGGGCAGCCAGGCGGCGAAGAAGAAGGTATTGAACCGCTTCGGCATGCTCGGCGGCGTCACGTAACGCGGCAGTTCGGTCAGCAGCTCCGCGTCGAGCGTGAGCCCCGCCCGTTCGAGCAGGGCGGCGAAACTGACGCGGTCATCGGCGAGCGCCGCACGCATCGAGCTGAGCTGATCCGCGGTCAGCCGTTCAACCCCGCGCGCGATCAGCACGCCAGTCTCCTCAAACACTTCACGCACCACGCAGGCGCGCATCGCGGCGGCTTCCGCGTCGTCGCAATTAAGGATAGTCACTTCGTAATCACCCGCATCACGCTGGCCGCCGGGGAAAGCGTGCCAGCCGCCCATAAATGACAGCTTCAGCGAACGCTTCACCCAGTAAACTTTCGGGTCCGCGGGATCGCGCAGCAGCACCATCGCTGCCGCATCTCTGGGAATGGCGGGTTTGGTTGTTTGTGACATGGCCGGGAATATAGCATGGCTGTCACGGTCAGCGCATCAGTCCGGCCCTTCCCGTCATCATGCAAAAAGGGCGAAGCAGGATGACTGCTTCGCCCTGATGATCGGAATCAGTGCTGCTTACTTCTCTTTTTTATACTCCCAGCGGAAAGTGCCGGGAGGCCCTTCCTTGATGGTGTAATCGGACGGCACTTCAAAGAGTGAATGGTCCGGCTCGCGGCGCGAGACGTTGATCAGCTTGTAGACGTTCTCGCCCGTGCGCGGATCGAAATGGCGGCGCAGGAGGTCGGTCTGCAGCTCCGGCGAGTACCACCGCTCCGTCACGATTTCGATGGGGCGCTCGTTGCCGATCTCGCCGGCCGGGATCGTCGTCGTCCAGCGCGTGCCTTCGGCCTCGACGCCTTCAATCGTCTGTTTGCCGAGCGATTCTTTCTTCGCCTGATGCGTCTCGGACATGGCCTTCACGCCGGCAAGTATATCGCCACCCATCGGCAGGTGTCCTTCAGCCAGCACCTTCGGCCTCGCCGCCATCAGTATTTCGCCTTCCTTCGAGTTAAGGAGGACATCACCCGGAGGCGGCTGCTCCCCTTCATCACTGAGCGTGAAGTTAAAGGTCAGGAGCCCGGAAATCTTCACCGGCTGGCCTCCCAGAAGGGTCGGTTTGAATCTCCACTGCCGGGCGGCTTCCACCGCGCTGTCCCGCAGCAGCGGGTGGCCGGAGACGGCGGATGCTTCCGTAACCTCTCCAGCCTCATTGACGGTGACCTGCACCTGCACTGCCCCCGACGCGCGCGCGGCCTTGGCAATCGGGGGATAAGGCGGCTGGACTCGCCTCGTCGCATTTCCCTGCAACGCACTGCCTGCCACATTGACCCTTCTCGGGGCGACGGGCTGAGCCTCAGAGCTTTCCGGAGCCCTTGGCGCCAGTGCCATGGGTGTTCGTACAAAAGTGCGGAAGCCCATCTTCGTCGCGGTTCTGGAGCGCGGGTCGAGCGAGTAGTTGACGTTCGCCACCGGGTCGTTGATGAAGATCATCCTTGGCACGTCAACATTCGCGGCCAGCGGCCCGATCAGGTTCAGTGTCTGCTCGCGGCGCGTCCGGCCCTCGCTGTCGCGGAAGACCTGCGAGGTCGTCCGGTGGACTATCCGGTTACCGTCCATCAGCGTCTGCGTCGTTTCGGTGACGGCGTCGGCTGAATACGGCGCGCCCTTAACCACCTTGCTGTCAAAGCTCATCTCCGAGGAGACGAATTGAAAAGTGCGCTCGACCCCGTCCTGCCCGAAGCTGAATATCTGGGGGACGGCCGGCATCGGTGGTGCGGCGGGTTCCTGAAAAGTATCGCCGTCGGTAGTGCGAAGGATGATCGTCCCCCTCTCTTCGACCCTTTCGACTCTCCGCGGCGCACTCTCGCGCGACTTGTCCTGCGGCACGGTCTGCGCCAGACCGGTGAAGCTGCTCACGGTCATGGCGAGGGCGCAGGAGGCTGAAATGATCTTTCTGGCGTGAACTTTCATAATGATCTCTCCCTGAGTTGGTTTTGCTGACCGGGTTGTTACCTTGGCGTCCGGCCAGGGACGTAGTTGGCAAATCGGATCGCGCGCGCCATCCCGTCATCGCCCACCAGAACTTCGGCCCTGATGGGTTCATTGGCGCGCTCCACATTCATCGGCAGGCCGAAAGTCGGCAGCACCGAACGCGGCATTCTGACGCGCATCAGGTGACCGCTCTCCATCGGGATCTGATCCCCGCTGCCGAGCGGGATGAAATCAGAATAGACTTCATCAACAGTTGGAGTTGGTGAAGGAGTGTTTCTATCATTCCTGGCCAGGGCCGGCCTGTGTCGTGGAGGAATGCTGTTTCTCCTGATTCCGTTACCGGATGATGCCTTCTGAAAACCGGGATTTTCGGTCACCCCGGGCAGGCTCTCATCATTGCGAACCGGCTGCGGGGCTGGCGAATCATTCTGCTTGTTCTGCCCCGGCGTAACCGGCGGTGCCGGCGCTTCAGCGATATGCTCGTCTTTCTTAGGCGATGGCGCCTGCATCAATCGCGGCACAATCATCGCAGCCAGGATCAGAATCGCGGCTGCGGCCACCCACCACCGCCACGACGGCGGGAGCTGGCGAATGGCGCGGACGGCCAGCTGCGGACCGTCACCGACGAATGCCGTTCTGGCCGTCGCGAATTGTTCGACGGCGACCTGCTCACGGGCGGCCTGCCCTCTGAAGGCCGCGCGCAGAGCGGTTTCGACGTGCGCGGGAGCTTCACCTGACCCGGTCGTCGCCGCCAGCGCGCGCAGTCCCCTGGTCAGGGACTGTTCGTCAGCGAGCCGCGCCGCGCAACCCTTGCAGGCCGCGGCGTGGCCCAGCCCGTCCGCGCGGACGCCCGCGTCCATCATCCGCTCGCGGGACAGATCCGCAGTGATCTTTTCAAACTCCTGACAGTTCATAACGCATACCTCAACGAAACAACTCCTTCTGCTGCGACGGTCGCCCGGCTCACGCTTTTTAATTTCTCCACCAGCAAGGCCCTCCCCCGATTCAATCGTGAACGCACGGTGCCGATCGGACAGCCGATCACTTCAGCCGCCTCGGCGTAATTCATTTCGTGCAGTTCGCACAGCACGATCACTTCGCGGTAATGTTCCGGAAGCGCCAGCACGGCCTGACGCACGGCCCCGATTGTCTCATTGCGCGTCAGGTCGCCGAGCGGGTCGTCATCGGCGATCAATGTTTCATGCGCCGGCCACTCGCCCCCATCCGCGTCTTCGGGCATGGCGACATAGGGCCGGTCGCGGTGAAGCAGCCGCAGCACCTGATTGCGCGCAATGCCGTAGAGCCATGTGTTCAATGAACCGCGCTTCTGGTCGTAAACCTCAGGCTTGCGCATCAGGGCGATGAACACTTCCTGAGTGACGTCTTCCGCGACCGATTCCGAGCCGCTCATCCGCAGCGCGAAACGATACACTCCCCCCTGCCGCCGTCGGTAAAGCGACACGAAGGCATCCTCATCCCCGGCCATCATCAGCCGCAGCAATTCTTCATCGCTCGTCGTCGCGTGAACCTTCATTCTTAATTCTCTCAGGCGGGCCCTTAAACTCCGATCATCTGACTTCCACCCTTTATTCGGCCGGTCATCCCGAAAAGTTCCACAAAGTCGCCGGAAAATAAAAGCCGGTGGAAAAGGGAAGGAGACGGCGACTCCACCGATCTTTGCGTTTTGCCTTTTCAATCCGCTACTATCGCCACTAATCAAAAGCTGATGAAAATGATTGCCGGGTGTGCAGCAAATTTTGCAGTTTGCTGTTCACCTTCAGGAAAGGAAGGGTCAGAGATGGACTGCCTTTTTTGCAGAATCGTCGCCGGAGAAATCCCGTCGCAGAAGATTTACGAAGATGAACACGCCATCGCCTTTCGCGACGTCAACCCGCAGGCCCCGACGCATGCCCTGCTCATTCCGCGCCGGCACGTCGCCTCGCTCAATGACGTGACCGGTGAGGATCACAAGCTGCTCGGCCATCTGCTGTGCGTCGCGCCGAAGATTGCGAAACAGGAGGGCCTCGCCGACGACGGCTACCGGCTGGTCATCAACACCGGGGCCGGGGCCGGGCAAAGCGTCTTTCACATCCACCTGCACATCCTTGGCGGGCGGCCGCTCACATGGCCTCCGGGTTGAGTTGAAGTCGGGCGGGAATCAGAACAGGTTGATTGACCGCAGGAAGTTGAAGCCCGCCAGAAGCGAAGCGCCGGCCAGCCAGACGGACGCGGCGATCACGGCAACCACGACCGCCAGCACGGACCCGACGAACAGGTAATCCGAGAGCCCGGGCTGTCGGCGCTCGCCCGCATACCGGCGCAGCAGGTTCATATTCCAGCGGTTCGATTTGATGAAGAAATCGCCCGCGTCGCCGACGACCGGAATCATCCCGACCAGCGCGTCAATGACGACGTTCAGCCCCATCCGCAGCAGCACCAGTTTCGGCAGGCGGTAATACACCGCGCTGCCGACGATGTAGAGCCCGAGCAGCGTCGTCACCGCGTCCCCGGCCCCGGGGATCAGTCCGATGATCGGATCAAGCCCGATCCGCTTGTTGATGATCGGAATGCGAATCAGGTCGTCGAGCAGCCACGCGATGCGGTCAGGGTAGTCGATGCCGGCGCGCCGCTCTGGCGACAGGGCAGACATATCGTTTTCCGCCAGGATCAGATTACTGTCATTCATTGAACCCATCTTCCGCTCCTCCACTTTCACTGCCCCGGGGGCAGGTCAGAATGGCCTCGCCGCCGCGCGCCCGATGCGCCCGAAGAAACGACCCAGAGAGCGCTTCTTTGAACCCTGCGGGGTGAAGAGCGCCATCTCCGGCACGCCGATGTCTTCGTCGCCATGCTTTTCCTTGAGCCAGCGCTGGAACAGATCCCTGATCACCTGATGGTCTTCGGCCGAAGCCAGCATCGCGTAACGCAGGTGGTGCGGCGAGGCGATCTGGAATTTGCGGTTGGAGTAGTAATAACGCAGTGTGTTGAAGAACTGCTCGTCGCCCAACCGGCGGCGCAACCCGGCGAGCATCAGCGCGCCCTTGGCCTGGACGATGGCGGAATACTGAATGAAGCTGTGAAAATCCTTCGCGGGCTTGTCCACTTCCTGATCCGTCCCGCCGAGCATGCGGTAGGCGTGATAGACGCCGCGCAACTGCCGCTCAATCGCCTCGTCGCCGGCGGCCCGCCCGTAGACGGCTTCGTAATAATAAGCTGCGGCATAATTCGCCAGCGCCTCATCAAGCCACGGGTTGCGCTGCGGGTCGCTGCCGACGACGCCGCCCCACCACTGGTGGGCCACGCAGTGCGCGAGCGTGAATTCAATCGCCGATTTAATGACGTCCGCCTGCTCGCGCAACAGATCCGGCAGTCGTTTCGCTTCCGGCGCATTGAAGTCAATGTAATAAGCCTGCGCCAGCGCCGCCAGGCCCGGGAACTCGATCCCACTGTAACCGGCGGTCAGGGGCACTTCGACGACGCTCAGCAGCGGGTACGGGTATTCGCCGAAGGCCTTGTTGTAAGTCTCAACCGCGCCGACCGCGACCCCGAGCATCTGCTGGCCGAGCCGCTCGTCGCCTTCGCGAAAGTACGAGACGACCCGCGTCTGGCCGACGCGCTTTTCGACCGACTGCAATTTTTCCCCGAGCGCGATCGCAAACCCGCGCAGCCGCTCGCCGCGGAAAACGTATTCGCTGCGATTTTTTGCCGCCGCCTCAGTCGGGGCGGTAATCTTCCGGCCCTGCCCTTCCGCCGATGAGATGACCGTCAGGCCGTCATCAACTCTGACCGTCACGTCATAATCGGCGACATCGCTCAGCACGATTCCGCTCACCCCGGCCGCGAGCCCCTGCTCGGTCGAGAGCGCGGCGCGGGTCGCCAGCATGGGGTAGAAATACCCGAGCAGCATCGCCTGCTCGCTGGCAAAGAACATGTCGCGGGCGTCGCGCTGCAACCGCTCGTCACTGACGGCGTCATTGACCTCCTGGAGGAAATGCGCGAGCAGGCTGGTCTCTTCGCGCTGAACCTTCGGCACGCGCCCGGAAAATTCCAGCCTGAGTTCCAGACTCTGACCCGGCGCCAGCTTCGCGGGCAATTGCACCCTGACCAGCGTACCACGCGACTTGAGGCTGAACTTCAGTTCCCGCTCGCCTGAGCTGACCCGTTCGAGCGCGAGCCAGGGCTCGGCATCCTCGCCGAGGCCGACGTTCGGGTAAAGATGAAAGCTGACGCTGTCCACTTCAGTGCGGTTCGAATTGACGAAGCGCACCACTTCGTGGCCGGTAAAGCTCGCGGCGCGGTAATCAATGTCAATCGTGATTTGATAACGCTGTGGCAGGCCGGCGGGGTCATATTTCACCGGCTTCTCGCGCCGCGATTCCCCCGCGCCGGCCGGCGGCACGAGGGCAAACAGGCAGAACAGGGCGCCAAGGCAAAGCCGCCCGGGCCTGGTCTGCTTGTTCGGACTGTTCAGTGGATGCACGTCAGCATTCTAAACTAAAAATTCTCCCCGTGCAGGCCACCGCCTTTTTTCTTGACATCCATCCGCCGCCTGAATACTATCCGTCTTCTTGAAAACGACTTTCAAGTTCGGTTTCAAGAGAGATCCATTGACTCGCGGGAAACAGACCTGCGATTTCCACTGCTCTCAAGCCGAATCCGGAGACGAGGTTGAAGAAGAAAAAGAAGAAATGCTGTCGCAGCTGGAAGGACGGCAAGGCCTGCCGGAAGTGTCCTCTCTTCCGCTGACCTGACGGGGTTCGACCGGAATAAAATTCGGCCCCTCACATTGAAAACAACGAAGCCCGGGGGCGCGGCAACGCCACCGGGTTTCCGTCCCGGACCGACCCGGTCCGTTCTGGCAACTTCGCGGGCTATGCGTGCGGACCATCCTGTCACGCTTCCCACTGACATGACACCCGCCATTTCCCGGCATCACGCTGCGGCGTGCAGGAGATTGTTATGCGCCCTCGACTGAATCTGAAACACACGAACCGTTTACTCCGACCTTCACTCGGCAATCAACCCGTCAGCACCGCATTCATCACAGTGATTGTGATGATCTGCGGTTTCGCTCCCCTGCTGATCTCTCCAACGACCTTCGCGCAGACCGAGCTGACCGGAGGTGTGCGAGGAGTCATCACTTCTCTCAACCGTAACGAAGTCATCCCCGACGCCAGAGTCGTCCTCATCAATGACGCGCTACGTGTGCGCCGCGAGACGAAGACTGATAGTGAGGGCCGGTTCGCTTTTCTCGGTCTGCCACCCGGCGCCGGTTATCGGGTTACGGCGAGTGTGGATCACTTCCGTGAAATCACACATGATCTCGCGACACTCTCATCAGGCGATTCACTGGTGCAGGATTTCGCGCTTGAAGTCGCCGGCGTCAATGAATCAATTGACATTACCGCCGACGCCGCGGCGATTGTTTCCAATGCGCCCGAAATCAGCCAGGTGATAGACGCCCGCCGCCTCGCCGAACTCCCCTCGAACGGCCGCGGCCTCAACCGCTTCGCGCTGCTCGACCCGCACGTGCGCAACACCGCCGGGCTCGGCAGCGACGGCTCGGGCGCGACCCGCCTGACGATCAACGCCAGCTCTTACCGGCACACGCATTACCGGCTGGACGGCAACTCGAATTACGAATCGGTCTTCGCCAACTCGCCGCAGCAGCAGGTTTCTGTGTCGGCGGTGCAGGAATTCAAGGTGCTGACCAACCAGTATTCGGCCGAGTACGGCGGCTCATCGGCCGGCATCATCAGCACGACGACCAGAAGCGGGACGGATCAGTTTCACGGCGAAGGCTTCGTCTTCCTCCGCCCGAGCGGCATTCAGGCGCGCCCGCCCATAGCCTCCCTGCGCGTGCCCAGCGAGCTGTGGCAGTTCGGCGGCTCTGCGGGCGGCCCGCTCGTCAAAGACCGCGTCAGCTTCTTCTTCAACTACGAGCGCTCGCAGGGCAATCGCGGCTCGTTCATTCAGTCGCCGGTGGCGGAGACCTTCATCGGCAAACAGCGCGACCACCTCGCGCTCGCGCGCGCCGATTACCGTTTCAGCGAGACGCATTCGCTCGGGCTGCGGCTGAACGGCGCCTACAGCAGCAACAACAACGTCAACGATGCGGTGAGCGGGTTCAATCAGCCGAGTACGGCGCGCGCGAGCATCGTCCAGAGCGTCGCCGGGCTGCTGACCGACCGCCAGAGCTGGGGCACAAAGCTCAACGAATTCCGCCTGAGCTATAGCAACGCCATCCCCAGCTCAAGCCGCCCCCTTGAACCGTCAGTAATGATCACCCGCCCGAATTACAGCACGACCGGCGGCTCTTCATTCTCTTTCGTCCGCACGCAAAGCACTCAACTGGCCGACCAGCTGACGTGGCAGGCGGGCAGGCACGAGCTGCGTCTGGGTGCGGATTACCTGCGCCAGAAGGTGGTGGATGATTCGTTTTCGCTCTACGGCACGTACACCTTCGCGCCCGGCGCGCCGAAGGCCGGTGAAGTCCCGGTGCAGTATTTACAGACTTTCGGCAGGGAGCTGTTGCACTACGGCCAGACGGCGATCTCGGGTTTCGCGCAGGACAACTGGCGAGTGCATCCGCGGCTGACGCTCAATCTGGGGCTGCGCTACGAATATCAGTCAGTCACCGACGAGCAGAATAATTTTGCGCCGCGCCTCGGGTTTGCCTGGGACGTCAGAGGCAACGGCAACACGGTCATTCGCGGCGGCGGCGGGGTTTATTACGATCAGTATTACTTCTACATCCTGCGCCGCTTCCTGTTTCAGGGGCTGACTTCGCGGACCGTCTCAGTCACACTTAAGCCGACCGACGCCGGCTTCCCAGTCTTCCCGAATTCGCTCGCGGCCCCGCCGGGCGGCCCAAGTGAAGCGCGCCGCGACCTGTACCTCGCGCCCGAGCGCCGCCTCAACCCGTACAGCACGCAATTCTCGCTCGGCCTCCAGCGGAAGCTCATCGGCGGTCTGACGCTGACAGTTGACGGCATCAGTTCGCACACGCTCCGGCAGATGCGCGCGATTGACATCAACGCGCCCGCGCCATTCCCGCGCACAGCACCCGGTCAGACGCGCAGCGGGGCCGCAGCTGACGCGACCCGCCCGCTCAAGACTTACGCCGGCGTGCCGGTGAGGAACGTGGTCGTGGTGGAAAACACCGGGATGAGCGATTACGATGCGCTCGATGTCGGCCTTGTCAAAGCCTTTGCCAGACGCTTCCAGCTCGAAGGCCATTACGTCTACAGCAACGCCACGACCGATTCGATGTTCTTCGGCGAACCGAATACGGGCGTGCCGAACGACTGGAACAACAACCTGCGGCTGGAACACGGCCCGAGCGATTTTTACCAGCGCCACCGTTTCGTCGGTCACGGGATAGTCGAACTGCCTTTCCAGACCCAGGCATCATTCGTGCTGACGCTGGCTTCGGGGCTGCCGGTTGACCCTCGCACCGGGGTTGATAACAACGGCGACAGCAATCTGGTTGACCGCCCGGTCGGGTTCGCGCGCAATTCATTCCGCACTCCCGCACAAGCGAGCTTTGACACATCACTCGCCAGACGCATCACGCTGCGCGAAAACCTCAGGCTGGAATTGCGCGCCGAAGCCTTCAATCTTTTCAACCGCTCGAACCTGATCAAGGTCAACGGCACTTACGGCAACGGTGCGACATCGCTACTGAGTTTCCTCACCCCGATTGCGGGCATCTCGAATTCCGACCCGGGCCGCCAGTTCCAGTTCGCCCTGAGGCTGTTGTTCTGATTGAAAATCCAGGGAGACTCAAAATGATTTCTGAACCAACTCATCGTCATGCTTTCACTCTCAATTACGCCCGCCCCTGGCTGCGTTGTGCGCTGATCACAGTGGCGGTATCTGTCGGCGCATCGCTGCAATGCCTCGCGCAATCTGCCACGCCGCCGCCCGCTTCACAACAGAGTGAAGTCGAACAACTGCGCGGCGAGGTGCGGCAACTGCGCGCTGAAATGGAGCGGCTGCGCGCCCTGGTCGAAAAGAACAATCAGGCGGCCTCACTGACTCCCGCGGCGCCACAGACTGGAACAGGCGCTGAGACGAAACCGCTCAAAGAAGCCAGGGTGAGCGGCGTGCCGCAAGCCTCTTCGGAGGTGGTCGACAATCCAAAGGTCGCGATGGCAACCAAGGCGCAGGGCGGCGATTTATCGGGCAACGGCACGCTGCTGCGGACAGATCGCATTACGATTGGCGGCTACGGCGATTTCCAGTTCCGCCAGGCAGCCATCAACGAGCGCGCCGACGGCGGCGGCGTGAATACCTTCCAGAACACGCGCTTCGTCCTCGGCGTGGCAGCCGTCCTCTCGGAGAAGCAGAACATCGTCTTCAACTCGGAAATCGAGTACGAGTTCGGCTCGAAGGAAATTGACGTCGAACAGGCTTTCGTCGAATGGAAGATGAAGCCTGAGATCGCGGTGCGCGGCGGCATCTTCGCGGCCCCGCTCGGTCGCTTCAACGTCTATCACGACTCCAACCTGAACCTGACCACCATCCGCCCGCTCATCAACCAGTTCATCGTGCCTTCAGCCTACCGCGACGCCGGAGTGGGCATTCGCGGGCGATTCAAGCTGCCGCACAAGATGAAGCTGAATTACGAAGCCGATGTCGTGAACGGCATGCGCGGGGTGAATGCCGACGGCGATAAGACGCCGTTCTCGCGCCTGCTCGGCCAGTCCTCCGCCGCCGAGCCGGGGCTGATTGCGTTCCAGGCGGTCAACAAGCGCAAGGCCGTCGTCGGGCGCATCGGGTTCTCGCCCGTGCCGGGCTTTGAGTTCGGCGTCTCCGGTTACAACGGCCACTTCAACGAGCCGGGCGACGCGCCACAGTCGGCGAATATCTTCTTCTTCGACGCCTCCTGGCAGCGCGGCAACCTGGCCATCAACGGCGAATACGGTCGCTCAAACATTGTCGGCGGCGTGTTACGCCAGAGTCCGACCCCGCCGAAATTCATTGAGAATGACCCTGATTCGCTCGCCCGGCTGTCGGAATTCGTCGCCGAGACTTCGCCCGGACAGGACGGCTTTTACGTCGAAGGCACATATCGTTTCCGCCCGCACTTCATGGACAAGAGATTCGATGATGGCGGCTACCTCGCGCCCGTCGTCCGCTATGAGGCAGTGCGGCTTGATCGCACGCTCAAAGACTTCTACCTGAACCGTTCACGCACAACCATCGGGCTGAATTTCGCGCCGTCATCAACGGTCATTTTCAAGTTCAGCTACCTCTTCAATCACCCGTTCGGCAAAGTTCCAAACGCGCCCGCCGGCATCGGAGGAGCAGAGTTCGGGGAAAGCCCGCTGCCACACCTGCGCTACGGGCGTAACGGCTTTACGGGGTCAGTCGCTTACGTTTTCTAAGGAGCGCGGGAAATGAAAAGGCGAGCGATCAGGCTGCTCATCCTCGCGGTCACGCTGTCCGCGTTGGGTCTTGCCAGCGCGGGGCCGCTGACGGTTGCGGTGCAGGCGAAACCTGCGTTTATGGATCGCTACAACAAAGACCCGTACTCAAAACCGGAATTGCGCAATAAATGCACCGTTTGCCACATCGGGCGCGGCGGTGGCGAGCGCAATGACTTCGGCGAAGAGTTTGCTGACGCGGGCTATCGCATCACGCCGAAACTGCGCAAGCAGTTCCCCGCGCTGTTCGTCTCGGAAAAGGAGCAGGGCAGCGAAAAGGGTGGGGCAGCAGCCAATCCTGAAAATCGGCGATAAAACAAACAACGAAGCCCCCGGCGCGGCAACGCCGGAGGCTTCAGGACACGACCGACCCGATTGGTTCTGGCAACTTCGCGAGCGGTGTGCGGACTTCATCCTACACACCTCGTCACGACCAAAGCAATCCCCTGACTACAACCCGAAATCGTCATCCCAGTGGTGGGGTCGCGTGATGGCGAAAAAGCTGCGCAGGCACCGTCCCGGACAAATATCAGCCGTGATTGAACCCGCCGAAAACAGTGAAACCTTTGATGTCATCGCATCACTGCGATTGACCCGGTCTGCTCTGGCAACTTTGCGGGCGGCATGTTGAAATCACTCTATCCACCGCGTTGCGGTCATCGCAATCGCGAAATCACCCTACGGTCAGACGAAGGAGACCTGAGGCACGATGAATCGTTTTCACCGCTGGTTTTGTCGCACGGATTTATGGCAGAGAATGCTCAATGAGAAGGTCATCCCCTGGGCGCTCAAGGGGACGGAGATGGGCGGAGAAATTCTGGAGATCGGGCCGGGGCCGGGCCTGACAACCAACATCCTGCGCCAGCGCTTTCCCCGTATGACCTGTATTGAAATTGATCAGCGCCTCGCCAGTTCACTCAGCCGGCGGATGCAGAATACCAACGTCACCGTCGTCGAAGGCAGCGCAACCGACATGCCCTTCCCGGACAATTCGTTCTCAGGAGTGGTGTCGTTCACCATGCTGCACCACGTCCCTTCGCCACAGCTGCAGGATCAGCTGATCGCCGAAGCGTTCCGCGTACTCAGGCCCGGAGGGACATTCGCCGGAACCGACAGCACCCTGAGCCCCAGCTTCCGGCTCATGCACCTGTGGGACACGATGGTGATAGTCCCGCCCGAAACTTTCGGGGCGCGGCTCGAAGCCGCCGGCTTTACCGACGTGTTTGTTGACCGGGTCAAAAAGGCCTTCCGGTTCCGCGCCCGACGTCCTCCAGCGGCCTGAAAAAAGCCGCCCCGGGCATCCCTGCCCGGGGCGGCTGCACAATAAGGAGGAGGATCAATCGGGGTAAGGCTCAGAAAGCTTCATCAAAGACCACATCGCCTTCGACGCCAACCTGGTAAGCTGAGACCCGCCGCTCGAAGAAGTTCGCCAGCTCCTGCACGTCCTGCAGATCCATAAACCCGAACGGATTTTTCGCGCCGTAACGCGGCGTGAGGCCGAGCATCGCCAGCCGCTGGTCGGCGACGAATTCCAGATACCGGCGCATGTCGGCCACCGACAGGCCGGCCACGCCGCCGCTCAGCAGGTCTTCGGCAAACTGCGTCTCGCATTCCACTGCTTCTTCGGTCATCTCCAGAATCTGTAATGCCATCCGGTCGTCGAACAGCTCCGGCTCCTCGCGGCGGATCGTGTTGATGACCTCAAAGGCGAAGGCCATGTGCGCGCTCTCGTCGCGGAAGACCCAGTTCGTGCCCGCCGCCAGCCCGTGCAGCAGCCCGCGCGAACGCAGGAAGTAGACGTAGGCAAAAGCCGCGAAGAAGAAGAGCCCCTCGATGCACGCCGCAAAGCAGATCAGGTTGAGCAGGAACCGCCGGCGCTCTTCTTTTGTGTCGAGCCGCTCCAGCGCCTGGATCGAGTCCATCCACTTCAGGCAGAATCGCCCCTTGCGGCGAATCGAGGGGATGTTTTCAATCGCCGCAAAGGCCTGCTCGCGTTCGCGCAGGTCGGGGATGTAGGTGTCGAGCAGCGTCAGGTAAAACTGCACGTGCAGCGCCTCTTCATAAAGCTGGCGCGACAGATACATCCGCGCCTCGGGCGAGTTGATGTGCCTGTACAGGTTCAGCACCAGGTTGTTCGCGACAATCGAATCGCCCGTCGCAAAGAAGGCCACCAGCCGGCTGATCAGGTGGCTTTCCGCCGCGTTCATCCGCAGGCGCAGGTCGGTCACGTCGGTCGAGAAATCAACCTCCTCGACCGTCCACGTGTTTTTGATCGCGTTCCGGTACATCTCATAAAAGACCGGGTACTTCATCGGGCGCAGGGTCAGGTCCAATCCGGGGTCAAGCAGCATGCATTCTCTCCTTCAATCAATCATTCATTCGATTCAACCGGCACGAGGTCACAGTAATAAAAGCCCGTCTCGAAATTCTGTGCGGCCCGGTCGTGGTCGTAACAATCCGACTGGTTCTCGCTCCGGGCGGGCTGGTATCTGCGATAAACGATTTCGCCGACGGTGAAGCTGACGGGCCTTTTGAAGTAAGGTGCGTCGAATACAAAAGAGTGATACTCCCCATTCTCCCCGCAGGGATCAACTTTCTCGGGCAGATCGTCGAGAAACGACTGGTCAATCAGCCTGCCGCAAAAGCTCTTGTCCAGATGCCGCTCGTCCACGCAGACGATCACGGCTTTGAATCCCTCTTCGATAAACTCTTCCATCAGCCGGCGCGTCGGAATCTGCCAGAGCGGGAAGACGCCGCGCATGCCAATCTTCTGCAACTGCCGCTCGCGATATTCGCGGAGGTCCTCGAGAAAGATGTCGCCGAAGACGGCGTGCGTAACCTCTCCTGCTCTGAGCCGTTCCATCGTCTCAAACATCAGTCTTTCGTAAACCTCCATCGAAGGCATTTCGGGCATCAGGAGCTGCACCAGTTCAATCCCGATGCTCTCGGCCTGCCGCCTGAGCAGTTCGACCCTCACGCCGTGCATCGCGATCCGCCCGTAATGCTCATTGACCGAAGTGAGCAGATGCGTGACCTCACGCTCGCCGCCCTGCAGCACCCGGTGCAGGCACAGGGCGGAATCCTTGCCACCGCTCCAGTTCATGACAGCCTTCTGCATCCGTTGTTATCTCTTTCGGCTCACTGACAGGCGTCGCAGGCCTCGGGCGTCTCGAGCGAACAAACAAGCGCTTCCGCATCCGTGTAGGTCTTCCGCAGCGCTGCGGCGGTCAGGTCGCCGGTCGGCACCGTCGTCTTCGCAATGCGCGTGGCCGGGCGCGAGCGCAGGTAGTAAGTCGTCTTCAGCCCCTTCTGCCAGGCGTACATATACATCGAAGACAGCTTGCCAATGTTCGGGCTTTCGACAAACAGGTTGAGCGACTGGCTCTGGTCAATGAACGCGCCGCGGTCGGCCGCCATGTCAATCAGCGACCGCATCGGGATCTCCCACGCCGTGCGGTAAATCGCCTTCACCTCACCGGGCAGCTCGGCAATCTCCTGCACCGAGCCTTCGGCCAGCTTGATCTTCGTCCGCACTTCCTCATTCCACAGATTCAGCCGCTTGAGTTCCTGCACGAGGTAGCGGTTGACCTGGAGGAAGTCGCCGGAAAGAGTTTCGCGCTTGAAGAGGTTCGACACCTGCGGCTCGATGCACTCGTAGCAGCCCGCAATCGAGGCAATCGTCGCCGTCGGCGCAATCGCGATCATCAGACTGTTGCGCAACCCGTGCTTTTCAATCTTTCCGCGCAACGCATCCCACCGCGCCACATCTTCAGGGACGACTCCCCACAAATCGAATTGCAGCTCGCCGCGCGCCGCGCGCGTTTCCGCGAAGGCCGGATGCGGCTCTTTCTCCCGCGCCAGTTCGCACGAGGCGTCGAGCGCGGCGTAATAAATCTCTTCCTGAATTCTGGCCGCGAGCTTCCGCGCCTCCGGCGCGTCGAACGGCAGCCGCAGCTGGAAGAAGACGTCCTGCAACCCCATCAGCCCGAGGCCCACGTTGCGCCAGCGGTTGTTTGAATCCTTCGTACTGCTGATCGGGTAATAGTTCAGGTCAATCACCCGGTCAAGTTGCCTGATCGCCAGATGGACCGTGCGCGCCAGCTTGTCGAAGTCGAACTCCCCGCCGGCAACGTGCCGCGCCAGGTTGATCGAGCCAAGGTTGCAGACGGCGGTTTCGCTTTCCGAAGTAACTTCGATGATCTCGGTGCAGAGGTTCGACAGATGCACCGCCATCCCCGAAGCGCCCGTCTGATTACACTTACGGTTGCTTGAATCCTTGAAGGTCATCCAGCCGTTGCCCGTCTGCGCGAGTGTGCGCATCATCCGGGAGTACAGGTCGCGGGCCTTGACCTGCTTTGTGTAAAGCTTCTCTTCCTCAGCTTTGACGTATGCCTTCTCGAACTCCTCGCCGTAGAGGTCAGGCAGGTGCGGAACGACTTTCGGGTCAAAGAGCGACCACACGCCGTCCTCCTGCACGCGCTTCATAAACAGGTCCGAAACCCAGTTGGCCAGGTTCAGGTTGTGCGCGCGGCGCGCCTCGTCGCCCGTGTTGTCGCGCAGTTCGAGGAAGTCTTCGATGTCCGCATGCCACGTTTCGAGATAGACGCAGCAGGCCCCCTTCCTCTTCCCTCCCTGATTCACAGCTGCCACCGAAGCATCCAGCGTTTTCAGCCACGGCACGATGCCGTTCGACTTGCCGTTCGTGCCCGTAATCAGCGACCCCTGCGAACGGACGCGGTGATAAGCGATGCCGATGCCGCCGGAAAATTTCGAGAGCATTGCCACGTCCGTGTACTTGCGATAGATGCCTTCAAGGCTGTCAACCGGCGAATCGAGCAGGAAACAGGACGAAAGCTGTTCGTGCTGCGTGCCTGAATTGAAGAGCGTCGGCGTGCTGGGCACGTATTCGAGCGACGAAAAGAGTTGATAGAGCCGGATTGCCTCGCCGACGGATTCGGCCAGCCCGCAGGCGACGCGCATCCAGAAATACTGCGGCGTCTCGATCACCTCGCGCGTCGTGCGGTTCTTGAGCAGGTAGCGGTCATAGACCGTCCGCAGCCCGAAGAACTCGAACAGGTCGTTGCGCTCGGGCTCGACCGCGGCGTTGAGCTTGCGCGCGCTGGCGGAAACGAATTTCGCGACGCGCTCGTTGACCAGCCCCTGTCTCGACCCGGCGGCGATGGACTGCGAGAAGGACTGGATCTCCTGATTGGAGACTTCCTTGTCAATGAAGGTCGCGAGCAGGCGCGCGGCCAGCCGTGAATACTCGGGCTCCTCGACGATCAGCGAGGCGGAGGTCTGAATTGACAGTACGTCGAGTTCCTTCGTCGTCGCGCCGTCGTAAAGGCCGCTGATCGTCCGGGTCGCCACGCGCAGGGCGTCAACGTGCGCGAGCCCCCGGCAGCAGCGCCCGACGGCGCGTACGATCTTGTTGACGTCCACCGGCTCGAACGAGCCGTTGCGCTTCCTGACGCGCATCATCGTCGGCGCGCTCTCATCCGCCGGGGCCGTCTGTGCCGGCGCGGCAGGCGGGTGTGTCCTGAATGAACCGTGATGAAGTTTCTGACTGCTTTCGGTGACTGTTGAAGATGACATGAGATTATCCGGAGCCGACTCCCTTCCTGACGTAAGTGAAGTTTGATGAGAACCAGCGGGGCGTGAGGAAGGCGTCAGCGGACACGGACGGAGAGCCGCCAGCTTCCCCTCGGAAGCCCGGGTTGGTGCTGCACGCACGGTGCAGGTCACAGGCAGGTCTTCGGACTTGCGGGCCTGAAATCTCCGGGTCGGAGACTTTTTCCTGTCAGCCGCGGCTTCCCGGCAGGATCTGCCAGTGCCTTTCCGGCGGCTCTCGTTCCCGCTCACCGCTGCGGGGCAGCCCCGGATTCACACCGGGTTCCCTTTTCAACGCCTGCTCTGAAATGAATAGCGTACCTGTGACGGGAGCGCAGTCTATAGTAGCCCCTGACGTTTGTCAACACAGCATATTGTGCAAATTTCGATCTTCCGGCAGGAAAGAATTTATGCCGGAAAGATGCCGGGATCGCCAGAATTTCTCCGGCCGGGCGGGCATCACAGGGCAGTCAGATTCTGTCCTGTGACAGTTCCCCGGGGGGCTTTCACTTCCCGGCGGGGTCGCTGATCATCTTCCAGATCGTCAGCTTCGCCGGCTGTGCAAACATCTCGGCACAGTTCTTTCTGAACGTCCGAATGTGCGCCGAGCGGCTATGCTCCTCGAGCCCGGCCATGCCCGTCCAGTTTTCGTAAGCCACAAACTTTACCGGCTCATCAACCGATTGATGGAAGTCATAGTTTATGCAGGCGGCTTCGGCGCGGGTGGCCGCAATCAGCGCCGACAGTTCTTGTTTGAACGCTTCTTCGGTTCCGGGTTTGACTTCGAGGTGAGCGATGACGGTGATCTGTTCCTGATTCATTGGTCCCCTTCGGTGACTTGTTTCTGATTGAATGAAATCCTGCCGGGACTTGTCGGAACCCGGCCCGGCATGTTCTATTGGTCTTCATCCTGGCTGATCCAATTGCACATTTCAACCGGAGCCCTGATGCTGAAAATGAAACTGACGATCTTCCTCTGCGCCCTGCTCACCTGCCCCCTGATCGCCGCCTGCCAGCAGCGCAGTAAAAACAGTCAGACCGGATCGCCGGAGAAGCGCTATCAGGTGAAAGGCAAAGTGGTGTCGGTCGAGAAGGCCGAGAAGCGCGTCAAACTCGACCACGAGGACATCAAAGACGCGGCGGGCAAAATCTTTATGGATGCGATGCAGATGTCATTCAAGGTCAGGGATGATCAGGCGCTGGAAAAACTGGCCCCGGGCGATCAGGTGCAGGCGACGCTGGTGTACAACGAAAACAACAACCTTTCCTGGCTGGAAAAAATAACGATCAAAGAGCCGGCCAAACCTTGACCTCCTGAATTGCAGCTTAACCCTTCAGCAGATTCTTCAGCACGAACCACACGTTGGCCGGGCGCTCAGCCAGGCGGCGCATAAAATACGGATACCAGAACTCGCCGTACGGCACGTAAGTCCGCATCCCCCAGCCTTCCCCTTTCAGCTTCACCTGCAGGTCGCGGCGGATGCCGTAAAGCATCTGGAACTCGAAAGCGCTCTTCGCAATGCCCTCGCGCGTGGCAAAGTCCTTCGTCGCCGCAATCATCTTCTCATCATGCGTCGCGATGCCGTGATAGATGCCGCTCGTGAGCAGCACCTGCATGAGCTTGACGAAATTCGCATCCACATCCTTCTTTTCGGGGAAGGCGACTTCCGCCGGCTCCTGGTAAGCGCCTTTGCAGAGCCGGATGCGCGCGCTGAGTTTCAGCAATTCCGCAATGTCCTTTTCGCTGCGATAAAGGTAAGCCTGAATGACTATGCCGACGTTGTCGAATTCCGCGCGCAGGGTGCGGAAGATGCGCAATGTCGCGTCGGTCTTCGGCGAATCTTCCATATCAATCCGCACGAAGTTACCGCGCCGTGCGGCCTCTTCGACGATCCGGCGCGTGTTGTTCAGGCAGAGCCGTTCGTCAATGTCCAGGCCCAGCTGGGTCAGCTTGACCGAGACGTTCGAGTTGATCCCGGTGTCTTCGATCCGGCCCAGCACGCGCAGGTATTCGCGCACCTCGGCGTCGGCTTCGACCTCCGAAGCGATGCTCTCGCCGAGGTGGTCGAAGGATGCCGTGATGCCGAGCGCGTTCAGCTCGCGGATCGCGTCGAGCGCGTCGTCAATGTTTTCGCCGGCGATGAAGCGGCGGGTCATTTTTCTGGTCGCGCCGAAGCGTGAAATAAAATCCTTAAGGCCATGTTGTCTGGAAAGATAAAGGAGAGCCGATCTGCTGATCATAGAATTCGTCCTGTCGGTGGCGCGTCCGCGGGTGACTGGCGACGCAATTTCCGAAGTGAATGTCAGCATAAATCAGGCTTATGGCCGAAAGCAATCAACGGGTGCGGGGCTTGCGATGCTGATTGCCGCTGGCTGAAAGCCGATGCTATGATGACGCTTCCCGAAGTCGGTTCCCGAATGAACATTTATGAATCTGCTCCTCCTGATCGCGCTGTCGCTTTACCTGGCCGGCGCCATTTATTCAGCGATCACATTTGCGAAACAGCAGCGCGGCACCAGTCTGCTGCTGATGACGCTGCTCGCGGCGGGGTTCGCCGCGCACACTTCATCGCTGCTGCTGCGCTGGGCCGAGCTGGGCCATTTCCCCATCGTCAGCCTGAAGGAGGTCGCCTCGTTCATCGCGTGGGCGATGGTGGCTTATTACCTGATCATCGGCCGGCGCTACCAGGCGCGCGCGCTGCCGACTTTCATCATCCCGTTCGTGATCCTGCTCACGCTGACTGGTCTGCTGCTGCCTGAATCCGACCAGCCGCTGTCGGTCGCGCTCTCGAGCGCCATCACGGCCAGCACCCTGACACAGGTTATTTTCCCGCTGCACGTGATGATGCTGCTCTGCTCCTACGCCGCATTCATCGTGACCTTTGTCAGCGGCGTGATGTATCTGGTGCAGGAGCATGAGCTGAAAGCCAAGCACTTCGGCGGGGCCTTCCGGCGGCTGCCGGCGCTCAACACCTGTGACGACCTGAGTTACCGCTCGCTGACGATCGGGTTCACGCTGCTGACGCTGGGGATGCTGATCGGGATCATCTGGAACAACCAGCGCGACGGGCGCTGGTGGCACAACGACCCGAAGGAAGTGCTGGCGCTGGTGACCTGGCTGATTTACCTGACGATGATTCATTACCGCCTGACCGCGGGCTGGCGCGGGCGGCGCGTCGCCTGGCTCTCGATAGCGGGTTTCGTCGTGGTCCTGTTCACCTGGGTCGGTGCGAGGTTTATGGGCGGGTATCATGTGTTCGGGTAGTTTTTGAACTGCGGGACTGGAATATGGCACTACCACGATCAGAACTGATTTTTTCCGAAGAAGAATATCTGGCGCTGGAACGTGAGGCGGAGGAAAGACACGAGTATCTGGATGGACACATTTATGCGATGGCTGGCGAGAGCGGCGCGCATGCCGATATTTGCGTCAACCTGACCAGAATCGTCAGCACTCAGTTACTCGGCAAACCCTGTCGGGTAAGGTCAAAGGATACGAAGGTTCGCAGTGGGCGGAAGCCGCGCAATCCGCGTTATCCAAAGGGAATGTATTCTTACCCTGATCTGGTAGTCATTTGTGGAGAACCGCAGTATCACGATCAGTACCGCGATGTCGTTCTCAACCCGCAGGTGATCATTGAAGTATTGTCAGATTCCACCGAGGCTTTTGATCGCGGCGAAAAATTCCGGCGGTATCGTGTCTGGCTGCCTTCACTGACTGATTACGTGGTGGTCGCACAAAATATGCCGCTGATTGAGTATTACGCACGCCCGCCCAACGGACAGTGGGTCATCGCCGCTTCCGTCGCCGAGCTTTCCGACAGCGTGTATCTGGAATCAATTGATTGCACGCTGCGCCTGAACGAAGTTTATGACCGCATCGAATTTCCGCCTGAGGAAGAAGAAACTGAATCAGCTGCTGACGATGAGTGAGCCGCAATCCACAACCCTGACCGCGTCGTATTTTCTGCCGTGAACAACATCGTTCTCATCGGAGTCAGCCACAAAACCGCGCCCGTCGAAGTGCGCGAACAGCTGGCGTTCGCCGAAGCCGGTCTCACGACTGCGCTGCGTTCGCTCGTGAATCATCCGGCGATCAGTGAAGGTCTGATCATTTCGACCTGTAACCGCGTGGAGATCGTGGCGGCGACTGCGGAGGACGCTGAGCAGGCGATTGCTGACATCAACACTTTTCTGCACGAGCTTCACGGCATCGCGCCGCACAGCTTCAGCCAGCATCTCTACCAGCATTCAGAACTCTCGGCGATCCGTCACGTCTTCCGCGTCACTTCCAGCCTCGATTCAATGGTCATCGGCGAGCCGCAGATTCTCGGCCAGGTGAAGGACGCCTACAATCAGGCGCAGGAGGCGAAGACGCTCGGCCACACGCTCAACCGGCTGATGAGCCGCGCCTTCAATGTCGCCCGGCGCATCCGCACCGAGACTGGCATCGGCGCGAGCGCGGTTTCGATCAGCTACGTCGCGGTCGAACTGGCGCGCAAGGTGTTCGAGGAACTCAAAGGCCGCACGGTGCTGCTCCTTGGCGCTGGCGAGATGGCCGAACTGGCGGCGAAGCACCTGATGACGAACGGCGCGGGCAAACTACTGATCGCCAACCGCACTTTTGAAAATGCCGAGCGACTGGCCGCGGAGATGAACGGGCAGGCGGTGCGTTTTGAGGAGATGGAAAAAGACCTCGCACGGGCAGACATCGTGATCTGCTCAACCGGAGCGCCCCATTACCTGATCCGCCCCGAACACGCCCGGCGCGCGCTCGAAGCAAGGCGCAACGAGCCAGTGTTCCTGATCGACATCTCTGTCCCGCGCAACATTGATCCGGCCATCAGTGACCTCGACAACGTCTTTGTCTTCGACATTGACGACCTGGAGGCGGTCTCCGCCGAGAACCGGCAGCAGCGCGAACGCGAAGCGGCCCGCGCCGAAGAGATCATCGAAGCCGAAGCGCGCCGTTTCGCCGAGGTACTCTCTGAAGGCGATCTGAATGAGGTGATCGGCACTTTCCGCCGCGAGATGGGGATGATGGCGATGGCCGAACTGGAGCGCAGCCGCAAACGGCTGGGCAACCTGACTGAGGATCAGGAAGAGGCGCTGCGCGTGATGATCAATGCCATTGTCAACAAATTCACCAACCCGGTCATCAAGGAGCTGCGCGAATCCGAAGACGGGCACTCGGCCTACCTCAAAGCCTTCCGTGAGTTTTACCAGCACAATGACAAAAATCATAAGTGACTGGTCATTTGCCCTGCCTCGCCTTCTCAACCTTCAGCAGCGACAGCACTGCTTCTTCAACCGCAGGCCACACCGGCGACTGAGGCGAGATCAGATCAAAATGCCCGGCATTCTCCGGCACAGTCAGCTTCACCTCGTCACCTTTCTTCTTTGCCGCAGCCTCATACTCCCTGCTCTGATCAAGCGGCACGATTGAATCGTGCGCGCCGTGAATCAGCCGCACCGGAACTTTCAGCGGCAGCAGTTCAATCGGCGAAGTCTGCTCGTACCTCGCGGCAAATTGTTCCGGCGGCCCGCCCAGCAGCTTTGTCACCGATTCACCGCAATTCGGCCTGTACTTTCTGAGATCAGAAATCCCGGCGAGTGAAACCACCCCACTGAGCGCCAGTGGATCAGCCGAATAAAGCGCGCTCTCTTTCGGCAGGTTCTTTCGCGCCGCGAGCCACAATGCCAGCTGCCCGCCCGCCGAATGCCCGATCACGATCACGCGCTTCAGATCGAGCGGGTATTTCTTCGCCAGTTCGCGCACGTAATCCGCTCCCCTGGCTACGTCCTGAAAAGTCCCCGGCCACGCGCCACCCTGATTGCCGATGCGCCGGTATTCAAGGCTCCACGTCGCCACGCCCGCTCTGGTCAGCGCGTCACAGAAAGCGGCCAGATGATTCAGGTCGTATTCCGCAAACCAGCACCCGCCGTGAATCACGATCACTACGGGATGCGGGCCGTCGCCTCCGGGCAGGCGCAGGTCGCCGAATTGCGACGGGTCGCCGCCGTACGCGATGCGATGATCAGCCGGCGGTTTCGGGAGCTTGTCAACGTCCCTGAAACTCACATTCTGAGCGCACGCGGGTTGCAGGCTGATCAGAAAAAGAACCGGCACGAGGCCGGAGAGAAGAAGTGTTTTCATCACTTTGTTTTTACCGGAAGCACGACGTGCGATGGGAAGCGTTTCGACCTGAAGACGCGCTGCGTCGCGGCGATGTAATCCGATTCCTTCGCCTTGAAGATGTTCTCGACATACTTCTGCGGGTTGCGGTCATAGACCGGGAACCACGTGCTTTGCACCTGCACCATGATCCGGTGACCTTTCCTGAAAGTGTGGTCGGCCCAGCGCAGGTCGAGCGCGTATTCATACACCTGATTCGGCTTGAGCGGTTCGGGCTTTTCAAAGCTCTGGCGATAGCGGCCGCGAAAGATTTCATCGGCGATCATCAGCTGATAACCGCCCATGCGCGGGTCTTTGGGCCAGTCGTCCGGGTAGACGTCAATCAGCTTGGCGATCCAGTCGCTGTCGCTGCCCGTGGTCGAAGCGAACAGGTGCGCGATAACCTGCCCCGAGACGGTCACATCTTCGGCGAGTACGTCGGTCTCCCAACTCAGCACGTCCGGCCGATTGTGGACGAAGCGCTGATCCTGCGTCAGCCACGTGTACCAGTCCGACCCCTTGGAGTAATAAGTAGCCTGCACCGGGCGGTTGCGGTAAGGCACCGGGTGTTTCGGGTCGGAGACATAACTGTCGTTCTGGTCATCGCCGTCTTTCGCGGGCGCCTCGAACGACAATTTACCGTCGCTCTGGAAATACAGATTGCGCGCCGAGTAATTCTGGCGCGGCGGCCACGCCTCGTAACTCTTCCACTCGTTCGAGCCGGTCTCAAAAGTCGTCGCCTCGGCCAGATCGAGCGTCCCTTTGCCTTTCAGGTAGTAAGCAAAAAACGGGGCCTGAATCTTTTCGCGGTAATATTTGCCGGTGTCGTTGTCGAACTGAATTTTGCCGAGCTTGTCGCCGCTGCCGGTCGTCCAGCCGCCGTGATTCCAGGGGCCGACCACCAGGAAATTCATCTTCTGTGCGTCGTTCTTCTCGAACGCCAGGTAAGTGATCATCGCCCCGTAAAAATCCTCCTGATCCCACCAGCCGGCGACGTTCAGCGTCGGCACGACGGGCTTGCCGACGTTCAGCGGCAGGGATTTCCGCTGCCAGTAACGGTCATAAGTCGGATGTTCGATGAAGCTGTTCCAGGTCGGCAGTTTGCCCTTGAAATATTTTTCATTCGCGTTCGAGAGCGGGCCGAGCTTCAGATACCAGTCATACGTGTCGTAGCGGTCGTGCTGGAAATCATAACCATCCTTCGTCGTCTCCATCCCCGCCACGTATTCAAACCCATAGCTCAGCCGGAAAGCGCCGTTGTGAAAGAAGTCGTCACCCATCCACGTGTCGCCCATCGCGGCCTGCGGCGAGGCGGCCTTGAGCGCCGGGTGCGGGTCAATCAGCGCCATCGCCGTCGTCCAGCCGTCGTAAGAGACGCCGAGAACTCCGACGCGTCCATTGTTGTTCGGCACATTTTTCACCAGCCAGTCAATCGTGTCGTAAGTATCGGTGCTTTCGTCGGTCGCTTTGGGGTCACTTCTGTTTTCGCGCAGCGGGCGATTCATCACAAATTCGCCTTCCGATTTGTAGCGCCCGCGGATGTCGGCGAAGACGAAGATGTACCCGTCCTTCACCAGCTCGCGGTAAACGAAGTTGATGCCCCCCGAATTCCGCCCGTCAACACCGTAAGGCGTGCGATCCATCAGGATGGGCAGCGGCTCCGTGGCGTTCTCAGGCGCAAAGATGACCACGTGCAGCTTCACCCCATCACGCATCGGGATCATCACGTCGGTCTTCTTGAAAGCGACGTTGGGAACAGTCTCAGGGTCTCTGGTGATGCGCCTCGCCGACTGCTCGCGCCCCCCTTGGTGAAGCACCAGATGTGTGACCTTACCCTTGTCGTCTTTGACAAAAGTGAGCTGCGCATCAACGATCTTCAGGAAAAACTTCGTTTCTGATTCGGCGAAGATTTCGACCTTCTGCTGGCCGGTCGCTTCGGCGAAGAATTTGTCACCTTCCCGGCTGATGGTAATGATCAGCTCAGGCGTCAGCTCATACTGTCCGGCGTAAGCATCGAACACCTTCGGATCAAGTTTGATCTCCTGACGCGTGGGCTTCGCTTCCTGAGCGTGCGAGGATAACGGAACAGACGGGATATAAATGCCCACTCCGATTAGCAGACACAGCGCGAGCGCACGTCTTTTGTTAACCAGCATGACTTCTCCTTCTCGAACTATCGTTATCTCTTCCTGTATTTCTCGAACCAGCCGCGCAGGTAAAGAATCTGATTCACCCTGTTCGACGGGTGACGCGGCGTGGCATTGAACGGGTGATATTCGTCCGCGATGCGCACCATCACCGTGTCAACCTTGCGCAGCTTGAGGGCGCGGTAGTACTGCTCGGTCTGCTCCATCGGCGTGCGCAGGTCGAGTTCGCCCGTCATGAGCATGGTCGGCGTGGTCACGTTGCCGACGTAAGTCAGGGGCGAGCGGCGCAGGTGTTCTTCCGGGTCTTCCCAGGGCAGTTTCTTGAAGTTGTAATACCACGACGCCCCGTCGGTCGTGCCGACGAAGCTGTACCAGTTGATCACTGGCTTCATCACGACCGCCGCCGTGAAGCGGTTCGTGTGGCCGACGATCCACGAAGTCAGCACGCCGCCGCCCGAGCCGCCGCAGACGAACAGGTTGCGTTCGTCAACGTAGCCTTTTTTGATGACCGCATCCACGCCGTTCATCAGGTCGTCGTAATCCTGCCCCGGGTAGTTGTTGTTGATCGCGTTGCCGAATTCACGGCCGTAGCCCGTCGAGCCGCGCGGGTTCGTGTAAAGCACCACATAGCCTTCAGCCGCGTGTTGCTGGAATTCAAAGTTCATCCCGACGCCGTACATCGCGTGCGGGCCGCCGTGAATGTAGAGGATCAGCGGATATTTCTTCGACGCGTCGAAATCGGGCGGCTTGACGATCCAGCCCTGAACTTTCATTCCGCCGACCGAGTCGTACCAGATCTCTTCGGTCGCGCCGAGCTTGCGCCCTTCGAGCAGGTCGCCGTTCACGTCGGTCAGCTTTTTGATCGAAGGCTGTTTCACGTTCAAGACAACTACGTCACCCGATTCGGTCGGGCTCGCCAGGACCCCGGCGGCCAGACCGTTCTGCGCGAGCGAAGTCAGGTTGATCTGATGCACGCCTCGGGTCACCTGAGTGACGGCGCCGCCTTTGGCTGAAATGAACTGCACGTTGTTCGAGCCACGGTCTTCAGTCGTGAAGTAGATGCCGCTGTTGTCATGCGCCCAGACGAGTTCGGCGGGCGCGCGGTCGAGCGTCGCCGTCAGCTCGCGCTTGTTGCTCCCGTCAATGTTCATCACGTACAGCTTCGACATGTTGTAAGTGTCGGGGGTGAAGTCATAGCCCGTGTAAGCGATGTAACGCCCATCGGGCGAAACGGTCGGGTTCGTGTCAGGGCCCTTGCGGTCGGTGAGCTGCTTGATGTCGCACGTGCTGACATTCATCGAGTAGATGTCCGGCCCCCAGCGGTCGTATTCGGCGTCGGGCCGGCGCGCGGCGCTGAAGATGATCGTCTGCGAGTCGGGAGTCCACTCGGGCGCGCCGTGGTTGTAATCACCTTCGGTCAGCTGCCGCGGCGTGCCGCCCGTGTCGGGGATGACGAAGATGTGCGTGAAACCTTCGGGGATGTAACCCGCGGTGTCGGCGCGATAATTCAACCGGTCAATCACCTTCGGCGGGTCAACCCACTTCGCGCCGGCCGGGCGCGGCGGCATTTTGACGGTGAACCGCTGCTGCGCGGGCACGTTCATCGTGAACGCGATGCGCTTGCCGTCGGGCGACCACTGAATGTTTCCCGGCGAACGTTCAAGATGAGTGAGCTGGGTCTCTTCGCCGGTGTCCATCCAGCGGACGAAAATCTGCGCGCCCGCGGGCTGCCCCGGCGCGACGTAAGCCAGCCGCTTCCCGTCGGGCGACCACTGCGGCGATCCGCCCTTGACGAGGAAGCGATTCCGGCTGCCGTCCGAATTCATGATCCAGACGTCCGACTCGTACTTGTCGTTGATCTTGTCGGCCCAGCGGCGCGCGTAGACGATCTGGCCGCCGTCGGGCGAGATTTGCGGCGCGGCGACAAATTCCCAGTCGAGGTAAAGGTCAACCGTGAGTTTATCGTGACCATTGGCCCATGCGCCGACGGTGACCACCAGCATCAGCGCAACAGAAACAAGCACATTTCGTCGCGGCATAAGTAAGCCCTCCAGACAGGTTTTCTGATCTGACTCCGATTAACGAATGACTATTGGTGCTTCGGCGAGACTGCGATTGTAGGGGCAGCGATGGCAGGGTTCAAGGGGGCAGGCAGGGAGGCGATTGAAGTTTGATAACCGGGGCGCCTTTCCCCGGGAGCGCCCGTCGTCCCGCTCGCCAGGCATGACTGCAATGCCCCTGGGGATTCAATTGGGCTTTGACTCCAGGCCTGGCGAGCGGGACGACGGGCGCTCCCGGGTATTCACCCCGATTTATTCACACCGCAGATTATTTCGGAATGAGCCCGGGGACCGCATAGGCATATAACATCACGATCACTCCCACCAGCGCAGCCAGCACGATGCTGTGTCTGAAGACGGCTTTGAAGATCGCGGCCTCATTGCCTGTCTGCTGCGTGGCGGCGCTGGAAACGACAATGGACTGGGCGTCAATCATCTTGCCCATCACGCCCCCGGCGCTGTTGGCCGCGCCCATCAGTACCGCGCTCAGGCCGAGTTGTTCGGCGGTGACTTTCTGCAAATTGCCGAACAACGCATTCGATCCGGCGTCCGTTCCCGTCAGCGCGACACCGAGCCATCCGAGCAGGGTTCCGAAGAACGGGAACATCCGCCCCGTCCCGGTCAGACTCAGCCCGAGTACTGTGTCCATTCCGGAGTAGCGCGTGACGTAAGCCAGCCCGACCATGAAGCTGATGGCCAGCAGCGACGGGACCATCTGCACGACCGTCTGCCAGAAGATTCTCAGCGCCTTGCCGAGCGACAGGCCCACGAGCAGGGCCGAAATGATCGCGCCGACGAAGACTGCAGTGCCGGGGATGCCGATGAAATTCAGATCAACGATGGCGGCTTCGGGCGTGGGCCGGGGCGCAACCGGCGGCACCTTCAGGACGGCGTTGTGCAGCGCGGGCATCGGGATTTTGAGCGCCGCAAAGCTCAGGTATTTCTGCACCGCAGGCAGTCCGGTGATGAAAATCAGAATCGAGGCGAGAATGAACGGCGACCAGCCTTTGAGTACTGCGGCGGTCGAATGCCGCTTCAACTCGACGCCCGGTTCGCAAGGCCCCGAGCCGACCGGGATGAGGTTTCGCGGCTTCCAGTATCTCAGAAACAGGACCATCACCAGCAGCGAGAAGACCGCGGAGACGACATCCACGAGGCCCCAGGAGGTCTCCTGAAAGTTCGACCAGAAAAACTGCATCCCGGCGAATGACAACCCGCTGACGAGCAGCGCGGGCCAGACTTCGAGCGTCTCTTTCCACCCGACCATGCTGCGCACCAGCCACAGCGGAAGAATGAGCGACATCGGCGGCAGGATGCGCCCGGCCATCGCGCTGAGCGTGTGTTCGGGTAAATCGGTCACCGCGGCCAGCACGCGGATCGGGTTGCCCACTCCGCCCCACGCGACCGGCGCGGTGTTTGCCACGAGGCACAGCGTCGCCGCCTGAAACGGGTTGAAGCCGAGGCCGATCAGGAACGATCCGGCAATCGCGACGGGCGCGCCGCCGCCGCCGGTGCCTTCCAGAAACGCGCCGAAACAGAACGCGACCAGCACCAGTTGCAGGCGCTTGTCGGAAGACAATCCGGCGATGGATTCCTTCATCACCTGAAACTGCCCCGTCTCGCAGGCGATGTTGTAGAGGAAGATCGAGGCCACGATGATCCACGCGATGCGGACCATCCCGAAGATGAAGCCGTGCCCGCCCGCCGCCACCACGAGCGGCAGCGGCATTCCGAAAACCAGCGCCGCCAGCACGACCGCGGCGATCAGTCCGCACAGGGCCGAAACCCAGACGCGCGCCCTCAGCACGATCAGGACGAAAAACAGCGTCAGGACGGGCAGCGCCGCGATGAGCGTGGAGAGAATCCAGTTATTGAGCGGGTCGTAATTCTGGGGCCATGTCATAAGAAAAAGTAGAAAGTAGAAAGTGGGGATGAGTGGAAAGTGAAGGGCAGCGGTAGAAAGCAACGCGCTAAGGGTGGAGAGGCGACCAGAATATTACTGGCGGCCTTCCACCCTTCACTTTCTACTTTCCACTTTCTGCTTTTGATTGATACTCGTTATTGCGCGATGCGCGTCGTCTGGTGCGCGACCATCTGCCAGCGGCCCTGCTGCCTGACGTAAACGTGAATGACCCGGGTGACGAGCGTCGTGGGCCCGCTTTTGTTGACCAGCTTGATCGTCGCCTTGCAGGTCGCGACGGCCGTGTCGCCGTAGAGCGCGACCTTGATGTCTTCGCGTTCGAGCGATTCGTATTTCGTGTTGCCCGCCTTGAGGTTGGCAATGTAGCTGGCCTTGGTGTCAACCGCGCCGCTCGAATGGGTGTAAGTCAGGCCGTCGGCATAGATGCGATCCAGCGCAGCGGTGTCGGCTTTAGTCAGCGCCCCGACCCACTCTTCTTCAAGTTTCAGGATTGCCTGCTCGGTCTTGTTTGCCGGCTGTTTGTTCTGAGCCGCAGCGGACGAAATCGCCAGCAACAACAGAATGACGATGGAAATGGTTTTCATAAGTCTGGTTCCTCAGATCTTCAGCAAACTGCCATTTCCCGGGGTGTAGTACCACAAGCGTCAGCGATCAGTATGACTACCTTTCGCTGACGCTCGCGATATTCTGCCGACCGGTAAAACGGCCCCGAAATATCTGTGCCCACCCGTCAAGCCGGTCGAGCGCGACCGGCTTGACATCACCGGCGCGCTGGCCGCGCGACTGGCAGGCGGTCAGATACGCTGGGATGGCACCCCCCTCGACGCGGAAAACACGCACCTCATCAAGCTGCCCCAGCCTGCGACAATAACGGTAATGGTAATTCTCGACGAGGCCCGCTTCGATATGGCGGCCAAGCGTGCCCTGTGTTTCGTCAGACAGATTGTGCGATTCAATGAAAAGCGTGTATGCCGGAAGAGGTAATGCCAACTCGCAGGCGAGCATAGCGAAGGTGGGCCTGACTGCGCAAGCCTTGAGCGCATCTTCCAGCACCCTGGAGACGTGAATTTCATTAAGTTTTTCGCCAAACCAGTCCGAAACATTCGCCGCCCGGCCGACAAAGCGGATCAGCGGGCAATCTCTGAAGCGCCCGACCACCTCAATTACGTCGTTCAACTGGTAACGGTACAGCCCGCCGCCCGTGGTCAGCACGACTGAATAACGCTGCCCCTCGTCCAGTTCGTGCGCGAGGCGCGGATGCTCACGATCAACCTCGCCGTCGCCTGCGACCGGGAGGAATTCAAGGAAGTGCGAACGCAGGGCCAGTGCCGCGCCAGCCCGCCCGGTCAACGGGAAGGAAACAAAACCTTCAGTCGCGAGCAACCCCTTGCCCTGCACCCGCGCCTGCGGGAAGAGTCCTTCGAGTGCCGCGGCGTATCGCGCCGCATTCGCGTCAGTCCAGCAGCTGACGAGCCGCAGGTGCGGCCACAGGTGCGAATGGATTTCACCGGGATCGTTGCCTGCTGTGAACGCGTCTCTGATCTCCCCGGCACGTTTTTTGTCAGGGCGATTCAGGGCGCGAAGCCGCGCGAGCAGATCAGCCGCAATCGGGGCGGGCGCAGTGATCGTGCCGCGGGCAATGTCATCCGCGAGGGCCTGCCACCATTCGGCCAGCCGATCCGTCAGCAGAGTCAGGAAAGTCGGATTCCAGACTGAAATCAGGCCGAGCGCCCGGCTGCGCAGCAGGAACAGCAGCGTGACGTAACGGAACGCTTCCATCTCGTCAATCAATTTGACGAGTGAGGGCACGGCCATGACCGATTGCGACAGCGCTCGCTCGAACCCGCCCAGGTACTCACTGTCTTCCTCAAAACCGACCGGGATGCCTCCCGCGGTGCGCTCACCGCGCCGCGTGACTGGAGTCACCGACCAGTAAGTCTGCCCACACATCAACTGTGGATCGTACAGGTAGAGATCGGCAATCCACGGCGCGATCGCGTGCTGTAATTCGTGTTTGAGTGACGAGGTGTAAGGGATGAGTTTGGTGGCTGCGCTCGAACCGCTGGTCGGTTCGAGCAATAAAACAGGGTCGCGCGTCAGCACCCGCTGACGGCCTGAACTGATCCGCGCGACGTGCTGCTGGTAATCTTCGTAAGTCGAAAGCGGGACGCGGGATTGATAGTCCGCGATTGAATTGATCGAAGCGAAATCATACTGACGCCCGAATTCAGTCTCGGCATTGCGGCGCAACACGTCCAGCAACAGCCTTCTCTGCGCGCCCGCCACGTCCCGCGCGGCCCGGCGGAACCTCAGATTTTCCGGCAGACAGAGTGCCAGCCACAACCCGTTCGCCGTCACTCGCAGCAGGCTTTTCATACCGTAGACGTTTCCCTGAACTGCGGCGCTGCACTTTCAGACCGCTTCAGCTTCTCCAGCCCAATCGGGGTCTCATCCATCCGCCGGGTGGCGCGCAGGAAGCGGACGATGAAGCCGAGGTAAGACCGGCCCGTGACCGCGTAAGGCAGGCGCAGCCAGACGAGCCGGTGCAGCGCGGGCAGGTGATAGCTCGGGATTTCGGGGAACAGGTGATGTTCCAGATGGTAGTTCTCATTGAGCAGGCAGAAGGCCACGACCGGATGGGGGAGAATCGTGCGGCTGGCGATGAAAGGGTCTGCCGCGTCAGTGATCCCGTGCTGCGTGAAGCCACGAATTGCCACCATGCTGCCGACCACGAGCAGCGGAATCAGCCACGCCACGAGCAGCACGTCCGGCGGCACAACCGTCAGAATGAGCGCATAAACAAGGATCATCAGCGGGTATTCGCACAGAATGCGCCGCCGATCCGTTACCGTGCCGTGCTTGAGGGCGAGCGCGGGGATCAGGAAAATGTACAGCTCCGGCCCCACCGTCAGGCGCATAAAATGCAGGCACCAGACGAGCAGGGGCCGGCGCGTGTAGTTGTGATAATCGTCAGGGTCGCGCGGGTCGCCGAGGTAGTTGTGGTGGCGGGTGTGCATCACCTGATAGGCTGTAAACGACATCAGAAAGGCGTACCCGAAGGCCACCGAGGCCGCGCGATTCCAGCGCGCGCCGGCGAACAGAGTGTGGTGCATCCCTTCGTGCATCAGCAGCACGAAGGCATTGATGGCGACGGCTGAAATCAGAATGCCCAATGCGAGCGCCGGGTAGTGAACCGCCGGCGCCTGCGAGCGCCAGCCGGTCAGGGCCACCGCCATCCCAAGGAGCCAGAGCAGCACGAAGAAGGCGATCTCGCGGAGGCGCTTGCGCAGGTCAAAGTGCCGGAGCTGGGCGATTTCCGCTTCAAGCCCGCGCGACACTTCGTCTCTGGCTTTCGTCGTGGCCAGCAGCGCTGGGGAAGGGTCGGACAGGGCGTCCTCACTGATTTGTTTCATATAGAGTCCTCCGCCGGACGGCAACAGTCGGGAGAGGCCGAGGTAAACCGCCAGGGCCAGCGCCGCGCCCGCGATCAGATCAATCACCACGTGCTGTCTGGTCGCGAGCGTCGCATACAGAATGATGCCGACCCACAGCCACAAGCCTGCTCGTATCCACCCCGGAACTTTTTCTTCCGATAAATTATTCGGGGCTTGAAAGGCGCCAGGTCGTCCGGCTGCCGTAGCGCAAACTGTCAGTTTGCGTTGCTTTCTCCCTGCGGCCTTGGCCGGGAGCAACGCAAACTGACAGTTTGCGCTACCGTCACGGCCATCTTCAGTTGCCGGCGAAGCTTTTTTCTTCCGCAGCAGTCTGTCGCAGCACAGGACACAGTAAGTGGCCAGCGAGGCGTGCAGCGAAGGGCAGGCGTTGGTCGTCCCGTCAACCGACAGCACCGCCGCAAAAAGAAAGTTCGTCCCGGCCGGATCGGGCCGCCAGTGCAGGATTTCATTCGGCCAGAAAAGGAAGACGAGGTGCGAAATCACTGCAATCAGCCCGAACCCCAGTGCCATTCGCCGCAACCGGACAAGGTCTGTCACGAGCAGCAACGGGATCGGCAGCAGCAGGTAAAGCGACAGGTAGAGCCAGACCGCTCGCGCGTCGAAAGGAATCAGCTGATCAAACGCAGTCACCGGCATCCGTCGCATCGGAAAGAACTGATAATGTTGCAGCGCATAGTAAGGCCCGCTGACCAGCAGCGTCAGTGCGATAAAGATGATCAGTTTTTCCCGGCGCAGTTTATTCATTCGGAAACTGTTGCAGCGTGATCTGACGAACCGTGCGACGGTTCACCGACCATCCGGCGACCGGCGGGCGTCAGATTGCCACGCGTGATTTCGCAGAGGCAGGCCAGCTCATCGCCGCGCGCGTGTCCCGGGTTGGCCCGCGCGAAAAACGCGACGTGCGGGTCGCGCAGGCGCTGTTCGGTGATGTCGGCGACGCCTTCGTGCAGTGGCGTCGCGTGGGCAAAGCGTACGACGCCCCGCCCGGCGTCGTACTCATTTTTGAATTTGAGCCTGCCCAGCGTGTCCAGCAGCTGCCTGATCGCCGCCGGCATCGGTCGTTCGCAGTGCGGGTAAAACTCGCGGAAGAAGACCGGCAGGAAGCGATACGTTTTGTAACCGGAACAGATCAGAAACCAGTAGACGCGCGCGTCGTGGATTTCATCGGCCAGACGGAAAACATGCCTGCCCCACAAACGAGGCAGTGTAGTTTCGCCCCAGTATTCACGGGCGATGATCGTATCGCCGGAAAAGAAAGCGACGACCGGTTGATTCTCAATCTCGACGCTGAAACGCATGAGCGTCGAGAAGCCCTGCACTCCTCCCGATTCGCTGTCGCGCAGCAGGATCGCCCACTCCTTTTCAGCGAGGTCGCCGTCGAACTGCTGCCGCGTCGTTCGGGCAAAGTACATCTCGAGCAGCCCGTACATCCCGGCGCGGTCTGTCTCAGTCAGTTCCGTCACCCTCACCACACTCCCCTCCAGACGGCTCGCGTCCCTGACTCCGCTTTCCATTTCAGAGGGTGGCGATTTCAACGTGGGCAACACGGCGGTCGAGTCGTTCATAAAATTCCTTCCCGTCATCCCACGAGGCCAGATAGAGCCGGCTGGGATAAGCGATGTGTGAATACTCGCGCGCGACAGTGAGCAGCGGGTCGCGCGCCTCAAGTCCGATCAGCAGGTAATCGTGCCCGCGCGATGCGGCGAGGCTATAAACTTCGCGCAGCAGCGCGCGGAAAGTATCGGCATCGTCATCCGCGACGCAGACGAAAGCGGCATAAGCATGCCGAATCTTCCGCCCCGGCGCCGGCAGCCGCGGCCTGTCGAACAATGGTGCGACGGCGTTGTAAAAAGGCCGCGCCGCCCGCATCCAGCCGCCGTAGCCGCGGACCACGGTCTGCTTGTAAGCCGACTGATCCCACAAACCGACGGCGCCGACGAGTTCACCGTCGCGTCTGGCAATGAAGAAATCCTCGATCTGAAATCCGGGCGTGGCCCCGTCACTGCGGAAATCAGCCTCAGCCCACGCCGGATAAAACTGCCGCCGTGCGCCGCTCTGCCGAAGGAAAGAAATGATCTCACCCAAATCCGAATCCGACGCGCGGCTGATGGCAGCTTTTGATGGCAACGACGGCTTCAGCTTCCCGACCATGAGCGCCAGTGTGAAGAGCCCGCCGATTTCATGAAACGCCGGAAAATGCTTTCGGCGGCGGTTGATGAGGACGCCTGCGGCTTCGTGATTGCCCTCGACCAGCGAGACCAGATAAGCCGGAACCGGATCGTCGTCGTGCAGCCGCTTCAGAAAGCTGAAGCCGTGCGAGACCAGCCAGCGCCCGCGAAAATCCGCATCAACCCGCAACTGCCCCAGATAGCCGAGCTTCTCTTCCCGTCCGTTGATGAAAACACTTCGCACTGCGCGACAGGCAACGCCTGCAAGTCTGCGGCTGCCGTTGTCGCCCGCCCTCGCCACCAGGACCTGACATTCGCTGCCCATCGTCGCACAGCCCCGGAAATAGTCCGGCTCGCGCTCGTAAGTCACAGCGATGCGACCGGGCACAGCGTTACTGGCAAGCAACTGCCTGATCGCTCCGTCGTCATTGTTGCCGGCAAGGTCAATCCGAAAATTCATTGGTAAAGCCGTTTCCAGACCATCAGAGGTATTCGGCTCCGCGCTGGGAACACTCCCGGCGTGTCACTCCCGAGCTACCCCGCTTTCAACTGAACCAGTTGTTCCGGCGCGTCAATCGGCATCAGATCGAAGCCTTCAGTGTGCCGCGCTTTGATCAACTCACCCGCATACGCTTCGTCGCCGAGCGGGAAATCCTTCCTCTGCATGACCTCGCCGCGGAACATCAGGTTGATCATGAAAAAGTTCGACCACATGAACCAGTTGCGCGCGTTGACCTGCGGGTCGAGGCTGCGCCGGAAGATCGAAGGCAGGCTGTAAAAGTGCTGGCGCGCTTCGATGCAGCGTTGCTTCACCATCTCGGCACTCAGCCCTTTCGGCGCGAACGGGACCATGCCGTAGCGGTAATCGGGGTGCAGCCACCACTTGTCGTAAAGCAGCCGGCCTTCGCGCTCCAGGCGGTCATAGAGCGGCGTGCCGGGGAACGGCGTCAGATGATTGAAAGCGACGATGTAAAATTTGTGGCGCATCGCAAATTCGAGTGTTTCCGCAAGCGTGTCGCCGTGGTCGTCGTCGTAGCCGAGAATGAAAGTCACGTAGAGCCTGATCCCGTGGCGGCGCAGGTTTTCGAGCGCCTTCTCGTAACCGCCCTTCATCGTATTGAACGACTTGTGCATCTTGCGCAGGTTCTCGGGGTTGAGCGATTCGAAGCCGATCAGCAGCCCCTGACAGCCGCTCGCCTTGATCAGTTGCAGGAACTCCTCGTCGTGCGCGGCGTTGATGCTCGCCTGGCTGACCCAGCGGATTTTGAGCGGGGCGAGCGCGCGGAAAAATTCCTTCGCCTGCTCCATATTTGACGTGATGTTGTCGTCCACGAAAAAGATCAGCGGCTTCCTGACCCGTCTGATCTCTTCGATGATCTCTTCGACGGGCCGCCGGGTCTGCGTGCTGCCGAAGTAAGACTGGATCGCGCAGAACTCACACCTGAAATGGCAGCCGCGCCCGGCTTCGACCAGACCAACAGGCAGGTAACGCTTCCCGGCGAAGATCGAACGGTCGGGACGGAGGCCGCAGAGGGCCGGGCGGCGGGATTGCTTGTAAACCCGGCGCAATCGCCCTGCCCTGAAATCCTCGACGACGCGCGGCCACAGCCCTTCGGCCTCACCGACGATGATTGATTCGGCGTAATCGCTCGTCTCTTCCGGCACGAGCGTGGGGTGAAACCCGCCCATCACGACGGGTACGCCGCGCCGCCGGTATTCCGAAGCGATCTGATACGACCGCTTCGCCGTGTAGGTCTCGACGCTGAGCGCGACCAGATCGGTCGGCTCATTGAATGGAATCTGCTCCATCCGGTCGTCATAGAATCTGACCTCGACATCAGGCGGCGTCAGCCCGGCAATCGTCGCGGGCGCCAGCGGCTCCATCTGCCACGTGCGGATGTAGGGCTGCCCGACGCGGCGCCCGATGCAGGGATGAATGATCGTCAGTCTCACATTGCCTCCAATGCTGTTTTCAGGTCCGGTTCCAAAGGCGCGTCGGCACCCAGACGGTGACCGAGTTTGTGGCTCAGTTCCCTTTTCGAGATGAGATTGGCCAGAGCGTAAACGGCCAGCCGCGAAAGACTGCGGCAGTTGGTGCGCGGCTCGAAGGCGCGCCGGGCGATTGACGCCGCGCCGTAGAACTGGCGGCGGGCCCGGATGCACCCTTCGGTCAGCTCATCGGCGGACATGAGCTTCGGGTGATAGGTCGCTTCGCCGTAGCGGTAATTCGGGTCGAGCCACCAGCCGTCGTAAATCAACCGCCGCTCGTCGCGCAGCCGCTCGTAAAGCCTCGACCCGGGCGTCGGCGTCAGCGCGCTGAAGTTGACGAGGAACAGTTTTGAGTCAACGGCGAATTCGACCGTGCGCTCGAACGTGTCGGGAGTGTCGTAATCGTAGCCGAAGACGAACGAGCCGTAGATCATGATCCCGTGTTCCTGAAACCGCCGGATCGCCGTCGGGTAACTGCCGTAACGCAGATTCCATTTTTTCTTCATCAGCTCAAGGTTGTTTTCGTTGAGCGATTCGAACCCGACGAGTGCGGCGATGCAGCCGCTCTGTTGCATCAGCCTGAGCAGGCGGGCGTCCTGCGCCACGTCAATGCTCACCTGACAGCCCCACCTGATCCGGAGCGGGATCAGGGCGCGGAAAAGTTCTTCCGCCCTGGCCAGATCAACAAACAGGTTGTCGTCCACGAGCAGGATGAAGCGGTGATCCAGCGCGGCGATTTCGGCGACGACTTCACTGACCGGGCGCTGCCGCAGGTTGCTGCCATAAAAGGCATGGATCGAGCAGAAGTCGCAGGCGTATTTGCACCCGCGCCCGTACTGCACGGGGGCCGCCAGCGTGTAGCGTTTGCCTTTGAAAATGCGGCGATCAAATTTCACCCCGGCCAGCGGCGGCAACTGCGGCGAGCGGTAAATGGGCTGCCACCGCCCCGCCTCGAAATCGCGCACCACCCGTTCCCACAGGTCTTCGGCGTCGCCGACCACGACGGCGTCGGCATATTGCAATGATTCCTGCGGCAGAAAGCTCGGATGATAACCGCCCATCACCACCGGGATGCCCCGCCGCCGGAAGCCCGAAGCGATCTGATAGGCCCGGCGCGCCGTGTAAGTTTCGACCGTCAGCGCGACGAGATCCGTCTCGTGATCTGCGGGGATCTCTTCCAGCCGCTCGTCGAAAAAAGCGGTCTCGATTTCCGGCGGCGTCAGCCCCGCCAGGATCGCGAAGACGAGCGGCTCCATCGCGTCGTGAGAGCGCGTGCCGGTAATGCTCGGTCGAATGAATGTGATCTTCATCCGCTTCCCCCGTTCACCTTGTCCCCAGGGAATTGACCAGATCGGCAAAAGCTTTCAGCGGCGCGTCAGACGCCGTGAAATGGGGCGTGAACTGAACCCCGTCCAGGATATGCCGGTCGTCATAGAGCAGCGCGTACATGAGCGTGAGCGCCCGCACGAGATCGCGCCGGGCCCGATAGAAGAGGATCGTCCGCGTCTCGCACCCACCACCCCGGGCGGGCCGCCCGGCAAAGAGCATGTCAAACCGCAGCGGCTCAGTGACCGAGGCCCACGCCAGACTGCTGCCGATGGTCGTAAAGGCGGCTGCGACTTCACGGCGCCGCGTCCCGCTCAGTAGCTGCTGCCAGCGCGATTCCGGTCTGAAGCGCAGATTCAATGTGATGGAATGCTCCGACGTGATCTCCAGCCGCGGCGGCGCGGTAAAGCGCATGCGGTGCAGTGATTCGTAATGCGAGATGTCCAGCCCGTTGGCGATCACCAGATGGGGATGGCAGTTGATGTGTTGTGGAGGCAGTCGCCACGCCTTCAGCTTTTTGCCTGCAGGCGGCCCCGGCAGGTCGAACAACGGCTGCGGCCCGTTGAAAATCCAGATCAGGCCCCAGCGTTCGAGCGCCGGATAGACTCGCGTGTGACGAAGAGAGTCTGATGGCCGGCCGGCCATCCGGCATACTCCATTGGCGCCCACAACCCAGCCGTGAAAGGCGCAACGCACACCTTCAGCAGTCACAGTGCCATTGGCCAGGTCGGCGCCCAGATGCGGGCAGTGCGCATCCATCGCGTGAACCTGACCGGCAGCATCGCGAAAGACGGCAATGCGCCGGCGCAGCAGATCGAATGATTTCACCCGGCCCGCCCGCACTTCATTCGAACGCGCGGCGACATACCAGGACTGCGTCACCAGTGAAGGGTGAACGAAAGCCTGAACGGATTCGCCCTCATCCGCGGCAGAAACGCCGCGATGACGGCAGGTGTCGCGGGTCAACGTCGCCATGATCTTTTCAGGATGATTTTTGATTCGATGTACGGGGAGCTGCCAGCTCCCCGCTGTTTCTGATCCACGTGACTTCAATCAGTCTCTGATCACCGACCGTCGGGGAGCTGGCAGCTCCCCGTACATCAGGATTGCAGGCCGAGCTGCCAGTCGCAGGTATAAAATTTATCCAGATGATAAGCGTAAAACCGATAGCCCAGGTTGGCCGAGACGGCGACCGGCAGCTGCGTGCGCGACCCGGCCAGCCGCTTGATCATGGAAGAGTAGCTGTAAGTCTTCTTCCACGCCCGGCCCGTATTGAGCAGCAGTTCATCCGGGGTCATCTGCCGCGGCTGATAGACGACGTGCTGGCCGTCATAGAGGCTCCAGTTTTCGGTGGTGATGCGGCCCTCGGCTTTCAGGCGCCTGAACAGCGCGGTGCCGGGGAACGGCACCATGATCGCGTAACGCGGCAGGTCAATTTTCGATTCCATGACGAATTCGACCGTCTCGTCGAACGTGTCCAGGTTGTCGTGGTCGAAGCCGAAGACGAAACAGCCCATGATCGCGATGCCCCGGTCGTGAAGCTGCCTCACCACGTAATGGTAATCGCGGCGCATATTGAAGGCCTTCTGCGCCTCCCTGAGCGATTCCTGCGAGAGCGATTCAAAGCCGAGTAGCAGGCCGCGACAGCCGCTGCGCGCCGCCAGATCGAGCAGTTCGTCGTCCCACGCAATCGTCGTCGTCGCGAGGCCGCCCCATTTGATTTTGAGCGGGATGAGCGCAGTGAAAAGTTCCTTCGCGTAATCAACGTCGGCGATCAGATTCAGGTCGAGAAAGATGAGCCGCTTCGCGCGCATCTGGCGAATGTCGGCGACCACATCGGCGACCGGCTTCTGCAGCGGGCGGCCCCACGCCGCCGGGACGACGCAGAATTCGCATTGATAAATGCAGCCGCGCGTCGCTTCGATGGTGTGCGCGACGTTGACCAGACTGGTATTGAACATCTCGCGCTTCGGGAACGGCAGGTCAGCCAGACTCAGGCTCGGATTCTGGTCGTAGCGTTTCTGCATCCTGCCCGCGACGAAATCGCGGAGCAGCTGTGGCCAGGATTCTTCGGCGTAACCGACGACGATGGCGTCGGCCTTCTGCTGAGCCTCGTCGGGCACGAGCGTCGGATGAACGCCGCCCAGCACAACCGGGATGTCGCGCTTTCTGAACTGCGCGGCGATGTCGTAGGCGCGCGGGGAGGTGCCGGTGATCGCGCTGATGCCGACCAGATCGGCGTCGAGCTTGTCCGGCTCGATCTGGTCAATGCCTTCATCAATCGCGCGGATTTCGGCGTTGATCTCTTCGGGCACGAGCGAGGCGAGCGTGGTCAGCGTCAGCGGCGCGTAGCGCATGGATTTTTTCCAGATGCCCCCGCGGTGCCGGTACAGCGGCCCGCGCGGCGAGAGCAGCAGGATGCGCAGTTTCTTTGACGGGTTGAAATTCGGGGAAACCGGATCGGGAAGGACAGCTTCAGTGGAACTCTGCTTAAGCATCGTCAGCCTCCTGTTCGTATACTGGCGCCGATGCGAAGCGGTCAGGGGTGATGGTGAGGGTCAGCCCGCCGCCCGGCATTTGCCTGACTACGGCAATTCAAAATTCACGGCAACCGGCGCTGACTTTACTCTGCGGCGGGGCTCCTGCGTCAGCGCGGGTGTGATGCTTTCCGGATTGTCACAATGTTGCGGCAGACTGTAGCAGGCCTCTCTTTGTGCCGCAAGCTGCCGGCCGGCAGGACTTGAAACGGAATGCGGATGGGGCGGATGGAATGGATCAGGGCAGATCAAACCCGACGGCCAGCTTTACCGTGTCCGCCGCCGCCGGGCGTTTTAATGACGATGCGGTCACCGCTCTTCGCACTGATCGAAAATTTGCCGGGCAGCTTTTTGTGTCTCCCGCTTTTTTCAATCAACTCGGCCTGCCCTTTCTCACCGTCCCCGCCGCCATTCAAGCCGTAGGGCGCAAATCGCCTGCGATCAGAGAGCAGTGAGACGCGCGCGTCGGCGAGCAATTCGATCTCGCGCACGATGCCGTCGCCGCCCCGGTGCAGCCCCGCGCCGCCCGAGCCGTGACGAATCGCGTAACGCCATACGCGCAGCGGGACCGAATATTCGAGCGCCTCGACCGGCGTGTTGAGCGAATTGGTCATGTGCGTGTGAACCGCCGAGAGCCCGTCGGCATTGGGTCTCGCGCCCATCCCGCCCGCGACCGTTTCGTAGTAGGCGAATTCCCTGCCCCGCGCCGCGTCCCACCCGCCGACGGTCAGGTTGTTCATCGTCCCCTGCGAGGCCGCCGGGATCAGGCCGGGCGCAGCCGGGGCCAGAGCCTTCAACAGCACGTCAACGATGCGCTGCGAGGTTTCGACGTTCCCGCCCGCGACCGGGGCCGGCGCGAGCGCGTTGACGATGGTGCCCGATGGCGCGATGACTTCGATGGGATCGAGAATCCCCGCGCTCGCGGGAACGTCGCCCGCGATCAGGCAGCGGAAGACGTAATAGACGGCCGAGACGGTGATCGCTTCGACGGCGTTGACCGGGCCGCGCACCTGCGGCGCGCTGCCGGTGAAATCAATGCGCGCGGCGTCGCCACGGATTTCGACCCGCACCGCCAATCGCACGGGCTGATTCGTTTCGCCGTCGTCGTCGAGAAAATCTTCGGCGGCGTAAACGCCGTCGGGGATTGCCGCCAGCGTGTGCCGCATCATCCGCGCGGCATACGCGACCAGATGATTTGCATACTCATCACTCTCTCTGAAGCCGTACCGCCCGACGATTTCGAGCAGCCGCTCACTGCCCACGCGCAACGCGCCGAGCTGCGCCGCCAGATCGCCGCGCCGCTCTTCCTGCACGCGCATATTCGCGAGCAGCAGGCCCATCACCTCGCGATCCATCACGCCGCCGCGCGCCAGATGAATCGGCGGAATCCGCAACCCCTCCTGATAGATTTCCGTCGCCGCCCCCATCGAACCCGGCGTCGCTCCGCCGATGTCCGCGTGGTGCGCGCGGTTCGCCACGTAGAAGAGGAGAGTGAGGGAGGGGAAGATGGGGACAGGGGGGCGGGGGGATGATTTGCTCTTTCTCCCATTCGCCTTGTCGCCCGCTCTCGCAGTCTCATCATCTCCTCTTCTCCCCCTCCCCCGCTCTCCCACTCCCCCACTCTCCGCATAGACCGGCGCGACCATCGTCACATCGGGCAGGTGCGTGCCACCGGCGTAAGGGTCGTTGAGTATTACCACATCGCCCGGCAGCAATTCGCACTGCTCAATCGCGGCCTTGACCGACATCGGCATCGAGCCGAGATGCACCGGCATGTGGTCGCCCTGCGCGATCAGTCGGCCGCGGCGGTCAAAGACCGCGCACGAGTAATCGCGCCGCTCCTTGATGTTCGGGGAAAAGGCCGTGCGGCGCAGGCTCACGCCCATCTCTTCCGCCACGGAGGTGTAGAGCGACCGGAAGATTTCGAGTCTGATTGAATCCATGGGACGGCGATCAGTGGTCGGTAGTCGGCGGTCAGTCGGGGGCGAACTTTACGCGCTTCCGACTGACCGCCGATAAAATACACCCTTCACTGACGGCTGGCCACCGATCACTGATTTGTCGTCTGCTTTTTATCGAGGGCGGCGAGGGATTCCCTGACGGCTTTCTGGACGCGGGGATCCAGGTCCTGGGTGACCATCTCTTCGAGGACGGGGCGGGCATCCTCAATACCCAGTCTGCCGATCCAGTTCGCGGCCTTGATCAGGAAGTCGGGGTTGTGGCTCTGTCTGAGCATGCCCATCAACTCGTGTTTGCCGTTGCGCGTGTCTTTCAGCGCGACCACCGTCTGCTCGGCAATCTTACGCAGCGCGGGGTCTTCGTGGTCGAGGAAGCTGAAGAGAAAGCCGACGCCTTTGCGCGAGAAGTTGACGTCGCGCAGCTGGTCAACGATCAGGATGGCATAACACCGGGTGCGCATTTCAGGCTCGGTTCTGACTTTCTGCATCGTGCCGGCGATGCCGTTGAGGACGGCGTAGCTGGCGCGATGAATCTGGAACGAGGCGAGCGCCGGGGCATAGACGTATCTGACGCCCCAGTCTTCTTCCTTGTTGAGCGCTTCGATCATCGGGTCAATCGCCTCACGGTCGCCGAGTCTGCCGAGCGCCTCGACGGCGGCGGCGCGCACCTGTGGATCGGGATCACCGAGTCGGCCGACCAGCGGTTCGACGGCGCGCTTGTCACACGACGTGGCGAGCGAGCGCGCCGCCCGCGCGCGCGCTTTCGCGTCCTTGTCGCCGAGCGCTTCGAGATTCTTTTTCACTTCGGCCGGGGGCTCGCCCCCGGCTTTGAGCGCCTCACACTGCGTGTAAAGCTCCTGCGCATTCGCCGCCAGCCCGAAGGAAAGCGCCCACAGCAGCGCGCACAATGCCAGTGATATTTTATTGCTCATTCGATGCCTCACAGATTTTCTCAAATCTCCGGCTGACAGTCCGAAACCGTCCGCCGGCTATTTCCTCTTCACATTCATGGCCACCGTGTCAGGATTATCCGGCGTCAGCAGCTTCATCGCCCTGGCGGCGTGGCCGAGCGAGATGACGATGTCGCTGACGAATTTGCTGTCGTTCTGGAACTTCCTGAGTGGCTCCAGATCGGTCGCGCGCAGCTTCACGATGTATTCGTAAAGCTTCTGTTCCGCCTCCAGCATGCGCCGGTTCTGTTCGGGCGTCAGCGTGAAAAGCTTGTGCAGCCGCGTGAAATTGATCGCCTCAAAGGCGTGGCCGATCAGCTTGATCTGCGCGCGCAGCCGGAAGGCTTCGGTCAGCCCGGGCACCGTCAGCCCTATGGTCTGAAGCTGCGCGACGGTTCTGGGGTCGGCCTCCGATTTCTGCCCGGCCTCGGCGAACTCCTGGTCGAGCGCCGCTGAATCGCCCCGCAGCCGGTGGGTCGTCACGTCCAGCAACTGATTCAAACGCTCATTCAGGTTGTTATTCCGGTAGCCGTTGTTGAGGCTCGCGAAGAAGCCGTAAATGGCATGCATCCCGAAACAGCTGTGCTTGCGCATCACTTCACGGAACCGCTCGGGCTCGCTCTGGTTGCTCGCGATGGCCTCACGCACCCCGGCGCAATCGGCCTCGTAACTGGCCACCCCCTTATCAATGACTTCGGCCAGATTGATCACCTCGCCGTAAGCATTCGCCCAGGTCGGCTGCGCCGGCGGGGTCAGCGTCGAGAACGCGATCAGGCACCAGGGCAGGTGTTCGTGGTAGAGGTCCTTGTCGTACTGGGCGAAATTATTCGGGTTGCAGCGGAAGGTCAGCTTCGCGTGTTCGCCGAGTTGTTTCAGCGTGTAACGATTGCCGCCGGCGATGATCGGCTGATCGGGGCTGACCCCGGCTTCGAGGAAGGTTTTGAGAAAGCTGTTGTCGTGGACTTCCGCCGGGCGCGGGAAGTAAACATACTTCTGCCCGTTGACCGTCTTTTCAGCAGCGAAGTGGGCGCACAGCCAGTCAACCGCGTTGCTGCCGTCGGCCAGTTTGAAATCCCTGCCAAAACCGCGGACGGCGTGAATCACCGCCGAAGGATTCTGGAGTACGCGGGCGTAATGCTCGATGATTTCATCGGCGGCGCGCACGGCGTTCGCCCGGCCAGCCGACAGGGTCACCGGCTTGAGCGGCGGCAGATTGACGGCGGCCGAGGGCACGGGCACCGGAGTTGACGGGGGCGGAACCGGCGTCGGCACGGTGGCCGTCCTGGCCGGCGGTGACTTGAACACATTCAGACCGGCGGCGGCCAGTCCCAGCACGCCCAGGCCCCCGGCTCCGGCGATCAGTAATTTCCTCCGCCCCGTGTCAGTTTTCTTCGGTGCCACAGGGCGCTTCTTTCCCGTATTGTGCTTGCTCATTGATTAAGACCTGATGAGTGAGAACCTTTCGGTTAGTAGTCAGACAGTGGGGCCGGGTGCGAGGCGACGGTGGGAAATTAAAGCTTCAGGCATGCAGATGTCAAGAACACAGTTTCGGGCGCCGGGGCGGCTGTCCTCCGGGAGCGCGAGCGTCTCGCTCGCCAGGCATCCCGGGCAAGGCACCCTGGGTTCGTTCGGGCTGATATCTCAAGCCTGGCGAGCGAGACGCTCGCGCTCCCGGAGGACAGCCGCCCCGTTTTACTGAAACAAGGCGCGCCCGACTCTTTTCAAGAAGATTCCTCAGAAGAACTTCCGCCTGAACTCTTCGTGCCGCTCCCGCGCGCGCTCCACGAGGCTCGCGTACTCCTGTTCGCCGCGCAGGTTTTTGAGCAGCGGGTCAGTAGTGAAATATGGGTAGCAGAAAAATCCGCCCTCAATGCTTTTGCGCAGCACGCGCAGCGCCGCCGCCTTGTCGCCCAGTACGGCGTACCCTTGGGCCAGCTTGTATATCCCCTCGGGGTCATTCACGCCGCTCGCCTCGATCCGCCGTTCCGTGTCGCGCAGAAGTTCCAGCCCTGAATCCCTCCTGCCGGCCGCTTCGTAACCAAGGGCTTTGCCGATCTGCGTGTACATCGAAGGGTCGAGCGCGAAAGCGCGGTCGAAATCGGCCGTGGCGGCCTGCATCTGGCCGAGGTAATAACGGCCGAGGCCGCGGTAGAAGAGGACGAAGGAGTTGTCTTCGCGCGGCGGCAGGCTGTCGAGGAACTTCTGATACTGGCCGTCATAAAAATAACTGTTGAAGGCCGAGCTGGTGATTTTAACCTGGGGATCAATCTGCCGCGCTCGCTCGCCTTCGGCAATCGCCTCTTTGAGCATGCCGGCGAAACGGTAGGCATAGCCGAGTTCCCAGTGGGCTTCGGCGTGCTGCGGGTGCGATTTGATGGCCTCGCGCAGCAGCGGCACCGACTGCTCGACGCGGCCCGTGTCGGTGAGCAGGTTGGCCTTGAAAATCACCGCGTCAATCAGGTCGGGGTTGAGCGAGAGCGCCTTGTCGAAATCCTCCTGCGCTTTTCGGTAGGCCTCGCGCCCGCCGAAATCGAAAGAGCCGCTGGCGTTGTACGTGCGCCCGCGGTGCGCCCACGCGAGCGCAAAGCCGGGGTCGAGCGCGACGGCCTTGTCGAACATCTGCAGGGCGACCCTGAAATTGTTGGCCGAATAAAGGTCCACGCCGCGCAGGTAATATTCATAAGCCTCCGGCCGCTGCGGCCGGTCGCGCCTGAGCCGGTCGGACTCGGCCGGCGTGAGCATCAGATTCAGCCCGCCGATGATCTGCTCGGTCACGCAATCCTCGAGCGAGAGCAGGTTTTCATACTTCAGGTCAATTTTTTCGGCCCAGAGCGGCTGGTTGCTCGTGACGTCTATCAGCTGTGCCGTCACCCTCAGGTTATCGCCTTCGCGCAGATAACTGCCCATCAGCAGGGTGTTGACGTTCAACTCGTCGGCCACCCTCGCCGGTTCGACCGCCCGGTTGCGATACCTGCTGACGTAGGATGAAGGACGAATGATCAGGTTGCTGACGTAGCCGAGTTTGGTGATGACCGCGTCGGCCAGCGAAAAGCCCAGGAAATCGGTCTCCGCGTCCGGCCTGAGGTTGCGGAAAGGCAGGATCGCCAGACGGCGCGGGGCAGTGGATTTATTTCCGGCGGAGAATCGCGTGAACGCCAGATAGCCGAGCGCGGCGGCGAGGGCCAGCGCGACGGCAACGAGCAGCAGGCGGCCCCTCGAGAGACTGAACAGGCTGCGGAGTCGTGGAGAGTTCGACATTGCACGGGAAATCAGACTGCGGGAGCCTGTGCGGTGCCGAAGAAGCGGCGCTTGAATGACTCGTGGCGCTGGCGGGCCAGTTCCAGCAGCGCGGGGAAACCGGGATCGCCGCGGAGCCCGTCGAGCAGCTTGTCACCGGTGAAGTACGGGTAGCAGAAGAAACCCTGCTCGATGCTGCGCCGCAGGGCGTCGAGCGCCGCAGGTTTGTCATCGAGAAGGGCGTACGCCTGGGCGAGTTTATAAAGGATCTCGCCGTCCGCCGCGTTCCCCGACTCAAGGCGGCTCTCGACTGACTTCAGTCGCGCCACCCCTTCCGCCGTCCGGCCCGCCAGCGCGTCGCTGAGCGATCTGCCGATCTGCGTGACCACGCTTTCAGGGTCCAGTTCCCCGGCGCGGTCAAAAGCCATCGCCGCCTGCTGCCGGTCGCCGAGGTAGAGGTAACCCAGGCCGCGGTAAAAGATCACGTAAGATTGCTCGCGGTTCGGCAGGCTCCTCAGGAACTTCTCGAACTGGCCCGCGTAGCAATAGCTGTTGAAGAGGTGAGAGGTCAGGTTGGGATCGAGCTGGCGCGCGCGCTCACCTTCGTCAATTGACTCCGGCAGCATCCCGCCGTAGCGGTACGCATAACTCAGCAGCCAGTGTGTATAGGCATGGTTCGGGTGATTCTGAATCACTTTCCTGAGCATCGGCACGGCCTCTTCGACCCGGTTGGTTTCGATCAGGAAGTTCGCGAGCAGGTTGCTCGTGTCAGCGTCTTCCGGTTCGAGCCTGACGGCCTGCTCGTAAGCCGCCTCGGCCTTGCGGTAATCCTCGCGCCCGCCGAACCGCTGCAGGGCGCTGATGCTGTAAGCCCGCCCGATGAAGGCCCACGCATTCGCAAAATCCGGCTCCAGCCTGACCGCCCGCTCCAGTTTTTCAATCGCCAGCCGGTGGCGGTTGGTCGAAATCAGGTAGAGTCCCTCGAGGTAATTTTTGTAGGCCTCGGGGCTGTGCGTCCGGTGATCCTTCAGCCGCGCGGATTCGGCTTCGGTCAGCTTCAGTTGCAAGCCGTTGATGACCTGCTGCGCCACCCGGTCCTGCGCGACCAGCGGCCCTTCATACTTCAAATCAATCGTCTCGCTCCAGAACTGCCGGCTGGCCTTCAGGTCAGTGAGCTGGACCGTGATCCGCAGGTTCTCGCCGTCCTGCAGGAAGCTGCCGGTGAGCAGCGTGTCCACGCTCAGTTCCTCGGCCACCAGGCGCGGCTCGACCTCCTGATCCAGATACTTTGCCACCGCCGACGAAGGGCGCACGATCAGTGAATTGACGCGGCTCAGGCGGGTGATCAGGGCGTCGGCCAGCGAAAAGCCCAGGAAATCAAGCTGCGCGTCCGGCTTCTGATTGTGAAACGGCAGCACGGCCAGAGTGCGCACGTGGTTTGATGGCGCGGCCCGGTTGAAAAACGCGAGGTAAACAATGCTCGCCAGCAGGGCGACGAACATCGTGGCGAAAGCCAGTAATACCGGCTTTGAAATTCTGCGCTGCTGTGGCAGCCCGTGGTCACGCGGGGGTTGCAGAGTTTCGCCCGCCGGCGCTCGGGCGATTCCGTTTCGCCCGCGTTCAGGCGGGCTGGTCTCTCCACTCCCGGCGAGCGACTGATCCATCAGCCGCGCATCATCACTGTCTTCAAAAATCTGCCACTCTCCATCCGGCTCTCTCAAAACACTGCCCGGCACGAACGAGGCCAGAGCTTCGAGCGGCTGCGGCCTGCCGTCGGGCGATTCTTCCTCCCTGACCTCCCTGACCGGGGCCACGAACCTGTAGCCGCGTTTGGGCAGTGTTTCGATGTATTTCTGTCCGTCCGCGACTTCGCCGAGCGCCCTTCTGAGCGCTGAGATGTTCTGCGCCAGGTTCGATTCCTCGACGAAGCTGTCGGGCCAGATCTTCGCCATCAGCTCTTCTTTTTTCAGCACGTGTCCGCCGTGTTCGACAAGCACGCGGAGCGTGTCAAAAACCTTCGGCGGCAGGTAGACCGACTCGCCTTCACGCACGAGCAGACACTCTTCCGGGTCGAGCCGGAACGGCCCGAATTCATAGAAGAGCTTTGTCTGCTTTGCTGTGGCCACTCTGAAAACTCCTTGAAGAAAAACTCAAAAAAAACTCAGGACGAGCTAAGGACTTTCCCCACTCCGCGCGACTATCCTGCCGCACGAACCGATGAAGAAACGATGTCCTTCGGGCTCCGGTGACCGTGATTGCAATGGAGTTTAGCACCTGAACCAGTGGGACACCAGATATAAGCCGGCAGCCACTTTCGCCGGGGCAGGACATCTTTGTGCCCGGCGGCCTTTATTAACAGGCGGAGCAACGGAAGTAGTAGCCCACACAACCACTGGAGGAAAAACCATGCATCGTGGATCACTCACCAAAGCATTCACCTTCCCTATCGCCGGGCTGGCGCTGCTCGCCTGCCTGACCATTGCCCGGCCGCAGGACAGGAAGAGGCCGACGCCAACCCCGGTGGCGGAGAAGAGAGCATCAGCCGCTGACCAGAAGAAGGGGGAAGCGAAGAAGGAAGAAGAGAAGCCTTTCAAAATCGAGGAAGCCATTGCCCGCAAAGAGAAGAATCGGATTGTCTTCAAGCCGGGCTTCGAGGTGACCAAATCCTCGAATTCCACCGCGACCGTCAGAAGAGTCACCAAGAATACAGCAGGAAATGGCGTCAGCGTCAGCTGTATTTGTTCGGATGGCACTGCCGGATGCAAGACCATCATTGTGCAAGGCGATCGTCTGGGTTCAATCCATTGCGAAGGACCGGCCTGCTGCGCAATCTCGACTAACTAAAACTGATTGCGGTTCGATTTCAATGGAGGAAAACCATGCATCGCAAATCACTGATTACCACTTTGACACTCCCAGCTGCCGGGCTGGCGCTCCTCGCCTGCCTGACCATTCCACAGGCCCAGACGCGGGACAAGAGGAAGGCGACGCCAACCCCAACCCCGTCGGCGGAGAAGAAATCGCCGGTCGTTGACCGGAAAGTCGCCGACAAGAGGGGAGAAGAGAAGAAGAAAGAGGAAGCGAAAAAGGAAGAAGACAAACCTTTCAAGCTTGAAGAGGCCATTGCCCGCCGGGAGAAACACCGGATCGTGTTCAAGGCGGGCTTCGAGGTGGCCAAATCCTCGAACTCCACCGCGACCGTCAGAAGAGTCACCAAGAATACCCTTGGAGAGACCGCCGATGTCAGCTGCGGTTGTTCGGACGACAGTGGGGGATGCGGGCTCGAAATCAAGCACGAGCCGAGGGTGGCGATTATGCAATGCTCCGGACCATCCTGCTGCAGCCTCAGGGTTGAGATCAAAAAATAAGCGCATTCCATCAATCTGAGAAATGATCAGAACAGGGAGGACTTCCGATGAATCACACCGCACCGATTAACGACAGACTGACCGATTCGATATCAGCCAGCGCAGCTCTGACGGACCAGACGGCCGGCCCGGATGAGAGCAGATTTCCGGGCCGGCTGCTGCTGCGCATTTCGTGGCTCGCGGTTTTGCTGGGATTCGCAATTGAAGGGCTGATCCTGCTCCTGACGGGAATGGATCGCTACTCGGGCGTCAAGCCGCTCGTGGCCAGTCTGGCGCAGAAGATTTCGTGGTCAGTGCTGGTCTGTCTCGGGCTGGCCTTCGGCAAGGGGGCGACGAAGCTGCTCGCCGTGCCGCTGACGGGGCTCGCCGGGCTGCTGGCCGCGCCGACTGCCTTTACTGTTGCTCGTTCGCTGCACAAGGCGGCCGCGGAAGCGTTGAAACTCGCCCCCGCAGCAGCCACGCCGTCGCCGCTCACGCTGGCGCTCGTGAAGGGGATCGAGTACGGCCTGCTCGGTCTGGCGGTGGGCTGGATCGGCAGCAGATCACTGAGCAGGGGCCGAAGCGCGGCGGCGCACCTCGCGACCGGTCTCGCGGTCGGCGCGGTCTTCGGCGGGACGATGCTGCTCGTGGCTTCGAGCGGCGCCCCGCAGCCGCGCGACACAGTCGCACTGCTCTCGCTCGGGGTCAACGAAATCATTCACCCCGTCGGCTGCGCGATGGCGCTTTTTGCCGCCGAGGCGCTCTCGCAAAAGAATGTCGCGATGACCAAATGACCTGTCGGGGAATCATCGCGACAGCGCCCGGGCCGGCCCCGCCGTTCAGGCACAGCAAGTCGCTGTGCGTGCGTGGTGGCAAACGACGGGGCCGGCCGGGGAACCCCGAACCGAACCACACCAGAAACCTGATCAAGGAGGAAGAAATTATGTCCGGCAAAAATCATCTCTCGAAGCTCACGCATCTCCTCGCGCTCAGCCTCGCGCTCACTGCCCTGTTCGCGCTGACCACACAGGCGCAGAAGAAGAAAGAGAGCATGCAGCAGGCCGCCGAAATCAAAATCCTGAACGTCACGAAGGAAGACGCCGCGGCGAAGAAGAACCCGAACGGCCCCGGCCGGATCATCCCGGTCAAACTCCAGTGGACGACCAGAACTTGGCCGGGCGCAAAGCTCGTCGAACTGGAAGTGGTGCTGAGGACCACGAACACCGACGGATCGAACACTGAAGTCAAAAAGCTCATGCCGATTGAAGACGCGAGGCCCGGCGCGGTGGTCGCGCAGAACGGCACGCTGATGCTGCCGATGCCCGACGACGTCTTCGCGCAGGAGTTCACCCTGACCCTGAATTCAAAGTGCAGCTTCAGGGAGAACGGCGTGCTGCGCACCGCGACTTCCCGGGCCATCAAAAGCGGCGCGTTCCCCGTCCCCGGGCGGTAGCCGATTCGCGCGGGTGCGGCAGCCGGGTCAGGAGTGGCCACCCCCCGCCGACAGCCGTTATTGAAAATCAGCGGCGACCCCGGCCCGGGCTGCCGCCCATATGCAAGGGAGGAAAAGTTATGTTTCGTCAGATCAGATTCGGCGCTTGTCTCATGCTCTCCGCGCTGCTCGTCCTGCCGTCGCTGCCGCTGACGGCGCCGGCCCAGACGCCGCAGGTCAGAATCAAGGACGTTTCGGCCAACAAGGCCGACGGGACGACACAGGTCATTCGCGTCTCGTGGGAGGCCAGAGCGCCCTCGGGCGGCGTCTTCAACGGCTTCACGGTCGAGCTGAACGTTGGTTACACCGACGGCACGAGCGAACACCGCCAGACGGTCGTGAACGGCGGCCCGGGTAACACGGACTTCTTCGCGGATCTGGCAGTCCCGGCATTTCACATCGTCAAAGCCGCGATCAGCACGGCCGGTGATGCTGGCGGAAAAAAGGATGTTGATAAAACGCCGCGCAAGTTAGGTGACGCACAGATTTCAGGCGGGGGCAAAACGACGGCCAATGAAACGGGCAGCGGCGTCGGCAGCAACCCGGGTGGCAACAACTCAGGCGGCAAAAAAGGTGGAGCTTTGCCCCTGCCGAAGCGCCCGGGTGGCAACAACGGTAACAATGGCAATAACGGCAACAACGGGAATAACAGCTCGCCAATAGTCCCGGCAAAGAAGGCTTCGATCAGTTCATTCAGCGCCTCAGTCGCCGCGAAATTCACCGGCCCCGTTACCGCCCGCCTGATCGAAGAGTTCGTACCCGCGCCCGCGTTCGCCGAGACGCTCGAAGTCCTGCGCAAGGGTTCGTCGGGCAACGGCTCCGCGCTCAACCTGCGGCCCGGCGCGCTCACCATCGAGCGGGTGAAACAGGCCGACAGCGAATGCCGCCCCGGCGAGGGCTGCTTCAACATCAGCTTCGACGCGGGCAATGCGAATGTCTTCAAAGACGCTCAGGCGACGATCACGCTCAACATACTGCTGAGTGACGGCGCCCGCCGCGAAGTCAGCCGGCGCGTCAGCCTCAGTGCCGGCCGCGTCCGGCTCCCGATCATTCCTGAAAACAGGCTGACACTGATCAGCAGCGTTCAGGTGCGGTTCGAGGCCCAGGCAGTGATCAAGGACACCATCAGGGCGTCGAGCCAGGGGAAGCTGGCCCCGCTGACCTTCTGACATCTCTTAACAACCGGAGGAAAAGCCATGTCTACAGGAAAATATTCGTCAAAACTTACGCTGCTCGTCGCGCTCAGCCTGTTGTTCACTGCCTTCTTCACGCTGCCCGGCCTGCAGGCCCAGAGCAAAAAGGAAGAGAAAAAGCCGGAGAAGAGCGCCCAGAAGAAGGAAGACAAAAAACCTGAGAAGAAGGACCCAAGGATCAGGATCGAAGATGCCGTTGTCCGCAATGGCAATACGGCCAAAGTCAAACCGGACTTCGAGTTCGTCAAAAGCGGGGATAACCGGGTGACAGTCAGAAGCCTGCGCAAAGACACCTCACTCTCGATCAACGGGAATTTCAGCTGCAAGTGCGACACATCGGGGGGCTCGTGTTCCATCGCGTCCGATGGTCGCAATTTATCCTGCAAGCCAGCCAGGTGTGATAACTGCGTGCTGACCGTTTCAACCAGCGACTGAAGCTGATCTGAGATGGCCGGCAGGAAAATCAACAAACCATCATTACCGGGAGGAAATGTCATGCAATCCACGATCTCACGTTTCAAATCAACCATTCGTCGCCACCTCCGGCTCACGCTCGCGACGGCGCTGGCGGCCCTCGTCGGCTTCACCGTACTCGTCGCCGACACCGTGACTAAGCAGCGCGAAGCCACGACTGAAGTGATCCTCGAACTGCACCAGAAGGGGCCCGGCGGTGCCTGGCGGGTGATTGACCGCGCGAAGGGGCCGGCCAATTTCACAGCCAGCATTGCCGAGATCGCGTCCGGCAAGGAGCTCACGACCGGCCACAACTGGACGGCGAGGAGCGAGAAGGGCCGCACGATCAACGTCCGGCTGGCGGGCCCGGCCAAAGTCAGACTCGACGTGACGAGCGGGCTGCTCCAGCTCGACGCCCCGTTCGACGTCACGGTGGACGGGAAAAAGTTCAGACTCAACCAGAAGCTCTCAACCGAATCCGCCTCCGCGCCCGTCGGCCAGATCAGCGGCAAGAAGGCCCAGGTCAATGTCAGCGAGCGCTCGCTCACGGCTGAGGTCGCGGGCTTCAGCTCGATCAGGCAACCCGATATGGTTGAGCGCCTGCTCCACGTCAGTGAGGCGAAGAAGGCCAGTGCTGAGACGTCGGGCAAAAAGCCGGATATCCGCAGTCCGTTCACGGCCACGAGCAGCGCCGGTATCGCTGATGAACTGATCATCGTCGTCAAGGGCAGCGGCAAGGTGGTCGCTAAATAAATCGCTCACCGGAGGCTGCCTGTCCCACCCGGGGAACGGCAGCCGCCCGATTCTTCCCCCACAACTGACAATTGCTTCGCTGCGGGCGAAGCGGGGCTTCAGTCTGCTGATGACCGCCGGAGGTGATCGTCAGCAGGTCAGGGACAGGTGTTGGCTGACCGGGCCTTATTCCGAGCGGTCAGCGCCGAATCTGATTCAGGCGCGCGCGAGCAGCAATGAATTCGCGCGCCCGCTTTCGAGGAGAGTGTTATGCGTTACCAGCTTTTGATCAGAATTGTGAGCCTGACAATCGCGCTGGCGGCACTGGCTGCCGCAGCCGCCGCCCAGGCGCGGACGGACGTTCAGTTGCCGAAGAAAGAGGTCACACCGGTTGACCCGCAGGTCGCCGTCGGGCCGCCCAAAGTTCAGATCACCGAAGTCAGAAACGCCGGCGTGCTGCCCGGCGACCCGCAGAAACTCAGAATCATTGTGAAATGGTCCGCCGCGATCCCGAGTACGACGACGGTCAGCCAGTTCACGGTTTCTCTCAACGTCACCTACAGCGACGGCTCCGCCGCCAGCACCAGTCCGAGTTTTCCCGCTTCGGCGCGCGAAGCCGTGCTGCGCATTCCCAACAAAGGCGGGATCGTCCCGAATACTTTTCGCGCCCTGGTGGAAACAGACTTCACGACCATTCTGACTCAGTCAGAAACCTTCAGCGGCAGCTTCTCGCTTTCCAAAGCCAACGGCTTCGCCGACAGCATCAGCGTGCAGAACCGGCCCGAAGCCGAGAGTGACCGGGTCACCGCGGTGAAAGCGCTGCGTCAGAACGGCGCATTCAATCTGACGGATTATGACGTCTTCTGGTTCATCAACCAGCGGCGCGCCGGCCTGACTTTCACCTCATTCAAGGTCAAAGGCGATTTCGCATTCCACTTCAGCGGCACTCCCGGCGCGGACATCAACCAGTCGGCTTCCGCGACGGCCAGTGGCGAGGCGCGCCAGGCGCGTCTCACCCTCAGCTCCCCGCCAAAGGGGACGGGTAACCTGCTGCGGATTGATGCGGCAATCACGGTTGACGCCTTCTTCACCGTCAGGCAGCGCGCCATCACCGAGCGCACGGGCAGCTTCTGAGCAGCAGGTTACGAGCATCGCCACGCTCATCCCCCCATCAGCGGATGGGCCTGAAAGGAGACTACAGTATGTTTCGCCACCACAGATTCTTCGCGAGCGCCGCGCTGATTGCGGCCCTCATTATTCAGTCATTCCCGGTCGCCGCCCGTCGCGGCAACGTGACCGGCACCGAGCCGGGTCAGTTGCAGGCGGCCGATGAAGCCTCGGTCAAAATCACCGACCTTGCCCTGCGCAGCGCATTGCCGGGCGGCGGCGTGCCGCGGGCCGCTTCATCCCCTGATGAGGCAGGGGGCGGCGCCGGATTCATTCAGCGAGTAGAAGTGATCTGGCAGGCCGGCGTGCCGAAGGGCGTCACCCTTCTGGGCTTTGACATTTCGGTCGTCGCCGATCTCAACAACGGTCAGTCTCTCAGCGCGAGCCGCTCAGTCGGCGGCAACGTGCGCACCGCTGATTTCAATTTCCAGCTCCCTGCTGGCGGTAATGGGGGCGGCAATACTGCTAATGGCGGTGGTGGCAATGCCGCCGAGTGCAAGGGATTCGATTGCAGCCTTTGCGGCAAAAAGAATCCCCTGGCACTGTGCGCCACCTGCTGCAACAACCCGGGCGGTAATAACACGGGCGGCAAAGGCGACCTTAACAATGGTGGCGGCGGCAACACTGGCGGCAAGGGCGGCTTTAACGGCGGTGACAGAGGTGGCATTAACAACGGCGGCAACGACAGCGGCGGCAAGGCTGCCTCCTGTGAGACGAAGTGCCGGGGGAAATTCAAAGTCGGCCCGGGTCTGCAGAAATGCATCGAAGAGTGCCAGGCCACCAGCGTCAAACCAAAAACGCCGCCCAGGAAATCGAACTTCCTGACGAACAACTTTGCCCCGGGCACTTCTTTCATCAATGGCGCTGCGCCCCAGAAGGAGAAAGAAGGAATCAAGGGGGGCATTATTGAGCGGCTGATCAGGATCGGCGGCGTTACGGCCAGCGTCACGGCCAGGTTCAGCCGCGGCGCCGAAGTCACCGCGTTGCGCGGATTCCTGCCGCCGGCGGCGATCCCGAGCGGTGAACTCGCCTTCGACCCGAACCGGCTCCGCGAGGCCGGCAATCTGCGCATTCTGAAACTGATTGAGATCGCCAAAGTCCCGAGCCTCGCGAAGGAATGCCCCGCCGGGCTCGACTGCTTCGACGTCGTCGCCGAACTGCGCGGCGATAATTCATCCGGCAGCCCGATCAAAGTCAGCCTCGAGGCGCTCTACTCGAACAATCAGCGCCGGGACGCGGCGCGTCTGGTCAACTTGCTCGCGCGACCCGTCCGCCTCTCGGTCGAACGCCCCACCGGCGCGACTTTCACTTCAGTCGTCGTCACGATCAACGGCGTGGTCGCCGAGGCTTTCACGCGCAGCGATCAGGAAAGGCGCACGTTCATCACCCTGAAATGACGAGTCACTTGAAGCCCGCGCGTCATTGATCACGACCACAGCAGCGATCCGGAGACAAGCGATGATTTACGCCACCACCCATCGAAAAACATTCCGGCGAAGGCGGGCAGTCTGGCTCGCGGCGCTGCTGAGCCTGTCGCTGCTCGCGCCGGCCCCGCAACTGATCGCCCAAAGCACCGCGGATGAGCTGAAGGTCACAGCCGGCTTTGCCGACAAAGCGTCCGTCGCGCCCGATGAAAAGATCGAGCTGCAACTCAGCCGCGCGCTCAAACCCGCCGAAGGTGCGCTCGCAATCCTCATCGGCGCGACGGACGTGACGAGCCTCTGCGCCGCGAGCGAGACTGCGCTCAGTTACACGCCCGCCCCGGCGCCGCTGCCCGTCGGCGAAACCACCGTCACCGTGTATCTCGTCAAACCCGATAACGACTGGCGGGAGCTGGCGAGTTTCCCGCTGCGCGTCGAAGCGAAACAGCAGACCGACGCCACACAAGCGGCAACCACGCCACCGGCGGCAGCCACCGCTGAACCTCCGCAGGCCGGCGAGGCTCAGGCGCAGAACGGCGGTCAGCCGGCGGCGAGCGGCGAGCCCGAACGCAAATTCGCCTTCGTGCCTTCGCTCGTGATCGGTGTGAAATCGCAGTTCGCCGAAAACCACTTCCCCGACACGAACCGCCCCGAGCGCCCGACCTTCGCCGACGGCACTTTGCAGAGCAGCATCAAGACCGAAATGACGACCGGCGTGTTCAAGTCGCAAACGCAGTTCGATTTCGTCGGCTCGACGTTTCAGAAAGAGGCGCTGCGCTTCGGCGAACTCGGCAACCGGGCCCCGCAGGTTGACCTCTCGAATTACCTCATGCAGATCGCCGAGGGACGGGGCCGCTTTCTTTCAGGCCACAGCTCATTCGGCAGCAATCGTCAGCTCATCAACAACTTTGCCAGCCGCGGTCTGGTGCTGTCGTTCCCGCTTGGCAAGCGCAACGACTTTTCATTCGCGGCGATGAACGGCACGAGCATCGTCGGCTTCGGCAACTTCTTCGGCCTGAACAATCACGATCATCAGATTTTCAGCGGCGCGTGGGGCTTCGAGTTTCTGAAGGAACGACCGGGCGGGCTGCGGCTGGAGACGAGCTTTCTGGACGGACGACTGCTGCCGCGCAACAATTTCAATCAGGCCAATATCAACGACGCCGAAAAAAGCACCGGCGTCGGCCTCCGCCTCGTCGCCACCGACAAGGCCGAGCGCCTGAAACTCGACAGCGGATTCACCCGCAGCCGCTTCACCAACCCGCCCGACCCGCTGCTCAATCAGGGGCAGAAGATCGTGCCGGTGCAGGAAACGACCCGCAACGCGCGTTACGTTGATCTGAGCTACGACATCCTGAAGGATTTCGCGCTCACGAAATCGAAGAAGGCCACGCTGACGGCTGCGTATCACCACGAGCAGGTTGACCCGCTCTTCCGCAGCGTCGCCGCTCAGACCCTCGCCGACCGCATTCAGAACCAGTGGGAGATCAACGCCGTGATTGATCAGCTCAACATCAACCTGACGCACCAGCGCTTCAACGACAATCTGGCCGACGTGCCTTCGATCCTCAAAAGCAACACCCGCCGTAGCGCCTTCGCCGCGAGCGCGCCGCTCTCGGCTTTCATCGGCGACGCGGCAAACCCTTCCCCGTTTCTGCCGCGGGTCGCCTTCACTTACGACCGCGTCCATCAGTTCGCCGCCGCGATCCCGGTCAACGGGGGTTTTGAAGTTGACCTGAGTACGGTGCCGAATCAGCTGAGCCTCAACCAGACCTTCACCGCCGAATGGCAGATCAAAACCGCGCGCGTCGGCTACCGCTTCAACCGCTCGTCGCAGGACAACCGCCAGACGGGCCGCGAACTGGCCGACCTCTACAACACCGTCAACGGCTTCACTTTCGGCATCACGCCGGTGACGACGCTCGAGCTGAACTTCGACGTGAGCGCCGAAGACGCCGAGAACAGAGAGGCGAAGCGCGTTGATCGTACGTGGCGCTTCGGCTTCAACGCGAACTGGCAGATGACGAAAAGCATGAGCCTGACTTCGGCGCTCTCGGCGCTCAACGCTTACGACCTGGGCCGGACGACCGACAACTTCAACACCGAATTCAACGCCCAGTGGGCGTACAGCTTTGGCGTTGACAAGAGCAGATTCAGAAAAGTGAAGAGTCAGTTCTTCATCAGGTTCGCCAATTTCTTCGCGCGCAACCGGGACCTGAAGTTCGAGACCAACAACCTGACCAAAAGCTGGACGTTCAATACCGGCCTGACCTTTACCTTCTTCTAAAGGGCTGGCACCGGAACCGGGGGGAGACAGCAGTGAAACATATCATTCATTCGACCGATCAGCATTGCGGCCTGCGGGGCAGGGGGCAGAATAAAGCCCCGTCCCCTGCCCCGCAGTTTGCGCGCGCCGCGATGGTCATTCAGCTTTTTATCGTCCTGTTCTGGAGCCCGATGGCGGAATGTTTCGCGCAGGGCATCAGAGTCAATCCGACCGGAGTCAACGTCAACAGCCAGGGCGCGACGACCGTGTTCCTGACTTTCGGCAATCTGAAAGATTACACCCCGGCGGAAGCGACGTGGTGCAGCGACCTGATTCCGGCCGCGCCCGACCTCGGCTTCAGATGCAATCCGGCCGGCATCTACGGGCTGCTGCCGGCGCGCTACGACCGCAGCAGACGCAGCGGCAATAATGCCTACACAGACATTATGTCCATCCCGCCTTCGGTCGCGCGCCGCGCCTATCAGGCCGCGGTGAACGGCGAGGATTCGCGCTTCTTTTACGTGCGCCGCTTCGTCAGCACGACCGGCGGGCCGGACCAGTTCGTCAACGTCACCTGCCGACTGACCGGCGGCGGCGCGCGCGTCCCCTTCTCGCTGACCGACGTGAAACTCGCCTTCGGCAAAGAGACGCCGGTGCTGTTTGCGAAGCCCGGCGAGAAGTTGCCGCCCGTCAGCGCCGAAATCACCTACACCGGCACCGGCCGTCTGCGTGGCCGGTGGGAAATTGTGTTGCCCGGTGAACAGTTGCCCGATGAACGTGATCTGCTGACCGAACCCACCCTGCCTTACGAAGAGCGCGGCCTGCAGAAACGGTACTCACAGCTCGGCAGTTTCAACGTCTTCCTGCCGCCCGTGGGCAGATACCGGCTGCCGGGACCCGATGTGTCACGCCTGCCCAGCCGGGTCGAAGGCACATATCTGATTCTGCTCCGCATCGAAGCCGCGGACGACCGCGAAGCCGATTCAGACCTCGCAGCCGTCGGCGCAGGCCCCGCCACTGTCCACAGCGGCGCGGTCGCGGGCTTCCCGCTGCCAGTGCTGCGTTACGTGATCGGTGGCAGCGATCAGGGCGTTCAGGCGCCGCAGTTGCAGCAGCCGACTACGGCCCTCGGCCTGCTCGCGCCCGCCGACAATGCGGTAGTGTCAGCCGGCAGGTCGTTGACCTTCGCCTGGGCGGAGGACGCGCGCGCGGCCTTTTATGAACTCGAAGTTCAGGACGCCGAGGGCAGGCCACTGCTCTCCGCGATACTGCGAAAAGGAATCAACGTTTATCGTGCCCCGTCGTGGCTGAAGGACAAGGCGGAGAAGGTGCGCTGGCGGGTGATCGCAAAGGATCGGAGCGGGAAGCAGATCGGCGAAACCGAGTTTCGCAGCCTGCGGTTCGCGGCGTCAAAGTAGCGATGGCGGACGCCGAAATCATCGTGCTAAACTCATCCGCGCAAAGGAGCCGTCGAATGAGTGAAGACACGACCCGCAACCTGACTCCGAATGAAAAGCTGGATGTAATTTTGTCTGAGATTCGCGCACTCAATGCAAGTGTCGCTTCGCTGGATAGTCACGTTGTCGTGCTGGAATCGAAGGCTTATGACACGCGGCCGATCTGGGAACAGGCGCTCGCGGAAATTCAGGAAGTGAAAGATCAGGTACGCCACTTCGATCACAAGCTCGACATCCTCAACGAAAGTCTCTTCGACGTAAAAGCCGACCAGCGCGATCTGGAGAAGCGAGTCCTGCTGATTGAACGCAGGCCGCAGAATCCCCCGGCCTGAGCGGTGTCAGGCACGGTCTCTGCCACCAGAAGGTTTCAGCCCGCGAACGTTTACTGTCGTTTCCCGTTCTGCGGCGGCTTGTCCACTATTTCCAGTTCCTTCTGCAACGCGTCCAGCCGGTCATTGAGTTCGTTCAGTTTGGCCTGTTCTACTTGCAGCTGACTGATCAACTGAGACTCCGTTTCCCGCAATTGTGATTCTCTTTCAGGCAGCCACTCCGCCTTGGCCTTAAGATGCTGTTGTACGTTCTCCAGCTCGCGGCGTCTGTTCGGGTCTGATTCCTGACTCAGCCTGGTTTCCACTCTTCTGCTTTCTTCCAGAAACCCGGATTTATCTCCCTGCAGATTCACAATCTCCCTGCGAACCACGTCCAGTTTTTCATTCAGACGGTCTACCCGCTGTTGCTGCAATCGCAGCCGTTCAAGCGTGACCTGTGCGTGGTAAGTGTTGAGGTTGGATCGTTGAATGGCCAGACGGAGTTCACGCACTTCATTCAGCAATGCCTGTGTCGTCTGCCCGCCGTCGCCCTGCGAAGCCTGACTTCCTGAATCGGTGACAGCACGAGGAGTGCTGAATGCTGCAAAGCCCAGAACGACCAGCAGGGCAGCGCCACCAGCCAGCAGACCTTTTACCTGTGACATATCTTTCTCCCTTGTGATTTAAGGTTACGGTAATTTGCAGGTCACGAAGCATCTGACGACGGAGTACCATGGCTTCCTTCCTGCCCGAATGTTTTATGATTGCTGTGACTGCTAACCTTTCCTCAGGTCAATCAATTCCCTGAACGAGGCCGCCGCACAAATCCCGAAGAAGATCAGCGCCGCCCACGCCCACCACTTGTTATTCTCACGCGCGCTATCGAAGAGCAACATCCAGACCGCTGCCACCAGAAACACCAGGCAAGTCACAAACATCGCCAGCCGGGCAAGCAGCAACCTGACGCCTGCCCACCCCCTCTTCCCGCCCGCAGACCATTCGGTCCTGACGAACCGCTTCCGCAGCCGCCCGGCCAGTTTGTCGAGCGGCTCCGCGCGGTCATGCGGCTGGTGGCTGAAGGTCCGCTCCCGGACGTTGATCAGGAGTGGGATGTGCTGGCCCGCGTAACTGAGCGTCAGCCTCAGGCGCTCGTCCGCGCCGAATTGCACCTCTCCGACCCACCGGGCATCCCAGAGGCGGAAGACTTCTTCACCGCCCGCAGTCCTGACGAGGCGGATGAAGTCCCGGGCAGGCTGGCGCTCTTCCTGATGAAAATATTCCTCAAGGCGGAGCGCCCCGTCAGGTGAGTCGAGGGAGTTCTTCAGGTACTCGTCGTAATTCCACATGGCACGCGGGCTCCCTGCTCAGCTTACTCTGGCATCTTCTGCAGCGGACACGCTGCGATAGTTGCTGCGCGGTCAATTCAGCAAAGCTCAGCGCCTCCGTTTCCGGATATCAAGTTTCTGAATCGCTTCATCAAGCCAGCCGCGATACCACTCATAGAAAGTGACCCGCCTTTTTCCTTTTGCGGATAATGGATGCAGTCCTTTCAAATCAGTCCGATCATCACACCAGATGTTTCCCGCCTCGGGGCCGGTTATTACAAGCCATTGCCGATAAGCACAGCCCAGATGACAGACCGGGATTGCGCCATCTACATTGGCGGCATTCCAGTATCGTTTCTCGAATATGTTCCACTGCCGATCATATTCTTCCTCATTCTCTTCGTCGCACTCGGGTTCACCGGTCAAATCATTCCAGGGCGCAGTGTGTGGGAACGGTTCTGAAAGATCACCGACAAAACCATCGTTCTCTTTCCACCTCGCATGGTCGAAGCTGTCATCCATCTCACCGAGCTTGAATAATCCGTAATACGGGCCGGCCCCACCGTTGCCAAGCTCAATGAGAAAGCGTCGGTAATCGGCAGGCAGGAGAATGTTATGCCTTTTCTCGAACTTAATGACTGCTGACTCAGGGAGTGGGGGATTGAGTTGGAATCCGTGACTCTCAGCGCCAAAAACGTTCGGGCGCTTTTTTGCAGATCGGAGTCGTTCAAGGTCAGTTTTGATGGACTCAAAATCGAGCTTCATTTGTTTGCACACGAGAGCCGGTGAATGGCGGAGTCAACAGGCGCCCTGAAGCAATGCTGGTGATCGAAACATTTCGCCGGGCATCACCTGTTTCCCGTAACCCACGTTCCGCTCCTGCCGCTTTCCATCACCGCCTCAATCACCTTCATATTAGCCACCGCGTCTTCGAGCGGCGTCGGGACTTCGGTGTCGTTGAGGATCGCCTGCGAGAACAGGTCGCCTTGGATCGTGTACTGGTCGCAAATATCCAGAATGATCTCTTCAACCCCGTTCTTTGACTGGTGCCACATCCGGCAGGGCTCGTCGGGCGGGGCGTTGAATGGGATCTCGATTTCAACCCGGCCCTCGGTGCCGAAGATGTTGACGCGCTGGTATGACGTGAGCTGAGTCGAACAGGTGAAGGTCGCCGTGCCCCGGCCGAAATCCAGAATGCCGGAAGCCAGACGGTCAGTTTTGAAATCCGGGTCGTATTCCACGACGCCAAAGACCCGCTCGGGCTCCGCGTCAAAAATGAACCGCGAGAGTGAAATCGAATAGCAGCCGATGTCCATCATCGCGCCGCCGCCGATCTCAGGCATATTGCGGATGTTGTCCGGATCGGCGTTGTAGTAGGAGAAGAAGGATTGAATCGTCCTCAGTTCGCCGATGCCGCCTTCTGTCACCAGTCGTTTCGCGCGCTGCCACTGCGGGTGGTGGCGATACATGAACGCCTCCATCACCTTCAGCTTCGGATGTTTTTTCGCGGCATCGAGCAGCAGCTCGCCTTCTGCGGAACTCAGCCCAATCGGCTTTTCGCACAGCACGTGCTTGCCCACTTCGATTGCCCTGATTGACCAGGGGACGTGCAGATGATTCGGCATCGGGTTATAGACGGCGTCTATTTCCGGGTCTGCCAGCAGCTCTTCGTAAGAGCCATAAGCTTTCGGGATGCCGAGTTGCTCAGCCGCGGACCGCGCCCGCCCGGCGTCGCGCGACGCGATGGCGGTGACTTCGCTGTGGCTGCCACGCTGCATCGCGGGAATGACTTTCACCAGCCCGATCTTCGCCGTGCTTAAAATTCCCCATCGTACTTTGTTCATTTTGTCTTCACCTGTGGTTATGTGCTTAATCGACTGCCGGCTCTTCGGTCAGCATTGCTTCTGAATACGGCTTCCAGCCCGCCTGCCAGTCCAGATACTCAAGACCCGAGAAATTCTTCTTATAGTCGTAAACGGAAGGCTCCCGGTATGCATACCCGGGGTAGTAATACCGGCAATCCAATTCACGGGAGTAGCGGATGGCCTCAAGGATGGTAAAGATTCCGAGACTTCGTTTTGATTCCGGCGGGTCAAACATCGCGTAGAGCCCCGAAGTGGCCGTGCTGCCAATGTCCAGGAAACTGACGGCGATCAGTTTGTCGCCAAGGTAGACGCAGATTTCCCGGTTGCGGCAGGGCACCTCGGCGGGGTGAGACGAGAGGAAGCTGTAGAGCGACCCCGGGATGTTGTCCGTGAATCGCTCGCGGTGGCGGTAAAACAGCTCATCTTTCGCCTTGTCAATAAAGGTATCCCGGATGATCACTCTCGCGTCGCGGTTCCTGGCCAGGACGCGCTTCTGGCTGCTCGAGGGTTGAAACCGGTCGAGGGCGATGCGGAGCGGCATGACCGAAAACAGGCTGCCCCGGTGGTAAGCCACCGAGTAACGGAAGAACTCGACGCCGAAATGTCGCCAGCCTTCCTCCCAGAGGAAATCCATCTGTTCGGAGGTGACGCTCCGGCGGTGAAAATACTGGTCGAGAAAGATCATCGTTCAATACAGTGGGGCTCACCCGACGTCGTCCCGAGGCAGACTGTCCGCGAACTGGTCGTTATCCTTCAGCTCCTTCTTCAGCCGGTAAAGTTCCGACCTGAGCTGATTCAGAATCCGGGCGTATGCCGGGTCGGCATAGACGTTGCGCAACTCGCGCGGGTCTTTCTTCAGGTCGAACAATTCCCACTGGTCGAGCTTGTTGAAGTAGATCAGTTTGTAACGGTCAGTGCGAATGCCGTAATGCGCCGCGACGTTGTGATCCCCCGGGTGGTAGTAGCGGTAATACATTGAGGTGCGCCAGTCCTTCGGCGTTTTGCCCTGCAGCAGTGGGAGAAAGCTGCGGCCCTGCATCTCAGCCGGGGCGGGCTGCCCGGCGGCGGCGAGGATCGTCGGCGCGAAATCCACGTTGAGGATCATCCGGTCGCTCGCCGTGCCCGGTTTGATGTGCCCGGGCCAGCGGATCAGGAACGGCATGCGCAGTGATTCCTCGTACATAAACCGCTTGTCGAAGAAGTTATGCTCGCCGAGAAAGAAGCCCTGATCCGACGTGTAAATCACAATCGTATTTTGCGCGAGCCCCTGCCGGTCCAGCCAGTCGAGCAGGCGGCCCACGTTGTCATCAACCGCCGCCACGCACGCCAGGTAATCGCGCATGTAGCGCTGGTACTTCCATTTCTTCAGCGCCTGACCGCTCAGCCCTTCCGGCGGCTTCATTTTCAGATCCCTCTCGGTCAGATCCTGATCAATGTGCATCGTCGCCATCCTCGAGGCGTCGGAGCGCGTCGCGTAATCGTCATTAAATGTTTCCGGCTCCGGCACGTTCACGTTCTCGAACTGCTTCCGGTGTTTCTCGTCGGGCTGCCAGTTGCGGTGCGGGGCCTTGTGGTGCGACATCAGGAAGAAAGGCTTGTCCGGCGGGCGTTTTTTGAGAAATTCAATCGTCAGGTCGGTGATGATGTCCGTCGTGTAGCCCTGATACTTCGTCCGCGTGCCGTTATCAATAAAGACCGGGTCGAAGTACGCCCCCTGCCCCGGCAGGATGTTCCAGTAATCAAAACCCGTCGGCCTGCCCTCGTCGGGCCGCTTCGGGTCATTGCCGCCGAGATGCCATTTGCCGACGAGGCCGGTGTAATAGCCGGCGGCCTGCATATATTTCTGGAGCATCGGCTGCGAGTTATCAATGTGATTGAAGACCGGCACGCCGTTGAGGTGCGAGTAACGGCCGGTGAGGATCGCGGCCCGGCTCGGCGTGCAGATCGAATTGGTCACGAAGCAGTTGTCAAAGCGCATCCCCTCCTTGGCCAGCCGGTCAATGTTCGGCGTCCGGATGAGCCTGCTCCCGTAAGCGCTGATCGCGTGCGCCGCGTGGTCGTCCGACATGATGAAGATGATGTTGGGAGGCCGATCCGCATTCTGGCGACGACCGGCTGACCTTTGCTGCGCATCGGCGAGCAGCGGGATGACTGCCAGCAGCAACAGGAAGGGAAATGAGAAGCGAATGAGTTTGTTCATTATGAGGCCCAGGTTTGTTATCCGCGTAAATCCGCACGGGTCCGCGTCATCCGCGGTCTATTTCTTCGGCAGCTTCTTCAGGCTGATCAGATTCGCAAACAGCCTGTAACCGCCAGGCACGCCCGCCGGCAGCTGGCGGTAGAAAGCATACGCGGCATACGTGAAAGTGCCTTTGCCGAACTGCGCCTGCAACATCCCGCCGCGCTGTGGAGGCTGCTCGCGGTCGTGGCATTCGAGCAGCCGCTTGTAGCGCTCGTCCCACTCGGCCATCCACTTCGAGCCGCGCTCCTCGACCCAGCCGTCGAAATCCGCCGCCGTAATTTTGTTCGGCCAGTTGAAAACGGGGTTTTCGGGGTCAAGGATCGTCACCTTTGCATCTTCTTCAGAAACCTCTTCGGGATTGCGCCCCATCTTCCAGGGATACGGCCCATAAGCGGCCTCCTCAAATTCCGGCGTCTGGTACTGCCAGATCAGGTTGCCGCCACGTCCGACGTATTCGAGCAGCCGCCTGTTGTAAGACTTCAGTTCATCGCGCACTGCCGAAGCGCGGATGCCGACGACGATGGCGTCATACTGATCGAGATTGCCAGCGGCCAGATCGCTCGCGCCGAGCATCGCCACTCTGACGCCGATCTGTTCGAGCGCCTTCGGCACTTCGTCGCCGACGCCCATCACGTAACCGACCGTCAGGCCCGGCGCGACCTTCACGTCCACGCCGCGAATCTCCATCACCGCCGGGCGGTAAAGGTGGCGCGGCTCAAGATCAGAGTGCGCGATCACCTGATAGCCCTCAGTGTATTCGCGCCCGGCGTATTCGGCGACGGCCCGGATTTTATAATTGGTGTTCGGTTTGAGCGAAGGAATCGTGACCTTGAAAGTGAAGTCGCTCTTCTCGCCTTCGTGCTGAAAGCTGAAGGGCTGTTCGGGAGTTTCAACTTTCCAGTCTTCAGGGACGCGCAATTTCACCCTGCCATCAGCTTTGCCTTTGGCATTGCTGGAGACACTGACGGTCACACTGGTACCGGTGGTTGAGCCGAGCGAGACGACGCAGACGCGCGGAGATATTGTAACGTTCATTGCCGGAGCAATGGTCAGCAGGCGACGCTGTTCCCCGCGTGGAGCGGCGATGAATGAAGTTTGCACAGGCTGACCTATCCAGAATCCTACACCTTCAACCTTATAGATGATCACACTGTCAAGATCGGGCTCTGAGAAAGGCTGTAACGGAAGGTTCTCATAGCCGCCTTCCGGAACATTGATTTTGTATTGATAATCGCGAAATTCGGACTCACGAAACCAGTACGGTCGTGAATACCTTGCGTCACCAGACAGCTTTACATCCCTGTGTCTTGTCAGCACGGCGTTGTAGTCGAGGAATTGTGCGCTTTCCTCCCGACTCCTTATATTTGCCAGTAAATCTGAAGAGAGTATTGCCGGGTTCTCTATGCTGGCCTTCCTGCTGGAATTTTGTCTGGGGTTCATTGTTTCCGGCACCTCTATTATCACTTTGCTGCGATTGACCAGTCTCAATGTCAAAGAGAACTGTTGCCCTGGAATGGCTACGGCAAAAGTCTCACGTGGCTGGAGCATCCCTGCCGGAACCCCGACCTTTTTCTCGGGATCAACCAGCACTTCCAGTTGCAGACCAAGTGACTTGTTCATTGCATCATTAAACTCCGCAAGTTTGTGCCTCAGCAGAAACCACAGATGATCTTTGCTGGCAGGATCAAGCTGAGAGTCATAGATTCTTATAGACAGAACAGTCACCGCCCTGCTTCCCGCGATTAATTCCGGTACAACCGTCCAAGGTTCACGCGCATTGAACTTTTTAATCGCAGCCTCGACGCTGCTATTGATTTCGGTCAACTCCTTCGTGATGTCGAGCTTTCCTTCCGTCAGTTTTGCCAGCCCGATGATGCTCGTATCCAGTCCGTCAAAGATTCCCTTCTCGTTCTCAACTTTCGGCACTGTGCTTTCAACCAGCCGCACCGATGAGTAGAACGAACCGGGCGCGGGCCGCGCCAGACCGACCGACTGCGAGCGGTGCATGCCGTAGCCTTCCATCGCCACCTCGCGGTACGAGCGCCCGAGCAGCGGGTCGTATTCGCCGACATCAATCTTCAGCGTGGATGGCTCATTCGGCCGGGTGCTGAGGTAAAGTTTCTTCACCCGCCAGGGCCGCAGCCCTTCGGCGATCTGTTCGGGAAACATCTGCGGGTCGGCGGCGGCCCTGAAGACCTCGAAGCTCAGCAGCCCGGCCGCCTGATGATTGCCGTGCCCGTCGCGCGGCAGCCCGTGAAAGCGCGAAATGATCACGTCGGGGCGGTACGTCCGCACGACGCGCACCATGTCGCGCAGCACATTCTCTTTGCCCCAGTGTTCGAGCGTTTCATCGAGCCGTTTGGAAAAGCCGAAGTCTGCCATCCGCGTGAAGAACTGTGCGTCGAGTCCGTAGTAACGCCCGGCGGCGAGCAGCTCTTCCGTCCGCAGAATGCCGAGCGCGTCATACAGCTCAGGCCCGATCAGGTTCGCCCCGCCCTCGCCGCGGTTGATCGTCAGCAGTCCGGTGCGCACACCCTCCCGGCGCGCAAGCCAGGTGAGCAGCGCGGCGTCTTCGTCGTCAGGATGAGCCGTGATGTGCAGCACTGTGGCCGTCGTGCGCAGCCGCAGGAGCGCCTGCCACGCGGCGGCGGCCCCGCCATTATACGGGACCTCCTGCACCTGCGCGGGAACGGGCGCGGCCAGGATGCCGCACAGGGCGAGGCAGACTGGCAGCATCCGCGCGGCGATCTTTCTGACCATTACTTCCTCCGTCAGCAGGAAATATTGCATGCGAGCCGGCTCAATAATCATTGAGCTGATGACTTCCGTTGAGATGAACATACTGTAGGCGGCGGTCAGGTGAGCGTCAACTTTCGCCTCACAAATTTCCCCCGCGGGCTGTGCCGGCGTCAACCTGATGATTTATGATGTGCGCGCCTGATCGTCCTCTGTCACCCGTCGCTTGCGGGTTTCCAATAATCGCAACAGTCCTTCCCGATGCCGACGCGCCGGACTTTATTGACCCGCATCGCCCCTGAAGAGTGACGCGGGCCGAAATCGAGGCTCCGATTTGTGAACATCAACGACCCTTACCAGCTCCGACCCGAAGACGTCTCCGAACCGCCCTGGACGCTCGCGAGCGCCCTCGGTCGCATCGGCCCCGGAATGATCCTGGCCGCATCAATCGTCGGCTCGGGCGAACTGATCGCGACGACCACGCTCGGCGCGCAGACCGGTTACGTGGCGCTCTGGATCATCATCCTGAGCTGCGCGATCAAGCCCGTCATCCAGGCGGAACTGGGCCGCTACACGATTGCGAGCGGCGAAACCGGGCTGGAAGGCCTGAACCGGTTGCCGGGGCCGCGCGCGCGAGTCAACTGGGTCGTCTGGGCGTGGGCGCTGATGACGCTCATGACGCTGCTGCAGGTCGGCGCGATGTTCGGCGGCGTGGCGCAGGTGATGAACCTGCTCGTGCCTTCGATTTCGGTCACGGCCTGGGTGTTCGTCTTTCTGGCGATCACGCTCGCGCTGCTGCTCGGGGGCGGCTACGAGCGTATCGAGCGGCTGGCGGTAGTGAAGGTTTGTCTCTTCACGATGCTGACGGTGATGGCCGCGCTGCTGCTCGTGCGGATGCCACAGTATTTCTCGCCGAAGGAACTGGTCGAAGGCTTCAAATTCCGATTACCCGAACAGGGTCTGGCCACCGCACTCGCGGCGTTCGGCATCACGGGGGTCGGGGCCTCGGAGTTGTTTATGTACCCGTACTGGTGCGTCGAGAAAGGCTACGCGCAGTTTGCGGGCAGGCGCGACGGCAGTGCGGCCTGGCAGAAGCGCGCGCTCGGCTGGGTCCGCGTCATGCACGTGGACATCATGGCCTCGATGGTGATCTACACAGTGGCGACGCTCGCGTTTTACCTGCTCGGCGCAGGCATCCTGCATGGGATGAAGATAGTCCCGGCGGCGAAAGATATGATCCCGGTGCTGTCGAACATCTACACGCAGACGCTCGGCGGCTGGTCGCTCGGGCTGTTCTACCTCGGCGCGATTGCCACGCTCTACGGCACGATCTTCGCGGCGACGGCGGCCAACTCGCGCGTCTTCGCCGACATGAGCCGCCTGCTGGGATTATTCGAGCGCGACGATTACGAGCGGCGTAAGTTCTGGCGTAACGTCTTCGTCGTGTTCCTGCTCGTCATCCCGGTCATCCTGTTTCTGGGTTTCGCTTCGCCGGTGAAGATGGTCGTGGCGGGCGGCATCGCGCAGGCCATGATGCTGCCCGTGATCGGGCTCGGAGCGATTTATCTGCGCCACCGCCACCTGCCGCCGGAGATCGCGCCGTCACGGCTGACGACGATCTTTCTATGGGTTGCGACTCTCATTATTTTTTTCCTGATGAGCTATTACGCCTGGCTGACCCTGCAACAGTCGTGGAAATGAAACCGGCCGGGGCACACCCTGATGGAGTCAATGAAACCGCAATGAACACCGAAAGAAAACGACCACTTGACGAAGAGTTTCAGATGCCGAGCATGCGACTCGACGGCCGAGCAGCACTCGTGACCGGCGGCAGCCGCGGGCTCGGACTGGCAATGGCTTTAACGCTCGCGCACGCGGGCGCTGATGTCGCAATCATCGCGCGCACCCCTGATGAACTTGAGAAAGCCGCCGATCTGATTCGCCAGCGCGGCGTGAAGGCGCTGCCATTACAGGCTGACATCAGCGACACTGCGAAGCTTCGCGAACTGGTCAATCACGCCGCCGGGCAATTCGGACGGCTCGACATTCTGGTCAATTCCGCAGGGATCAATCTCCGCCAGCCCTTCGACACGTTCACCGAAGCAGACTGGGATCGGCTGATGGCGATCAACCTGAAGGGCGCCTTCTTCGCCAGTCAGGAGGCGGTGAAGTTCATGCGCCAACAGGGCAAGGGCAAAATCATCAACGTCGGTTCGATTGCGGCGAAGGTGGTGGTGCCGAACATTTCGCCTTACGCAATCAGCAAGGGCGGCATCGGTCAGATGACCGCGGCGCTGGCCGTTGATCTGGCCCGGGACAACATCTGCGTGAACGCCATCGGCCCGGGGCGCTTCTGGACGCAGATGACCGACGGCATCTTCTCCAACCCGCAGCTTTACGAGAGCGCGGTCAGCGTCATCCCGCTCGGGCGCCCGGGCCTGCCGTCAGAACTCGCGGGCGTGACGCTGCTGCTCGCTTCTGACGCGGGCGATTACATCACGGGCCAGACGATTTACGTGGATGGCGGGTGGTTGGTCAGCGTGCCGGTGAAGGCGTGAAATCGCTTCCCAATGAGAATTTTATTGCCAGGCAGCCGAATTATTCCAGTTCAGGTTGGGCGTATCTGGATTAAGATTCAGGCGCTATGAAGGTATTCGACATCCCGGTCAGGGTTGATCCATCATTTCTGCTGCTCGGCCTCATTCTGGCAAACAGCCGGCTGTCAGAGCCCGCGCTGCTGGTGGAATGGCTGGTCGTCGTCTTCATTTCCATCCTCGTGCATGAGTTCGGTCACGCACTCACTGGTAAAGCTTACGGATTGACGCCGCAGATTCAGTTGTATTCGATGGGTGGGCTGACTTCGTGGGCCGAAGGCAGAAAGGTGACGCCGCCACAAAGCATTATCATCAGCCTTGCCGGCCCGTTTGCAGGTTTTCTGTTTGGCGGCCTTGTGTACCTGCTCGGTCACCAGATCCCATTCGCAGTTGACTCGCTACTCTGGCCGACAGTCTACAGGGACCTGCTGTGGGTCAACATTGGCTGGGGGATTTTCAATCTGCTGCCCGTGATTCCGATGGACGGCGGCCACGTCGTCGGCAGCCTCGAAGAGTGGATCAGGAAGAAACCGGGCAAAATCGCGCATGTGGTATCGCTGATCACAGCAATCGCCCTCGGCGTCTGGGCCCTCACAATCGGCTGGTGGTGGGCGGCGATTCTGATGGGCTGGTTTGCTTTCATCAATGGTGGCGCACTCCTGCCACGAAGCAGTGATCGGATCGAACAGTTGAAGCTGTAACCCGGACGGAAAAGAGAAGAGGCGCAGAGCGGAGCCTGATTCTTCCACTCTGCGCCTCCCGTTTGTGCAGGCTTGTTACGGCCTGAAATCAGATATCGAGGTTCTTCACGTCGAGCGCGTTGTCTTCGATGAAGCGGCGGCGCGGTTCGACCTGATCGCCCATCAGCACCGTGAAGATTTCATCCGTCTCCACCGCGTCGTCAACCTTCACCTGAAGCAGCGTGCGCTTTTCCGGGTCCATCGTGGTCTCCCAGAGCTGCTCCGGGTTCATTTCACCGAGGCCCTTGTAGCGCTGGATGTGCAGGTCTTTCTTCGCGGCGCTGAGAACATGATTGAGCAGCTCGTCGCGCGAAGCGAGTTCGACTGCCGAGCCATTCTCGCCGACGGTGAATGGCGGGACGTGGATCGGGGCGAGCTGTTTGTAAAGTTCCACGGCGCGCTGGAATTCGACGTGCGTCGCCAGATCCCAGTCAATGACGATGCTGCCGCCGTTGGTCTGCATTTTCACCTCGATCTCCGACAGGCCATGCTCCTCATCCGAAGTCAGGTCGGTCTTGAATCCGAGGTCGGCGATGGCGACTTCGACCTTGCCGAGCAACTCTTCGTCGGCGAACACGTCGTGCAGCTTGCGGCCCTCCTTCTGCATGAGGCCCTTACCGCCGCTCAGGGCCTCAAGCACGGCGTCGAGGATCCGCCGGTCGTGCAGGCGCCGCTGGAGCTTGTCGTAATAGCCGTTGAATTCGACCAGCTTTTCGAGCAGCGTCGTCAGGTCCCGGCCCTCGATGCTCGCGCCGGTCTTCCTGACTGTGACCTTCACGTCCTCGGTCGCCTTCCGCATCAGGTAGCGTGTCATCTCGCGCTCGTCCTTGATGTACCGCTCGGTCCTGCCCTTCCTGACCTTGTAGAGCGGCGGCTGCGCGATGTAAACGTAGCTCTTCGTCTCGACCTCGACCTCGCCGTCGTCATTCGTCCGCTCGATCTTGTGTTCGAGCAGCTGAGGCATCTGGCGGTAGAAGAAAGTCAGCAGCAGGGTGCGGATGTGGCTCCCATCCACGTCAGCATCAGTCATCAACACCACCCTGTGATAACGCAGCTTCTGAATGTCGAAATCTTCTTTGCCAATGCCTGTGCCGAGCGCGGTGATCAAAGTTTTGATCTCGTTATGCGAAAGCATCTTGTCGAAGCGCGCCTTCTCGACGTTGAGGATTTTGCCCTTGAGCGGCAGGATCGCCTGTGTTCTCCGGTCTCTTCCCTGTTTTGCCGAACCGCCGGCCGAATCTCCTTCGACGATGTACAACTCGCAGATTTCCGGGTCCTTCTCCGAACAATCGGCCAGTTTGCCGGGCAATGAGTTGCCGCTGAGGGCGCCCTTGCGCACGATCTCGCGGGCCTTGCGCGCGGCTTCGCGGGCGCGGGCGGCCTCGACGGCTTTGCCGACGATGGACTTGGCGACGGATGGATGCTCCTCGAAATAATTTGTGAGCCTTTCGTAGAGGAACGAATCCACCGGGCCTTTGACGTCAGAATTGAGCTTGCCCTTCGTCTGCCCTTCGAACTGCGGCTGCGGGATTTTGACTGAAATCACGGCGACCAGCCCTTCGCGCACGTCGTCGCCGCTCAGGCCGCCTTTGAAGTCCTTGAGCAGGTTCGCGGTCGTGGCGTAACGGCTGATCGCTTTCGAGAGCGCCGAGCGGAAGCCGGACAGGTGCGTGCCGCCGTCAACCGTGTTGATGTTGTTGGCGAACGCGAAGACCTTTTCGTCATAAGCGTCGTTGTACTGGATTGCGACTTCGACCGACAGATCGTCGCCCGCCTCCGGGTTGGCGAGCTTTTCGAAGTACATCGGCTTCGGGTGCAGCACGTTCTTGTTCTTGTTCAGGTGCCTGACGAATTCGGCGATGCCGCCTTCGTACAGGAACTCGTGCTTCTTTTCTGTCTCTGACCGCTCGTCAACGATTGTGATTTTGATCCCCTTGTTGAGGAACGCTTTCTCTCGCAGACGTTCAGAGAGCTTGTCGAAGCTGTATTCCGACGTCGTGAAGATTTGAGGATCGGGCCTGAATGTGATCTTCGTGCCGGTCTTTGTTGACTTGCCCGTTCTGGTCAGCTGGGTGGCCGGGATACCTGTTTTGTATTCCTGCTCATAAACGCCGCCACCGCGTTTGATCTCCATCCGCATCCATTCGGACAGGAAGTTGACGCACGAAGCGCCGACGCCGTGCAGACCGCCCGAGACCTTGTAAGCATTGGTGTCGAATTTGCCGCCCGCGTGCAGCACCGTCATGACGACTTCGGCAGCCGGGCGCTTTTCGGTCGGATGCATCTCCACCGGGATGCCGCGCCCGTTGTCTTCGACGGTGATCGAGTTATCAAGGTGGATCGTCACGTTGATCGTGTCGCAGTAACCGGCCAGCGCTTCGTCAACTGAATTGTCAACGATCTCATAGACCAGATGATGCAGGCCCATCTCGCCATTCGAGCCGATATACATCGCGGGACGCTTGCGCACCGCGTCGCGGCCTTCGAGAACGGTGATTGATTCAGCACCATATTCCTGCTCTTTTTTCTTTTTGGTTTCGCTCATTTCCTTTGTCTCTTTTTCCAGTTTCTTTTTTGCTTCCATAAAGGCCGGATTGTAATGAATGGTCAATGATCAGCCTTCCCTGTGAGCGCGGGCTGATCTTTAGCCCGGGGATTGATGGCTGAGTTCAGAACGGGGCCTGATGTCTGGCCTCGCTCTCACCCGCTGCCGACTCAGCCGCGCCCGGTTCGGACTGCTTTACCGGCCCCGATTCCTGACCTGATTCCGGCCATTCCGCCCGCCTGAACTCTGCGGTTGATTCCGCACCTCCGGTTTCAAACTTCGCCTCCCCCGCTGTGATCAGAAAGGCCGCGGCACGATGTCGGTAATGGTCCGCAAGCTCGCGTTTCGATGTTGAAACAAAAGTCTGTGCCCGCCCGTTCAGGTGATCCAGCAGAATCTCTATCCGCGTCCGGTCAAGCTCAGCGTCAATGTCGTCTATCAGAAAAATCGGGTATTCCTCGTAAACCGAATGATACACCAACATCTGCGCAAGATCAAGGATTAACAGGGCACTGCGCTGCTGGCCTGAACTTCCGAACTTCGAAATGTTGTAGCCGTCCGACAGAATTTCCAGATCGTCCCGATGCGGCCCGACCAGTGAATACCCTGTTGCAATTTCGTTTCGCAGATGAAACACAAGCCGCTCCGCCAGCAGTTTCGGGTAATCGGTCAGGTCACCTCTGCCTTCGAGCGAGGAGCGGTAACGGGCGGTGATTTCCTCGGCCTGAAAGAGGTGTGGACGGAGGTGCGCGCGGAGCTTTTCGACGTAAGCGATTCGCGCCGCGTGAATCTCCGACCCGTAGGCGATCAACTGATCATTCCAGGGCTGGATCAGGGATTCAAATCGGAGCGGTTCGTCAGACTCCGAGGCGTCGCGCAGCAGCTTGTTTTTCTGCTTCAGCACGCGGTTGTACTCGGCAATCGTGCCGAGGTAGGAAGGCACGGTGCCGACGATCCCGCGATCCAGAAAGCGGCGGCGCCACTCGGGCGCGCCGCGCACGATCTGCATTTCGTCAGCCGTGAACGCGATGGCGTCAAGCGTACCCAGGTAGCGCGTCACCACTTCGCGCTTGCCGTTGACGAAGGTCTGCTTGGTCTTTTCCCCGACGAGCAGTTGCAGGTCTTTGGTCAGATTGCCCCGCGACACCGTGCCGCGCAGCATGGCTTCGGCAGCGTTGTGAGTGATGACTTCGTGCGGGTGTGCGGTGCGGAATGATTTGGTGGTCGCGAGCAGGTAGATCGCTTCGAGCCAGCTCGTCTTGCCCTGCGCGTTCGCGCCGTAAATCAGATTGAGGCCGGGAGAGAATTCGATTGCGCCGGAGAGGTTGCGAAAGTTTGTGGCTTCGAGGCGGATGAGTTGCATTGAGGATTATCTGCTCCCGCAGTCAGGCGATCTCGCGATGACTTTCTTTGGATTCAACAAAACCTCTCTCGAAACCTTGTCGTTGCTCTATTGTTTGTCTATGTCCGAATCTTACTGCTGATCCAGCGGCACGCTGACAATTGGCACGTCCCAGTGCGCCAGCAGAATCTCAAAGCGCCGTTGCTCTTCTTTCCTGAAAGTCTCCTGATCCGGGTAAAGTTGTTTGATGATCGCCTCTTCGCTGCCCGGGTCGTGCGCGGCGGCGACGTTTTTGAAAACTATCGTCACGCGAAAGTCCCAGCGCCCGTCTTCGGTCGCGTGGTAGCGCGGCCTTTCGATCTTCACGCGCAGGATGCGCCCGGTCTCAATCTGTTTTTTGAGGATCGGGAGATGGTTCTTTCTGAAGAGCCGCAGGAATTCATCGGCGTACCCCCACTTCGCCTTGTAGTAATACTCGGCGGTATAAGACTGATCCTGCGCCCTTGTCTGCGGCGGCTGCGCCTGAATCGCCGGACTGATGAGCAGCAATAGCGATACCGTCAGGTATTCAAAGGCTCTCTTCATTTCCCTCCCCGAGATACGACAGACACCAAAATTGCTCACTGCCTGGCGCCTGCTGATTTCTGCCCCTTCAGCGCATCAGGCTCGTCGCCGCGGTTTTCAGCGCTACGGGCGCGGCCCCGGTCAAGTTTCTGCAGATAATCTTTCATCCCGAATTCCCACCAGCCCATGCCGTACTTCGAGGCCTCCTGTTGCGCCTGTTCAGCCGTCCAGCCGTCGTGAGAGATGCGGTAACATGCAATGATTGTCCCGGTCCGGTCGGCTCCGCGCCGGCAGTGAACGAAGACGGGCTGATTTTCCGGCGCGTTGATGATTGCCAGGATACTTTTCACCTGCGCTTCCGACGGTCGGCCAAATCCGGCCATCGGGACGCTGAAAAACCGCAGGCCGGCCGCCTTTGCTTCCGCCTCTTCGGCGCGCGAATTCTCATCGGCGGCGCGCAGATCAATGACGGTTTTGATGCCCAGGGTCGCGAGCCGCCCGATGCCCCCCGGCTTTGGCTGCGCGCCGCGATAAAGCTGTTCATTGACCTGATGAAAGTTCGGCAGTTCCTTATACTGCGGCAGATCCTTCGCGGCGCCCGTGACCGCGGTAAAAACCAGTGCCAGCGAGACGGCCATCAACCTGCCTGCTCTTTTCCTCATAATGATCCTTACTCCTCTTTAAGCAACTGAGCCGCGGGCGCGCGCTTCCAGCGCGTCCAGCAGCTTTTCGTGAATTCCGCCGAACCCGCCGTTCGACATCACCATCACGACGTCACCGGGCCGCAGATCGGGCGCGAGGTGCGCGACTATCGCGTCCGCGCCTTCGATTGAAAAAGCCTGCTTGCCCTGCGCCTTCAGGTCACTGATCACCTGCTCGACCGACAACTGATCATCGGTCGCGAGCCTGAACGATTCGAAGAGCGGCGCGAGGATGACATATTCAGCCGGGGCGAAGGATTTCGGGTACTCATCCTGAAAGACCTTCTTGCGCGTCGTCCACGAGCGCGGCTCGAAGACGGCGACGATCCGCCGCCCCGGGTATTTCTGCCGCGCGGCGGCGAGCGTTTCCCTGATCGCGGTCGGGTGGTGCGCGAAATCATCAACAACAGTGACGCCACTAACCACGCCGCGCACCTGCATGCGGCGCTTGACGCTTTTGAAGGTCGCGAGCGCCTCAGCCACCAACTGACGGTCAAGGCCGAGCGTTTGTGCGGCGGCAATCACCGCCAGACAGTTGCGCACGTTGAAATTTCCGGCGAGCGGCGTGCGGAAGCGGCCAAACTCCCGGCCCTTGCAATCAACCACGAAGCGCGTCTCTTCGGGCGCGGTTTCGATCTCGCGCGCGACCCATTTCGCATCAGTGCTGTCAATGCCGAAGCTCTCGATCTTTGACCAGACGCCCTGCGGCGCAACCGGATGCTCGATGATTTCGCGCACGACGGGTGAATCCCACCCGGCGATCAAATGACGTTCGGATGGAACCAGATTGACGAGCAGGCGGAAGGCCTTTTTGACATCTTCGAGGGTGGCGTAAATATCGGCGTGATCGTATTCGATGTTGTTAAGGATCACCGTGTCGGGCAGGTAACTCAGGAACTTCGGACGCTTGTCCCAGAAAGAGGTGTCGTATTCATCGCCTTCGATCACGAAATAACCCGAGTCAGTGACTTTGAAGCTCGCGCCGAAATTTTCGACGACGCCCCCGACCAGAAAGGACGGGTCGAGCCCGCCGACTTCCATCACCCACGCCAGAATCGAGGTCGTCGTTGTCTTGCCGTGCGTGCCCGCGACGACGACCGAGTGCCTGCCGCGGATGAAATTCTCCCTGATCACTTCGGGCATCGAGGCGTAATTGAGCCTGTGATTGAGCGCATATTCGATCTCGACATTGCCGCGCGAAGTCGCGTTGCCGACCACCACGACATCGGGCGCGGGTTGCAGATTACCGGCGTCGAAGTTCGGACAGGTTTCGATGCCGAGCCGTTTGATTTCATCGGACATTGGCGGGTAGAAGGCCTTGTCCGATCCGGTGACGCGGTGCCCCTGTGCCTTGAGCATCCCGGCGAGCGAAGCCATCGCCGTGCCGCATACTCCGACCAGATGAAAATGCTTTTTTTGAATTGCGTGCATTGATTGATGAGAATGTTGCCGGTGATCTCGCGGAGGGACGTTCAACCTGAGCAACTGCCTTTCAAATTACTGAAAAATTCACGCCGTAACGCACGAGGATTATATATTAGTGACTGCTCAAGCGGAATCTGCTACTGGCTGTTTTCCGGCGGTCATTCAGATGCGTGACCGGGCGGCAGTGTTGGCCTCATCCTTCACAAATGCGCTGCTTCTTGACACTCCCCGGATGCCTACCTAGAATGGCGATTCTTTGACCTATTCCAGATCAGGGCTTTACGGAGAATAATTTGCAGAGCGAAGGGTCTTCAGAGAAACCGCTTCCGGCCGTCGCCAGCCAGATCGCCCCGGTGTCGCCGGCGCGCACAGCCGCGGCGACGGTCGCGTCACTGGTGCTGCCGGGCCTCGGGCACATCCTGCTCGGCAGGGTGGTGCGCGGCGTCGTGATTTTCACGAGCATCGCCGTCATGTTCGTGCTTGGCTTCTGGATGAAGGGGCACCTCTACAAACCGGAGATGGGGGAGTGGCTGACCTATCTGTTCACTTTCTGCAACCTCGGGATCGGGCTGCCGTATTTCATCTGCTACCTGCTGAACTTCGGCTTCGAGCTGGCGCAGAACCAGGCGGCGGTTTTCACGTATGAGTATGGCAACACTTTCCTGCTCGTCGCGGGGCTGCTCAATTACCTGGCGATGCTGGACGCATTCGACATCGCTGTCGGGCGGAAAGGGTGAAGACAGTTTATGACGCATTTCATCGCTCTCATCATTTTCAGCGCGCTCGTCGCCGTCGTCTTCGCGGCCCTCTCGTCGGAGCATCACGACACGCCCGACCGGGTCAAATACGGCGTCAAGGTCTTCGGCTCCTTCGTCCTGATCGGCCTCGCCATCGCATGGGTACTCTATCCGCTGCCGATTTAGAAAGCTTCACAATCGGCGCGACGGACGAAGGACGAAGGAAATACTAATCAGTTTCTTTCGTCCTTATTTTTTTTACCGGCAGTTTCTTCGACGATGCAGTCACAGAAATTCATCCTGATGCTCGATTCCGTCCGCCGCCTGGTGCATCGCGGGGCGTCCGCGCGCGCCATGAACGTGCTGCGGAAGGCGCGGCCGGCGGACGTGGCGCAGGTGCTGCACGAGTTGAATGAGCTGGATCGCCACGCCGTCTTCGCCACGCTCGTCCAGTCCGAAAAGGAGCTGGCGGCTTCGAGCCTGAGCGAACTCGGGGCGGAAGAAGGCGTCGAGCTGCTGACCGCGCTTTCCCCCGAAGACATCGCGCAGGTGCTGCAGGAGCTGCCTTCGGACGACGCAGCGCTCTTTATCGCCGAGCTGCCCGAAGAACAGCGCGAGCGACTGCTTGACCTGATGAAGGTCGAGGCCTCGACCGACGTGCAGGAGCTGCTGCGGTTCGCCGAAAACACGGCGGGCCGCATCATGACCCCCGACGTTTTCGCGGTGAACGAGGAGATGACCGTCGGCGAAGCGATCTCCGCGATTCAGAAGGCCAGCAGCGACGTGGAGCTGGTCTTTTACCTTTACGTCGTGGACGACCGCAATCATCTGGTCGGGGTCACCAGCCTGCGCCGGCTGCTGCTGGTTCCCCCCACGACCCCACTCAAAAAGATCATGAGTACGGACGTGATCAGCGTCCGCACCGACACCGATCAGGAAGAGGTCGCGCGCGTGGTGCAGAAGTACGACCTGCTCGGCGTGCCCGTCGTTGACGAGGAGAACAAGCTGGTCGGCGTGGTCACGTTCGACGACGTCTTCGACGTGATCCGCGAAGAGGCGACGGAGGACATCTACGCCCTGTCCGGCGTCAGCACTGAAGACAGCGCGATGAGCGCGCCAGCGCGCTCGGTCAGGCTGCGGCTGCCCTGGCTGCTGGTGAATCTGGCGACGGCATTTCTGGCTTCGTCAGTGGTGGGCCTGTTCACCGACACCATTTCAAAGATCGCCATTCTCGCCGCCCTGATGCCGATCGTGGCGGGGATGGGCGGCAACTCCGCGACACAAACCCTGGCGGTGATCGTCCGGGGGCTGGCGCTTGGTGAAGTGACCTGGGAAAACGGTCGCCGCGTCCTGTTCAAGGAAGCCATGGTCGGACTCGCCAACGGCCTGGCCAACGGACTGGTCGCCGCGATAGCAGTTTATTTTATGTACGGAATCTCCAGGCAGAGCATGCTGCTCGGCGGAATCATCGCGATGGCGATGATCACCAACATGATCATCGCTGGCATCGCCGGGACGCTCATTCCCATCATCCTTAAACGCATGAAAGCCGACCCGGCACTGGCTTCGACCGTCTTCGTCACCACCTGCACGGACGTCGGCGGCTTTTTTACCTTCCTCGGCCTTGCCACGCTACTGCTCAAATTTTTAGGCGGCAGCCATTGATTAGTTCCAGGCGGGCTTGCCAGCACCCGTCCGCTTTGATTTATACTGCCTCGCCCCGTGGCACTGACCTCTGACATCAGCCATTGCCCGCAACATTATGGGAACCATCTACCTTGTCATCGGCGGAATCCTCCTCACCGGAGTGCTGATCGTTATCGCAAAGTTTTTCTTCCGGCTGCTCAAGCACGTCATCATCGCCGCCGTCCTTGGCGGGGCGCTGATGTTCTTCTGGTATCACGCCACCAGACCGGCGCCGAATCCGAACATCGGCAAACACGCTTATCACACCAAAACCGGCGATTACCTTGGCGAAGTGACCGGCGAAGCCAACGACCCGCAACGCGGCCCGCTCTGGCTCATCAAACAACCCGACGGGATGCCGACCAGCTACCGCAAGGCGAGCGTCACGCTGAAGTGACATTAAAGGTTGTAACCAGTGATTTATCGCCGCCTCGCCACGATAGTGCGCGGGATGGATTGCAGGTCTTCGAGTACACGCACTTCATCCCAGACCTGATCGTTCACGAGCGGACGAATCGTCGCGGCCTGACCATAGCCCACTTCACAGATCAGATGCCCGCCCGGCCTGAGCCTCGCCGGAGCGCCTGAGAGCAGCCTGCGATAAAAACTGAACCCGTCGGCGAAATCGGTCAGCGCCAGACGCGGCTCCCAGTCGCGCACTTCGCGTTGCAGCGCCGGCATCTCGCTTTCAGCCACGTAAGGCGGGTTGGAAATGATGAAGTCGGCGAAAGGCTCGTCGCTGAAGGCGTCGAGCAGGTTCATCGCCGCGAACTCGACGCGACCGGTCAGACCGTGCCGCGCCGCGTTGCGCCGCGCCACCAGCAATGCCGCCATTGAAACATCGGTCGCCATAATGCGCGCGCCGTCGCAGACCGTTTCAAGCTCGCGCGCCAGAGTCACCGCGATGCAGCCCGACCCGGTTCCGATATCCACAATCACCGGCTGCCAGTCGGGTGTGATTGATAACTGCTGCCCGACCAAGCGGAGGGTTTCTTCGACGATCAGTTCGGTCTCCGGGCGCGGGATCAGTACGTCGGGCGTAACCTCAAATTCGAGGCCGAAGAATTCCTGATGCCCGGTGATGTACTGTAGCGGCTCACCCGTGGCGCGGCGGGCGATCAGCGACTGGTATTTCGCAATGGTCTCGCCAGAGAGTCGCTGATTGAAATTGACGATCAGATAAGTGCGGTCACAGTCGAGCGCATGGGCCAGCAGTGTCTGAGCATCAAGGAGGTCGTTGGGAACTGATGCGGCGCGTAATTGTTCGCTGGCACGTTTGAGGATTTCAGCAATCGTTGTGGGCTGGGGCATTCTCAGAACTGAAACTCAAAGCTGCCGGGGATTGAAAGCAGACCTCCCCACAGAGTTTCACAGAATGAATACAGATACTCTGGCTGTGATGAGAATATCGTCTGCAGGAAAGTTAAGTCAGCAATATCGTCGGCGGATCATCACACCGCCATCTGCTTTTCAGTCTCTGCCTTCAGCTTCTCCGCCTGGTAGTGCGCGATCAGCGCCTGCACGACCTCATCAATCTGGCCCTCCATAAACGTATCGAGCTGGTGAATCGTCAGGCCGATGCGGTGGTCGGAGACGCGATTTTCCTTGAAGTTGTAAGTGCGAATCTTTTCCGAGCGGTCGCCCGAGCCGACCATCGAACGGCGCTCGGCGGCGATGGCGTCGTGCTGCTTCTGCTGCTCCATCTCGTAGAGGCGCGAGCGCAGCACGCGCATGGCCTTCTCGCGGTTCTTGATCTGCGACTTTTCGTCCTGCATCGAAACTACCAGCCCCGTCGGCAGGTGCGTCAGGCGCACGGCGGAATAGGTCGTATTCACCGACTGGCCACCCGGCCCTGACGAGCAGAACGTGTCAATGCGCAGATCCTTCGGCTCGATCTTCACGTCAACGTCTTCGGCCTCAGGCAGCACGGCGACCGTCACCGCCGAAGTGTGGATGCGTCCGCTGGCTTCGGTCTGCGGCACGCGCTGGACGCGGTGGACGCCGGATTCGTGCTTCATCTTTGAATAGACGCGCTCGCCTTCGATGATCGCTTCGGCCTTCTGAATCCCGCCGAGCCCGGTTTCGGAAATATCGGTCACCTGCAGCCGCCAGCCCTGCCGTTCGGCGTAGCGCGCGTACATGCGCAGGATTTCGGCCGCGAACAGGCAGGCCTCCTCGCCGCCCGTGCCGGCGCGGATTTCGAGGATGACGTTCTTCTCATCGTTCGGGTCTCTGGGCAGGAGCGCGATCTTCAAATCCTCTTCGGCCTTCGCGCGCTTTTCTTCCAGTTCGGTCAGCTCCAGTTCGGCCAGTTCGCGCATCTCCGGCTCATTCGTTTCGCCGAGGATCTGCTTCGCCCCCGCGAGGTCTTCGTCGAGCTTTTTCAGCGCGCGGTACTGCTCGACGACCGGCTCGAGTTCGCGCTGCTGCCGGGTGATTTTGGTGTAACGCGACATGTCAGCGATGACGGCGGGGTCGGTCATCTGGTGCGTCAGGTCTTCGTAGGTCTTTTCGATGCTGGCAAGTTTCTCGAACATAATTTCATTTGTCGGCGGTCAGTCTTGAATAAGTCAGTTTCCAGTTACGAGTGATGAACCGCTAACGACTGCCAACCGGCAACTGGCCACCGGCCACGGAAAACTGATTTTCAGGCTCCAGTTTCAATGACTCCTTCAGCGCATAGATCGCCACTTCGAGCTGATCATCCGAGGGCTCTTTCGTCGTCAGGTTCTGGAGCCAGATGCCGGGTCGCGTGATGAAGGAGAAGAAGGCGCTCGCCTCCTTCTTCCCGGCGAGGCGGATGAACTCGTAGGAGATGCCCGCGACGAGCGGCATCAGGACGATGCGCACGAGCAGATTCAGCATCAGCGAGTCAAACTTCACGACGGAAAACAGCACGATTGAGACCAGCATCACCAGCATCAGGAAGCTCGTCCCGCACCGCGGGTGCTGGCGCGGGTACTTGCGCGCGTTCGCCACGGTCAGTTCGTCCCCGGCCTCCCAGGCGTAGACAGTCTTGTGTTCGGCCCCGTGATATTCAAAGACCCGACGGATGTCGCGCACGAGCGTGTAGCAGTAGATCATGACGACGAAAAACGCCATCCGGATCAGCCCGTCAACGAAGTTGAATGACACCGACGGGCGCACCGGCTTCATATAAGCCTGCACCCACATCCACGCCGACTTGTACCAGGGCAGGCCCGCCGTCATTGACCCATCAATGCCCGCCTGCGGCGCGTTGCCCCAGCCGAAAAAGATGAACATCGCGTTCGTCAGCAGCAGCGGCAGCACGATGAAGAGGAGGATGTTGAAGAACAACGCAAAGACGATTGAGCCGGCAATCGTGGCGGTCGTGGCCGCCCTGGCTTCCCCCTTCTCTGCCTTTTCCGCTTTTTTATCGGTTTCAATGACCACGCCCGTCTGCGGCATTTCAATGGCGTGTGCCGTCGTCGCCAGCGCGCCGGTCGCGGCCACAGCTCTGACCGCTTTCGATTCTGCTTCCTGCTGGGCCGACTTCTCCGCCTCATCGAAGGCCACGGTCGCCGAAAAGTTGAGCGCCTTGATGCCGAGCATCATGGAATGGATCAGCACCGCGCTCCCGCGCAGGACGGGGATTTTCAGGAACGGGTATTTATCACTCAGCTTCGGCAGCGGCTCGGCTTTAAGCGCGATTTCGCCGTTCGGTTTGCGCACGGCGACGGCGTAGGAATTCGGCGCGCGCATCATCACGCCTTCAATAACTGCCTGCCCGCCGACAATAATCTCTTTTTCTGGTCTCATAAATTAATTTACCTCTCTGCCTGAAATCAGCACCGCGACCGTGAGGAAGCGATTGTTGCTGCGGCCCGACCTGCACCTCCGGCAATTCTGCAATCACACCGCCCCAAAGCAAAAACCACAGACGAAGCCGAAAAAACAGCGGGAGCTTGGATACACTCCCAGCCACTTTCGTTCGCTGTGGTTCGGATGAGAAAAGCTAATGATTGAACTCGGTGCGGCGCGCAGGCTGCGGCAGGAAGGTCGGACGAGCTATGGCCTGACTGCCATTCTCAATTCCCGAATTTGAAATCTGCCACCCTGTATTCATACCTGCCTCGCCCGTTCGGCCTTCATTAAATCGCCGAGACAGCAAATTAGCTGACATTCGCAAGCTGTGTCAAGCAGGAGTTGCTGTGGCCGGGGCTTCTGGTTTTCGGGCGAAACGGTTAATATGTGTCCATTCATCACGGCGCAGGAATTCAGAGTTGATGAATTTATGCGCTATGTAAACAATCCGCCCAACCCCTGGCTCAACACCCATGTCGAATGGATCGGCGAGCCGCCGGAAGCGAAGCTCGAAGTTTTTGAAGAGACTGCGACGCGCTCAATCATCACGCACAACAACAGCCCTGACGTCGGCTTTGATTATTCGGTCAACTGCTACCGCGGCTGCCCGCACGCCTGCACCTATTGTTTTTCGCGACCGACGCACGAATACCTGGGCTTCGGCGCGGGGACTGATTTTGAGAGGAAGATCGTCGCCAAAGTGAACGCGCCGGAACTGCTGCGCGAAGAGTTCATGAAACGCGGCTGGAAAGGCCAGACACTCGTTTTCTCTTTCACCTCCGACCCGTACGTCCCGCTCGAAGCGAATTACGAGTTGACGCGCCGGTGTCTGGAAGTCTGTCTGGAATTCCGCAACCCGGTCGGCATCATCACCAAATCGGCCCTCGTGCAGCGCGACACCGAACTGATCGCACAACTCGTCCGCGAGGCCGACGCCGAAGTGTTCTTTTCGATCCCCTTCGCCGACGCCGACACGGCGCGCGCGCTGGAGCCTTTCGCCCCCTTGCCCGAAGCGCGCTTCAAGGCGATGAAGACGCTCGCCGAAGCCGGCGTCAGAGTCGGCATCAGCGTCTCCCCGGTCATCCCGGGGCTGAATGAATCGCACATCCCCGAGCTGCTCAAGCGCGCCCGCGAGGCCGGGGCGGAGACGGCTTTTTTCACGCTGCTGCGCCTGCCCGGCAATGTCGCGCCATACTTTCAGGAGCGACTCGAAGCCGCACTGCCCGACCGCGCGCCGAAGATCCTCAAACGGATTCGCGAGATGCGCGACGGGAAATTGAACCTGAGCGGGTTCGGCGACCGGATGCGCGGGTCGGGCCAGTACTGGGAGATGATTCGGCAGGTCTTCAGGATTCACTGCGAGCGGCTGGGATTCAATCGGCGGGATGAAGGGTGGGAGGAGAAGAAGCGAAGTACTTTCCGCCGCCCGACGGCGCAACGAAGCCTCTTTGAATAATGCATCAGCGCGGTAAAGAGCAACCACGAAGTTTACGAATGATACGAAGCCGAGACCTGTGCCTCTTCGCATTCTTCGTGGTTGCTCTTCCCAAGCCGGCCGGGATTACGACTTCTTGTGGCCGCTCACGCTGCACGCCTGGAGCGCGCCCGTCACGTCAATTGCCGTGCCGCCCTCCTCGACGTGCCTGATGATCCCCTGCTTGTCCACCACGAAGGTCGCGCGGCGGGCGAATTTGGCGCCTTCGGTCAGGATGCCGTAAGTCTTCGAGACTGACTGATCGGTGTCGCTGAGCAGCGGGAAGCTGAGGCCCAGTTCTTTTGCAAATCTCGTGTTGGTTTCCAGATCGTCCGTGCTGATCCCGAAAACCTTCGCGCCGGTCGCTTCGAATTTGGCAATATCAGCCTGATATGCCTTCATCTCCTTCGTTCAGCCACCGGTGAAGGCTTTGGGGTAAAAAGCCAGCACGACCGTCGTTTTGCCCTTCAAGCTGCTGAGCTTCACTTCCTGACCGTTCACGCCTTTCAGCGTGAAGTCGGGCGCCTTGTCGCCGACCTTGAGGTGCGTTTTCGGCGGAGACGTGCTGCCGGGTTGCGGCTGCTGTGCCGGCGCGACTGCCAGGGGCAGCGCCACAAGCATCAACAGGCCGATTGCCTTTCTGAGCATGATCTGTTCCTCCATAAGTTTGATGGTTGAGAGTTGAGACGGTGAAAAAACGCGGACTCAGTCCGCCCGCGCCACAGCCAGCACGGCGGCGTAAGCGGACTCGACGACCTGCGCCATGCGATTGTAATCCAGCTTCTCCGGCGTGTCCCGTGGAGTGTGATAATTTTTGTTGCGGTAAAAAGCCGTGTCCGTAACCATCACCGCCGGGTAACCTGCCTGCCAGTAATTAAGATGGTCGGAGAAATCAACTCCCGGCATCCAGCCCGGGGCATTGATCGAATATACCGGCAGCAATCCTGTTTCCCGCATCGCGCGCTTCACGCGCCGCACGAGTCTGGCTTGGCCGAAGTTGCCGACAACAGCGATGAAGTTTCCCTGCTAAGGGTAGAAGAGTTTGAACACGGGGTTCGGGAATTCCTGACTGCCCGGCGCGTCAGAAAAATAACCGATCATCTCCAGCGCGAACATCGCCCGCACGCGGATATCCTGTTGTCTGAGCGACTGCGCGTGGACGGCGCTGCCCATCACCGGGCTGCGAAAGAAGGGCGGCTCTTCGAGCGTGTAAGCGACCAGTTCCACCTGCACCGGCAACTCCCTTCCGCCGAGCAGCCCAGCCAGTTCAATCAATCCTGCAATGCCGCTCGCATTGTCATCAGCTCCGGGATACGGCATGCAGGTATCGTAGTGCGCGCCAACCACGATGCGCTCTTTCGCGTCCGGGCCGAATAAGGCGACCACGTTGCGGTAAGTTGTGCCATTGACCTTGTACGGCTGTTCCGAAACCTTCCCGCGGGACTGCTCAAGCTCGCGCTGAATGTACGCGGCGGCGCGATCAAGGTTCTCAGGATGGTTGTAATCTCGCGGAGTCAGCGTTTCCGACAACATCAGGACATGAGCCCTGAGCCGCTCAGATGAAATCCTCAGCCGGGTGGGAACGGCCCTCACCCGCAGGACGGGCTGAGTCAGCATGATCCACAGCCCCGCCAGCAGGCTCAGCATCACGACGTTTGCAATCAACAGCCACATTCGAATCCGCCTGCGCCCGCCTGTTTCACGCTGCCGTAACTCCTGAACTGATCCGGCCATGCTCACTTCTTCACCACCACGCCGCCTTTGATGACGACCTTGACGCGCTCGAGTTCGGTCACGTCTTTCAACGGGTCGCCTTCGACCGCGATCAGGTCGGCGTACTTCCCCGCCTCGATTGTGCCAAGGCGATCCTCGAGACCGAGCAGCTTCGAGGCATGCACGGTCGCCGTCTGAATCGCCTGAAGCGGCGTCAGCCCGAGTTTCACGTAAACGGCAAACTCGCGCGCGTTGAGTCCGTGCGGGTAGACGGCGGAGTCGGTGCCGAACGCGACGGGCACGCCCTGCGAGAAAGCGCGGGCGATGTTTTTACGCGCCGTCGGCATCACGTCCCTGGCCTTCGCCACCATCGGCGCGGGCACGCCCAGCCGCTGGTAGTTCTCCAGAAACCAGTCACCGAGATAGAGCGTCGGCACGAGATACGCGCCGCGTTCCTTCATCAGCTTCACGGCCTCATCATCGATGTACGTGCCATGCTCAATCGAATCCACGCCCGCCAGCACGGCGAATTTGATGCCTTCGCCGCCGTGCGCGTGGGCGGCGACTTTGCGACCGAGGCGATGAGCCTCGGCGACGATGGCCTTGAGTTCGTCGAGCGTGTACTGCGAAGCCTTCGGGTCATCGCCGAGCGAGAGGACGCCGCCGGTCGAACAGACCTTGATCACGTCGGCGCCGTACTTGATCACTTCGCGGGTCTTCTGCATGACCTGCGGGATGCCGTCAGCCACGCCTTCTGCAACGTGGTGATATTCCGGCGCGAGCAGTGTGTCGTCGCAGTGACCGCCGGTGATGCCGAGCGCCGGGCCGGAAGCGATGATGCGCGGCCCCGGCACGTCGCCCGCGTTGATCGCGTCGCGCAGCGCGATGTCCGAGTAACCGTTCGCGCCGACGTTGCGCACCGTCGTGAATCCGGCTTCGAGCGTCAGGCGCGCGTTCCGAGCCCCGTAGAGCGCTTCACGCGGGATCGAGATGCCGAGCGAGGAGTAGCCGAGTGAATTCGGGTTGAAGGTCAGGTGCGTGTGGCAGTCAATCAGGCCCGGCAGCACGGTCTTTGTGCTGAGGTCAATGATTTCGGCGGTGGCCGGAATGGAGAGGTTCGCGCCGACGGCGGTGATGCTCCCGCCTTCGACCAGAATGACGGCGTTGCTCGTGACGGCCCCGGTTCGCACATCAATCAGCCGACCGCATTTGATCGCCACGGTTCCGGCTTTGGCCTGCTGCGCGAAAACTGAATTACTGATGATGAAAAAGAGATACAACACGACAATGATGGCAGGGATTTTCTTCACGTGTGACCTCCGTTAACAGCTGATTCTGTTTTGTGCTTCAGGCGAGCGCCGCCGGTCCGGGCATAGTCTCAGGCCATTCCCGCCGGGTGGCAAGGCGCGCGCGGGCGCGAACCGCAAAATTGGCGTGAAGGTCAGTGCCGCTGCTATACTCCGGGCGCCGGCACGGTTTTCTGGATAACTGCTGTATCAGCCAATCATCCACCACTGCGAGCAGAATCAAATGCACCGCATTTTGTATCAGTCCAACTTCTGCGCCGAATGCGGCAACCGTCCGGGCCGGCGGCGATGGTGGCAGCACGGCTACTTCTGTGAATGCTGCGCGCGGCGGCTGGGCCGCAGACGTGCCTTCTGGCCGATGCTCTTCGCTGTGTGCGTGGTGCTGCTCGGGGTGACGATCAACACGGGCCGGCAGGAGACCGCCCTCGAACGGATGACCTCTCTCAATACCACCACCGCGCCGGTCGTTTCAGCCCGGGACGCGACCGCGATGCTCAAGGCGGCGCCAGCAGTTCCCGCCCCATCGCCGGAGTACGCCGTCTGCGGCGCGCGCACCAGGAAAGGCACTGCGTGCCGGCACCGCGTCAAACAACCGGGCCAGCGCTGCGCGCAGCACCAGGGGATGCCCTCAATCCTTAAATAATCGCCCGAAAATTTTCTCCGACTTTTCCCCGACCGCCCCAGTCCAATGGTGCGTGAACGAAGCAGACCCCCTTGAATGACGGTCATCCGCGGCCACCGTAAGCGTCGCGTTTTTCGAGCCAGTCTCGAAGGAGGAATTGCCAGTTATGAAGAAGTTGTTTTCGATTCTGATCGCCATTGGGATTTCATTCAGTCTGACTGCCATCACCTTCGCTCAGGATTCCACGCCCGGGACAAAGACGCCGGGCATCAGGCACCGTCAGAAACACCAGCAGCGACGCATCGGCCAGGGAGTGCGTTCAGGCGAACTGAAGGCCGGTGAAACGATCAAACTGGAAAAGGAACAGAAGGAAATTCAGCAGGACAAGAAAGAGGCCAAATCTGACGGCACCGTGACCGCCGGGGAGCGCAAGGCAATCCTCAAGGAACAGAATCAGGCCAGCCGCCACATCTACCGGGCCAAACACAACAACCGCAATCGGCGAAACTGATGCAACACCGTCGTGACCGGCGATTGATTACCAGACAAAGCGGGCCGCGTTACCTGCGCGGCCCGCTTTCTTTAGTGTCGGCGTCCGGCAGGCGCGCGAGATGGATCCCGAAGATGGGCACCCCAAGGTGACGAGGGTCCTGAAATTCCCACGTCGAAGTATTCAGCGCCGAACAGCTGAGACCGATCAGCGGGTCTTCGGCCACCTGACATTGCGCCGCGCAGACCTCGAAGGTCAGGCGCGTCCCTTCCAGCCGTACCTGCTCGGCAGGGATCGGAGCGTGATTGAATGTCAGGCGCATATCTTCTTTTCTTTCGGGGGCGCAGAGCGGGCCCAGTTCGAGCGCCAGCCGATAATCGCCCGGGACAAGACTCAGGCTGATCTGCGCTTCGGGCGAAGCCCAGCGGAAATACTGCCCTTCATAAAGCTCGACCCCGTAGAACCCGGTGAATGATCCGTCTGTCCAGTCCGCGGCGTCGTAATAGACCTCGGCCTGCGCGGCCAGGGCTCGGTTCAGGTCAACCGCGGCAAAGACAAAACTGATCGTCGAGACCCCGGTACCGGGGCACACTCTCGCTTCCGGCCACTTCCGCCTGTCAGGGTCGGCGCGGTCGAAATATCCGGATTCGGCCAGCACCCTGGCCACCGTCTCGTCACGGCGCAGCACTTTCTCTTTTACATAACCCTCCAGCACCGGCTCGGGCAGGAAGAAATGCCGCAACAGGTATTGCCGGGTCTCGGCCTCGTCGAGCATCACGCTCGCCCGTTTCCAGCATCGTTTGGGCAACTCAACCGGAGTTCCGCCGGCCCAGACATCAGGCTCCCAGGATAATTTCCGGTATTTGCTTTTGAAATGATCGCAATCGGTTACCAGGAAATGATAGCGGCACCCGCGCGACTCAGTCGGCACGGGGAGGCAGGCAGGCTGCTTCGGATACCTTTTCCCCTGCTCACGCACCCAGCAGTGAGAATCGAAGGCCTGGACTCTGGCTGACGTGCGGATGATGGATTTTCCCTGACGGTCGGCAATAAAATCATTCCAAAGCTCGATCTCTCCGGTCACCGGGTCTGCTATCTCCCGAGTCAATGCCTGCCTGCCCTGGAAGTAGGTCTGCTTCCAGAAAGGCTGGCCTTCACCCAGGTAGCAACTGACCAGTTCCGCAGTTTGCAACCGGACCATCTCAGTCGCGGGATGAATCCCGGCGAGCAGGCGAGGCAGGTTGCCCGCCGCCAGAGCCGGGGTTGCCGTGTCTCCCCTCGTCTCGTTTTCGGCGAAAGCGAATTCGTCCGCGTCCAGACTCAGCAGCCATTCACAGCCTTCTTCCCGCGCCCGCTCAAGCGCATCATCCATGCACGTGCGCTGGAGGTCTGCCATTTGTCCAAATCCTCGCGATTGCCTCTGAGGGACGATGATCGGGACTGCCCAGGGAAAGGACTCGACAATCTCCAGACTACGGTCAGTGCAGTTATCCAGGTAGACGTAGGCCCGCGACACGCCGAGCGCATGGTGATAATGCAGGTTGGCTTCCAGAAACCTCTCTTCGTCCTTCACACACATCATCATCGCCAGGCGCGGAAGGTTGTGAGAGATGGCCCGGAGCCTGGGATTCGCCTTACCATCCAGAGTCATCAGCTTTGATCCTCATCCCGGGTTGGTTAATCAGCGGCGACGAGTTCACCCTGAACCCTGTCAAAATCAATGGCGAACAACGGCAGCCCGAGCGAGCGCCGCTCGCTGCGGTCGCACTCCCGCAGCCGGGCGCACGCGAGCGTCAACAATTGCGGGCCCGGCTCAACAAAAAGCCGGCGAGTGATCAGGAAGCAGAACCGCCCGTTTCCCGACCGGTCGGGGGCGGGCGTCGCGGCAACGCCGTTCCAGTAGAGCCGCAATTCGTCAAAGCTCAGACGGCGCACTCCCCGGGTATCGAGCGTCACCGCCCAGTCGCCTGGCGCGAGGTCGAACGCGAGGCAGGCGACCGGCTCCGTCCAGCGGAAGCGGTGTCCGTTCCAGTTCTCCTGCAGATGAAAGCCCGCGAGGTGGGCTGCGGGGACTTCGCCCGGCCGGCAGGGATTGCTCAAGGGCGCCGGAGTCCGGCCATTGCGGCGGCCATAGAGGTAAGTTTCCACGGCGTAGTCCCCCAGGGATTGCCAGACTCGCATAAAGGCGCGATATCGGGCATCGGGATGACGCCGGGCGAGGGTGAGCCGGAGCCGGGCCATCCAGTAGCGCAAGCGGGATCGTTCCCTGCTTCCCAGCCGACCCAGTCGGTGTTCCAGCCAGCCCTGAAAGCCGGCGGTCAGCATCGTCCACGCCAGCAGTCGCCCGCCGCTGGTGCCCAGACGCCCCAGTGCGGAGCGGAAAGTATTCCGCGCACACTTCACCATCGTTTTCATGACCAGAGGATCTGTGAGACTGTCCCTGAAATCATTACCGCCGGGGATCAGCCCCGGATGGTCCTCCTCAAACGCACAAGCCTGACGGCGGTATTCCCACGCGTAGTCGAGCAGCTCAGTCAGCTCAGCCGTGTTGTCATGAATAACGGTCGCTTCGGGAGCAAACCCGAGGCGGAACCCTCCGGCATGCAACCTGGCGGCAATCGCCATCTCGGCGAACCACAGGTATTGATAATCCAGTCTGCCCACGGCTTCGTAAGCAGCTCGGCGGACTATAAATCCTCGCTTTGTGAATTTGCGCCAGTCGCCTTCCCGGGTCCAGATTGCCGCGTCCTCCAGATACATTCGCGCTTCCACTCGGGCCACCCACTGATGTTCGTGAGTGGGCAGCGTGCGGACGCAGGCGCCGTCCAGCCCTGTCTCTTCCAGATACTGCCATAACCTGGCCAGGCAATCTCTGGTGGCAAAAACGTGAGCCTCAGTGAACAGAATCCAGGGCGCCCTGCAGGCCCGGGCACCAAAGTCATAGAGTTCCATTTCGTTTTTGGAGTCGAGTAGCAGCAGGCGATCCTGATCGGAGAGCTTAGCCCGCACCGAGTCCTCAAGCGAAGGATCAGCCCCGTTGCTCACGACGATCAGCTCAATACGCTCCCGGGGGAAGTTCTGCCGGGTCGTCCAGCTTTCGATGGACTCCCGGGCCTTGCCGCGCGTGAGCGAGAGCGTCATGACAATTGAAACCGAAAGGCCATTCGTATTGTGAGGGAGGGACATCGGACATTGCCTCAATGAAACGCCGGGGCGGGAAAACCGGGGCATAATACCCCGGATTTCGTTGGCCGGGCGACAGCAAAATTCACCTTGCCTGGTTTCGACCCGGCGACTTACAATCCGCGCTCCCCGGAAGGACCCACCATGCAAGCCGAGACTCCCGGAAAAGACCTTGAGATCATCATCTCCGAATCGGAAATTCAGGAGGGCAGGTTGCTCCCCGAGCATTTTCGACTGGCGGGCCTGCTGCTCCACACGCGCGGGTATGTAACGCTGAAGCGGGCGATTCCCGCCGAGATTGCGCAGGCGGCGGCGGCGGAGTTCCGCCGCGTCTACCAGGATTGCCTCGCGAGCAGGCAGGGGGACGGCTGGTATCAGATCGCCCGCGAAACGGAGGCTGTCTTCTGGGAGCGCAACTGCCGCTGGCGCATCTTTCCGAAGCTGCGGCCGCCGTTTGACAGTCCCTGGCTGCTGGCCAATCCATTCGCCGTGGAACTGCTCGGGTTCCTTCTGGGCGACGATTTTTTTTGCAAATTCGTTTCGAGCGACACCTGCACGAAAGGGGCGCTGATGCAATCGCCCCACCGCGAACTGGGCATTGGGAAGTCCTGGGACCCGCAAAGCTACATCGTCAACGTGCCCCTGTGCTTTTCCGGGCTCGACAACGGCCCGCTGGAAGTCTGGCCCGGGGCCAGCCACCTGTGGCAAAACAGGTTGCTCAACCAGCTGGGCCTCGACACCGACGTGCAGGACGGGCGCAACCCTGATTTCGAAGAATTCGCCTCCCTCTTCAGCTCGCGCAGAGTGGTGCTGGAGCCCGGCGATCTGCTGATTCGCGACCCGGGAATGATGCACCGCGGGACGGTCAATCACACCGACGAGCCGCGCAGCCTGCTCACCCTGTGTTACTTCCGCTGCGGCCACACGCACGATTACGGCCAGGCGGAATACAACCTCGACCGCGCTCTGTGGGAACGGCTCGACCCGCGCTGCCGTCGGCTCTTCGCCCACTGCTTCGAGAAGGAGGAAGAGAGCGCCCCGGCGGAAAGGCCCGTTGGTTTGTGGGAGCGTCTCCGCCTGCTGTGGTCGCGCCCGAAGTCGGCCTGACGCGACCTTCACTGACAGCTCATTGCAGAGATTGCGCCGGCTGAGGCCCTGTCCGGCGTGATGCTCACTCGTGTAAACGAAAAGCCTGAAGGTGCGAATTGAGTCAGCCCGGCGAGACCTCAGCCCGGCTTCAGGTGATGGCGATCACTTCGTAGTCCGTGACCGACGGGATCTCAAACCGCACCGTCCGGTCGCCCTGCCTGAACGGCAGACTGCGCCCGGCGCGCAACGCCCGCACGCCGCCGACCTTCTTCCCGGCACCGACGTCGAATTCGACCTGCTGAGGGCCGATGGCATAAAACCGACGAACGAACCCGCGCGTCATATTCGGGTTGTTGTAGTTCACGACGTGCAGGGCGTAGCCCGGCTCGGTCTCCCACGCAAAGACCTCGGCCATTCCCTCGCCGGTGACTGACACCGGCTGACGCGCATCGCCCAGCACCCAGCGGACTGAGTTCTGGATCAACTGACTGAGGTCAGTATTCCCAGAACGCCAGAACGTGCGGTCAATGTCGCCGGAGAAATATGCGACGCGAGAGTTCCCTTTCTGTCGCAGGATGGCGGCAGGCTCATCCGTGCGCGGCTTGCGCGCATAGACCATCTCCGGCGGGAACGCCGGGTAGTAAGGTACGATGCTGAGGACGGGCGGCACGGGCTCCGACGCCCTGATCGTCACGCGGTTCTCGGCCCCGGGCAGCAGCGCCGTCCCCTCGAAGTCACGGAGGATTGCGTGCCTTTGCTCAATGCGCATGTAGCTGTTGCCGGACGGGCCGATTGTTTCACCCGCAACGCTCGCCCCAAAGAGGTCAGAGAGGGCGAAATCGCGCCGCGCATCACCCCATTCGTTGTAGCGCGAAGTCTCGAACGTCGCCCAGACCGAGCCGCCCGACGCCGCATACTGCCTGATCTGTTCGCACTGCCCGTCACTGAGGTAAGCCGCGTTGGGGATGAGCAGCGCGCGGTATTTCCCGAGCGTCCCCGGTGCGAGGTCTCCCTCGTGGACGAAGTCAAAGACGAAGCGGCCTTCGAGCAGCGCGTAGTAGAGCCCCTGCAGGTAATCGCTCGTCTGAAACTGATCGCCCGCCCGCGCGCCTCCCGACCTTTCGCCGGATTTGTAGAAGGCGATGGTACTCTGCGGGTAAAGCACGCCGAGGTCGGCAACCGGACGCCGGTTGCGGAAGTGCGGCTCGTTATCCGCCAGCCAGTTGAAGAACGAACGGCCCACCTCGCGCCAGCGGTTGTCTTCCGGCGCGCCGCCGAGCCAGTGGAACCACGGCACCATCCCGCTCGCCGTCGTCTGCGCCATCCAGAGCGTCGCTTCGGCGGGCGATTTGGTGACGTGGCGCCAGGTCGGGCGGCTGTTGCTGTACGAGCCGGTGACGTTGGTGATCGTGCGGCCCTTCATCACCGACTGCGCGACGCGGCCCTGCTGGGCGCAGTCCCAGATCACCGTGTCGCCGGAGCGCCCCTGATGATCGGCATTGAACCAGCCGGCCACTTCGCCCAGCCGCTTTACATCCTTGACCGTGCGGATGCCGCCGCCGAGGTTGCCGACGTAAACAGAATCGGCCTTCTTCTCTTTGGCGACCCCGTCCCACAGCCTCCAGACCTCAAGCACACGATCCATGAAAACGCCGTAGTATTTGCGGTAGAGCGGGCTCGTCGCGTCGGTCTGCTCGGGTGGCATGCCGCCCACCTTGTCACGATAAACTTTCCGGCAGTTCTCGCAGTAACAGACCGAGAGCGCGCCAGTACTCGGCCAGCCGTTGGTGAAGAACCCGTCCACCGGGTAGCGCCCGTTGATCTCGCGGTAGATGGCCGGCATCTGCTCGGTGAAATACGGGCTGAACATGCACGTCTTGTAGAGCCAGGTTGATTCGTTGTGCCTGCGCGGGCTCCCGTCGCGGTTGCGCTCGAACCACTCCGGATGCGCCTTGAACGCTTCTTCATGCGCGTAGTTGCAATCCATCCGCGCGACCACGCGCATCCCGCGCTTCTTCGAGGCGGCTGTCATCTCACCAAACAGATCGCGCGAGCCGAGGAACTCGCTGCGGTGATGGTAAGGCACCTTAGTCGGGTAGAAGGCGACGATACCGCCGCCGTTCAGGAGCAGGGCGTCAACCCTGAGCGAGGCCCAGTAATCGGCCCACGCGTTCACGTCCATTGTGAGCGGGTCGCGCTCGTTGAAGTTGATCTGGCCGCAGCGCCGCATCACCGCATACCACGGCCTTCCGTGTTCCTGCGCTGCGGCAGGCTGTGGCACGCCGGACGAGGTGACGATGACTGAAGCGGCAGAGACGACGAGAAACTCCCGGCGCGTGATCGGTGTCAGATCGGCTTTCGGTCGTGTCATGGCAGTGGCTCCTGTCAGCTTCAGGTTAACCCGGTACAGTAAGCTCCAGTTTCTCCTGGAGAATGACCGCTCAGCGGTGTGCTGTCACACCGACCTGCTCACAGTACTCCAGCACCGGGCATTCCGAGCAGCGCGGCAGCGTGCCCGTGCAGATGCGTTTGCCGAAAGGGACGAGCAGTTCATTGATCTCGACCCAGTGGCGGCGTGGCAACTTTTCTTCGAGCGCAATGGTCGTCTGCTCCGGGGTGCGCGTCTGCACGTAGCCCCAGCGGTTGGTTATCCGATGGACATGCACGTCAACGCCGATGCGCGGCTGCCCGCAGGCGATGCCGAGGACGAGGTTGGCGCACTTGGGGCCGACCCCGCCGAGCGAGAGCAGGACGTCGGAGTCGCAGGGCAACCGGCCGTCATAGCTCTCCACCAGGCGGCGGGCGATGGTATGAATCTGCTGCGCCTTGCGCTCGTGAAAGGTGCAGGCGCGGATCAATTCGTCAATCTGCCGCGGCGTCAGGCGGCTCACTTCGCGCGGCGTGCGGGCGCGGGCAAAGAGGCTGCGCGCCGTCGGCAGCATAACTTCGTCCAGCGTGCGGATCGAGATGATGCAGGCGACGAGCTGCTCGAAGGGCGAGGTGAACCCTTCCGCCGCCAACTCGAAGAGCGCCGCCTTTTTATACCGCTCGACGGCGCGGCGGATGCGGCGCATCATCAGCGCGATGTTGTGCGGCTTCTTCGCCGTGGCGGCGAGGCCGCTCGCTTTGCCCTTTTCACTCGTGCGTTTCATCGCCTGAATACCTCCCGCATCTTTCCAGCCCTCCTTTCAGACCGACCCTTATCCGGATACCAGATCAATTGCGACGACTTCGTGCGCGAGGATCGTCGGCACGGTCACCGCCAGATACCCTGCTGACTCTTCGGCGCGCAACGTCTGGCCGCCGACCAGCAGCTGTACCTTCTTCGCCTTCCTGTCCCGCGGCAGGCGGACGCGCACCCGCTGTTCGGTGATCGGGATCAGCTCGCGGAAGGGGCCTTTCATCATCATCGGGTTGGTCAGGTTGACCAGGTGAACGGTCATTGACTCCTTCTGCCTCCATACGGTCACGTCCAGCACCCCGGGGCCGGTGACGGTGACGACGGGCTCTTCGTTGAGCGCCCACCGCACGGCATTGCCGAGCAGACGGCCGTGGTCAACGCTCATCACTTCCCAGAAAGTCCGATCAATGTCCCAGGGGAAATAGACGATGCGGCTTTGCCCCTGTTCGCCCAGGAAGACTTCGGGGATATTCGTCTGTGGCGTGCGCGGGTAAACCATCTCCATCGGCAGGTCGGGGTAGGACGGAATCAGCGTGAGCGGCGCGGGGGGCATCTTTCCAACCGCCTCCGCATCCACGCGCGAAACGCCATTGATGATGCGCGGCGCGTCTTCCAGCCCGGCCAGCAGCGGGTGGCGCCGGCCGGCCTCGTCCTGCTCCAGCTTCAGATAAGAGTTCTGCATCGGCCCCTCGATGCGGCCCTTGAACCTGGCGCCGAACAGATCAGCCAGCCCGAAATCCGGCCGGCGCACGCCCCACTCGTCATAGAGCGAGGTTTCGTGAGTGGCGACGATGCTGCCGCCACGCCTCACGTAATCGCGGAGCTGATCGCACTGCCGGTCAGACAGCGCGGCGATGTTGGGCAGGATGAGCAGCCTGAATTGCCCCGTGTGTTCCGCGTCGAGCAGGCGATCATGCACCATCTCGAACGGGATGCGCGCTTCGATCAGAGCATGATAAAAACCGCTCGTGTGATCCTCGACCTTCTGCTGCGCCCGCGTCCCGCCGTAAAACGTCGCGGTCTGCTGCGAGTAGACCATGCCGACGCGCGCGAGCGACGCTTCGTTGCGCAGCCAGCGTTCGGCGCGGTAATGCCAGCCGTAAATATCCTCGACGACTTTGAGCCAGCGCCGGTCATAAAGCGTGCCCGAAAACTTCGTAAACCACGGGCGCAGGCCGTTGGCCGTCCCCTCGGCCACCCAGATGCGGATCTCGGCCTCGCTCTGCACCGAGTCCTTCCAGCGGTAGGGTTCTTCCACGCCCACGCTGAAGATGCCGACGATGGCCTTGCGCCCCAGCGTCGCGCGATACTCCTTGCCGTTTTTGCCGTTGGCCCACGGCGCCACGAGACCGCGCCGCGCCTGTCGGTCGGCAAAGAGCGTTTCTGAAAGCTCGCCGATCGTTTTCATATCGAGCGAACTGAGCGCGCCGCCGCCCGCGTTCGCGATGAATCTCGCGTTCGGATTGAGTTTGCGAATCTCCGCGTCCCACAGCCGCCAGAGTTCAAAGAGCCGCTGCTCGTGCCAGAGGATGTAGTTGCGCCGCGCCGGATTCTGCGGGTCGCCGGTGCGCGGCAGGTCCAAGCCGTAAGCCGCCTTGAAGTTGCGCCGGCAGTGTTCGCAATAACACATCCCCGAACCCGCCCACCGGTTGCTGAAGATGCCATCAACCTGATAGCGCGACATGATCTCCCTGTGGACTTCAGTCATGAACTCGAAGTTATAAGGGCCGAGCGCACAGGTCACCCACAGTTCGGGCGATGCCCAGTGCCGCCGTTTGTTGCCTTCGACGTCCACCGCAATCCAGTCGGGGTGCGCGTCATAAACGTCCTGATGCACGGCGTGCGGGTCAGTCCGTGCGATCACGACCATGTTCAGCTTACGGCACCCGGCCAGCAGTTCACCGAAAGGGTCTGTCTCCTTCATCCACAGGCTGCGATGGTGCAGGGGGATTCTGGTCGGGTAGTAGGCCACGACGCCGCCGGCGCTCAGGCAGGCCGCGTCGGCATGCACGCGCCTGAAGTAGTCGAGCCAGAACTGCGGGTCATACTGCCCGGGGTCGTTCTCGACCAGGGTGAGTTGTGCCCAGCGCATCGGGCGATCAAACCAGCCCGCTTCGGTCGACGCCGTCGAGTCAGTGATGCTCGCAGGCCAGCCTGAATTGCCCGCGACAACCGCGGCGCCGGCCATTGCGGAACTGGCGAGGAACTCTCTCCGCGATACTGACTCCAGGTCGTGCGTGTTCATCATTCCTCCTGCGAATCTGGTTGTGGTTGGTGCCCCGCGCCGAACTGCGCAGGCTAAGGATAAGCTGATGTCGCAGGCTCGGGGAAGGCTCGCGGCCAACAGCTGCTCAAACACGGCGTGCCGATTTGATTTCAGGCGAATCAATTTATGAGGGCGTCGGCACACGAGTCAAAGGGCCTGCAGCAAAGCATTCATTCCCCTCGCCTCTTCGCAGCCATGCTGTTTACAATGCTGCCACACAACCTGGCGGCGCGACACGTCCCGGGGAGTTGCCCGCCGCGGCCCCGTCATCAAAGCCGGAGGAGGCTGCTATGATCTCCCACCCTCGACCCTTGTTCAGCTTCGCGCTGCTGACGCTGCTTTGTTCCGCCCCGGCCCTCGCTCAAAAGCCCGAGTTGATCGTCCAGACAGGTCACGCCGACGGCGTCCTCTCCGCCGCCTTCAGTCCCGACGGCAGGATCGTAGCCAGCACGGACGGAAGTGTTATTAAACTATGGGATGCCGCCGCGGGCAGAGTGCTACTGACGCTCAAGGACAAAATTTATTCGCTCGCCTTCAGCCCCGACGGCAGAATTCTGGCCGGTGGAAGTGTCGGCTCCATAATCAGGCTCTGGGACACTTCTGATGGTAAGGAGATTCGGACCATCAATATTCATGCCGGCGAAAGATATTCCGGCCCGACCCTCACAGTGCCTGTGGCCTTCAGTCACGACGGCAAATGGCTGGCCGGCGCGAGCGGCAATCAGCTCATCAGGATCTGGGATGTGGCCACCGGCGCCGCGGTCTTTAAGCTCAAGGGGCATAGCAACCGGATAACCGCCCTCGCTTTCAGCCCGGACGACCGGAAACTCGCGAGCGCAGGCTGGCGTGAATCTGAAGGGGGAGAGATCAAGCTCTGGGACATCAGGAGCGGCGCGGAACTCTTCAGCCGCGCAACGGCCAAAGGCCCTGCCGTCAGCCTCAAGAGTTACCAGGCGTCTCTGTCGCTCGCCTGGAGTCCCGGCGGCCAGATGCTCGCCTGCGGGAGCGCCGATCAGACGGTCACGCTGCTCGATACCGCAACGGGTCAGGTTCTGCGCGTCCTCAAGGGGCATTCGGAAGGGGTGACCTCGGTCGCCTTCAGCCCGGGCGGCGGGGTGCTGGCCAGCGGTAGTGATGACCATACGGTCAGGCTCTGGAGCGTCGCCACGGGGGCAACATTGCACACGCTCACGGGACACACGGCGTGGGTCTCCTCAGTCGCCTTCAGCCCGGACGGAAAAACCCTGGCGAGTTCGAGCCATGACCGGACGGTCAGACTCTGGGCCGTTGACAGCGGCGCCGAGCTTCGCACGCTCCCGGGCCACGACTGGTGGGTCAATTCAGTGGCTTTCAGTCCCGACGGCAGGGTCCTCGCCAGCGGAAGTAATGGAGGGCCGGTCGGACTGTGGAATGTCGCCGCGGGCGGTGAACTCAGTACGGCCGCCGGAGATTCCACCAGAGTCGAGTCTGTCGCTTTCAGTCCGGACGGCAGCACCCTGGCGGGCGCCAGAGGCTATTACATTGACGGGGTGCCGCACGGGGAAATCAGATTATGGGACGCGGCCGGCACAGAGCTTCGGACGCTCGTGAAAGAGCCGGTCATTTTTCGCTCAATTGCTTTCAGCCCCCGCGGTGACACGCTGGTGAGCGTCAGCTATGACAACGATTATCACGACGTCGCAAAGGTCTGGGATGTCAGAACCGGCAGGGAGATCCGCGCAATCAAAGACGCTGATTACGCGGCCTTCAGCCCGGACGGCAGGTTCCTGGGGCTATTGCTCCGGGATCCGGAGCGTAACAAGTGGCAGCGCCGGCCCTGCATTCTGGATCTCACGACCGGCCTCGGGCCTCGTCCGTTGTCAGCGGACTACGATTACGACAGTTATATGGTCTTCAGTCCCGACGGCCGTACCGTCGCCTCGGGGAAATTTGACAACAGACGCATTGACCTGATGGACATCGCAACCGGCGCGAAGACCGGGCAGATTGACCTCAGCGGTGACAATCTCGGCACTGTCGCTCTTAGCCCCGACGGCAGGGTTCTCGCAAGTGCCATCAGGGATGGCGCCATCAAACTGTGGAATGTCCGCACGGGTCAGGAACTCCGCACCCTCACCGGGCACGCTGACAATGTCCATGCTTTGGCTTTCAGTCCCGACGGAAGGGTGCTGGCGAGCGGCAGTATTGATTCAAGGATAAAACTCTGGGACGTGGCTGGAGGGAAAGAACTCGCGACTCTCTTCGCGCTTGAGCAGAATAACTGGATGGTCATTACCCCGGACGGCCTGTTTGACGGGACGCCTTCTGCCTGGGGTCGGATCAGCTGGCGCTTCTCGCCGCGCCTTTTTGATGTGGCCCCGGTGGAGGCGTTTTTCAACGAGTATTACTACCCCGGCCTGCTTTCTGAAATCATCGCCGGCAAGCGCCCCAGGGTGTCTCAGGACATCTCGCGTAAAGACCGGCGGCAGTCACAGGTCAGGATACTGCCGGCGGCAACACCGGCTTCTTTCTCGACCACTCTCACCTCGCGTGACCTGAGGGTCAGAGTCGAAGTCACGGAGGCCCCACCAGATAAAGACCACGCGGCGGCCGGCGGGGCGCGGGACGTGCGGTTGTTCCGCAACGGCTCGCTCGTGAAGGTCTGGCGCGGCGACATCCTGAAAGGGCAAAAGACGGTCACGCTGGAAGCCACCATCCCAATCGTCTCCGGAGAGAACCGTCTGACGGCTTACGCATTCAATCACGACAATATCAAAAGCACCGACTCCCAGATCGTCATCAGGGGAGACCAGAGTCTGAAACGTGCCGGGACGGCTTACATTCTGGCGATTGGGATAAATGAGTACGCGAACCCGCAATACAACCTCCGTTACGCCGTCGCCGATGCGCAGGCTTTCGCCCTGGAGATGCGACGCCGGCAGAACGAACTCGGCCAGTTTCGTGCCGTCGTAGTAGTTCCCCTGCTTAATCAGGCTGCCACGAAAGCCGGCATCGAGCAGGCCCTCGCGAAATTGTCAGCTCAGGCGCAGCCGGAAGACCTGGTGGTGGTCTATTTTGCCGGCCATGGTACGGCGCGACAGAACCGGTTTTACCTGATCCCCCACGACCTTGGCTATGCCGGCAGCCGCGAGAAGCTGGATGAGGCTGGCCTCAGGACCATCCTGAACAAAAGTATCTCGGACAGGCAGCTGGAGCAGTCCTTCGAGAGCCTTGACGCGGGGCATCTGCTGCTGGTGATTGATGCCTGCAACAGCGGGCAGGCGCTCGAAGCGGAAGAGAAACGCCGCGGGCCGATGAACTCCAGGGGGTTGGCCCAGCTGGCCTACGAGAAGGGGATGTACATCCTGACGGCGGCACAAAGCTATCAGGCCGCGGTCGAAGCGGCGCGACTGGGACATGGGTATCTGACTTACGCCCTGGTGGAAGAGGGCTTGAAGACCCGCGCGGCGGACGCGGCGCCAAAAGACGGGCAGGTGGTGATCAGGGAATGGCTCGACTACGCGACGCGGCGCGTTCCCGAAATGCAGATCGAGAAGATGCGCCAGATGCGCGTCCTGAAACAGACAATCGCGTTTGTGGAAGGCGAAGAGAAGATTTCGGAAGTGGAGAAGCGGAGCTTGCAGCGCCCACGAGTGTTCTATCGGCGGGAGGCCGAGGCAAAGCCACTGGTCATGGCCAGGCCACAAGCCAGGTAGTTAAAGTGAGAACCTGAGAGTGGAAAGGGATTCCCTGGATCAGACACACCTTCACAGGCTGAAGATAGTTTCCGGCGGTCAGACCGGGGCGGATCGCGCCGCCCTCGACTGGGCGATCAGGGCCGGAGTCCCGCATGGGGGCTGGTGCCCACGGGGGCGGATCGCTGAGGATGGGGTGATCGCCGCGCGCTACCGTCTCCGGGAAGCCCCCTCCGCTGATTACGCCGTGCGCACCGAGCTGAATGTCATTGAGTCTGACGGGACCGTGATCTTCTCAGTCGGAGCAATTCTCTCAGGCGGAACGCTGCTGACGGCCGAACTGGCTGAAAAATATCAGAAGCCACTGCTCCACCTGTGTCAGGCGAGTGACGCGGGGTTGCCGGCCGTGCGCCTTGCGAAATTCATCGCCGACCACAATATCCGCGTCCTCAACGTGGGCGGCCCGAAAGCCTCTCAGGAGCCGGGGGTGTATGACTACGTCGTTCAGACACTCGACCTCCTGCCGGGTCTCACGCCACTCCAGAGCTGATTTCGACAGCCGGCCCGATTGCAAACTCTAAAGACGCCTGTCGCGAGCCGGTCACGGCTGCGAGGGGCGGGGGCGAGTAATGTTGAGTTTGCGCAATCTGTTGTTGAGCGTGGTGCGGTTGAGCCCGAGGCGCGCCGCCGCGCCCGACGGACCGCCGATCACCCGGTTCGTCTCGGCGAGGACGCGGAGGATGTGCGCGCGTTCGACCGCTTCGAGCGTCGCCGCCTCGGCCTGATCATTGGCCGCTCTCGCCGACTGCTTCAATTCGGCCAGCGGGACCTCCAGCACACGGCCGCGCGAAAGGATCACCGCTCGCTCGATCAGGTTTTGCAGCTCACGGATGTTGCCCGGCCAGCTGTAAGCGGTCAGGGCGGCCATCGTCTCGGCCGGAATCCGCTCAATCGGTTTCTTCATCTGCTGCGCAAACCTGCTGGCGAAGAAATGGACCAGCACCGGAATGTCGTCGTGGCGCTCGCGCAAGGGCGGCAGGGTGATCGGGAAGACGTTGAGCCGGTAGTAAAGGTCGCTGCGAAACTTCTTTTCGGCCACCATCTGCGCCAGATCCACGTTCGTCGCGGCCACGACGCGCACGTTCACCTGGGTCGTCCGCGAGTTGCCCAGCCGTTCGAATTCCTGCTCCTGCAGCACGCGCAGCAGTTTCGGTTGCAGTTCGAGCGGGATGTCACCGACCTCGTCGAGAAAGATCGTCCCCTGGTGCGCCAGCTCGAAGCGGCCGACGCGCCGCTCAATCGCGCCCGTGAAGGCGCCTCTCTCGTGGCCGAAAAGTTCGCTTTCGAGCAACCCCATCGGAATCGCCGCGCAATTGACCTTGACCAGTGTGCGCTCCCGGCGCGCGCTCAGGTTGTGGATGGCGCGCGCGACGAGTTCCTTGCCCGTCCCGCTTTCGCCGCAAATCAGGACCGTCGAGTCGGTGGCCGCGACCGTCTCCACCTCCTGCAGCACGCGCCGGAGCGCGGAGCTGTTGCCGATGATCTCCTCGAAATTGTATTCAGTCCGAATCTCTTCTTCGAGGTAGAGTCTCTCTTCATTCAATTTGTTCTTGAGCGCCTCGATCTTGCGAAACGCGAGCGCGTTATCAACGGCAATCGCGACCTGTTTGGCGATCTGGCCGAGCAGTTCCGCGTCTTCCTCCGTGAACGCGCCCACCGCGCGGCTCCCGACGCTCAGGATGCCGAGCGCGCGGTCGTGTGAAATGAGCGGAACGATGCAACATGATTTCATCCCGACGGCGGCGAAGCGGTTCGACACCGGGTCTTCATCAGCGAGGGCGCCATCCATGACGACCGTCTGGCGCGTCGTAAAGGCGACGCCCGCCGGATGCCCTTCGAGTGGCAGCGTCTCGCCTTCAATAAAGAAATCCTCGTTCGCCGGAAACTCCAGCGCTTGACCCGGAGCTGGTCAAGCGCTGGGTCATAGAGGGCGAGGCCGGCCACGTCATGCGGCACACTGCGGCTCAGGCAGGCGGAGAGCGCCGAGAGCAGTTCCCGCAGGTTGAGGTTCGAGACCAGCATGTTGTTGACGTCCAGCAACAGCGCGGAGCGGTCGCGCTCGCGCAGGAGTTGCCGCTGATAGCCCTGGGCTTCCTCGAAGTTGAAGGCGTTATCCACCACCACCGCGATCTGCGCGGCCATTAACTGCGCGAACTCCAGGTCGAGCTGGTTGTAGGCCCCCACCCTGTTGCTGAAGAAGTTCAGGACTCCGAGCCGCTGATGAACTGTCGTCAACGGGAGGCTGCAAACTGATTTGACCGGAAGTTTCTCGCGCAGAGTCTGTGTCAGGCAGAATCGGTTCTCCTGATCCACGCCACGCACGACCACGGGCGGCTGGTTCTGCCAGACCCAGCCGCTGATTGAACCCTCGATGGGAATCTCGGCGGGGAGTTGCCCGAACGCGGGCTCGCGCGTCTCCATAATGTGCAGGCGCATGACGTTGCGCGACGCGTCGTGGAGCATCACCCCGAGGTAATGAAAATCGAAGAGATAGCCCAGCCGTCCGGCCAGATCATGAAACAGGTCCGACAGGTTGCGGTGTCAGGCGATGGCTTTCGACAGCTCAAGCAGCGTCCGGTACTGCTGAGGTTGCAGGCAGGCGCTCAGCGCAGTGGTCTCGATCAAAATCTCTCCCCCTTAAGTCCGGCCTGTAGAGGCCCGCAATGTGAGCCGCGATTCGCTGTGCGCCAGTCACCAGGCAAAGATTGGCGAGGACAATGACGGTTAGTTTATCGTCCACAAATCTGCCAATAAAGGTTGATGAATCGGCGCGAATTCCATAGTGGTAAGCGAGCCTGTGACCATTTACATCCGTGAGTATCCAGCCCAAACCATGAGGGTATGACGATCCGTTGTTGAGTTTCACTGGCGACCACATCTGCGTCCGGCTGGACGCTGTTAAAGGACTGTCGCCGTATAGCGCGGCATCCCACCGGGCAAGGTCCAGTACTGAAGAAAGAAGTCCGTCGTCCGCGTTGTCATACAAGGCCGGGTCAAGAAAAGGGCTGTTATGCAATTTGCCGTCTCGCCAGATGTAGCCCGCCGTCCGGTTGGGGATAATATCGTCGTAGCTGTTACGGCGCGTGTGAGTCATGCCCAGCGGCTTGAAAATTCGCTCAGTCATAAACTCATCGTAACTTTTTCCGCTGACCTTCTGAATAATCATGCCCAACACCAGATAGCCCGTGTTGCTGTAAGAATTCTGCGCTCCCGGCGTGAAGTTGAGCGGCATCGGACCGAGCGCGGCAACTATGTCTGCCGGGGTTGTGCCATCCGGCAGATGAGCGTGCATTTCAATCAGGTAATCTTTGATGCCTGATGTATGTGTCAGCAGTTGCCGAACGGTGACCGCTTGCCAATTGGCGGGCGGGTTTTCCAGATAGCGATTGATCTTATCATCAAGTCCGAGCTTGCCATCCTGGACCAGCAACATAATGGCGGCGGCGGTAAATTGCTTGGTCAGCGAGGCCAGATGATAAACAGTCTCCGCCGTGGCAGGCGCGTTCAGTTCGACGCTGGCCAGGCCGTAGCCTTTGGCCAAGACGACGCGGCCCTCCTTCACCACGGCCACCGAGAGACCGGGGATGTGCTGCTCCTGCATTTGCGACTTGATGTAGTCATCAATCTGGTCAGCCTGCACGATGACCGGCAGGCAGATGAGCCAGCAAAAAAGCCAGCAAAAAGGGCGACTGCAAATTACTTTGTCCCTGTCGTCCCGCTGTCCAAACATTCGGGGCTCCTTATTGAACAACTATGGGTGCAGATCACGTTATTACCAACTCAACCTTTGCCTTTACTGCCAGGGCTGTAAACAGACGCTGAGCGCAGTACTTTGCGATCAAAATTTCTCTCCTCCCTTAATCATTACGGTCCGCTTTGTGATGGTAAGTTTACTGCCTGACCGGCCTCTTTCCAACCACCTCTTTTTTTTCGGCCCGCCCGTGACCGGGCAAAGGTGACCGCTACAGGTCACCTGACGATATGTGGTCACTCGATGTCGCTCGCGCGCTCGTCGGAAAGTTTCAGAGGGCCGGATTATTTTCTGTCAGCGCAAACGTTTGAGCCGCCGGCCGGTGGACTCGGGCCCGGTGTGGCAGGTCAATTGCCACTGCAAGTGCGACAGGAGATAACCAGAGGCGATGCTCAGAATTGACATTCATCAGGGGAAGAAAGTGACGAACCTCATCCTGGCGGGAAAGCTCATGGGGCCATGGGTGACAGAATTGGAGAGATGCTGGAACGCCATGCTCTGCGCCGAAACGTGCAGACCCATTCTGCCGATCCTGGTGGATTTGTCGAAGGTGACTTTCATTGACGAGCGGGGCAAACATCTGGTCGCGCAGATGTGCCAGAGCGGCGCCCGGCTCGTCGGCACCGGACTCATCGCGGGGTTTTTCTGCCGCGAGATTGAAGAAGAGGTGCGCAAATGCGGCGGAGATTGTAAGGATGGTTGATGCCGCAGATCCAGTCCGGCAGTCAGGGAGGAGAAGAAAGAGGGAGGGCCGGAGGAACAGGGCACAATCCTGTTCCTCCTATGATGAGTTGTCTACTCCGAGATTGAAGTTTCAGCCTTCGGCGAGACCCTGTCAGAAGTTTTGTGGGAACGGAATTCACAGGGCTAAGTTGCTGACTCCTGCCAGCGCTTCCAACGGTAGCCGATCCTCATAGAGGATCGCAAACTGTTGCAAGGCTGCTTTCCAGTTCCGGATCGGCATCGTCCATTTCCGGCTGACCTGCCGGAGGCCCGGGGTAAATCAGCCGGTAGACTGATTCATCGTTCGGGAACGAAGCCCGCCCTTTGATGATTTTGCGCAACGAGAAATTGAGACTCTCGATCACGTTCGTCGTGTAGACGGCCCGCCGGATCTCCGCCGGCAGTTCAAACGTCGGGCGGACGCGGCCCCAGTTGGCACGCCACGACCTCGCGATCACCGGATACTTCCGATCCCAGGCGACCTGAAACTCTTCGAGCGCCTGAGGGCTTCGGCCTCGCTCACCGCCTGATAGATTTTCTTCAGGTCGGCGGCCACCGCCCTGCGTTCCTTCTCGCTGACAAAGCTCAGGCTGTGGCGCACGAGATGGACGACACAGGTCTGGACGGTGACCCGCGGGTAGACGGCCTCAATCGCTTCGGGCAACCCTTTCAGGCCATCCACGCAGAGGATGAAGATGTCTTCGACCCCGCGCGACCGAAGCTCAGTGAGCAGTTGCAGCCAGAACTTCGCCCCTTCCCCGGCGCCCAGCCAGAGGCCGGGCAGTTCCTTGCGCCCCTGCAGGTTCACTCCGACCGCCACGTAGAGAGCTTTGGTGATGACTTTGCCCTCCTCACGCACCTTCAGGAACAAGGCATCGAGATAGACAATCGGCCAGACCGCACTGAGTGGTCGCGTCCGCCACTCGGCCACGCCAGCACTGACCGACTCGCAGACGGTGGAGATGAATTCCGGCGAGACCTCGATGTCGTACTTCTGGCGGAGGAAGCTGCGGGATGTCACGCGTCGTCATCCCGCGGGCATAAAGCGCGAGGATCGTCTCGTCAAAGCCGTCCCACCGCCGCTGATATTTGCCGATCAGTCGCGGCTCGAACTCGCCCCGGCGGTCGCGCGGGATCTTCAGCTCGACTTCCGACTCATCAGTTTTGATCGTCTTGCGGGAGGAGCCGTTGCGGGAGTTGCCGCTGTGATGTCCGGCGGGGGAGTGCTTCTCGTAGCCGAGCAGGTGAGAGAGTTCCCCCTGCAGGGCCTCTTCAATGAAAGCCTTGCGGAGGTCTTTGAGGAGGTCTTCAATCTCGCCGGCGGTCTTTCTCTCTGCGAGGAGTTGTTTCAGGAGCTGGTGATCGAATGAGGGTGTCGGTTTGGTTGCTTCGGTGGACATCAGTGGTTGATCCTTTCTGTTCGGAAAGTGATAACTGACTTTGTCCGTTTCCACAAACTTCCTGACAGGGTCCTTCCTTCTTCTCTCTGCGCTGTCTCTGCGTTCTCTGCGCCTCCGCGGTGAACGCCATTCTCATACCAGCTGAAGTTACAACACCGGCCCCACGCGCCACGGGACGAACTCTTTATGCCCGAGCAATTCACTCTTCGTCCGCTCGCCGGAAGCCACGCGCCGGATCAGTTCGAAAATCCGCCGCCCCACCTCCTCAATCGTCTCCTTCCCTTCGACGATGGTTCCCGCGTTGATGTCAATGTTGTCTTCCATCGCCGCGGCGATCCGCGAGTTCGATGAGACCTTGATGACCGGGACCACCGGGAACCCGATCCCGGAGCCGCGCCCGGTCGTAAAGACGATCATATTCGCACCGCCCGCCGCCAGCCCCGTCAGCGAGACCGGGTCGTAGCCGGGCGTGTTCATCAGCACGAAACCTTTCCGATCAATCCGCTCGGCGTACGCGTAAACGCCCGTGAGCGCCGTCGTGCCGCCCTTCGCCACCGCGCCCAGCGATTTCTCGGTGATGTTGGTAATCCCGCCGGCCTTGTTGCCGGGCGACGGGTTGTCATCCCACGAGGCGCCGAACCGGCGCAGGTAATCCTGATACCAGTTCACCACGTCAATCACCTTGCGACCGGTCGCTTCGTCAATCGCGCGGCGCGTCAGCAGGTGTTCGGCACCCATGCATTCGGGGATTTCGGCGAGCGCGGAAGTCCCGCCCGAACGAATGAGCAGGTCACTCGCGTGCCCGAGCGCGGGGTTGGCTGAAATCCCCGAGAAAGCATCCGAGCCGCCGCAGTTGGTGCCGAGCAGGACTTTGCCGAGCGGCTGTTCGGTGCGCGTCATCGTCTGGCAGTGCCCGATAAGCTGTTCAACCTGACGCAAGCCGGCTTCGATGGTTTTGCGCGTGCCGCCCGATGACTGCATCTCAAGGCCGACGATCAGCTTGCCCTTGCGGAACCCCTGCTGGCCGAGCTGGACGGTGCCCAGGTATTTCGAGATCTGGTTGACTTCGCAGCCAAGGCTGACCATCAGCACGGCCCCGACGTTCGGGTGAAAGATCATCCCGGCGATGGTGCGTTCGAGTTGCCAGGTGTCTTCGCCCTGCGAATGGCCGCAGCCTTCCTGGTGCGGGATGGCGATGACGCCGTCAACGCCGTGCGTTTCCTGCGTGACGTGTCGCAGTCGCTCGGCAATCCCGACCGTCACGTGGCTTGCGCAGTTGGAAGTGGCGATGACGGCGATATAGTTGCGCGTGCCGACGTCGCCGTTTTCGCGCAGGTAGCCCATAAAGGTGCCGGCCTGTTCGGGCGGGAAGAAATCCGTGACCGGCGTCCGGGTCGCGTATTCGTACTCGCGCCCGGTGAAATCCGGCGCCGCGTTGTGCGTGTGAACCCATTCTCCCGGGGCAATGTCGCGCGTGGCCTTCGCAATGATTTCGCCGTACTTGATGACCGGGCTTCCCTGCAAAATGGATTGCAATGCGAGTTTGTGCCCCGGCGCAACCGTCTCGCGCACTTCAATCCGGCGGCCACCTGTTTCGATTGTCTCTCCGGCAGATAATGGCAGTCGCGCCACGCCGACGTTATCTCTCTCTCTGAGAACCAGGACTGGCGTGGCGGATGAGGTGTTGAGTTCCGCCGATGCTTCGTCAGTCTTCATAATCGAGTTCCTCCGGAATCCGCCCTGACGGTCTGGCGCGTTTCTGATGGGGCAAGAAGCAGATCACAGTTTCAACCCAAACGAACCTGGGTTCAAGTGATGAAGAACAGGTTCTGCTCAAGTACCTTTTGCGTGTGCCAGTTGATGGGGCGGGCAGAGTCTTCAGAATGCGATGAGCGAGCCCTGCCCCTCAAACAGATGCATGGGGGCGCTGAGGATTTCGACGTTGTCTTTGATCTCTTCCAGAGCGGCTTCGGACACGTACATTTCGCTCAGGTGCAGGGTGTCCTTGATGCGCACGATCTTTTTGACCTTGTGCGGATCGTGGCTGGCGCGGATGCCCCACTCCAGTGCCTGCGCGTCCGTCGCCGCGACGATAGGCAGCTTGAAATGCGAATAGAACCCGCTCGTCACGCCGTTGGTGTAAGTCGCGTCCCAGTCCACCTTGTCGAGCAGGCGGCGCGTCGTCACGTCCGCCAGACCGATGCCGCAGGCATTGCCGTGCGACGCCTCAGTCAGGTCGGTGACGACGATGGATTTGATTCTGGGGGATTCCGGCTCCGGCACGCCCTTGATTTCCATGCGCCCGATGATGTTCGGATCCATCCCCGAGCCGCTGATGTCCTTGCCCAGGCGATCCACCACCAGCACGTCAAATTCATCGAGTGGGAAGCGCGGCAGCAATCCTTTCGCGGAACGGAGCAACTCCGGCTCGCGCGTCAGGATTTCCTGCGGCGTGAGCGCCTCGATGATCGCGGTCTCGTCGTAAGCGTTCTCGACGATGCCGACGCCCAGGAGAATTCTGCCGCTCGCCAGGATTTGTCTTCCCGCCCGCGGCATGACCGTCGTCAATCCGTAGACGCCGTAGCGATGGAGTTCCGACGCCAGACGCTCCTTGCCCAAGCCGATCACGCTCATCTTCACGAGCCCGCTTTCGTAGTCTCCGTGAAACGCCGTGTGCGGCTTGATGCGATTGACGAGGATCACGCCGTCCGATTCAAACGCCTGACGGTCCATAAACAGCGGCAGTTCGAGGCCGCCGTTGTCCAATTCCACGACCTCCATCGAAGAGCGAATCGGACAGCCCATGGCCTCTTCCGTGATGCCGTAGGAGGCGAGAATTTCGCGCTGGCCTTCCGCCGTCGCGCCGCCGTGACTGCCCATCGCGGGAAAGATGAACGGATCGCCGCCCGCGGATTTGACGGCGGCGGCAACGGCTCTCGTGATCCGGGCAATGTTCGCAACGCCGCGACTGCCGGCCGCGATGGCGATGCGCGCGCCGGGCGTGATCTGCAATTTGCCGGAACCAAGTTGCTCGGCGACGGCCTGCTCAACATCGGCAATCGCCTGACAGTCAAAATGCTGGCGGACTTTGGTGAATTGGTAGTTCGTCATATTCCCTTGTTAGAGCGGCTTTCGATTGAGGGTAGGGCAAACTGACAGTTTGCCTGGCTTCAAGGCTACAAATATTCAAGCCAGGCAAACTGTCAGTTTGCCCTACCCTGCCTGGCAATCCCCTCTGGAGTGCGATACTCGCGATCTTTACAGGTTCTTCAGCCAGATGTTCCGAAGCTCAAGTTTCATCGGCGGCCCGACGTGCATCTGGAAGCCGAGCAGTCCGCCCATCGCACGATTTGCTGCATCATCATCAACCGCCTGCGCCATCAGGTGTCCGTTGAAAATGTGTGTGAGTACGTTGCCGTGCGCGATGATGTGAACCTGATTCCAGTCATTGGCCCTGATCAACGCCTTGAGTTCATCGCCGCTGCGCAGGTTGGCGACGACCTTCTTTTTGCCCGGTTGCAACTGTGTCATCTGACCGCGCATGGCCAGGAAGCCGCGCCCGCGCTCTTCATAAAGCTGCCCCGTGTACTGGTTCTGGAAATCAATGTCCGCCTGATAGCCCTTCATCACCCACTTGCCGACTTCGGGCAGTTCGACGCTGCGGTACTGCACGCCGCTGTTGGTCGAGTTCATGCGGTACTCCAGTTTCAGTTCGAAATCCCGGGGCTCGCCGCCGCGCCAGATCAGAAAGGTATTCAGCTTGACGGGTTTTTCCGCGGTACTCTCGCCGATGATGATGCCATCTTCCACACGCCAGAACTGCGGGTCGCCGTCCCACCCCTTGAGCGTTTTGCCGTCGAAGATGGATTCAAATCCCGAGTGGTCATCCATCGCCAGCGCCTCAATACCGGGGCCGCGCCCGGCCCCGCCGCGCGGCGCGCCTGACGCCGGCTGCTGACCGGCCGGCTGGCCCTGCTGCGCTCGGGTCGAAGTCTGCTGAAAGATCAATAAAGCCCCCACGAGCAGGGCGGCGGAAATCGCAACGAACTTTTTCATCAGAGCCTCCATTACCGCGACACATTTTCCCATTGCCGCGTCTTCGCAGATTTCAAAACCGCGTCGGTTACATAATCGGTGGCCAGGCCATCCCTGAACGTGGGCGCCGCTTCCCTGCCCTCGCCGACCGCCTCGAGGAAATCGGCGAACTGGTGGATGAAGGTGTGTTCATAGCCGATCTGCAACCCCGGCACCCACCAGTGCTTCATGTATGGATGATCCCCGTCGGTGACGTGAATGCTGCGCCATCCGCGCAACTGTCCTTCGTCGCGGTGGTCGAAATACTGAATGCGGTGCAGGTCGTGCAGGTCCCAGATGGCCGAGGCATGCTCGCCGTTGATTTCGAGCGTGTAAAGCGCCTTGTGACCGCGCGCGTACCGCGTCGCCTCGAACGTCGCGAGTGAACCATTCCCGAAGCGGCACAGAAACGCGCTGGCATCATCTATGCCCACGGGCTCGACGCTGCCGGTCAGGTTGTGCCGACGCTCTTTGATGAAAGTTTCAGTCATCGCCGACACTTCAGTGATCGGGCCATTCAGCCAGAGCGCGGTGTCAATATTGTGCGCCAGCAGATCGCCGGTCACGCCGCTGCCCGCGACCGCGACATCCAGGCGCCACAACCCTTCCCCGCCCTGCGGCAAATCCTGCGAGATCGTCCAGTCCTGCAGGAACTTGGCGCGGTAATGAAAAATCCGCCCGAAGCGCCCTTCGTCAATCAGGTTTTTAAGCAACACTACGGCCGGCACGCGGCGGTAGTTGTACCAGACCGTGTTGGCGACTTTGGCGGACTCGACCGCCTCGGTCATCGCGCGGGCTTCGGCGGCATTGCGCCCCAGCGGTTTTTCGCACATCACCATCTTGCCGGCCCGCGCAGCGGCGATGGCGACCTCGGCATGCGTGTCGTTGGGGCTCGCGATGTCAACGAGGTCTATGTCCTTGCGCTCGACCAGCCGGCGCCAGTCCGTCTCGACCGACTCGTAGCCCCAGTTGTCGGCGAACGACCGCACGCGTTCGGAATTGCGGGCGCAGACGGCTTTGAGGACGGGCTGGAACGGCAGATCAAAAAAGCGGCCCGCCTGCAGGAACGCATTCGAGTGTGTGCGCCCCATGAAACCGTAGCCGACTAAACCAATGTTCAGATGTTTTTTGCTCATAATCCGCTTTCGGCGCCCCTGCTGCCTGACGGCAGAAATTACCAAGGCCGGGCCGGAATGATGGTAGTAGTCGAAGCGCTCGCCATCCGGCCTCCAGCGCATCGGGGGTCAGGCATTGCCTCCCATCTCACTACTTGGTTGGGAAATACCTGATTGTAAGCAAGCTGGCGTAAATCTGGTTGTCCCAGTCGTAGGACAATTCAACAGTGGTTGTTGGGAACTTCCATGTCCGACTAAGGTCAATCACCATGAATTTCGCCGGCGACTCCAGCTGACTCTTATCTTTGTGTTTGCCGGAAGAGCCAAACTCACGAGCCAGCCTGGCCGCGAGGCTGTTAAAGACTTCAACCCGCGGCACTCGTGACTTCATTTCATTCGATCTTATCAGCACCTGCGAGAGTCGGTTCGTAACATCGTTCATCTGAAAAAAGACGGTATATATTCTGCCTTCCAGCTCATACTCCGGGATAACATAATCAACGTGCGATTTATAGAAAATTTCTTTCTTGGGCAGCTTCCTGAGTCTGGGGCCTGATACTTTCACCAGATCGTCTTCAGACATTCCCCAGCGAGCATCCTGCCATCCGGGGATATCGTTCTGCCGGGAATGGCCGGCAGCGCCCAATATGAGCAGTAGCGCCAGCAGACTGGAAATGCCAGCGGTCTTTTTCATCCTGAGAATCCAAATCACAGGCGTTCAATGGAGGCCCTGACTCCGGGGTTCACCGCGACTGCGCCGGGTGCGCTGACAAACCTCCGAGAGCTTACGGTCGGCTCGAATGCATCGCCACCGCCTTCCAGGCGCCCCCTTTGTTGATAAACGTCAGCGTGTAAAAGGCAGTGAAGGGGCTCGGATCGCCGGAGCCTTCGGAGCCGGGGATTGCTGAGCGTTGCTGCGGCGAAACTCCGCGCACGACCGCCGTGTCACCATACACGGTGACTGTCACATTGCTGGTCTCCAGCTTCGAATACTTCAATTGCCCCGATCCCAGTTGATCGAGCAACTGCTGTCGCGTCTGTTGCTCGCCGGTGCGATGCGTCCAGATGAAACTCTCATCCGTCAGTGATTCCAGCTTTTTGATGTCGGCGGCGAGTATGGCCTGATGAAACGCGGCCTCAGCTGCGGCCACTTCCTGCCGTGCCTCTTCTTCCGGGCGAGGCATCTTTGTAGCCTGCCAGCTGACGGCCTGCCACTTTCCGTTGCGCCTGAGGAAGGTTCCGGTGTTCAGGTATTTCGTGACCTCAGTCTTCCCGTCCTTCCCGGTCGCGCCGACCAGGCGGAATGCGACGATGGCGGTATCACCGTACTGCTGGATGCGAATGTCTTCGGCAGTGTAAGTGGTCGTCGGGGCGCCAGCCCTGGGGGCCGGCGCCGAGCGCACGTCGCGCAGGATGTCGGCCTTGCCAACCCGCCGCCCGGCCGAGCCGGTGTAGATCAGATCTTCAGCCCAGAAACGGTCGTGCATTGCGGCGTCGTTGCGCGAGGCCCCGGCGAGGAACTCTTTCAGCAGTCCGGTCAGTTCGGTGGCATCCGGCGCCGTCTGCGCATAAGCCCCGAGCGTCAGCATCAGCACCACAATCGCAGGTGAAAGAATTCGTTTCATGATTTCCCTCAAGGCTCAGGCGAGCGCCTGATTCCAGCCGTGCGCGTTCCGCACCGCGATCATCGTGGAAAGAATATTGCGCCACGTTTGCGGATCGAGCATCGTCTCATTCGGGAACATGCAGCCATCCCAGTTGATGT
>Ga0070741_10000662_pt1 | contig 118576 bp, 105 predicted proteins | sample Coa_R1_4_FD_66440 | JGI IMG/M metagenome (GOLD analysis project Ga0070741, IMG submission 66440) | Surface soil microbial communities from Centralia Pennsylvania, which are recovering from an underground coalmine fire - Coalmine... | ecosystem: Environmental > Terrestrial > Soil >... | reverse complement strand
GATCTGGGTTACTTCGATTTGGAGACCAGAGTCTTGGAACCGCTCGAAAATCCATTCGGCCCAAAAGTGTTACCCATGTGACCGGTACATTCTGTAACCCATGTCTCCGGGCTGGACCTGAAGGAAGTGGTCGGGGCGAGAGGATTTGAACCTCCGACCCCCTGCGCCCAAGGCAGGTGCGCTACCAGGCTGCGCTACGCCCCGACTGAAATGCTGCCTAGATTTTAAACTACTCCGGGATAACAGACCGTGGTGACGAACATTTACCTTCTTTTACCATTCAGGTCTGTGATCCGCGCGCAGGTCGGTGTAAAGTTTCATCCCTGAGGCAATTGCAGCCGGACGCGAACAACGAGGAGAGTGAAAGATGAGTACCAATCGAATGCTAAAGATCGTTTGCGCATCAGTGCTTACGTTTATGTTTGCCGCGGTTGTTTCCTGGGCGCAGGAGAACCAGGCGCCTCCGCCGCCAGAGCACCACGGCCGTGGTCGCATGATGAGCCCGGAAGATCGCACCGAGCACCTGTCGAAGGCCCTCAACCTCACCGATGATCAGAAGAGCAAAGTACTTTCGATTTACCAGGACGAGCAAAAACAGATGGAAGCGCTGCGTTCCGATAACAGCACCTCGCGCGAGGACCACTGGTCGAAGATGAAGCAGATCCACGAAAACACCGTGAGCCAGATCAAAGGCACGCTGAACGAGGACCAGGCAAAGAAATTTGACGAGATGCAGCAAAGAATGCAGGAGCGGCGGGCACAACGTAATCAGGGCAATGGCAGCGGCAATGCTCCGCCACCGCAGTAATGGTTGCCCACTACTTGAGGTAATCGAATAAGCTGGTTTGCGAAATTCGGCTAATCGACGCGAGCTCCGCATTTAGCGCGATTTGCGATTGGCTGAAGGTAGTTGCAGCCGCTGCCATATCGGTGGCGGAGATGGAGTTGCCCGCAGTCGCAAGATCGACCTTTTCTGAGCTCAGGTAATTCTGCTGCGATTGCAACTGGTTCAGCGCGTTGCCATAAAAGACGCGCTGGCCAGTGACGTAGTTGTATGCCTGGCTGACTTCGCTGACAGCAGTACCGACGTTTGTGTTCGATTTGATCGCGCTGATCAGATCGGCAATCGACTGAAAAACGTCGGCCGAGGGCGAAGTGAACACCTGCGAGCCAGGCAGGTTGATCTGAAGCGAATAATTTTCTCCCACTTGGACGTTGTTACTGCCATTATTTCCGTTGTAGGTAACGCCTGATGGGTCACTCGCGTCCGCGACGAAGGGCTGCACCGTCGCGGTGCCAGAAAAAATGAACTCGCCCTGATAATCGGTGTTGCCGAGACTTAGTAATTGTTGCTGAATTCCGGAGAGTTCGTTGGCAACGTCGGCGCGGTCGGTATCCGAAAGCGTGCCGTTTGCACCTTCCACACCCAGCGAAATAGCCCGCTGCAGGGCGGTGACTACGGAGCTAAGGGTTGAGTCGGCAGTCTGGAGCAATCCTGAAATACCGGTAGCGCTGCGGAGAAACGTATCTGCGCGGCTCGTCTCCGACTTGTTCAATACCATCTGACCTGCGCCTGCCGGATCGTCGGAAGGCTTGTCAATACGGCTGCCGGTCGCCATCTGCAATGAGGCCGTGTCCGCCTGCTGCTGTGTGTTGTTCAGGTCGAGCAGCAGGTCGGGCAGAATGTACGGATTCACCCGGACCGAGCTCATGAAGAAACCGCCACTGAGCCCATATTGATTACGGTTTCAAGCATCTGGTTGACCGCGACGACTACTTGTGCCGCCGCGTCGTAGGCGCGCTGGTACTGGGTCATGTTCGCGGCTTCTTCATCGAGCGACACGCCGGAGATACTGCCGCGTTGGTCCTGAAGCTGTTGCAGCACGAGCTGCGAGGATTGCAACTCGGCCGTGCTGTTCGAAACATCATTGCCCACGTTGAATACCATGTTCGCGTAGTAGTCCGTCGGTGTTTCTCCAGCGATGACCGTTTGGTTTTGAATCGAAGAAAGACTGGCCAGATTGCCATTGCTTCCGGCGCTGCCATCGGAGCTTGCTGCTATCAGTGCCGGGTCGGTGATTGCCAGACGCATGTGTGCGGCGGCGCCAGTTCCACCGGTCGGTGGTGCAGCGAAAATATTGCCGCCTGCATCGCCATTTAAATCAAATCCAGATGCGTTTGCGCTGTTGAAGGCAGCCGAAAGACCTGAAGTAAGCGTGTCGAGTTGATTCAGCAGGCCGGGAATTGCCTGGTCGCGTGCCTGAATGAGGCCGGCGAGCGCTCCGGAGTTTATCTGCGTGGTAATGTCTTTGCCCTGCGCATCGATCACGTGCTGCACACCCGACGAGTCGGCTTGCGTGCTTAGCGCGTAGCTCCGGGTGCCTGTAACCAGCGCGGTTCCATTCGAGGTGGTGAGCGTAATGCCGGTGTCGCTCTTGATCTCGGATACGTCAATCAGTCCCGACAGTTGATTAATGAGATTGTCGCGTCGGTCAACGAATTGACTGCCATCCCGGCCAACATTTTGGAGCGCAGTGATTTGTCCATTCAAGCCAGCAATCTGTTGAGTCAACGTATTGACCTGCTGCACAGATTGGCGAACGTTCAGGTCAAGATTCGCCCGCTGAGAATTGAGCACAGTTGCCGTGTTATTGAATGTCGAAGCCAGGTTCGACGCCGCGGTGAGCACTCCTTGGCGAAGAGAAAGGTTTGAAGGATCGGTCGAAAGCTGTGCAATGCTTGAGAATAGATTCGAAATTTGCGTGCCAATGTCGTTGCTTCCACTGGCGAACAGTGTTTGCGCCTGGTTCATGGCGGTGACCGAGGCGTTTAATTGCCCCTGCTGGCCGGTTTCCTGCTGGATGCGAATTTGCAGGATGGGCTCGCGAATGCTCTGCACTGTTTCGAGCGACACTCCGGTCCCGTAGGTCAGGTTTCCGACCACAACGGGAGTGTTCTCTTGAAGGGTTGGTACCTCACGAGAGTACCCCGGCGTGTTCACATTTGCCACGTTGTTGCCAGTCACCTCAAGCGCGCCCTGATCGGTGGCCATTGCGCCGGTTGCAAGGTACATCGCTGACAACAGGCTCGCCATTCAGTTCTTTCGCTCCGGCATGATCATCTGCGGGGCTCGATAAGTCATGGATGGTCCATTCAGCAGCCCGCGAAGAGCTTCCAGGTGGCGCTTCAGGCGGCGCAGCAGCGCGGCGAATACCTTATTTTGCCGATAGACGCGCACTGCAGCCGACTGGGACGATATCTCAACGATCGTTCCAGCCTGTCCTTCAAAGCTCGATGAATGCTTTTTGAGTGACTCACATAAGTCCTGCAATCGATGGGCGCAGCATTCGAGGTCGAGGAACCGACCGGCGAATACAGCGGCTTGTGCCTCCGCAATGGCGCAGGCCATTTCTTCGATGATCGTGTCAGCTGTTTCCGCCAACCTGGGGGAAGGAAAAGTGTTCACTAACATCTTCGTGCGCGGCTTTGAGCCAGTTGGTTCGGTGTTCACGCGATACTGTCCAGTTCGTGCTCAACTTGCTCGAATTCGACTTCCGGCGGGCTCTTTGTTTTCTTTTTGCGCGGCCTTTGAAGCTTTTTATCGCTCTCTTTCGACTCACCGCCCGGCCCGCGTGAGTCCGCATTCGCCGTCCACGCGACCGCCGGCATGTTGATAGGTGACAGCTCGTCAGCCGCCATGGTGGCCTCCATTTACTGTTTACCGCTTCACGATGCCCGCACGCGCATTTGCTCCGTCATCGAACCGGCAACGTGAGATGGCGAAACTTGATAAGTTCCCGATTCGATCTGCGACTTGAGCGTTCGCACCCGGTCCATTCGGACTTCCGGTGAATTCAAGGCCGCAGCGGCGAGCCTTCCCGTGCTCATGTCGCTCTCGGAAAACGCAGACTGATTTACGATTGCAGCGTTGCTGGGTTGCGCAGAATGCGAGGAGGTGGGTTTTTCAATCTGCGGACCTGAAGTTGACGTACTCGAATTTAAATCGATTCTCATGACCTGCTTCTCTCCACTTTTCCTCCTGCAATTCTGCTATCGGCGGCAGATTAAAAAACTTTAAACGCCACTGTTGTGGTGTTCCGCGTGAGCCAAAAGTGCGTTAGTAATGAAAGCTCCCAGGCCAATTCCCTTGCCACGGGCCAGGCCAGAGGTCAAAGCCTCCATTCCGAACCCGTTGTAGCTGCTGGCAATAAAGTCTTCGTTTGCTCCCGGTAGCTGTGAAAATGTTTTTTGCAGCTCGCCAAACGCCATGTTCAGGAGAATTGCTTCGAATTGCGCTCCCGCCTTTACCGCTTTTGCCTGCGCTCGGTCGATCGTCGCGGCAGCGGAAACCGTGGTCACATTCATGTGATTACATCCTGCTCAAATTACCTCGAAATCAGCGTCCAGCGCTCCAGCGGCTTTGATGGCCTGCAGAATGGCAATCACGTCGCGCGATGTCGCTCCAATTCTTTGCAATCCATTGACCAGTTGCTCGACACTTGCCCCTTCGTTCAGCTCAATACGCCTCGATGCACCTTCTTCGGCCTTCAGTGTAGTTTCCGGCACGACCTTGGTTTCGCCTTGGCCAAGCGGGGCCGGTTGGGAGACGGCAAGCTGGGTTGCAACTTCGATCGAGAAGCTGCCGTGAAGGATCGATACCGCGCCCAGCCGCACATCGCGTCCCATGACCACCGTACCGGTGCGCTCATTTACTACAACCCGTGCCCGCCGACGAACTTCCACACTCAAATTTTCAATTTGCGCCAGCAGGGCCGGCACGTCGGGTTCCCTCGGCCCACGCACGACCTCAATTCGACGGCTGTCCTTTACGCTCGCAGTCACGTCGTGAAGTTGGCGGTTAATTGCCTGCGCCACTTGTTCAGCGGTTGAGAAGTTCGGTTCAGAAAGCAGAATTGTCAGCACTTTCATCTTTCCCAGGTCAATCGACGCATCACGCTCGACGAAGCCGCCGCCGGGGATCCTCCCCACGGTGGGATGATTTACTTCCTTTACATTGCCTCCTCCGCCCGCGCTGTAGCCGCCAAGTGTCAACGGCCCTTGAGCGGCGGCGTATACCTGCCCGTCAGCTGCATAGAGGGGTGTCATTAACAGGGTGCCGCCTTCCAGGCTTCGGGCGTCGCCGGCTGAAGAGACAGTCACATCGAGGTGGGTCCCGGGTGTGGCAAATGGCGGGAGCGTGGCAGTCACAAAAACAGCCGCAACGTTTTTCACCACGACGGTGTTCGCCGGAATCTGGACTCCCATGCGCTGCAGAACATTTGCGAGGGTCTGAATCGTGAAAATCGTCTGCTGACGGTCGCCGGTGCCTTTCAATCCGACAACCAGACCGTATCCAAACACCGGATTATCGCGAACCCCTTCGATCGTGGAGATGTCGCGAACGAGCGCACTATGAACGCTTTCATCTGCATGAAGGCCCAGAGCTGCAAGCACAATCAGCGCATTTACCGTAAACCTAAGCATGCGCTCCTTAGAAATTCAGAACTCGCAAGATCGCCCGCATAATAGGATTCGGCGGGCGGTTGCCTTCACTAATTACGCCTTTGCCTTTCAGTTCAAGCTCCAGATTTGCAATCGCATTGGAAGCTACGCTGTCCCCCGGGCCAATATCTCCCGAGCGCACCATGCCGCGCAGAAGCAGCGTCTGCCGCTCATTGTTCATGGTCAGCTTGCGTTCCGCTTCGATCACCAGCGCGCCTCCCGGCAGCAATGCAACAATCCGCCCGGCAAGGCTGGTGGTTAGGCTCGAACTGGTTGCCGCCTGTCCCTTGCCGCCCAGAGCATAGGCTGAACTCGGTGAAAACAGACTCGCTATGCCGGTCGTCTTCAATTGTCCCGGCAAGGCTGAAATGCCGGAACTTGCGCTCATATTGCGCTGCGAAGAAACACTGCCTGCATTGGTTGCCGTAATGTTCTGTACGACCGTGATTGTGATGAGATCGCCTACGTGCCTCGCCTTGTAGTCGGACGAAAGATCAGTGAACCGGCCGCCGTCACTCCAGAGACTTCCAAGCGTCGGCGCGGAAGGGGGGAGGGGCACCTGCTGCATGCGCTCGAGATATTGATTGAGGGATTCGTTTTGAATTGTGCCGGAATTGCTCTTGTCTTTATCTTTTGCAGAAAGCAAAGTCGTGGCGGCAAGCAAGAGCAGGGAAGTGAGAAATAGCTTGTTCATTGCATCCTGCCAACTCGCGGCTGATTGGTTTCGGCAGCGGGTCCCAACAGTCCAGGACCAATAACTTTAGCCATGATCGAGCGGTGGGCTGAAGGCTCGTTTACGCGAACAATCTCACCGAGCCGTGCTCGTTTCTGTGGAAGTACCGGTTCGGTGATGCGAAGCCCATCTTCTTCAATCACCAGCATTGCTACCGTGTGTGGCTGAACTAGAATTGGTCCGCGTGCGATTTTTTTCCGGCCTGATGTGCTTGCGCTGAAGGAGGCTGACAATAAGGCATTATTACCATCACTCAGCCCGCGCATTCGCGCACTGGGCCAAGTGACTTCCACAAGAAAACTGGCACATTCGGTTCGTTTGCGACAGCGTAGGGTAACAAAGAAACGGTTGCGTTCGGGACTTTCCTGAATTCTCATGATCTCCAACTCGGGATTCTGTACAGGTGTTGTGAAATCCGGCGGAAGAAAGATTTGTGCTTGCGACAAATTCAGTCCTTGCAGCAGGGGATTCTGCTGCACAATTTGCTGGATGCGCTCAGCATCCAGCGGCCAAGCGGTACCGTGCCCGGTAACCTCGGTGTGAGATGCGAACCGGGCAGGTTCTTGCGCACACGCTGATGTGAGTAGGACAAACAACCCGGCGATCAAAGGAAATTTCATTTCCCAGTCTTCCTTGTCCTTTTCAGGTCACCTACTTGCCGAGGTTGTTTACGTCCTGAAACATCTCGTCTGCAGCCTGCACCACGCGCGAACTGGCCTCATACGAGCGTTGGGCAACGATCATCTGAATGAATTCTTCAACCACATCAACATTCGACTGCTCGAGATACCCCTGCTGAATCGTCCCTTCGCCCTCCGTGCCGCCGGGAGTGCCGACAATGGGGTCACCCGACGCCGCGGTTGCCAGGAAAAGATTGTTACCGACGCTATTGAGTCCACCCGGGTTCTGGAAAAGAGCCAGCTGAATGGTGCCCACCTGTTGCGCCTGTGTCTCTCCCGGCGTGGTCACGCTCACCGTGCCGTCCGAGCCAATCGTGACTGACGTCGCATTCGGCGGAATCGTGATCGCCGGGTCCATGGGATTACCGTCGGCGGTCACCAGGTTCCCCTGCTGATCAAGATGGAAGGCGCCGCTGCGCGTGTACGCCGTTTCGCCGGAAGGTAGCGTGATCTGAAAAAAACCTTGCCCCTGGATCGCGAGATCGAGCGGGTTCCCCGTCTGGCTGAAGTCACCCTGTGTCTGCACAATCTCAGAAGCAGCCGAGCGCGCACCCAGCCCAATCTGCAGCCCGCTTGCGACTGTCGTTTGCTGCGTTGACGCCGCTCCCGGCATCACCACATTCTGATAAATCAGGTCTTCGAATTGCAGCCGACGCTTGCGAAATCCCGCGGTGCTCGAGTTGGCAAGATTGTTAGCCACATTATCGAGATTCATCTCCTGCGCGCTCATTCCGCTCGCGCCGGTGTAGAGGGCTCGCAACATTGTTGTTCCTCCTGTGCTCGGCGGATGATCGCCCGCCGTTCCCTATCCCTATCCTTGGGACTTCACACTTTTGGCAGTTCGTCGGCTGCAATGCGATCGAAACCCGAATAAAACGCATTCATCGCCCGTCCCGCCATCTCCGCTTGGCGCTGCGCCGCAATTAAACTGACGACCGCCATCACCGGATTTACGTTGGAAAATTCAAGCATTCCTTGTCGGACGATCGTGTGAACTGCTGGACCCGCGTTTCTAGCGGACGCCGAATAGTACGATCCCCCGACAGCAGCGACCTGCCTTCCTGGTTCAAACTCCACCAGCTTGAGTTTTCCGGCGACGGCGCCGGCAACCGAAATTGTCCCATCCGCGCTGATAGAAGCTTGGGCGTTTAGAGGCAATGTGATCAGGCCGCCGGTACCGAGCACTGGGTCGCCCGAAGATGTTGTGAGTTGGCCCGAGGCAGAGATCTGAAAATTTCCACTCCGCGCATAGAGCGTCCCCGCCTTGGTCTGAATCGAGAAAAATCCGGGACCTTCGAGCGCCAAATCCATGGGATTACCCGTACGCTCCAGGTTGCCTTGTGCGAGGTCAAGCCGGGTGCCGTTCAACGTCGCGAACTGATTGATGAGCTGGCTCCAGCCATTGGTGGGCGCAGAGGGGTGCGATTCGACGAGGAGCGACTCAAACGAAGGTATTTGTCCGCGATAGCCGGTTGTGTTTACGTTCGCAACATTGTTCGCCACCAGCTCCAGCGCGTTCGACTGCGCCTTGAGGGCCGTGCATGCCGCGTAGTAACCGCTGTCCATGCACGTGTGTAAGCAAGAGGAGTGCCGGAAGGAATTAAAAAGGACTCATTCCTCGACCGTCGTTCTGTGCCCCACTCCGTGTTCTCGGTGGTTCAGCTCCAAAAACCCGAGTACACAGGAAGCAGAATTACACAGAGAAATGCCACAGAAAATAGAGAGAAGGCACAGAGTTTTTTACTTCTCGTAGTGCAGGAGCGAGAACACGTCGTATCCCTTCAGCTTCTCGCGCGGGTGCAGGAAGTCGAGTTCGACCACAAATCCGAGGCCGCAGATCTCGGCTCCGGCGTTCCTTGCCAAATTCGCTGTAGCCTCAGCGGTGCCACCGGTTGCGAGCAGGTCATCAACAATGATCACGCGCTGGCCCTTTTTAATTGCGTCCTGATGAATTTCAAGCGTATTCGTGCCGTATTCGAGGGCGTAATCGTATTTTGTTGTTGCTGCAGGAAGCTTTCCGGGCTTGCGAACCGGAATGAATCCCGCGTTTAATCGATAGGCAACTGCCGGTCCAAAAATAAATCCTCGTGCTTCCATTCCGAGCACCAGGTCAACTTCTTTCCCGATGTAATGTTCGGCGAGCGCATCGATCAGGGTGGCGAAACCAAGTTTGTCTTTAAGCAGCGTGGTGATGTCGTAGAAAAGAATTCCGGGCTTTGGAAAGTCCGGTATCTCGCGAATCAATCTTTTCAGATGATCGCAATTGGTGCCTGCCTTCGACGAGGCGTTTGCCATCTACCACGCTCCTTCAATGCGGAATGTGCCCAACCCTTCGACCGGCTGTGCTTCTTCTACTTCAACTTCATCCACCCGGGCCGCGCGCGGTCCCTGGCGGAGGCGCGAGTGCAAGTTCGAAAGTTGCTCCTTGGAGCCTATCGCCAGAACCTCGACTGTCCCGTCAGCGCGATTGCGGACCCAGCCGGCAATTCCCAGTGTTCGTGCTTCGCGCTCCACAAACCAACGGAAGCCTACGCCTTGCACGCGGCCACGGACGATGAAATTCTTAGCCTCGGCTGGATTTGGTGAAGACATATGTTTCAAAGTTTTAAGGTTCAGACGTTTCGAGTCACGCGACCACCGGCGAAACCTCGAAACTCTGAAGCTTGAAACCTGAACTGCTAGGCTCTGGAAAGATACACGCCTTCCGCCGTATCCACCTTAATCTTTTCGCCTTCATTGATGAACGGGGGCACCTGTACCACGAGCCCAGTCTCGGTCTTTGCTGGCTTGGTAACGCTGGAGGCGGTTGCACTCTTCAGTCCCGGCTCGGTTTCAATGACGGTCAATTCCACAGTTTGCGGCAATTCGATTCCTACGGCCTTGCCGTCGAAAAACTCGACCTTAATTGGCAAGTTTGCCGTCAGATAGTCCACCGCGTCACCCAAAACTTCTTTCGTAAGGTGCGTCTGCTCGTAGTTCTCGGTGTTCATGAAGTAATAATCGTCGCCGTCGTTATAGAGGTATTCCATCTGCGTTTCGTCGACATTGATCTTTTCGATCGGATCGGGAGAGCGGAAGCGGTGCTCGAACATGGCTCCGGTGCGTAGGTTTCGCAGCTTCGCTTGAATAAAGGCGCGCAGGTTGCCAGGCGTGCGGTGTTCGACGCTGAAGACCGAGTGCAGGTCATTGTTATGTTTAATAATCATGCCGGGACGCAGTTGTGTGGCTGGAATTGCCATTGCTGAAATGCTCTCCTTATTTGCGGATCGAAGACTTCGTTAAAGACTTATTGCGGCCGACCGAAGGACGGATGCAGCCAAAGCCGGTGTGGGCTAACCTGTGTATTTTATATGGGTTCGTGGAATTTGGGAATCGAGAGATCTGGTCATCGGAGGATCGGATCATTTGGCCATGTTAAAGATCAGCTTGAGAGATATGCGAGGGCCCGATCATCAAATCACCCTAGGTCGAACAATCCGCGCGGGGAGTGGAGCGAACAGTTAAAATAATCTGATCAATCAAAGTTTTTTGGACGAGGTGCATTCATGCGAGAAGGCAAATACGAAGGCAGCAGTAACATCGGAACGGCTCTAACTTTTCTTTTGATCGGATTGGGCGCTGGCACGGTGGTTGGAATGTTGTTCGCGCCGAAGGCGGGGAGGCAAATGCGGCGTGACTTGCGCCGCGGATACGCGACTGCGCGTGAGACCTTTGATGACTGGAAAGAAAATGCACGGGATTTCGCCGAAGATGTAATGGATCGGGGCTCTGACCTTGCTGATGACCTGCGCGAACGGGTTACGCCGCTGGCAAAACAGGCAAAGCGCCGCTGATCGGTAGAAGTTTCAAGCTGGTACGGCGGGTTTCAGAAGATCGACCGAAAGAAACCACGCACTTTACCGAAAAATCCTTTGTGTTCCCGTTCAGTTGGCGGGAGCACGACAATTGGCGGCAAGGCTCGCGTGGTTTTGACTGAGAGCGGGAGCGCCGCCACTTTCGCGCTCAGCGCCGGAGCGGTAGCTGCCCGCATTCGAGCAAATTCCTTTGCGTTAAAGACAAGCGGGGTTGAAACCTGAGCGGTTTTGTCTTCGAGCGCGTTTTCTTGGAGTGAGGTCTGGCCACCTGGCAGTGGGCTTGTTCCGGTGGCGTTCTCAATTTTGGGCAGGGAAGCGGGCTGTTCGTTCGAATTGGCCAGCGCTAATTCACTGCGGGTGTGATCTTCCTGCACGCGCTGTAATTTGGAAGGCGGTTCGGCTGAAGCGCGCATCACGGGCGGCTGGGCAGGAGGACATCCGCAAGCAGTCAGCGGTCTCTCGATTGACTGCATGCTACCCCGACGAAATAGGACCTGCTGTTCAGGTTTTATCTCATATGTCCCGTTTCCCAGGACCTCAGCAATGACAACCGAAGAATTGCTGCCTGGGAGGGAACTCACGCACATATCGCCGGATGTATCAGACTTCACCGCCAAATTGAACTCGCCCGGGCCCGGCAAGACGATACGAAAATCGGGCGTAAGGATCGAGTCGGAGGACTCATCGAGATGATAGTGGGTTTCAAGCGCACCAGTATTCATTCCCAGCATCAAGTCGTCACCGCCGGTCGAGGTTGCCACGGAGAGCGTCGTGCCGGGGCAAACTCTTACTTCACCTCCGCGGGTAAGCCGCAACACAGCAGTTTGATCTTTCGCCGTGATCGACGATCCATTCGCAACTCTGCTTCCGGCTTCAACTAATGCCCCCGAAGCACCGGGAGCATATGGCACCGCAACAGGTTGGGTCGCCGGAACCGCTGTGGGGACAGTGGGTGGTTTGGCGTTGGCCGATTCATCCGGTTTAATTCGAATATTCAGCTTGGCCCCTGAAGTTTTCCAAGTCCATTGAACCGGAGCCGCTAGATCGATTACGACGCGGGTAATGGAAGGTCTAGTTTGATGTTGCCTGAGACGGACATCTTTGATCTGCGCGTTTCGGAACGGAATTCGCCGTTTTGGCGTGCTCAACGTCGAACCGGGGAAGTCAATCACCAGGCGCAATGGATTTTCGATCGTCTGGATCTGCGGAGCAATCGGTCTAGAGGAAATAACTTCTACGGTTGCGCCGTCGCTCTCGGCTTTAACTTTCACCGATTCGACCGCTGCCAACGGCTGATTGGCGGCAAACGCGGGTAATGCCGGGAATGCGGCCAGCAGGAAAGCAAAGCATCGGAGTCGCGCGCAAGACAAGAGCTGTTCCTGATTATGGTAGGTCTGGGTTGAGAGTAGCACTACTCACAAGGGTTATAAAGAGTCGGCTACCAACCGGCTTCGCGGATATGAGGGGGTTGCGAATCGGATAGAAATTCATATTCATCGATGATCGCGGCAACGGGAATTTTACTATCTCCTATCCCCTGATCTACGCGAACCACTTTGCCTCTGCAACGAACTCGAATGCTTTCGGTCAGCGTGATTTCTGGGGGCAGTGTCAGGGTGAACTCAATCGCTGAGCCGGTCGTCATAGGCGCGTCAAGGTAAAAACAAATGCCACGTGCGCTTACGTCTCTGGTATGTGCGGGGAACGCTGTTCCGGCGGTACCGGGATAATTTATCTCGACAGGTAACCGCAATGCGAAGCGTCGTGTGGCCCGTTTTTCTGCCTGGTGGACTTCCACGGCCATGAGGAATGTTCCTAAACCCTTGTAAGGATGAAACTTTGTCGCAGGTATGTCAAGCGGAAGTTGAAGGGGGGCGGGTTCGTGATTCGCGGTTCGTGACTTGTGATTACCCACCCACGCGAATTGGTCAGCGGTTAGTGGCTAGCAGTTCGTAGTCGGTTAAAAGAAGCATTCATTTCCGGATTGGGCTCCATTGCCTGATCCCGCAAACTTCCACGAACCACGAATCAAAAGGAACTTCCTTCTGCTGATGTAACCTATATTCACACTCATGGTTTTTGTCCTCGATAATTACGACTCTTTCACCTACAACCTGGTGCAGTATCTCGGAGAACTTGGGGCGAAGGTTGAGGTGCGCCGCAATGATCAGGTTACGGTCGAGGAGATAAAACAACTGCGCCCGGAACGCATCGTGGTTTCTCCCGGCCCGTGTACGCCACAGGAGGCGGGAGTCAGTATTGAGCTATTTAAAGAACTGGGGACGCAAACTCCTATTTTCGGCGTGTGCCTAGGGCACCAGGCATTAGGTGCTGCATTTGGCGGGAAGGTGATCCGGGCACCCTATCTGATGCATGGGAAAACCAGTCAGGTGAGGCATGACGGCAAATCGGTGTTCAAGGGCGTACCCTCGCCGTTTACGGCTACTCGTTACCACTCGCTCATTATCGAAGAAAAAACATTGCCTCGCGAACTAGAAGTCAGCGCATGGACGACCGAACCAGACGGCTCACGAACAATCATGGGCCTGCGGCATAGGACGTTGCCCTTCGAAGGTGTCCAATTTCACCCTGAAAGCGTTCTGACCGGTGAAGGGAAGAAATTGATTGAGAATTTTTTGAAGGCGAGTAGCTGTGGTGGAGCAGTAAGGTAATACGGAACCTAACTAATCACGATCGCGAATCAACAGCGACTAAAGTAGCCGGCCTCGCACGCTCGGACAACGCCAGCATCACGATCCGCAACATGTCTTCCCTCGGCGCTGGTTTGCCGGTGAAAATCTCGAATTGACGGGCGGCCTGGTGCACAAACATGACGCTGCCTGGAATGACTTCCGCTCCACGTTCTTTGGCAATTTCCAGCAGCTTGGTCTCAGCCGGGTCGTAGACCATATCGAAAACATATTTCGCTCGAATCTCATCCGCATTCAGCGGAGACTCGCGTGTATTTCCCATTCCGACGGGCGTGGCGTTGATGATGACCTCGAAATCGAGCTTCTTTAGGTTTGTCCGCTTCACCGTGCGCGCTTTTGCCTGACGCGCCAGCTTGTGTCCCTTCTCGGCGTTGCGGTTCAGGACAAAAACTTCTGCTCCGCGTTCTTTCAAACCGAAAACAGCAGCCCGTGCCGCTCCGCCAGCGCCCAACACCAGGATGCGCGCATCGGCCAGCGGTATGCGCTGCTCGAGGGGAGCGATCACGCCGGCGCTATCGGTATTGAAGCCATACAGTTTTCCCTCCTGAGAGCGAACCACGGTATTGCAAGCGCCGATCTTCGCAGTCTGCGGGTCGGTGTTGTCAAGGTGTTTAAGAATGGCCTGCTTGTGCGGCATGGTGACCGAAAGTCCGTGAATGGGTATCTCTCGAAGACATAGAAGCAAATCCTTGAGCGACTTGGTCCGCAAGGGAAGAAAAACGCCGTTTACGTTCTCTCGACGCATGGCTGCATTCATGATTGCGGGCGAAAGCGAATGCGAGATGGGGTCACCCGCGACGCCATACACTTTCGTGGCGGCATCGACCTGGTCGATGCGGTAAATGCTGCGCAGTTCCTGTGCCGTGACCTGCCCCGGAGCCGTCTTCTCTTCTGAAGTCAGCGCGCCGAAAGTAAATACTGTTCCCGCGCGCACACCAACCACACGACTGATAATCCCCTGTTCTCCCATGCACAGGCCAATGAGACTATGCGCGTTCTGGTGCTTCTCGAGAAACTGCATCATGGTCACGTTGTCATAAAGGCAGGTTGCAGTGGACACAATTTTGTAGAAATCTGCAGGATACGGCGACATCTTCCGGAGCGTCTCGTCGAGTTTGGCTGTCGATTTAAAGTCATGGAAAGAGAGCACTAGCGCTGCCTTGGAGTGCAACCGCGCCAGCTGGGCTGGTTTCAGCCGGGCGGCCGTCTGTAGTTCGACGTCCACCAACTGACAACCGAATTCCGCGGCCTTCTGCAAGACTTCCAGTTGGGAGCTGATCGAACCCTTGAACTTGCCCCCGCTCGGGACCCGGCGACAGGTAGCAATGACACTTACATGAGGATGGCTTCCAGTGAATTCTTTGATCTTCGACAACGCAAGCCCAGGGCGAGCAATGTAATCTAACCTCAACTCTATGAAATGGTTATCTCTGCTGACGCCTTCCGCTTTCTCAAGTAGCTCGCCAGCATTTGCAGCAGCAATCGCGACGCAGACTCGTGGCAGCCGCAAGTGCATAAGTCTCGAATAATGGTTGTTTGCCGTGGCCATGTAACCGCGCGATATTACAGGTACATAGCACCCGAGTGCAACACGTTTGCACTCTTTTGGGGCAATTAAACTTTTTAACAAGGCCGGCAATTAGACCAGCGTAACTTGACCCACCCTGGTTACCTTGCTACCTTCCACATTGGAACGCTCTTTGTTTTAAGCAACTTAGCAAAACCAGAGGGCCAGGCGAGCGCCTGGGAGGAACTATGAAAAAAGTGGCATTATTTGCGTTACCATTCTTGGCGGCGCTTTGCTGGGCACAACAGCCGCCCTCTTTCGGGCCTACGCCCGAGGGCACGGTCGATACGACAATAGGCTTCCCGGTTGAGCGGGCCGCCACTCCAACGCAGGCGGACCTCTACTGTGCGGGCTTCATCAGCAAGCCAGTGCCGAAAGGCCGATTCGTCACGGGGGGCCTGGAATCGCCCTTCACCGGAGATTTCGGCAATGGCGACGCCATTTATTTGCACGGCAAAGGTTACGAGGCAGGCCAGAAATACACCGTAGTCCGGGAACTTAGAGACCCGGATCGATTCGAAGTTTTTCCCGGACAGTTTGCTGCTATTAAGGCGGCTGGACAGCCTTATTCCGAAGTAGCGATCATCAAGGTTATTGATACCCGGCCCCGCATGGCGGTCGCCAGGATCGAGTTTGGCTGCGACACGCTTTCTCCCGGCGATCTAGTGATTCCCTACACAGAAAAAGAGAAAATCGCGTTGCACGCCCCGCTGCGCTTCGACCGCTACGCTCCGGCGAACGGGCAGGCCGCCGGCCGAATTATCCTCTCGAAGGACTTCGATACTGAACTTGGTACGGGCGGTAAAGTCTATTTGAATATCGGTTCAAACCACGGTTTAAAAGTCGGAGATTTCGTACGAGTCGAGAGGACTGCGGGGGAAGTTGTTCAGAACCCAGTCGACTCAATCTCATTTCACGCAACATCGTATGAGATCACACAAAAAGATCCGCCTCTGGTCAATCCTTCGTTCCTTGACCGTGGACATGGCCCAATTGTTGAAACCTCCGAAATGCCACGCCGGGGTGTGGCTGAACTCGTGATTGTGGATGCAACGCCCAGTACGGCAACGGGAATGATTGTTTTCTCATTAGAACCTGTCCATGTTGGAGACAGCGTGGAAATCGATCAGCAATAACTCAGCTTCAAATCTAGACAAAAGGGAAGAGAAGAATCTTCCCTTTTTCTGTTGCAGCTAACTGCCGCGATCCTCGTTGCTAAACGACTCCGCTGTGAAAGCTTCAATTCTGACAGCTGTCCGCCAGGCGTCCGGAGGTAAACCAGCTTTTAGGCAGGTCTGTTCGAGAAAAAGCAGACGGTCCCACCCGTGCTCAACCGGGACTTGCGGCAACAAAAGTCCTCGCCTTGCACCCTGGGAAATCACTAACCCATGTCGGCCGACTTCGACCTGCTCTGGCGTGATCGGCTGCAAGTGGGAAAGAACGCTGAGTGAGATCTTAAGGTGTTGCGTTTCCTCCAACCGGAGCGGGTAAAAACGTGGGTCTTCGGAAGCCGCCGCCCGCGATGTCTCGGCTACCGCCCTGTGGAGAGGCAACATGGCAGCCGGATATCCCACGCACCCGCGAAGAATCCCCTTAGAGTAAAGCGTCGTGAAAACGCCGCGGGCCTCCGATAAGTGCTCGGATGGAGTAAGTAGTGACATTTCGCGTCGTTCAAGAAGAGACAGAATCGACTCGCGAGCCAAGTGCAATAGGAAAGTGCGTTCTTCGGAACTGTATTCGGATTGCGCACCCGCCTGGGTAAGAGACTGCGTCGATTCTTCAGATTGCCGCGACATTACGCTTCTTGCGTCGGCTGAGAATGAATGCGCGGCGCTGGCGCTTTACGACATGGCGATCGATGCGGCGCCAGAAAGCGATGAAATAATCCCCGGCTGAGATCAATGAAACTGCCACCATGAACCAGATCGCGAGGAATGCGATCCAATGGACCGGAAAGACGTATGGGCCCATGAGCGGCAACTCCTGCCACCGATGGTCGAGGATCACTGCCACAACGGACACAATCTGCACCAACATTTTTAGCTTGCCGAGATCGCTCGCCTCGATTGTGAATCCTTCGGACGCAGCTATAGACCGGAGCCCGCTAACCAAAAACTCTCTGCCGATGATCACAACCGCAATCCATGCAGGAACGAGCCGCGGATTGAATTGCACGAGTGTGACGAAGGCTGCCGCGATCAACAGTTTGTCGGCCAGAGGATCGAGCAGAATTCCCATTGTCGTGATCTGGCCGCGGCGTCGCGCGATATATCCGTCTATGCCGTCGGTGATTGAAGCGGCAATGAACACCGCCGATGCCAGGATTTCCTTCTCGCCATTGGCACTGCTGAGGTGACTGGTGCACAGGATCCACATCAGCAGAGGGATCATGCAGATACGGATCAACGTAATGGAATTCGGCAGATTCACTGAAAAACCGCGACGGAGGCGTTCCGGTGCCGCTCTTAGATTATCCTCCACCTGAAATGGTGAAAGCAACGCGCAAAAGGGACTTAGAGAAACTGCCCGAGTAATTCTTTGGGCATTGACATTTGGGCATTAACAATGGACGCTAGTTGGCCTGCGAAGGGGAGGCCGTCTACGTCCTCCCAAGTTTTCTAGTCGAGTTTTATCGCCTTCGCCTGCTCCACCGCAGGAATGCCACGTAATTCGCTGACGACGGCCTCGGAAACGTCTCCATCCACCTGTACGACGGCAATTGCCTCTAATGGCTTACCTGGCTGGGATTCGCCGTGTCTGCGCCCCAGCGAGAAGCTCGCAATATTGATATCGTGCTTGCCGAGAACCGTGCCCACTTTGCCGATCACTCCCGGCACGTCCTGATTTCGCATGTAGACAAGATTCCGTTCGAGCGGCGCCTCAATATCGATTCCGTCTACATGCAACAGACGCGGCGTGTTCTCGCGCAGGACTGCGCCCTTTACGTTATGGGTTTCGCTGCCGGTGCGAATCTGGATGGAGAGCACGCTGCCCGCACCTCCGGTCGAGACCTTCGGCTTGCGTTCTTCATTAATACCCAGACCGCGGGAAGCCGCGAGGCTTGCGGAGTTTACCAAATTTGCGCTCTCATCGACCATCGCATTGAGAATGCCTTTCACGACGGCGTTGCGAATCAGTTCGGTCTTCCACTCGGCGATATGACCCGTATAACTGATGGAAATCTCTTCGACGCCGCCGGTAATCTGGGCGAGAAATGATCCCAGATTCGCGCCGAGCACGATGTATGGCTTTATCTGCAAGTACTCGTCGTATGAAACCGACGGAACGTTAACGGCATTTTGGATCACGCCGTGCTTAAGGTACTCCTTCACCTGCATCGCGATCTGCTGCCCGACTGCTTCCTGCGCCTCGTTCGTGGAGCCGGCAATGTGGGGAGTCAGGATCACGTTCTCCATTTTTTGCAGCGGCGATTCCTTTAGGGGCTCCTGCACAAAGACATCCAATGCCGCGGCCGTAACCTGGCCATCTTTCAGTGCGGCAACCAGTGCTGCTTCATCCACCAACTCGCCGCGGGCACAATTGACCAGTCGCACGCCCTTTTTCATTTTCTTCAGCGATTCGCCGTTAATCATATTTTCGGTCTGCGGAGTCAGCCCTACGTGCAAGCTCAGATAATCCGCGACTGCATAGACCTCGTCGAGCGACGCCAAGCGTATTGCGTGGTCTTTTGCAATTGCAGCGGAAACGAATGGGTCGTGCGCAACAATTTCCATCGAGAATGCCCGCGCACGTTTGGCCACTTCAAGACCGATCTTGCCCAATCCGACAATCCCAAGCGTCTTGCCGCGCAACTCCGTGCCTTGCAGGGATTTCTTCTCCCACTTGCCTGCATGCATCAGCTCTGTGGCCCGAGGAATGAAGCGCGCCATGCTCAGCATAAGGCCGAGGGTGATTTCCGCCACGGCAACTGCGTTTGCGCCAGGCGTGTTCATGACCGCAATGCCTTTGCGCGTCGCCGGCTCGAGCTCGATATTGTCGACGCCAACGCCTGCTCTTCCGATGACCCGGAGCTTCGACGCATTTGACAGCAACGCTGCATTCACCTGCACCGCGGAGCGAACCAGCAGTGCGTCCGCGCTTTCAATTTCTTTGGCGAGATTGCCGTTGACCTGATCAGGCGTGACCACAGTCCATCCCGGCTCGCGAAGCAGGTTCATAGCGGAAGAAGACATTTTTTCTGCAATAACGATTTTCATATCAATAATTCCTTTACGAGAAAGTTACAGCCACCGGACACTCCGAAGCAGCCCACTTCCTAAACTTACTTCAGTTCACAAGTCCTTCGGAGAAAAAATTATGAAGCTACTCATGACTCTTTTGCTGGTGGCGATCGGGGTAGGATGCGGCTATTCGAAACCGGCCACCACCCCAACGCAACCCGGAACCGTGCCGACAATTGGCCAGCTGACACCTCCCAGCACAGCCGCGGGCAGTTCACAATTCACGCTGGAAGTTGACGGAACAAATTTCAACTCCAACGCGGTCGTGAACTTCAATGGCACCGCGATGAGCACGTCATTCGCGTCAGGAGGCAAAGTTATGGCGACCATACCAGCTAGCGCGGTCTCGAGTTCAGGTACCGTGCCTGTCACCGTGACTAATCCTGGTACGCCAGGTGGTCTCTACGGAGGGGGCACACAGGCCGCGACCTCGCAAGCCATGAACTTCACGATCAACTAACGTCCGGCATGGGGAAGTCAGCCTAGGATGCCCACCCTTCGCAGCTTTTCGAAGGGTGGAAGTCCGCCGTTTTAGCTCTTCGCGCCTGCAACCGCCAAATCTCTGTTTCGAGAGCGGGCAAACACCTCCTGTGCCGCACGTACCGCCGCTCCATACTCAACCGGTTTGTCAGTGACGTCCGCCAGGACGTGTTCCAGTGCCGCAAGGATCCCAACCGTATCGATAAAGTCGTAGTAACCAATGTGAGCAACGCGGAACAGCTTGCCCTTCATATCGCCTTGGCCATTTGCGACCACCGCTGAGAACGATTCACGAAACTCTTTCACGATTTTTCCCGAATCAAGTCCTGCGGGAGCAGTTACCGCTGTAAGAGCCGCGCCCGGGGCCGAAGTAAACAACTTGAGCCCAAGCGCCTTCACGCCCGCGCGAGTCATCTCCGCTGCAAGTTCAGCATTATCGACCAGCGCTTTGCGTCCGGCAGCAAGATCGCCGTTACCCATTTGCCGAATGAAATCGAGTGCTGCGCCGAGAGCAGCGAACAATGAAGTCGCCGGAGTGAATGCCGATTCGCCTTTCGCCGCCGCCTTGCGTTCCTTGCGGAAATCGAAGTAGTAGCGCGGATTTTTGGCCGACTCCATCCGCTTCCAAGCGCGCTCGCTGATGGCGCAATAGGCAAGTCCCGGGGGAATCATCAACGCCTTTTGCGATCCGCCAATGATTACGTCGATTCCCCAGCCGTCCACGTCGAAGTGCGTGGTGCCAAGTCCGGTGATGGCATCGACGACGAGCAGCGTGTCTTCGCCATTTGCGCGAACGAGCTTTGCGATGCCCTGCACGTCGTGGCGTGCCCCCGTGGAGCTCTCGGTTGCCTGAACATAGACAGCGCGTGTTTCCGGCGCCAGCTTGGTGCGAACCTCGTCGAGAGAAAATGTTTCGCCGTAGGGTTTCTCAATCAGATCAACATTGCATCCGTATGCCTTGGCCAGGTCGCGCCAGCGCTCACCGAATTTTCCAGCACTGAGCACGAGCACCCGATCGCCGGGCGAGGTCAAGTTCGAAATCGACCCTTCCATGACGCCAGTTCCTGACGAGGCGATGACCAGCACATCGTTTGCCGTGCCGACAAAGTCCTTCATGTCAGAAAGCACGCGGGTATAAAGCGCTTTGAAATCGGCAGTGCGGTGATGGGCGGTAAATGCCGCCATCGCATTTTGCGCGGCGGGGAGCAGAGGAGTCGGTCCCGGAGTGAAAAGACGGTTCTTCAGTAGCATGAATGTAGTCCTTTGAATGAGATCGGGGAGAAACGAAAAGTACCAACCATTTTATCGTGGATGTGCCATCTCCGCCTGCCTTCAGAATGCGATTCCATGCATGAATAGCATCGGGAAAAACGATAGGAAAAAACCGTCGCGCGTCGTCGGTCGTACGCCGTCCGCCAATGCCTGATTCATCTGCGCAGGAACTGCGACGCGCGACGCATGACTGGCTATAATCCTCCCATGCCCTTAGTCGACCAAATCCAAAAAGACATAACCGCGGCGATGAAATCCCGCGACGAAGCCCGGCTCTCTACTCTGCGCATGGTGAAAACCGCGCTCAAGAATCGCGAAATTGAGAAAATGGCTCCGCTTGACGACAAAGAAGCGCAGCAGGTGCTGAGCACGCTGATCAAGCAACGTAAAGACTCGGTCGAGCAATTCACCAAGGGTGGCCGCAAAGAGATGGCCGACAAAGAAGCCGCCGAGATCACTCTGATCGAGACCTATTTGCCGAAATCCGCGAGCGAAGCGGATATCGCCACCGGAGTCAAAACCGTCATCGCCGAAATGGGCTCGCCGACCATGAAGGATATGGGTACGATAATGAAGAACGCGATGGCAAAATTCGCTGCCCAAGGCGTGCGCGTGGATGGAAAAGTAGTGAGCGAGGCGGTGAAGAAGGAATTGGCCGGCAAATAGGCCTGCTTTTCGGAGCAAAGCAGCAATTCTCGCCGCTAAAGCGATTCGAAATGCCATGCAATTCAGTTTGCGGTCAGTCGAACTGCAGCACCACGATCTCTGGGTTCGACCCCAGCCGCAGTGGTGGTCCCCAGGTTCCCGCTCCGCTCGACGTAAAAACCTGCATCTTGCCGATCCAGCTCAAACCATAAACAAACTGTTTATATATCCGCGTGGCGATCCAACTCCAAGGAATGAATTGCCCGAGGTGTGTATGCCCCGAGAGTTGCAAAGAAAATCCGGCGGCTTCGGCAAGCTCGGGATAATCTGGCGCATGGGTTAGCAAAATACTGGCGCGGTCTGGGGCGGGTCGAAGATCGCGAAGCACTGAAGTGAAGGTCCGTGGGTTTGTCGCGTGAGCATAAGGAATCCCGGCGATCTGTAAACCATCGACTTCCAGCTTTTCGTTGGTAAGCACGCGGACGCCTGCTGACTTGACCGCCTGCAAATACTCGCCTTCGTCGTGAAACTGCTCATGATTTCCAGCAACGAAATACACTCCGCGCGGAGCCGTGGTCAGCTGTTTGAGCGGTTTGGCCGCACTGGCCGCATCGATTGCGGTGCCGTCGTACAAATCTCCTGCGATGAATACCGCATCAGGTTTTTCGTCGAGCACCTTGGCAATAATCCGCCGCAGAAAGCTGCCGTTTCTCACCGGCCCCAGGTGCAAGTCGCTGATCAGTGCTGCCTTTCGCCCGCGCCAAGCCTCAGGTAAATTGGCCAGCCGGACTGTGGTTCTCGTCACTCGCGTTAGGCTGGCATTGACAACGCCGTAGAACCCGCTAATCACGCCTAGACCGAAGAGCACCTCGACCACTTGATGAAATTCAATCTTCAGCCCGCCCATCTGCGCAATGCCAAAAACCGGCCAGCTACAAATCGCCGCGATCACCAGAAAACTCAAGAGTCCAATCCAGACGGCTGCAATGCGGTAAAAGACGCGCACAAAGACATTCGTATACCGAAATGCGAGCAGGGAAGCGGGAACAAAGGATACAGAAAGCACTAGAAGCGCCAGTCTGAACCAGAACGGTCCCACTGTATGGCCGGTTACAGGAGAGAACGTCCAGGTCTCATACAGGAAAAAATGTGCCAGACAAAGAATTGATTGCAGTATTGCAATAAACGTTATTAAACGCTGACTACGCCTCACAAATCATTGGATTCTTCAACTCTGCAGTGCGATGACTTAATTCGCCTTATATTTAATGCCACCTACGGTTCTCCTCTGAATTGGTGGATTCTGCGCCGGTCGCGTTTAGACGGCCTGTGCTCAGGTGCTGGGGTGAAAAATAGCCCAGCTTTGCGTTGCTCGGCTATGAGCGCTCGTTTTTCGCGACTGGATTCGGTCTCACGATAGAGTGTGCGGGCCGCGGATGCTGGTCCTCGAATGTCGCTGAGGGCGAGAACCTCGACCTCAAATTCGCCACCCTCGGTTCGGATATCCAAAATATCGCCAACGTGTACCTCGCGCGAAGCCTTTACCGGCTGTTTTTGGCATTCAATCCTGCCGAGTTCGCATGCTTTAGCTGCCAGATTCCGCGTCTTAGAAAATCGAGCGGCCCACAACCATTTGTCGATGCGAACTCCGGCCATAGCTAAATAATAATGATTTCCGGCGTTCTCCTGTTCCTTCTCGGCGCACTCTGCGGTTAAACCTTTTACACTTAAGTTCTCTGAATGCCGGAACTCCCCGACATCACTGCCTATATCGATGCGCTTGAAACGCGCATCCTCGGCCAGCGAATGGAGGGCATTCGCATTGCCAGTCCATTTCTGCTGCGGACTGCAGATCCGCCGCTGAAAGATGCCGAAGGGCGTACAGTGCGCCAGCTCCGGCGGATCGGGAAGCGTATCGCAATCGGAGTCGAGGGTGATCTCTGGCTCGTGCTGCACCTGATGATCGCCGGTCGCCTGCACTGGCGCGCGAAGGGCGCGAAACTCGGCGGGCGCCAAAACCTGGCGGCTTTTGATTTTCCAAACGGGTCGCTCGTGCTCACCGAAGCTGGCGCGAAACACCGGGCATCTCTCTCTTTAGTTCTTGGTGAGAAATCTCTCGAATCCGTCGACCCCGGAGGAATTGATGTCTTTGCCGCTGATCTCAATACATTTCGCGAAGTGTTGTCGGCTGAGAATCGAACCTTGAAGCGCGTACTTACCGATCCTCGCATCTTGAGTGGAATTGGCAACGCTTATTCCGACGAGATTCTTCATGCGGCACAACTCTCGCCAATTGCTCTAACCCAGAAACTTAAGCCTGAAGAATGGCAGCACTTGTTCTCCGCAACGCGCGCCACTCTTGAGCTTTGGATCACTCGCTTGCGTGCTGAAGCGAAAAATGATTTTCCAGAGAAGGTGACGGCGTTTCGCGAAGGCATGGCCGTGCATGGGCGATATGGCGAGCCCTGTCCCAGATGCGGCGAAAAAATTCAACGCATTCGCTACGCGGATAACGAGACAAACTATTGTCCGAAGTGCCAAACCGGAGGGAAGCTTCTAGCGGATCGAAGTTTGTCGCGTTTATTGCGTTCGGACTGGCCCCGCACCTTAGACGAGTTAGAGGCGCTGAAAAGAAAATAGGTATCGGCAAGATTATTTCTTCAGAGTCGCCATCTCCTTGCGCACGCGGGAGTACTTGCGCATGAGGATGACGAGGTACGATCCATGAATCACCCACGTTGCGATGTACGCCGCATACAGGTAATGCATCGAGTTCATCGTGACGTCTCCATGAGCGATTCAAGTGCTTGCGCTTCCTCAACTTCGCGCTTCAAAAATTCCAGCCGGTAGCGGGTCCAGCACAGCAGCCATGCAAGACAGAGGAATGCTGCCCAGTTGATGAGCAAAACGTGCGCCATACGGGGATCGAGCGAGCCACCATCGCCAATTACCGGAGACGGATGTTGCGTGCGAAAGAACCAGATCGAAAAATACACGAGTGGCACGTCAAGTGCGCCGAACACAGCAAGAACGGCGGCAATGACGGGAGTCTTACCGCTGGTTGAAAATCGCCGCAGAATGAGATAGCTGACGTAGATCAGCCAAAGGACGAGTGTTAGCGTCAGGCGAAGGTCCCAGGTCCACCAGATGCCCCAGACTGGCCGGGCCCAAATTGGGCCGGTGATGAGCACGACCGTGCAAAAGACGACGCCGACCTCGGCACTCGTCAAGGCCAAGATGTCGGCTTTCACATTGCGCCGCGCGAGATAGACGATCGATGATACGAAATTAATTAGAAAGAGCACGAACGCAGTCCACGCTGACGGCACGTGATAGTAGAAGATCCGTTGCACGTTGCCCATGGTCTGCTCGGTAGGAGCGGCGATCAGCGCTTCGTACAGAGCAAAGCAGAGCAGCAGGGCCGTCACAATGGCGAGGATGGTGAACCCGCGTTTCATTCGGCTTTTCTATTCCGCCTCAAGAATCAGCTCAAATAACAATAAACATGCCGTCGTAAATACGACATCATACGCCACGAGCAAAGCAATCCAGAAACGCGCCGGGTCCTCTCCGGTGAGTATCGCAGTTGTTGCATTTACCATTCCGAGAATTGCAGGGATCGAAATTGGGAAGAGCAACAGCGGAAGCATAATTTCGCGGCTGCGCGTGCGCAGCGAAATTGCAGCGAAAAACGTTCCATTGATTACTAGTGCCCAAGTGCCTAGCAGTCCAACGGGTAACAACTCCCAGCCAGGTCCGAGCGCGCGCAGTTTGTAGAACGCAACGAAAAGCGGCGTCATTAGCGCTTCGATGATGCCGACAAAGATGAAATTTCCGAGCGCTTTCGCGAAAAAAAGCGGGGTTGCGGGAGCCGGGGATATTCGATAGGCGTCCAGCACCTGATTTCGGAGCTCGCGTGCCCACGTCTGATTGAGGGCGACGACAGCAGCAAACAAAAATGCGACCCACACCAGACCGCCCGCGATCCGGCGCGACTCTTCCGCGGTGGGGTCAAATGAAAAACTGAAGATCACAACCACGAGCAGAGCAAAAAACAGCATGGCATTCATCGCGTCTTTCGAGCGCCATTCAAGGCGAATATCCTTCGCGAGGGTGGCGCGCGTAATGTCGAGAAAGCTCATTGCGGGATCATCCGCAGATTGGCTGTCCGATTTGTAATTTGTCCGGCTTCCATGTAAATAAATTCATCTGCGATCGACTCGAGCAGAGCCGGCTGGTGGGTTACTACAAATAAGGTCTTACTCTGGTCCCGCATCTGCCCAAGCAGTGATGACATTTCGCGCGCGGAGCGCGAGTCGACATTCGAGAAAGGTTCATCGAGCAGCAACAGTTGTGGATCATTCAGAATTGCTCGGGCAAGCGACATTCGTTGCCGCATGCCTTGCGAATATTGCCCGACTGGCCGTTCAAGATCAGGGTCGAGCTTCACGATTGTGATCGCGGCGCGGCACGCTGATTCTTTCACTTCATACAGCCGGGCGAAATAGCGCAAGTTTTCGATTCCGCTCATTTCGTCATACAGCATCGAGGGGTGGGCCATGTAGCCGATGTTCGCGCGCACGCTACGGATGTTCTGATTAGCGAAGACCGAAATTTTACCGCGCGTCGGTTGAGCGAGGCCGGCGATGACTCGCAGCAAGGTGGTCTTGCCTGCGCCGTTGTCTCCCACAATTACATAGAGCTTGCCAGCGGTGAATTGCGCAGTGACTCCTCGCAACGCGGCAAACCGGCCAAATTGCTTGATGACGTTGTCCGCTGCGACTACGCGCTCCTGGAATTTAGAGTCAGGCATCAATTGGCAATTGTTATAGCATTTCGGAAGGCGAACGTGCGTTATCGCGGCTGGATGTGATGACCCGCCAAGATCCCTCGTCCCGGCGATAAACGCGCGGGACTTCGAGATGACGCCTGGTTTGAGGCAGCGTGCGAGGACGCTACTCCGCTTGCCCGTTTCGCGTGTAAAAGCTCAAGGCCGCATCGCCTTGATCCAGGCGGCGGGTTCGCTGCAGCGAACCAAAGTTCGCTCCGGGATCGAATTTCTTGTTGTGCTCCGCAATAACGAGCGCCGATTCCGCCAATCTAGAATGGCCTAAAAGCACCAGTGTTTCGCGATATGTTGGCTGCATTGCATATGGAGGATCGAGAAAGATGAACGCGGGTTGCACCTGTCGAGACTGCAGAGCCGTAATTGCGGTTCGCACTTCTTGTCGCATGATGTGGAACCTGCCCGCAACTCCGAGTGGGTCTAGATTTTTCGTAATCACTTGCGCCGCGGCTCTGGATGACTCGACGAAGTACACTGTTGCGGCGCCCCGGCTTAACGCTTCAATTCCAACTGCGCCCGTTCCCGCGAAAAGATCAATCCAAATGGAACCTTCAAGAGCCACGGGATTGCCGGCGGTGAGGACGTTGAACAAAGTTTCGCGCAATCTATCCGAAGTCGGCCGAATGTCAGCTCCTCTCAACGAGTGGAGGGGACGGCTGCGAAATTGTCCGGCGATGATTCGCATGCAAGTCGAAATTCCCTGTACTCCGAGTCTTGCACTCCTATGCGGCGCTTTTCACAACCAAAGCCCACAGTGATTGTCTAACGTATAAGATTACAGAAGGCCCATGCGAACCTGGTCGATTCCAGCTGGACGAATCTTTGGTATTGAAATCCGTATTCACGTGACATTCGCGTTTCTTCTGCTATTCATTGGCATGACGGAACAACTGGCTCACAATACCGTGAGCCCCTGGCGCGGAACGGCTTTGCTGGCGATCATTTTCGGATCGGTCGTTCTGCATGAGCTCGGCCATGCCGTGGTCGGAAAGCAAGCTGGAGTACCGCCCAAGGCCGTGGTGCTTTTTCCGATTTGCGAAGTCACGCTCTTCGACGAAGCGCAGCCAGAAGTACTCGCTAATTGGAAACGAGACATTCGCATCGCAGCTGCGGGTCCTTTGGTCAATTTCGTGATCGCGGGAGTGGCGGCCTTCGTGGTTAATATAGCTGCCCCGCATAGCCGGCTGTGGTCTGATCCGTATGTGAACTCGGTAAATTTGCCGCACAGTTTAGTTTGGACCAATTTGTGGCTGGGTTTGTTCAACCTGCTCCCGGCTTATCCCCTGGATGGAGGTCGAGTCCTGCGGGTGATGTTTAGCAGAAGAATGGATCCGGCTTCAGCCATGCGGCGTGCCATCAGCATTGGGCGAGGTTTCGCCCTGGTCTTTATGTTAGCGGGGTGGTGGCTGAACCCATGGCTCACGGTCGTGGGATTTTTCCTGTTCATTGCTGCCCAAATGGAAGACCGATCGGCAGTGTTTCGTTCCGTGCTCGAGACCGTGCGCCTGGAGGACATAATGCTGACCGATTTCGCCACGCTTTCGCCCGCGGACACGCTGGAGGATGCGCTAGAAAAAGCGGTCCATTGCCTGCAAGATGATTTCCCCGTGATTCGCGGCGCGGACATGGTTGGCGTGGTTTCAAAGCAAAAGATTCTGCAAACACTGCGCCGTGAGGGCAACGGCTATGTCCAGGCGGTGATGAACCGTATCTTCGATGTGGCACAAAAGACCGAGTCGCTCTCCTCAGCCTTCCGCAAGTTGAGCGCGCGCAACCTGAGCATTATTCCTGTGGTGGAGAATCAGCAGTTAATCGGAATCGTCACCCTTCAGAACCTGATGCACTCGATGGCTTTGCTTGCGGAAACCCGCAAGCTTCGGAAAGCCGCACTCGAATCCTGATCAAAAGTTGAAGACAATGCCAAGGGAAAGCTCCGGCATGTGTCCTTTTGAGTTGGTCACGAGTTGCTGCAGGTGAAAATTCGGCTCTTTAAAAATTAAGCCCCGATATTGCAGCCGCAAGCCGACGCGTTTCCATACGGGATAATCAAGCCCTGCGCCATAGAGGAAAGCCATTGAGGTTTGATGAGCAGCGCCGAACGGGGACTGGAAGCCGTCGATGTAGCTATTGCCGGGACTGAACCGAAGCGCGCCGCCGCCAGCAAAAAAGAAAGGGTCGAGTTTTTCGAAGTGAAACGGGCTGAGCACGTAAGCGCCGCTGTACTCGTTGATCTTCGCCTGAACGCGATAATTGTCCGGCGGCAGGACATAAATTTGGGAATCATTGATACGACCGAAGTTAAGGACGATTCCGTTGGTGCGGTTAAATCGGAAACGAAAGCCGGCCAGCAATAACGCGGAATTCGTGGGCTCGACAGCGACCGTGCCGGTACCATTCCTCGAATTCTGTGCGAGAACGCCTCCGAACGCGAGGCTGACGTCAAAGTGACCAGTATCCTGGGCGGCGGCCGCGCCTATTAGAAAAGCGAAAATTGCCCCTGCCGAAAGAGCTTTCTTCAGCATCCGACTCCTTCCGAATGTACGCGAAATGTTTTCGACTGCTGGAGAGATATTACAGCCTGCTCTCCTCTTTAGGTTGGATGCCGCGCATCTGGCGAGAGCAAGACCTCACCTCATGCATAAATGCCACGTTGCCGGATTGTGTACGCTACGCGATCAATCGCCAGCATGTAAGCGGCGATCCGGTTATTGACGCTGTGCTTTTCGGCATAGCTGAGGACATCGTGAAACGCGCTGACCATAATATCTTCAAGTTGCTCGTTAACCACCGATTCCTTCCAAAAATACCCCTGCCGATCCTGCACCCACTCGAAATATGAGGCTGTGACACCTCCCGCATTGCAGAGAATGTCCGGAATAACGAAGATCCGCTTCTCTGCGAGGATCTCGTCAGCAGCGGCAGTAGTAGGACCGTTTGCACCCTCTGCCAGGATGCGGCATTTGAGGCGAGCAGCATTGCGGCTGGTGATTTGATTTTCCGTCGCGGCCGGAATCAAAATTTCGCACTCCGCCGTCATCAATTCGGCCGGATCGGCACTTTCAGCCTCACGGAAACCGGTGATGCTGCGTGCGTTCTCACGATGTTTTAACAGCGCATCTATATCGACTCCGTTTTTGTTGTAAAGGGCGCCGTCGACTTCGACGATTCCAACAATGTTGTATCCGGCGTCCGCCATTAGCTTCGCCGCGTTCGAGCCTACATTGCCGAAGCCCTGCACGATGACCCGCGTGTTCTCAGGCCTGAGGCCAAGTTTCTTGATCGCCTCATCGCAGACGATCATGATCCCGCGTCCGGTAGCCTCGCGGCGTCCACGCGATCCACCGATATTGATCGGCTTACCGGTTACGACAGAAGTCACGGTTTGCCGCATGTGCATGGAAAATGTGTCCATCATCCACGCCATGACCTGTTCGTTCGTGTTCATGTCGGGAGCGGGAACGTCTTTTTCGGGACCGATGAATTCGATGAGCTCTGCCGTATAGCGGCGCGTCATACGCTCCAGTTCGCCTTGTGACATTTTGTGCGGATCGCAAATGATTCCGCCTTTTGCGCCGCCGAAGGGGATGTTCACCACCGCGCATTTCCACGTCATCCAACTGGCGAGGGCGCGAACTTCGTCGAGTGTCACATCCGGGGAATAGCGGACACCGCCTTTAGCCGGGCCGCGGGCAATTGAGTGCTGAACACGGAACCCGGTGAAGACTTCGAGCTTTCCGTTGTCCATGGAGACCGGGATGTGAACGATCAGCTCTCGATTGGGATAGCGGAGGACCTTCCAAAGTCCCTCGTCGAGATTAAGTTTTTGCGCGGCGAAGTCGAAGCGCGCAGATTGCGCCTCCCAGGGATTGATCTCCTGTTCAAGCGAAACAGTCTTCATAAGGTCTCCGATTAAGAAGCGTTGTTCGCCGGCGCCGGGAAAATAGAGGTGGGCTGGCAGGCAAACTCTCGATTCTAGACAGGGGGAATGACAGGAAGCAAGCTTAGGGTTAGTTCTTCGGCTGCCTTGGAACGCACGAAAGGGTTACTTCTTTTCGGCTTACCTTTTTTCGGTTTTCTTCGACGATGTCTCAGTTTTTGTTTTTTTGTCTTTCGAATCGGGGCTCGACTCAGGTTTAGTTGATTCGGACTTCTCGCCACCCGAATGCCCAGATTTTTTGGCGTAATCGGTCACGTACCAGCCGGAACCCTTGAACTGAACCGCCGGAGCCGAAAGCATTTGCTCAACTTTACCGCCGCACTCCGGGCATTTCTTCACCATGGGATCCGAAAATTTTTGAATGCGCTCAAAGCGATGGCCGCATTTTTTGCACTGATATTCGTAGAGTGGCATAGGAATGAAAATGCGAGTAGCTGATTCGATTTTAGCGAGGAGCACAAAAAGTTTCAAAGTTGCGCGATTTCAGGTTTAAAAATCGCAAGAGTCGGCATGCGCCAAGCTCGGAATCAGGAGAGGCACGGAAAAACCCGTTGAACCTGGAAACTTTGAAACTTGCGAATGCTAAACTCCCGCGTGTGGGGGAACAGACCCAGCTCGCGCCGGGGCTCTACCTGGTAGGGACCCCTATCGGAAACCTAGAAGATATTACGCTGCGGGCCATCCGCGTGCTGAAACAGGTTGATCTGATTGCCTGCGAGGACACGCGACAAACGCAAAAGCTCCTGAATCATTACGGGATTGAAACCCGCACCATCAGTTATCACGAGCACAACGAGGCTTCGCGCGCGGCCGAATTAGTCGAGAGGCTGGCGAATTTCGAGCGGATTGCGATTGTCACCGATGCGGGAATGCCAGGCGTATCCGATCCTGGGTTTCGGTTGGTCTCGCTAGCGGTGGATCGTGGGGTGCCGGTTGTGCCGATTCCCGGTCCCGCAGCTTTTGTTTCGGCGCTTGTCGCGAGCGGGCTTCCGGCTGAATCGTTTTGCTTCAGAGGATTTCTTCCGGCGAAAATCGGTGCGCGTCGTCGCGAACTGGAAAAAATCCGAAATTCCTCGCAAACAGAGAGCTTCTACGAAGCCCCTCATAGAATTCGAGAAGCCATGGAGGATGTCATAGCCGTGCTCGGTGCCGAAAGGCGGGTCGTCGTAGCTCGGGAATTGACGAAAATTCACGAAGAGTTTCTGCGCGGTACCGCGGTCGAGGTCCTCGAGGAGATAAAAACTCGCGCCGAGATCAAAGGTGAAATTACGCTGCTGATAGCCCCTGCCGAAGGAGAGATTCAGTCGCGGTTTGTCTCGGTTCGCGAGCGCGTTGAGCAACTCATGCGTGACGAGAAGCTGGACCAGAAAGATGCGCTAAAAAAAGCCGCCAAAGAGCTAGGTATGTCAAAGAGTGCGGCGTACCGGGAATGGCAGTTGTCAAAATGACATTAAACTTACCAATGTCGCTAAACCAGCGCGGCATCTCTGAATTGATTCCGGCGCATCAGACATGAAGAAGCATTTCCGACAAAGTTCAGCCGGTGGGAACGAAACTTGACAGCCTATCCGTCAGATGTTTAAGTAAATACTTATTTTCAGCCATTCAGTCGCGATGGGATAGGCCAACCGAATCCCCCAAGCGCTGGACACGTTTCGGGGTGATCGCGCCTCAGGCGTCATTTCTCCCATTACTTTCCATGGATCGGGAACTCGGAGGGTTTTGATGGTTAATCGCAGTGGGGTAGGGCCGATTTTTGTGCGCATCCGCGCCTTGGTTCTGCTGGCCCTTTTAGCGGTTGGCGGCTTTTTCCTCTTCAGGCACGACCTTGCTGGCTCCAGTTCTCATGCCCAGGCCTCAAATCCTCTTCAGCTTCGCAGCATTATTTCCCAGCTCCCAATTGCTTTCGAGCCTAATCAGGGTCAAGCCGATGAGCCGGTTAAGTTTTTAGCCCGTGCGAGCGGATACGGTCTTTACCTTTTGCCTTCGGAGGTTGTTTTAACTGTTTCTGAACGCACTACATCAGGCCTGCAGGAAACAGGCATTGATATGCAGTTCAAGGGCGCGAACGCGAGTAGGAAGCCGCTCGGAGCCGAGCGACTGCCGGGACACAGTAACTATTTCATAGGAAACAACTCTTCGCGCTGGCTGCGGAACATTCCTCAATTCTCGCGGGTTCGGTATCGGGACGTTTATCCCGGAATCGACCTTGCCTTCTATGGAAATCAGCACCGGCTGGAGTACGACTTCGACGTTGCTCCTGGGGCAGATGCTCGCCAGATCGAGTTGAACTTCAAAGGCGCAAGCAAGATCGAGGTCGCGTCGAACGGTGATCTGGTTCTCGGCTTGAGTGGTCGCGAATTGCGATTTCAGGCACCGCATGTTTATCAAAAATCTGCTGAAGGTGAACAGACGATTGCAGGTGCGTTCGTTCTTCGCGGGAACGACAGCGCCGGTTTCGCGATCGGCTCCTATGACCACGGCCGCGCGCTGATCATCGACCCGGTGCTAAGTTTTTCGTCCTATCTCGGCGGGGCGGGAGATGAAAGCTGTTCCGTTATTACCGGCGCTGCTTTTGTTCCGAATTGCCCGGCTGTAGCCATCGACCCGGCTGGCACTATTTACGTTGCCGGCGCCACCACCACACCGAACACCGGCACTTTCAGCGGAGCATCGCCACATTTGATTGGCGCGATGGGGACATCTGACGTATTTCTCGCCCATATCGCGCCGAGCAGTTCGGGCGGCGTTACAACGGGGACCCTGCAGAGCCTTACATATATCGGAGGGACGGGAATTCAATATCCGGTCGGAGTCGGCGTTGATGGTGGATTCAACATGTACGTCGCCGGAACCACTAACGCGTCTGACTTTCCTACCACTGCATCCGCGTTTCAGGCCACAGCAACGTCGAGCGGGAATCACGCATTTGTTTCGAAGATCGATCCTACGGGGTCTTCGAACCTCTACTCGACGTACCTTTCGGGCAATGGTGTGGACGTTGCATCCAACATGGCCTTAGATACGCAAGGGCGCGTGTATGTGATTGGAACCACGACTTCAACGAACTTCCCGACTACAACCACGGCTCTACAAGCTGCTTCGAACGCAGCGAACCAGTTCTTCTTCAGCAAAATCAATCCCGCACGTAATACTTCTAATAGCCTTGAGTACTCCACATTTATCGGGGGCAGTACGCCTTCGAATGGAGTGGTGACTGGCGGCGCCGTGGCTGTCGATGCAAGTTTCAATGTGTATCTTGCCGGCGGAACGAACTTCACCGACATGGGATCGCCGAATCCCTGGATTGTTAATGCGCTGCCCAACGAATCGACTCCGCAGGGTCTGATTGATGTCTGGGCGGCAAAACTGATTGCACCACAGAATGGCACTCAGCAATACACAGTGTCATATGGCACCTATTTCGGCGGCAGCGGCAACGACATTGCCTATGGCGTCGGAACGGATGGGACGAGCACGTACATCACGGGATCCACCACTTCGACGAACATTACCCCTCCTAGCACTACGCTCGCCTATCAGGCTACGAACGCCGGCGGAACCGGGATGGATGCCTTTCTTGCGAAATTCGGTGTGCCCGCTGTTACTGGAACAACGCAAGGCGCTATTCCGCTCGATTATTTCAGCTATCTTGGCGGAACAGGAAACGACACCGGATTGGCGGTTGTGCCGGATTCACTGGGCAACGCGCGCGTTACAGGTGTTACAGCGTCGTCTGATTTTCCTGTTTCGGGAGCATTGCAATCGACTTTTGGCGGAGGCGCCTCTGACGCGTTCTTCGCGCGCTTGAATACGACCGGAACTTCCAGTGCGACAAACACCAGCACCGCGAGCTATCTGGGCGGCAGCGGCACTGATATCGGGACAAGCATTGCTCTCGATTCCGCCTTAAACACCTATTTGGTGGGCGAGACTTCCTCCGGCAATTTTCCGATTGCAAACCCGCTTGCTGGTGGGGGTAGCTTGTCAGGGGGTACAGACGCTTTTGTCAGCGTCATCGGTCCGAACACTTCTGGCCTCAGCATGCCGCAAACCACCAGCATCAATGCTTTGCCAGCATGTGATGCTGCGAATCCCACATTTAGTCCTTCTCCGGTCGGTGTGGGCAGTCCGGTCACGTTTTCTTATTACATCTACAACAGCGGCGATCCGGTTTCAGGCGTGGTATTTACCGATACGCTTGGCGTTGGCTCGGGATCGACAAGTGCCACCACGACTCAGGGCAGTTGCGGCGGTGCGACGACAACCGGGCCGCTGATTTGCAATCTTGGGACGGTAAACAGCTCGATTACGACCACCACCCCTACTTCCTGCACGAATTCAACCGGTGGCACGAACTACGCCACCAAAGTGACGGTTACCGTGACAGCGCCCGTGCCCGCAACGCCATTGCAAGGATCAAGCTCCATCGGCAATAGCGCCTCGCTCAGCTTTCCAGGCGGCACTCTCGCCGCAATCAGCGGGGCCGTGCCTTTGAACGATTTTTCGGTGAAGGCTGCCCTTGCGCCTCCCAGCACCAGCAGCACCATTCCGTCGGGCGCTCAAGTTAATTACGCGATCACGGTTACGCCGACTGGGTCAGGGTTTTCGAACTCGGTGTCGTTGGCCTGCGGAGCGGGACTACCATCAGGGTCGAACTGCACTTTCACGAACAATCCGATTCCGAATATGAGCAGCGGACCGCAGAGCAGGGCGTTGGCGATTTCAACCACAGCTCGCGTTACTACGACGACCGGCCTGCTCCGCCGCGGGATGACGTACGCGTTTTGGCTGCCGATTATCGGCTTGGGACTGATCGGAACCGGCAGTCCCCGGAAGCGCAGGGTTTTATTCGCGATCTTTTGCGGTTTCGTGCTCGCAGTGGCGCTCCTGGCGTCGGGCTGCAGTTCGACTTCGACCACCAAAACCACCACTGGCACTCCCGCTGGAACTTACACCGTCACAATCAATGCGACTTCGGGGAGTGCTGTCCGCAGCACGACGGTGCAGTTTACGGTGCAGTAGTGAGTTATTGCGCCACGCAAATTTCGGAGGGTACTCCTCTTCGCGCTGCCAATGCCGCCAGTCGGTTTGCTTCGGAATTGTGCTCCCGCCGAATGTGAGTGATGGAAAATTCCAGTGAACGCGCCAGCTTGCGGCAGATCCAGTTCAGGGAATAGAGTCGCGGGCTACGGCAGGTGTACTCGCCACGCATTTGCTTCACAACGATCTCGGAGTCCGAGAAGACGTGCAGAGCGCCTGCACTCATCTCCAGTGCTCGCTGGAGGGCTTCGAGAAGAGCAAGGTACTCAGCTACGTTGTTGTCCTGGTGGCCGATCCACTTCTGAATGCGGATCGGGCCATTCTCGCAGCCGTCGATAATGACGCCAATGCCGGATGGCCCCGGATTTCCGAGAGACCCTCCATCCACATAGGCGACGAGATTCGACATTTTTTTTCTTCTTCGATGCTGAAACAACAATGCGCGTGCTGAGCGCGCTCGGTCAAGAGCCTGCTCAGGTTCTTTTCCACAAGGACGTGTGAGATTTCCGAATTTGAATCTCGTTTTACACACCGCATCCACAGAAATGTGGGATTGTGGTCGGTTTTGCGATTGACCTCAATCGCGCCAGAATTTAATGTAACTTTCGTCGACGGCTGAAAGGGTTGGCAAAATAAAATTAGCCAGTCCGAAGTAAGCTGAGTGATAAGCCAGGCAGGGCAACCTGAAGGGCAGCCAGACCCGAAAAAACCGACTGACTCTGCGAGGAGCAGTTGGGGTTTGGAGCCGCGAAAGCGGTGATCACATCAAAGGCTGCGGCGGTGCATGACTCCACGCTGTTGGCTCCCTCGCAGGAGCTGGCGGCTAGAGCATAACCAAAGTCGCAGCCTTTCTACTTTTCTAGAGAAATTTTCCCGCCACGTCATCAACTTTTTTTGAGTACATTGAGCCTGTCATCCTGAGCGGAGCAGAATCATTTGCTCGCAACTGATTCCGCGGATTCGAAGGACTTCTGCGTTCCTAGGCAAGTGCACCGAGGCCGAGGGGGAATTCCCCTGCCACAATCACAAGATTGGGAAATAGAGGGTAAATTTGGAGACGCTACTTGCACTCGGTGTCGCAATAAGCATTCGCGATCATCGAAAGCATGGCCATATAGCTCGAAGGAGAGACTGATGCGCGATAATTCTTGTCGATGTCGACCTGGTGAACCACAACCATCTGCTTTGCCGGCCACACTGTAATGAATGTTCCGCCGGTGCCCATGGCGCTGTAAGCTCCTTGCATGAAGCCGGTGTAGGTTCCGCCGGGAAAGACAGGGGCGTCCCAAACCCACCACAGCAATCCATAACCCCAGCGTTCCGGCTCGCCGTAATTGCGAAACATCAGCGGATAAATGTCCCGAAAGGGAGTGATCACGCTCGTGGTGTAGCCGACCCAGTCAGACGGGATGAGAGTCTTGCCGTTCCAACTCCCCTTGTCGAGCATGAGCAAGCCGAGGCGTGCCATGTCTCGCGTTGAAAGATACATCGCAAATTCCGGGTGCACGCTTTCGGTTGGAATTTTCTTCTGCTTTGCGATCACATAATCTTGCATCCCAATCGGAATCGCCAAATCAGTTTGCAGAGCCTGATAAATGTCCTGTCCCGTGAGTTTCTCAAATGCAACACCTGCGGCATCGAAATCCCAGTTGTTGTAGACAAACTGCATTCCCGGGTACGCAGATCCTCTCGGCGGCATATAGTCCTTCTGCCCCGAGCTTCCGGTCGGAAGATAAATTCCCGATCGCGCAGCTAACAACTGCTCGAGGGTTGCGTGCTCCTCGTAAGGCAAGAAAGGCTGCTTGTCGTCAAGGCCGAGTTCCTTCACAGTTTTGTTCAGGTCTACCTTGCCGTTGAAAACATATTTGCCATAGAGCATGCTCAGAATGCTCTTTCGCACGGAAGCGATTTTGCTCGTGTGCGAAACATCACCGTTAGAGAAGATCACTCGTCCCTGTACAACGATGATCATCGATCCCGTGTCCTGCGTCTTGACCCACGCGTGTAATGCCTCGAGTTTCGCGCTTGAATATCCAACTGATTCAGGAGCGGTCGTTTGCCACTCGGCGCCGGGAACGACGGAATCAGTGAGGCCATGGCTTGTCTGCGAACTGAGAGGCGGTCCGAAAAGAACCAGGCACGAAAGCAGGGTCAGCAGAGGTGGTCGCATGCAGAATGATTGTAGCGGAGTAGATCAATAGAGCAGAGGAGTTCCGGTTGTGGCTGCGGTCGTCTAAAATCAACAGTGGTAAAAAACTGAAATGAAAATTACTGAACTCTTAATCGCCGAACTTGACCGTGAAGCACCTGGCATTCGCAAGACTCTCGAACGCGTGCCAGAAGGGAAGAACGACTGGAAGCCGCATCCGAAATCAATGGCGCTCGGCTATCTCGCCACACTCGTTGCCAACATTCCCGGATGGCTCGAAATGATGGTCAACATGGATGAACTCGACATCAATCCACCTGGAGGCCCGAAGTACCGCCCAGCCGAGTGGAAGATGCGACAGGAGCTGCTTGATCAGTTCGAGGCTAGCTTGACAAAGGGGCGGGCAGCGCTTCAAAACACCACGGATGATCACCTACTAAATACCAAATGGCGAATGCTTTCAGGCGGCAAGGTGGTAAGTGAACAGACGAGATACGAAGCCATCCGAGGCGGGATCCTCAACCATATGGCGCACCATCGTGGCCAGCTTACGGTTTATCTCCGATTGAATGATGAGAAGGTGCCGTCAATTTATGGGCCCTCGGCGGACGAGCGCTAACGCGGCTCATATTGTTTGGTGTTGGAGTGGTATGACCTGAGCGGGAAGAATTGTGCTCACGCTTGCGGTTGAAAATCGGCGGCGGGTGTCGTGACCTCTGGCTCAGGTTCCAGAAATTCAATCCCGTACAAATACAACGCACGGTGCCGGACTACTCCTGGCAGCCTCGTTCTTTCTGAATTTCCCGGCCTCGGCAGTTCAATGGCGACTTCGGAATCCACAGGCAGATTGGCCACGGCAAACAGTCCCATGCCCACGTCGCTGATATTGATGCCGAGAGCATCGAGCCAGCCGTTGCTGGTCAGCACGCGGACAGATGTGTTCAGCAACTGCCGTTTTCTGCGGCGCCTGTCTGGAGTGATGTATTTGAGGAACATGCGCGCCACTACAAACAAAAGTAGCGCACGAAGGCTCGCGAAATAAGATTACGAAAGGTTAATTAGGTGTCGACTTCTGACGACTGTTTTCGTCTATGTACCTAGCGCGGGTACCAGATTCTACGGGTGGCCGCAGGGCTTTGGGGCGGCATCTCTGTAAATCACGAGGTGGGGCAATGTCATCACGTCTGGTTTCCATCTTCCTGTTTTTACTCTTCACTTCAACGTTCGGCTGGACGCAAACGGCGACGTGCAGCAATTGGAATGTTTTCCAGCTGCCGTCTTCGTGGGATCCCCCCTATCTCATCGATTACGGCGGAATTAATCGTTGGGGCACAATTGTCGGTTCTGCTACGCCCAATAACTCGTATATTTCCGGGTTTGTTCGTTACATTGGGGGCGGGTTCAGCACTTTTAAGGCGCCGCAATCGTCGCCAGCATCCTCGACCTTTTTTACCCGTCGCAACAATTCTGGCGTAACCGTTGGCTATTACGGTGACAGCTCGTACCGCGTGCACGGCATCGTGGTTTCAGGCTCCAAGTCGGTGACCGTCGATTATCCCGGCGCTTTCTATACCATGCTTTATGGGATTAACAACTGGGGCACGATTGTAGGGGTCCATTACGACGGGCAGGGTGGCTCCGGTTATCCTTTGGGTTTCAAATTAAAGGACGGCAAGTTCACCCGCATTTACTACCCTGACTCGATCCTGACCGTGCCGAATAGCATTAATGACAAAGCTGCGATCGTCGGATACTACTGGGACCAGAAGATGGTCCAACACGGCTTCATTCTGGAAAACGGAATTTACAAGACACTCGACAATCCGAAAAACAATCCACAATTCACTCCAAACGGAAATGAGCTTAAGGATATAAACGGATCGGGAACGATCGTCGGATATTACTACGTTGGGCAAACAATTTACTCCTTCCTTTATTCCAACGGAGTATTCAAAGACATTCTTCCAGAGAATGGAAGTAATACCGTCGTTGAAGCGATCAACGGTTACGGAGATGTCCTCGGGATTACAGACTTAAGCTCGGGAAAGGAGCCGTTCTTCACTGCACGTTGCCATTAGGAAGGAATCGCTGACGTTTTGTGATAAGCGAAGCTTGGCACATGCTCGCTCATCTACTTCATCCCATCCAAAATCGATCCCACAATTCCGCCCACCACTCCGCCTTCAACCGTCCTTCGATCGGCCTGATGAGGCAAATATTGATCAATCACATGCGCGAGTCTTGCAATTGGCAGCGTTTGTAGCCAGATTCTTCCTGGGCCGGTGAGCGAGGCGAGAAAAATTCCGTCGCTGCCGAAGATCATGTTCTTAATGCCAGGTACAGTCGTGATGTTGAACGAAACACCCGACTGAAACGCGCCGACGTGTCCCGGATGCACGCGCAAAGTTTCGCCCGGTTGCAGGTCGCGGATAACAAGTTCGCCGGAAAGCTCGAGCCATGCCATTCCTTGCCCGCTGAGCTTTTGCAGCAGAAATCCATCGCCGCCGAAAATGCCTGCGCCAAGCGACTGCTGAAAACCGACCGAAATCTGGATTTGAGGCGTCGCGCAAAGAAAGCCGTGGCGATGGATCATGTACTCGCGCCCGGGCCCAACCTCGACAGGAACGATGTGCCCCGGCAGCTTGGTGGCGAACGCTACCTCACCCGCAGCTCCGTAGGCGCGGTACTCGGTCATAAAAATCGACCCACCACCGGCCACGCGCTTGATAACACCAAAGAGGCCTCCGCCGCCCGCGAACTGCGTATGCGTGGTCATCTGGATGGAGCTACCCATCCACGAAAGCTCTCCCGCCTCGGAGATGATCGATTCATTCGGATCAAGCACAAACTCCAGCACAGGCGTGGTAGTTCCGGTTATGCGGCTCTGCATGAAGATCTCCTGTTAGTGGTACGTGCAGTTGGATGCAAAGGTTCGCTGAAACTAGCAGAATAGATTGCCGAATAAAATTTCCGAACCCACCCTTCGAAAAACGCGAAGGGCGTGGCAGCCGACCTATTTTCAGATTTTCCGCCCTAAAGCTCGAGCAATCGTCACAGGATGCATCAGCAAAATCGAAATCTGACCTAGGATACTCTCTGGCTCGTGAAATACGCCGAGCTGCCTCAACACTGTCCCGCGATCGTAATAAATTCTCTCCCCTGCGAGCCGGTCACTTTCGTCGAATGTGTACACACCGCAAAGCGGAATCTCAGCCCGTCTGCCCGTCGGAGGCAGTCCACGCCATCCGCCGAGTTGGGTGCCGCGAATCAGAACCTCAACGCTAATCGCGTCTTCGGTTACGTATTGGTGCTGAACGAGAATTTCGAGATCGGGCAGCGCCTTCATCAGGCTCGAATAGAACGAGCGCACGCCATCTTTGCCCTTGTGATGTTCTCCCACGGCTCGTCATCGTATTGCGCGGTCTCCCCGAAAGTTGCGAGCACGCCTTCTAGATCGTGCGCATTCTCAAGGCGATTGTGTTCTTGCACAATCGAAATACGAGCGGCGCGTTTGTCTTGTGGAGCTGATGCGGTTCTCATGTCGGGCTCCGAGAGCGTCCGCAAGTATAGACCTCAGCGGCTCAGGGCGGATTGGCGTATACCTCCCCGCACGATTGAAGGTATGCTCAGCCCAACCTCGCTTTGACGGTCTGCCCACAAATATAAAAGGCCGGATGGCTCCGGCCCCTAAACGAAATCCTGGAATATTACTGCTGGTTGGCTGCCCCATTCTGCGCCGTTGTCGAATTCGAAGGGGACGCTAATGTATTCTCCGCTGTACTGCTCAACCGACTCAGCCTCGGGAAGAACGGCGTGACCTCGAACGGCATTTTGTCGCGCGCGTTCATGATTGCCACCGGAGCCGCTTTCATCATTTCAACATGATCTGCCCATGGATCGAGTTTGATTCGTCCGCCGAGCGGCAGTGCGGCGACCTGATCGAGTTTGTTGTCGTCTAAATTCGGCGCGTCGGTCATCAGCGCCGAAAGCCGGGTGATCTGTCCTTTGCCGTCGCTGAAGCTGTTGCCCAGATGAGAGGTAAGCAGTGCAGCGAGCGCCGGCGCCCGTGCCTGAAGCTGTTTCAAATACAGACCGGCCGAACCAAGCTTCGTAGCATACGGAGAATTCTTCAGCAGTTCGAGAGCCTTCGCATCGGCGGCGGTTTCTTCGTCCGGATTGTGGCGGAAGCCGAAGTTCTGGTAGGTCGATTCATCGGTGAACAACATGCGATCGTTGAATGCGAACTTGCTGCCCAGGTTATGCCCGAGCACGATATGCGCCAGTTCATGCGAGAGAATCGCCGCAAGGCTCGCCTCGTCGGGCAGAGTATCGATCAATCCGCGGCTGATGATGATCGTGTTGCCGACGCTGAATGTCTCAAGCGGCGAAGTCAGCATGACACGTGCGTGCACTGGCCGCGGCAACTCGATGTTGTTCGTGATCTCGATATTGTTGATAACGGTCTGGAGAACTTTGTCCACATCTCCCGGAGGCGCGAGCAGGCCGGCCTGCTGTAGCCGTTCCACGACGTTATCTTCCGCCTGCTGCTGCCATTCCCGCTGCGCTTCGAGCGGAGAAGGATCCTGAGCGGTTGCGCTCTCGTCTTTGACCGCATCAACGGTAAGGTCGGTTAATTCATCTTCGCGCTTAGACTTCGTAAGGTCATAGCCCCAAATGCGCGATTGCGCCTTAAATGCAAGTTTGTCCTTCGATCCGTAGCTGAAATCGCCTTCCTCGCTGTAGATGTATGCCGGCACCCAATATCCAGGAACCAGATTCAAACGCCAGCTATCCATGTGGAAGTACTGCGCGTTCTTGGGACGGGGAACATACGTGCCGTTCAGACGAACAATGTTGAAGTCCTGGTCTTCCACCCAAATTCGTCCCTCGAACATCCCCTTGCCCGCGTTCGCTTTCGGCTTCACGTCAAACACCAGGCAGCGGATGTCGCCGAGGAATTCGCGACGAAAATATTCAAAATCGTAGTGGCTGCGATCGAAATTCTGCCGATCGGCAAAAATCATCCACGAAAACCCCATCGGCTGATATTCGAAGCGGAAGAGTTTCGTGACTCCACCCATTAACTCTTTCTGAAAGCTGGCTTGCGAGGCCAGGTAATCGCGACGGTCGATTGATTGGCCCATATCCAAGCGGCCAAGAAAATAGTGATCTTCTTTGGGGATGGCGCCGAGCTTGGCATCCGGTTGGAGGTTTTGCAGATAGGTTTCGACCAGCGGCGTGCGGTTGCTAAGGAACTGGATGAGCGCATGTTCGCGCTCAATGATTCGGTCAATGACTTCGTCGGCGCTGACCGGTCTTCTTTTCGCTGGCGCTGGTTGTTGGGCAATTGCGAGCCCCGGAGTTGTTGTAGAAACCGGTTCTACGGCGGCGGGATGGGCCGTCTGCGCTGCATCAGGCGCCTGCTGCGCGGCCGCGCTCAACGCAAGCAAAACCAAAACCCAAACGATTAAACCTTTCATGTGCCCCCTCGAACTTCTCACACGACTTCGATACGATCTGAAAACTACGACGCCATTTGAAACGTGACATGCACGATGGCTAATGAATCCACGGCTGCACCATTTCGCTGCGCCGGCTTGAATTTGATTTTGTTGGCAGCATTGATAGCAGCCTCATCCAAACCGTGACCCAATCCCCGCACCACGCGGTTCACGTGCAATTCGCCATTCGCCCCGAACATCACTTCGAGCAGCACCTCGCCCTCGATGTTCAGGTTTCGAGCTTCTTCGGTGTAAACCGGTTTGGGCTTGTAGAGGATTTCGACCTGCGTAGTCGGTGCCGCGGACTCTTCAGCCACATGCTTCGGTGCTGCTGCAACTTGTGGTGCTCCGAACCCTGAAGCCTGCACCTGGCCATTGCGGCTCGCATTCGGCTGCTGTGCGATCCCATTGCCAAAACCGGCACTAGCAATTGTGCCTTTCAATCCTTTTGCTCCACCAGTGCCGTTACCGGTTCCGACACCCTCGGGCAAGTCAAACGAACCGAGATTCGCAGCAACCAGCTTTGCCTGCTTGCCTTGACCTTTCAATCCATTCGGATCTCCAAATCCGCCGGTCTGTACCTTCTGCGCGGGAGCACTGAGGGTAGGAGTCGCTGAGCTGCCAAACTCACCTGTGTGAATGATTTTTGGTAACGCGGCCACGGTTGGCTGCAACTTCGGTGCGTCGAAATTCGCCGGCTGGATTTTCGGGGGCTCGAGTTTCACCTCGAGCTTTGGTTTCGGAAGATCGTGCGGCACGATGATTTTCGGCGTTTCCATCTTTACTTCCGGAAGCGGCTTGACCATTTTCTTGGGAGTAGCGTTGGGCGCTTTTTCTATTTTTAGCGCAGGCTCTGGGATGATTGTTGTGACGGTGTATTTGCTCCAGCTATCCAGGCGGTCCGGCCAAATCAGCCGCACCAGCAAGATCAACAGGAATACCACTACAACGAAACTGTAACTAACCAGAAACGTCCGCCAATCCCGCTTTTTCTCAGGTAATAGGCCGAGCGTCAAGGGCTGATTCGTCTGCAAATACATTCGTTTCTCCAGCGCACACCCGTGCCTAGGGAGATGGACCCGGATAGAACTCAGGTTACGGAACAATCGTAAAGCTGAGAACATTCCCAGGGCTCTAGTACGAAAGTAACGTGGGAGTAACGAAAGGCGGAAGATTCCCTAAAGTACACAGGGAGTTGCTGAAGCTAACTCAGATGGTTCGCGCTAGGTTTGATTTGCGGATTTGTAGGAATGCGAAATAGACGGGAATGCCTGCCAGGATGACGAGACTTCCGAAGCTTGAGTACAGCACGTTGCTGGCGAAGGTGTAATAAAGGAGTGCTGCGGAGGCCAAAATGAAAACGGCGGGAGCTACGGGATAGCTCCAAACAGAGAACTTGCGTTGCGAACGCGGCATCTGGCTCTTAAATATAAATAAAGAGCCGCTTGCCGCCATATACGAGAGCCACTCCGCGAATAAAGCCAGTGTGAAAAGCTGGCGGAAGTTTCCTCCGATGACCAGGAAGCACAAGGAAAGAATTGCCTGAACCAAGATAGCCACATGCGGAGTGTGAAATCGCGGGTGCACTTTCGCAAGACTCGAGAAAAAGTTTCCGTCGCGCGACAAAGCAAACGCCATTCGTGATCCGCTCATGGCTACGCCGTTGAGTGTTGTGCTGAGCGAAACCACCATGGCCGCTGAAACCACAATCGCCGCCGCTCCTCCCAGGAATGAAGCTCGTACCGCATCCGACATTGGCGACATCGATCCAGCTACCACCGCCGGTGCCAAGGCGAATTGCACCGCGGCGTTGACCAGCATATAGAGGGCGCCAATCACGAGTAGACCGCCAATGAGCGCGAGCGGAATGCTGTGTTCAGGATCGCGCACTTCTTCGGCCACCATGTTCAAGTCACTCCAGCCGTCGTAGGCCCAGAGTGCGGCGGCCACTGCTGCGACAAATCCTGCAATTCCTCCGGTTGCTCCCGAATAGTGTTGTGCAAAGTGCGACCAATGGCCGTGAGAAGTAAACGCCAACGCAGAAATCACAACAATCAACGCAATCTTCAGAATCGTCAGCGCCAGCTGAAAATTTCCCGCGCGCCGCACACCGACATAGTTAACGAGAGACACGAAAAGCACAAAGGCCATTGCAACCAGTTGGCCTATTGTGATTCCAAACTTTCCAATGGCCAGGAACTGATGAGCAAGAAACGAGAGGGCAGGGAAATTCGAGAGAATTTGCACGATGCCGATCGAAATCGCCGCCAAGGACGTCGGCTTTACGATGATTGTCCACGTCCACCCCGTAAGAAATCCGGCCAGTGGGCCGAAAGCATCGCGAATATATACGTATTCGCCGCCGGCTTGCGGCTTCATCGCGCCAAGCTCGGCGTAAGTGGCCGCGCCGAAGAAGGAGAAAATGCCACCGACGATCCACGCCAGATACACCAGTCGCGCTGACCCGGCGGCTTTGATCATTTCCGTCGGAACAAGAAAGATTCCGCTGCCGATTACGACTCCGACAACGATCGACGCCGCATGAGCCGCACCGAGATCACGGACGAGGCCTGCTCGTTTGGGAGCAACGTTGGTCGCTGTAGCCATGAGCAGCGAGTATAGCGTGAGGGAGCCCGCGTAGGTCTATTTAGATTTCCAGTCGGAATAATACGAACCATCGAGAAGATAGTTCGCGAGCTCGGGACTGTTGCGTGATAGCGATGTCTCGTACTTCACGACGCCGTCGAACGTGTTTTGCAGGAAATAGTAGGATTGGCCCGCTTCCAATTCCATGTCGAGCTCATAAGCATTCTCTGATTGTGAAATCAGTTTGTATTTGCCTGGATCAAGATAAGCAAAGCTATATGTGCCTTCTTTATTTACTGCTATGACTCGGTCATTGGCGTGAAGCTTAAATTGATTTCCTCGGCCGGCATAACGTGTAGCTAACGGCGGGCAAACAACGACCACCAAAGCCTTATCAGGCTTGATCTCCGGAATTGGATGGTGCGCTTTATCGACCCTCACCGTTTGTTTCGAGTTCACATCCGGAAGTTTCGCCGGGTCGAGCTGCTCTCCCTGGTTCTGGTAATCAGCTACAACGACTCTCGCTTGAAAAATGCTGGTCGCCTTATGGATTACTTCTTCAGATACCTCGTGCGGCACCTCAAACAGAAGCTTCTGATTTCCATACTCAATGTAGAACCAGTAGTTGCGAATATGTTGTCTGGAAATTGCTTTACCCACCACCAAGCCGGGCAGCCCCGTAGCCATGAGCGCCTGATATCCTGCTCCTCCGCGCATCCGGCTACTGACGTCGAAGACCACCTTGCTCACAGCCTCGTATTGGACATTCACGTTATCGTGCGCACCGTCGCGAAAACTTAGTTTTCTCGCGCCGTCATCGAATGTCAGAGTGCCGAGCTTTTCGACCAACACACGCTTTTCGGCGCTCTTGTGCCTGTAAAATTTTGCCTGAACTGCCATGTCCTTGGAAAAACCCAGGGTCGGTATGAGTAGAAATGCGAGTCTAATCGCCAGTCTCTTCATCGAGTTCGCAAATTGTAAACGAACAGGCGAGCGCTTAAAAAGGCCGCTTGTCGCCAATTTCTTACCCCTGTACTTCCCGACACCGAAAGCACGTCACCAAATGATCATTCACCATTCCGACCGCTTGCATGAATGCGTAACAGATTGTCGAACCTACGAATGTGAGTCCGCGCTTCTTTAGATCTTTGCTCATGGCATCGGATTCTGGAGTGCGGGCCGGCACCTGGCTCAGACGCGCACGGGAATTTGAAACAGGCTTGCCGTCAACGAACTTCCAAATGTAACGGTCAAATGATTCGAATTCTTTCTGCACCTGCAAGAACGCCTTCGCATTCTTTACCGTTGAGAGAATCTTCAGGCGATTGCGAACAATTCCGTCATTCTTCATTAGCGATTCGATCTTGCGTTGGTTGTAGCGCGCGATTTTGGCTGGATCAAAACCGTCGAATGCGGCGCGATAATTCTCGCGTTTCTTCAGGATCGTGTCCCAACTCAATCCCGCCTGGGCACCTTCGAGAATCAAGAACTCAAACAGCACGCGATCATCGTGCTGCGGAACTCCCCATTCTCGATCGTGATAAGTAATTGCGAGATCATTCTTTGCCCAATCACAGCGAACCACTTCGACGCGTTTCTTGGCTGACATGCCTTCGCTTAACACTTATCGACCTTCCAATACCCGTCAGACTGATAGCCGAGTTCGAGCAGGCGGTTCTTCGGATCATGCCGCTTGCCGCAATTTGGACAAGCCATGTACCGGCTCCAACTGGTTCCGCGGCGGTCGTAGTCCGCGGAGACGGCAAACGTCATCCCGCAACTGCATGGAACGAGGTGCATGACAAAGCGGCGCGAGCGTGAGTTCTCTTTCCGCTCAGGAGCGCTTCGCCGAGTTTGCTTGGTACCCACCTCATCAGTCTAAGGCGATCTTCCGATTCCGCCAATTCCGTCACGGCTTGGTTGGGGGCATCTAAGTCGCAAATCCTTTGGGCCGCCCGTGAACTTGACCTGTGGCGCGTGTTCTGATGCACTTACGAAAAGAGACTTTTCAGCATCTTAGAATCTTAGGAATTGACATGAAAACCCTTCGTAGTCGCGTTCTTACCATCGTCTTAGCTGCCGGAATCATGACCGCACCGGCCTGGGCCGTAAACCGTGAAATGGTCGAACTACAAGATCAAGTCACTCAGCTCCAGACGCAGATTACCGCCATGAAGCAGTCTCTGGATGAGCGGATGGGCGTGTTCAAGAGCCTCATGGACCAAAACACGGACAGCATAAACAAAGTGACCGCGGCAATTACCAACATGCAGGTTGCGTTGCAGAAACAACAAAGCGACGCGAACAATCATGTCGACCAGCTCTCGGGTCAATTGCAGGCGTTGAACGACAGCCTCGATGAATTGAAGGCGCGCCTGGGCAAAGTGACCACGCAGCTAGAAGCAATGCAACAGGCACAACAAACCCTCGCGGCGCAGGCCAGTCAGCAGCAACAGCAACAACAGGCGGCAGCCGCGCAGGCCGCCGTTCCTCCCCCCGACGTGCTCTACAACAACGCACTGCGGGATTACAACAGCGGGAACACCGATCTCGCCAAGCAGGAATTCGGCGATTACGTAAAGAACTACCCGAACACCGACCTCGCCGGCAACGCTTATTTCTATCTTGCAGAAATGGACTTTAAGGCGGGGAATTACCCCGATGCAATCAATGGATACGACAAAGTATTACAGAGCTTTCCTGACGGAAACAAAGCAGCTTCAGCGGAACTGAAGAAAGGGTTAGCCCAGGTCGAAGCCGGCCAGAAGGACGCCGGCATTATGACTCTGCAGCACGTGGTTCAGCGCTATCCACGCACGAATGAAGCGATGCAAGCCAAAGATCGTCTAAAGAAGTTGGGAGTAGCGACGAGAGCGAGCAGGACGCGGGGACAAGAGTAAGCTTCCGTAGGGACATTGCTGCAACGCGTCCTTGTTCGGCAGAGAAAGCCTAATCAGCGGATGCTGCCAAGTGTTACCTGCTTTCATTCTGAACCGGCTCAGCCGGTGATACATCTGCCGTTCCGATACATCAGTGAAGGTAGAAGGCGACTTCGCTCTGAACAAAGGTCGCGACTGGTACGCCGTCTTTTGTTGCGGGCTCGAATTTCACGTATTCACAGTATCAACGCTGCGTTCTCGGGGTATTTAGGGGCAGGATCGTATAGGAGTAATCCGGGCACGATTGCACGTGCACTATCGGTTGAAATATTTGTGCGCTCGGCGGCTGGCATGCAGTTTGAGCCTTGTTGCGCGCGAGAGAGAGTAGATAGATGCAGCCCGTCGAGGTCAAAACCAGTCTGCAAACCTTCATCATCTCGACTTTGCCGCCCCTACCGCCACCCTCTCCCCGATCCCCGGCACCGTCCTGCGTACCACCGCCGCAATCTGCTTAACCTGCGACATGAGTTCCTCAAACTGCTCCGGATAAAGCGACTGCATGCCATCCGACAAAGCTTTGTCGGGATCGCAATGCACTTCGATCAGCAGGCCGTCCGCTCCGACTGCGACAGCCGCGCGAGATAAAGGGGTAACTTTATTCCGCTTGCCCGTTCCATGGCTCGGATCAACCAGAATCGGCAAGTGACTCAACCGCTGCACGGCCGGGATCAAACTCAAATCCAAAGTGTTTCGCGTATGGTCGGCAAAGGTGCGCACGCCGCGCTCGCAGAGAATCACGTTGTAATTGCCTTCGCTCATGATGTACTCGGCGGCCATGAGAAATTCTTCAAGGGTCGCTGACATGCCGCGCTTCAAAAGTACCGGCTTGCGCGAACGCCCGGCTTTCTTGAGCAAAGAAAAGTTCTGCATGTTGCGTGCGCCGATCTGAATCACGTCCGCATATTCCTCGACCAGTTCTAGTGATTCATTGTCGATCGCTTCAGTCACAATCTTCATCCCATACTGGTCGCGAATGTCGGCCATGATCTTCAGCGCTTCTTCGCCCAGGCCCTGAAATGAATATGGCGAAGTTCGCGGCTTGTAAGCTCCGCCGCGAAAGAACTGCGCACCTGCGCGGTGCACTCGCTCAGCGACCGCAAACGCCTGCTCGCGCGTTTCAATCGCGCACGGCCCGGCAACAATGCCCAGCCCCTGCCCACCAAACGTTGCGTCACTTCCGGGAAAGGTCACAACCGTGTTGTCGGCCTTCATGTCGCGGCTGACCAGCTTGTAAGGCTTGGTTACGCGAATGATCTCCTGCACGCCCGCCATTTCTTCGAGCGTTCCCGGTTCGATCTCACCACGATTTCCGGTAATTCCAATGGCCGTACGCTCCGCCCCGGGGATGGAGTGAGCCCGGTATCCAAGCGCTTCGATTTTGTCGCACACCGCGCGTATTTGTTCTTCTTTGGCGTGCGCCTGCATGACTACCAGCATGAATTCACCTCGGAAAGTTCAAGTTTATAGCATGTAGCACCGCGGACCTAGTGTGGCAATCGGCGAATCGCGAGTGAGGAATGGCATTCTCGCCCTGTGTCGTCGTGTTTGCATAATGCGAATCTGGGATACTGTCCCTATGCCGCGCAGCCGTTCCATGGCTCAGGAACAAGACATTCTCAAAAGGCCCGCGCCTCGTCGTCCTAAGCTGACCTTGCGCCGGATCGGAATTCACACGTCTTCTGCAGGAGGCATCGAGAACGCCGCCGAACGCGCGTATCGGCTCGGCTGCAATACATTGCAGATTTTTTCTTCCAGCCCCCGCCAATGGAAACCCTACGACCTTGGACGTCCCCAGTGCGAGCAGATGCAGCGTTTGCGCGATAAGTATGATCTGAAACCGCTCGTCATTCACACCAATTATTTGATTAACTTAGCTGGCACCTCTGAAGTATTTCTTCAGAAATCCATTGAAGCCTTTCGCGGAGAGATCGAACGCGCGCTGGCGCTCTGCGCCGAATACCTCGTTCTTCATCCCGGATCATTTCGTGGAGCAGACCGGGAGAGAGGTCTACTGCAGACCGCTGCCGCAATCGCTGCAGCCAGCCGGGGGCTCGATCTCGCGAAAGGGGGTTTGACTGTCTTGATCGAGAACACCGCAGGGTCCGAGTTTTCTCTCGGCGGCAGTTTCGAGCAGGTGGCCGAAGTTATAGATCATCTATGTGGGCAAATTCCAGTCGCTGCCTGTATCGACACATGTCACGTTCATGTCTCGGGTTACGATATTGTCTCGGAGCAAGGTTTCCATGACACTCTGCGCAAGCTTGATGCGACCATTGCCTTGAAAAACGTTCCTGTCTGGCACTGCAACGATGCCAAAGCCGCTCGCGGCTCAAAGCTTGATCGACATCAGCACATTGGGAAGGGAACGATTGGCATTGAGCCATTCCGCCGTCTGCTCAACGATCCGCGTCTTGCGCACGCTGCCTTCATCGCCGAGACACCGATTGACGAGCCTGGAGATGACCTGCGAAATGTGGCGGTACTGAAGAAGTTGGTCGCGTAGAACTTCCTTCGCGTTCCTTAGTGCCCTTCGTGGTTAATGCTTTTACGCGTGTAAAATCAGATTCCAAGCTTATGCCGCAACAGGAGCCGCCAGCCATTCGCGACGAGCGCTATAACGCCCACCAGATCGAAGAGAAGTGGTCTGCGCGGTGGCAGCAGGACCCTTCCCTCTACGCCGCCGAGCCCCAGTCGAGCAAGGCGAAATACTACGTGCTCGAAATGTTGCCGTATCCTTCGGGCGCGCTTCACATGGGCCATGTGCGCAATTACGCGATTGGCGATGCGCTCGCCCGCTACATGTGGATGAACGGCTTCAACGTCCTTCATCCCATGGGATGGGACTCCTTCGGCCTGCCCGCCGAAAACGCCGCCATCTCCGCCAAAGTTCCGCCGCGCGAATGGACGTTGCGCAACATCGAAAAGATGAAAGCGCAAATGAAGCGCCTGGGTTTCGGCTACGACTGGTCGCGTGAGGTAACCACTTGCTTTCCTGAGTATTACAAGTGGAACCAATGGTTTTTCTTGAAGCTTTACGAGCGCGGCCTGGCATATCGCAAAAAAAGCAAAGTCAACTGGTGTCCCAAGTGCGCGACCGTGCTCGCGAACGAGCAAGTTGTCGGCGGATGCTGCTGGCGCCACGAAAACACTTTGGTCGAGCAGCGAGAGCTCGAGCAATGGTTTTTGCGTATTACGAAATATGCAGACGAATTGTTGCGCGATCTCGACCGCCTTCCCGGCTGGCCGGAAAAAGTTCGCACCATGCAGCGCAACTGGATCGGCCGGAGCGAAGGCACACTCGTCGATTTTAAGTTGGATTCTTCAACCGGCGAGAACATTACCGTCTTCACCACCCGTGTTGACACGATCTTCGGCGCGACTTCCGTTCAGCTCGCCCCCGAGCATCCCATTACGAAACAATTGACTGCTAGCGATCCAGAATTGCGCCGCAAAGTCGATCAGCTCATTGCCGAACAGACAAAAGCTAAAGAAACAGGTGACATTGGCAACATCGAAAAGAACGGCGTGAATACCGGGCACTTCGGCGTGAACCCTTATAACAACGAAAAAGTTCCGGTCTGGGTAGCGAATTACATTCTCATGGACTACGGCACCGGCTCGATCATGAGCGTGCCTGCGCACGACGAACGCGACTACGAGTTCGCGAAGAAGTATGGAATCGAAATCAGGCAGGTAATTGTTCCCAACGATGCTCGTGCAGGGCGGACATCCTTGTCCGACAAGAGTTTTGGCAAAGATGTCGAGGACAGCTCGGACAGGAATATCCGAGCCACACAGACCGATGATCTTCCATTTACTACATTGCAGGGCAAGCTCATCAAATCCGCTGAGTTCACCGGCCTAACCTGTGAAGAAGCCATAAAGAAGATGGCGACGTATGCCGAACAAAAGCGTTTTGGCGAGCGTAAGACCATTTTCCGGATTAAAGATTGGGGCATCTCCCGCCAGCGATACTGGGGCACGCCGATCCCCATGATCTTCTGCGAAAAAGACGGCGTCGTTCCCGTCGCAGAAAAAAATTTACCGGTCATTCTGCCAGACAGTGTCGAGATCACGCTTAGCGGTGGCTCGCCTTTGTCGCGCGTTCCAGAATTCTTGAACGCCATCTGCCCCAAGTGCGGCGGTCCCGCGCGTCGTGAGACCGATACCATGGACACCTTCGTCGATTCCTCCTGGTACTTCTATCGCTACACCGACGCGAGCAACGACCGGGCTCCATTCGACTCGAAAATCGCCCAATATTGGTTCTGCGAGAAGGGAATCGACCAATACATCGGCGGCGTGGAGCACGCTATTTTGCACCTTATTTATTCGCGCTTCTGGACCAAGTTCATGCGCGACATCGGCCTCATTACTAACGATGAACCGGTCGAGCGCCTTTTCACGCAGGGCATGGTGATCAAAGACGGCGCGAAAATGTCGAAGAACCTCGGCAACGTGGTCTCACCCGACGAAATGGTCGCGCGCTTCGGCGCCGACGCCGCGCGCATGTACAGTCTGTTCGCTGCACCTCCCGACCGCGATCTCGATTGGCAGGAGACCGGTATCGAAGGCATTCAGAGATTTTTGGGACGCGTGTTCCGTTTCCTCGCGCGTAACGCTCATCCCGAAGACCCTGCATGGCGAAACCCAATCGCGGCCGATCTCCCGCCCGAGGCTCGTGCCATTCAGCGCAAACTTCACCAAACGATCAAGCGGGTGACGGACGATTTTCAGGGCCGCTGGCACTTCAACACCTGCATTGCCGCGATCATGGAATTGGTGAACGAACTCTACTCAATCGATGACCGTGTGGCGCGGTCACTCTTGTCCGCGGGTGTGCTCGCCGATGTCCAACGCAACCTCGTTCTGTTGCTCGCCCCGTTCTGTCCTTACCTTGCCCACGAACTCTGGGAGATGCTAGGCGAGACCGGCAACCTGCTCAAAGCCCCCTGGCCAAAATACGACCCTGAACTCGCCAAGGAAGAGGAGATCGAAATTCCTGTGCAGGTGAACGGAAAATTGCGCGGCAAAATCGTCGTGGCTCCGGGCACGCTGGAAGAAGAAATCAAACAGAAAGCGCTCGCTGACGAAAAAGTGCAAACTCACATTGCCGGGCGAGAGATTGTCAAAGTGATCTTCACCGGCAAGCTGGTCAGCATCGTAGTGCGCTGAGCCGATCTAAGCAGCCCTGAGGAAAGAGGCGCGTCTACGCCATTCCAGCATCGCGGGTTATGCGACAGGCTCGAAATCCTTGTCAACGCATTTCGTAAAAGGATAAGAAAGACAAGGATAAGAAAGCAGATTCGTCTTTCGTAAACCATCTGTCCGCCGTCGAACAGACCTTTAGGGGTACGCCCATGCTATTTAACAGCGTCCCACATCTATCCGGAGGTCTGCATTTGAAAGGGGAGCGCAAAGAATACTGGATGCATCTCTGCGAGCGAGCCGCAAATGAGCAGGATCCCGATAAGCTGATAGAACTCGTTAAGGAGATTAATCGCCTTCTCCAAGAAAAGGAGCAGCGATTGACAAAGGAAACGACTGCAGGCTTTGGAACAGAGTAGTGGAGGGCCGGGCAGAGTCGAACTGCCGACACGCAGCTTAGGAATTCTCTCAAGCGATGCAGTACTGCGTGTTCTCAATGGTTTAACAGGTGTCCAGTGCTGCGAGCAACGGAATATAACGCTCTGGACGGTAAGGTGCTGTGGCAGGAAAGTCCACCCAGAATGTCACAAACATTGGAAACGTTCATACAGCACATATGGTGCTATCGTCGGCGCTGTCCTAAGTTTTTTCGGTATTCCTTCCTACAGTATCTAACGGACTTGACGTAGTTATTCGTGATTTTGGATTGTTCTGGCTACAGGCAAACGTCCCGTGCCTACGGTGCAGAAAGTTGAACACTGAAGACATGGGACGATGAAATTTGTAATTCAACATTTTTGGTGTTTCCATGCCGGATGGCAACGCCAATCCTGAACGCAGTTGGCAAGAAACCATTGCTGATGCAGCAAGAGAGCGCGACCGGCAAAGGCTCGTAGAACTTTTCAAAGAGTTGGAGTGTGCACTCGAGAAGCGCAAGGAATCATTAAGCCCAACGGCTAAACCGAAGAACCAAAAGTCCGATTCCGCGTGACCCCCAAAATCCGTGAAGGAACTACGAAACCAACAAATGACCTCTCACATTTTTGGGGTCGAGAGAGCACAAGACCGCCCGCCCGCATTTCCGCAACGCGCCTCGTGCTTCGTTCGCCGATGGACACCATCCTCATGGCACAAAGAATCTGCCCGCAGTGCAAGGAGCACTTCATCGTTGATAGGACGCTCCTTAATGTTTGGTACAGGCATTAAAATGTTTGGTACAGGCATTTCCCCGATTTCATCTGAAGACGTTCCGGTCGTATTCTTCGACTAGATAGTTTGCTTTTTTCCTAGCCTAATTGCGCTGCCGAACCACCCTTTTGGAGGTTCGGTTGAGAACCCCGCAAAACGGGAAAAAAATAAGGGGCAAAATGATGCAAGTCGAGCTAGACCAAAATCTAACGGAACGAATTCGAATGCGTGCTTATGAACTTTACTCGCAACGAGCAGAAGGCGATGGGCACGATATGGACGATTGGCTCCAGGCTGAGGAAGAGATCGTTCGAGGAACCAGCAGGCATTGGGCCTGGCGTCATGCTGTAGAGAATCCTACGGATTCCAAGAAGTAGCTTTACTCTCACAGGTCCCTCCCTCTTCAGCAAGACGTTAATAACGTTCGGGCCGGGATTGGCAAACCGGAGAGCAGTTTTTTCTAAGTTGGACAGCAGTTGGACACTCGAACCCACCTTTGCAAAGCCTATGTAGCCTGAAAGGTATGGAGGCCCCGGGCAGAGTCGAACTGCCGACACGCAGTTTAGGAAACTGCTGCTCTATCCATCTGAGCTACGGGGCCAGTGAATTGATTTTACGCGATAAGGTCCCTTGACTCCGCTCGGGATTTCTCATCCCCAGCAAGTCAAGAACCGGGCTCGCCGGGGACCCCGTTCGGCAGCAGGCTCACAAGTCATCTTCTGGCGACGCCTGCTAAACGCCTCAATTTAAGAAGACTCCATATCGTACAACTCCACTGGAGCTCGGCTCCGTTATGTTCGTTCCGCCTCGACGGCGCATTGGTCCCGCCACCGTCATTCTCGCACTGGCGGTGATGGTATTTGCTCTACGCTGGCGTGGTTCGCCGCCACGTGAAGCGTCCGAACGCTCCTCCCGTCCATCAGCTCCAATAACTTTTTCGTAAGGACGCCACAGTACTTTCGCTCAGGCGCTCTGAAGTCAATATTTCGCTTCGCAAAATTGCTTGACGAGACTTTGCGGAAGAGTCATCATCTGCGTCCAGAGTAGCTGGTTTTTTGTCGCTAACTTTCAGCAGTCAAAAGCCAGATTCTGAAGTCGGTCATAGGAGTTCCGATGGCTCCCCGCTCGCCCAGGCTTTTATTCGTCCTCCCGCTTTTCTCGCTGCTTTCGAGTATTGCATTTGCGCAGCAGTTTGCTCCGAAGCCGCTAATCACCCAACCAGTGCTTGAGTCTGACCTCACAACGCTACGAGGGAATACGCATCCGCTCGCACGCCCTCAGTTCGACATCGGTGCCGCGCCTCCCGATTTGCCAATGAACCGGATGCTGCTGGTGCTGAAGCGCAGCCCTGAGCAGGAGCACGCGCTCATTACCGTGCTGGATAATCAGCAGGACAAACTTTCTCCCCAATACCACAAGTGGCTGACGCCTGATGAATTCGGAGCGCAATTTGGCGTGAGCGACCAAGATCTGCAAACCATCACCGGATGGCTGCAGTCTCATGGTTTTCAGGTCAACCACATCTCTAAAGGCCGCAGCGTGATCGAGTTTTCGGGATACGAATCCCAGGTCGAAGCTGCTTTTCATACTGCAATTCATAAATACTTGGTAAACGGAGAAGAACATTGGGCCAACGCCAACGATCCGCAAATTCCAACTGCGCTGGTCCCGGCAGTGGCGGGAGTCTGGACGCTGCACAATTTTCTGAAGAAGCCGCAACTGAGAATTTCAGAAAAACAAATCACCGCAAAGTACGTTCCCGGCCATGGCACGGAATTTACGTCGGGTGGGCAAAACGCACTTGCTCCTGCTGACTTTTACAAGATTTACAACATCAATCCGTTATTCGGAGTCGGACCATCGATCGCGATCGTTGGCCGGTCGAATATCAATCCGCAGGATCCGCTTTATTTCCATTATTGGACGTACGACCAAGCAATGGAGCCTCAGGTTCTTGTGAATGGGGCCGATCCGGGAGATCTAGGTGGATCGGAAGAAGTTGAAGCCGTTCTCGACACGACATGGTCGGGTGCGGTTGCCCCGAGCGCCTTTGTCACACTTGTGGTTTCCGCTTCCACGAACACAACGGACGGAGTTGATTTGTCTGAGGAGTACATCATCGACAACAATCTTTCGGACGTCATGAGCGAAAGTTTCGGTGATTGCGAGGCGAACTACACCACCGCTGAAGCAACAGGAATTGAAGCTTTGGCACAACAGGCAGCGGTGCAAGGTATAACCTACGTGGTTTCCTCCGGTGACTCTGGCTCGGCAGGTTGTGATGATCCACACAGCGAAACCGTGGCAACGCATGCGCCTTCGGTAAACGTACTTGCTTCTCCGGGTGCTGTAGTTGCTGTCGGTGGCACGGTTTTTAACGAGAACGGAAATAACAGCAAATATTGGGGTTCCACCAACCAGACCACTCTCGGGTCAGCCCTGAGCTATATCCCCGAGGATGTCTGGAACGAAAGCTGCACGTCATCACAGTGTGGGAGCACCGACGCCAATATTTTTGCGAGCGGTGGGGGCACGAGCACCTTCTTTCAAAAACCTCCGTGGCAAAGCGGTGTTTATGGAATACCAACGGATGGGGCTCGTGATGTCCCTGACATTTCTCTTACAGCCGCGAGCCACGATCCGTATTTGCTGTGCATTGCGGGTTCTTGCGTTCCAGACGCCGCAGGAGAAATTCGATTCTATGGAGTGAGTGGAACCTCTGCATCGGCGCCGGCATTTGCCGGAATCTTAGCTACGGTGGGAGCAAAAACTGGGTCTCGCCTCGGACAAGCGAACTATGTTCTATATCGACTAGCTGCAAGCGAGTCCTTCGCTGCGTGCAACGCTTCAAACACCAGCGCTGCTCCTTCCGCGGCTTGCATATTCAATGATGTGACCGTTGGCAACAATGCCGTGCCGGGTGAGAGTGGGTATGGGGGCAACTCACCTTTGTACAAGTCCGGAACCGGCTACGATCTTGCGACGGGCCTCGGTTCAGTTGATGTCACTAATCTCGCGCAGCAATGGAACTCTGTTACGTTCAATGCTACTTCGACCACCTTCGTCATTAGCCCGCTCAACTTCGTTCATGGTTCAGCGGCAAATATAAACGTAACGGTCAAAGCCAATAACGGCGGAATACCCACAGGAGCGGTGTGGGTCGTCGGAGGCTCCCCGCACGGCAATTTGATTGGGGATAATACGTCGGCAATTTTTATGCTCGATGCGTCTGGAAATGTCTCTTCCAGCACTCACATTCTGCCCGGCGGTACGTACCAGATTTCGGCGCATTATGCCGGCGACGGTAACTATGGGCCAAGCGATTCATCTCCGCCGGTGTTTATCACTGTTCAACCGGAACCAAGCACAACGTCTCTAGCGGTGCTCTCAGGCACTTCAAGTGGGAACCTTGTTCCGTTAACGTCGGCTCTGTACGGAACGCCGGTGTATTTGCAGGCCCATGTTGCGGGATCGTCAGGATACGGAGGGTTCACGAGTTACGTAAATTTCTGGGACTCGGGGAATGGCATCGCCTCTTATGTCTATGTAGACAAAAATGGCAATGCCGACGCCGCTCAGATCACCACGCTGCCAGTAGGCCAGCACTCGTTTCAAGCGGGGTACTACGGCGATGCGAGTTTTTCTTCAAGCACCAGCACCACAATTCAGGCTTCCATTGTGCAAGCGCCGACCTCCCTCACGGTCACCGGCGCCCCGGCTGCCCAAGGCGCGTTGCTTACCGCCGTTGTAAGCACCCTGGGATACGGCAACGCCCCGAGCGGAGTCGTAACCTTTTACATGAATGGCGCCTCCATAGGAACTACTGGCATCACCATGAGTACAGCAGCGGATGGAACAACGGAAGGTGTCGCAACTCTGAGCGATTCCCAGCTCAGCTCTGGACAATATACGATTTCTGCCTCTTACGCCGGCGATACGAATTATTCCGGTTCAACGTCACCTGCGGCAACCGTCAACATTCAACCCGACTTTTCGGTGCAAAGTGCAACAAACGTAATTAACATCCAGTCACCCGGCGAATCTGGATCAATGACCATCTCCATCGCCGATCTCGATGGTTTCAACGGCAGCGTGACCTTTAGCTGTACGGGGTTGCCGAGTGAGAGTCAATGTGCATTCAGTCCGAGTTCACTCGCGAGCACAGGGTCAACGACATTAACCGTGAGTACCACGGCAAAGACTGCATTACTCAGGCGATACCACGGGAATCTGGGATGGAGCATTGCGTTCTTGATGTTTGGAACCTTCGGCTTTTGTTTATACGTTCCAGAAAAAAAGCCCTATCGCGAGCTCTTCCTCGCGTTATTCCTCGGACTTGTATGCTTTGGTTGTGGCTCCGGCAGCGACGGAGGAGGAAACAACAATCAACCGCCGCCCAACGCGGGCACGCCGGCCGGAACTTATAACGTGACGGTAAATGGCACGAGCGGCAGCACGACCCATTCCGTGCAATTTAATTTAGTGATCTTCTGAAGATGGATAAGCGAAGAGGCAGGCCTGCTGGTCAGCAGTCCTGCCTATTGCATTTACTTGCTTGCTTCGCAACTATCCGCAACCTTCTTCACCGAACTCACTTCCAGAGTCTTCGACGCATTAGCGGTAGCATTTGCTCCGGTTGCTGTTCCGGAGGCGCTCCCTGCATTAGCGTTCGCCGAGCCTTGGTCCGTGCTCGGCTGAGAGGATGCGCTATTGTCCGGGCTCGTGTTGCCCGCCGAAGCCGAGGCGCTCGATCCCACTGTTCCCATTACTTCAACTTGCTTATTTAAATTGTCAGCAAATTGCGACTCATCGCCTTGCAGTTTGTAAGCCACGCCCATGGCGTCTGTCAGCGTGTAGTTGCCGCTGCTCCCAGTCAGGCAACCTTGAATTGCGTTGCTGGATGCGGTCTGTGTGGTTGTGGTCTGTGTTGTGGTCGTTGTGGAATTCTGGGAGGCGCCTTGATCGGTCGCTGGCGTATCCTGCGCGACGGCCATGGCCGCGCACACCAGTATGGCTGCACCTAACAGCATCATCTTTCTCATAAACAGTTCCTCCGACTAGCTGGTTTTCTTGCCAGCTAACTTAGAACTTGCCTTCTACTTTCCGGTTGCTCACCCGGCGATATATCGGATGAGGAACATACTGTAGAGCACCTAGCAACGTACGCTGCTGCTGATCTACCCGGCAGGCGCAGTATCGCAGGAAGTTGGCTGATTCTTACAGGCGGCAACGCTTGCGATGGCCAGAAAATGGGAGGTACGGCCGCTCAGGTATCATAAGCAAAACCAAAGATGCGCCTGCTCCTTGAAATCTGTCGCCAAACATTAGGCACCCTTTGGGCGCACAAACTGCGCTCGTTTCTCACGATGTTTGGCATTGCCTGGGGAGTCGGGTCGTTGCTGCTGCTCGTCGGGCTGGGCGAAGGCTTCCGTGCCGGCAACAGGAAACAATTCGACGAAATTGGCGAGAACGTGATGTTCATCTGGGGCGGCCGAGCTCCGGCGATGAACGGCAGCTTTACCAGCCTGCACTGGTATTTCCTGACCTATCGCGATTACCAAGACATTGCGGTGAACTGCCCCGATGTAAAGCTGGTTGTACCGGTAATCTCGCGCAACGACGTCCGCGCGCTCAGTGATTATTTCCAGAGCAGCGGTCAGTTGATGGGGGTTCAGGCCGAGATTAATCAAATTCGTTATTTGCCGATTGCCGAAGGCCGCTGGTTAAACGATCTCGACGTTTCGCAAAAGCGCTCCGTCGTGGTGATCGGTGATGAAGCTCGGCGGACGCTTTTCCCCGGTTGGCCCGCGGTGGGCGCGACCATTCTGCTCAATGGCATTCGCTTCCAAGTAATCGGTGTTCTGAAGCGCGTGGGCCACGGGGACAACAATACACGTAATCTGCAAATGTTCGTTCCGTTCTCAGTCATGCACGAGAACTTTCCTCCACTAAACGTCGGCGAAGTTGATGACGCGATCTCGTTCTTAAACTATCAGCCGAGAACGCGCGCGCTACACGACGTCGCGCGAGAAGAAGTCCACAAAGTGATCGCTCAGAACCACGGCTTCGATTACACAAACGCTGACGCTTTTGATGAATGGGACACAATCCGCACGGTGGATTCGATTGGCAAAATTTTCGACGCGATGAATATGTTTCTCGGTAGTGTGGGCCTGGTCACGCTCGGTCTCGGAGCAATCGGCATCATCAATATCATGCTGGTCGCGGTCGCTGACCGCACTCGCGAAATTGGACTACGCAAGGCGCTCGGCGCAACCAACCGCAGTATTATGTTTCAATTTTTTGCCGAGGGAGCTTTTCTCACCTTGCTGAGCGGCGGCATCGGCATGGGCGTTGCCGCGGGATTCATGGCCTTGCTGGCGTTGCTGCCCCAGCCACAAGGTTTCGATACTCCGCGCCTGGTGCCGCAGACTGCGGTACTCGCAATTTTGTCGCTCGCAGTTGCGGGCATTATTGCCGGCTTGTATCCCGCGCGTAAAGCCGCATTGCTCGAACCGGTAGAAGCATTGCGGAGGGAGTAATCACATGACTCGCGATATTTTCGTCGAAGCTTATAGCGCGATGCGCCACGACCTGCGCAAGACCCTGCTTACCATGCTCGGCATGGCGTGGGGAATCGCGACCGTGGTGCTGCTGCTGGCCTATGGCGAAGGCTTTGGCCGCGCAATTCATAATATTTGGGACTCATTCGGCGCAACCGCGGTCGGCATTTACCCGGGCCGGACTTCACAGCAGGAAGGCGGCAATAAAGCCGGTACGGCAATCCGCTTCACCAATGAGGATATCGAGGTGCTACGGAATGTCGTTCCTCTCGCCCGGCACGTCTCGCGTGTCGCCCACTTCGAAGGGGCCACGGTTCAGAATGGCTCGCGTACCTTTACTTGGCAGGTCACGGGCGTTGACCCGCCCATGGGCGACATCTGGGCGCTGAATGTCGATGAGGGGCGCTGGCTCGATGAAGCGGACAATCTGAGCCATTCCTACAATGTTGTATTGGGCTCGGAAGCAAAAGACAAATTGTTTTCAGGAATGGATGCGCTAGGCCAGTCCATTCGCGTAAATGGCGTGACATTCCAAGTTGTTGGAGTGCTCAAGGCGCGAATGCAGGAGGCCGACAACGATGATAATCGTGTCGTCTACGCGCCTTATAACTCCATGGACGTGCTTCGCGACAATCACTACTTAAGTGGAATGTGGCTTGATTCGATGGGCCTCGACCACAACAAAATGACTAAATCCATTCGTGAGGCGCTTGCCTTGCAGCACGGCTTTAAGCCGAGCGATGAACGCGCAGTGATGATTTTCGACGCACAGAGACAGCTGGAGCAATTCAGCATCATCACGCTCGCGCTCAAAGTTCTGCTGGCTTTCATCGGTACTATCACGCTTGGCATCGGCGGGGTTGGCCTCATGAACATGATGCTGGTCTCGGTTACCCAGCGCACGCGTGAGATCGGCGTCGAGAAGGCCCTCGGCGCGCGCAAAAGAGACATCCTGTTTCAATTCTTGGCCGAAGCTATGGTTATCACCGCGGTGGGCGGCTTGTGCGGGGTCATTCTTTCTTACATTGTTTCTGTTTCCGTCGGGCGGCTCACGCTCTACAGCGCGGTGGCGAAGCACGCGGAAGCCGGTGACATCCGCCTCATCGTTGCTCCGCAGGTGCTGCTCATTTCGACGATAATTCTGGCGTTGGTGGGGGTCGTCAGTGGCATGTTCCCGGCCATGCGCGCGGCAAATCTGGACCCGATTGAAGCATTGCGATACGAGTAGAAGTCCTCACGCACTAAAGTCAACGATTTTTGAGGTTCGCAGTCGGTAAAAACTCCGGGCTCTTTCGTGCCTTCACCGTCTGCTCAAATCCGTACGCGATTTTCAGCAGAGTTGGTTCACTCCAGGCCCGGCCGAAGAATGAAATTCCAACTGGCAGTCCGAAGATGAATCCCGCGGGCACATTGATATTCGGATATCCGGCCACGGCTGCGGCATTCGAACTGCCACCCGCAGCATGATCGCCGTTCACCAAGTCCGTCATCCACGCTGGCCCGCCTGTCGGCGCCATAATCGCGTCCAGACGAAATTTGTCGATTACAGCATCAATCCCTTGTTGGCGCGATAATTTGTGATTCGATGCCAGGGCGTCCACATACTCTTTCGTTGTGAGTGGTCCTTTTTCCTGTGCCTTGATAAAGAAATCCTGGCCAAAGTACGGCATCTCCGTGTCTTTGTTCTTCTCATTAAAGGCGATTACATCCGCCAAGGTTCGCACCTTGGCGTCTGGCCGAGAAGCCAGATAGGCATTCAAATCCGCCCTTAGTTCGTACATGAGCACCAGCGTTTCAGTTTCGTCGAATTTACCTAACGTCTCTAAATCTGCCGGGTCGACGATCACCGCGCCGGCGTGTTTCATCTCGTCAATCAAATTGTTCATCAGCGAATCGACGGAGTCGCTGAACCCAAAATATTTCCTCGCAACCCCGATCCTCGCACCTCGTAATCCATTCGAATCGAGAAACTGCGTGTAATCTTTTTGCTTCTTAGCGTCGGCATCAGTCGTCGCCGAATCACGCGAATCCGTTCCAGCCAATACTCCAAGAAGAATTGCCGCATCGCGAACGGTACGCGCCATCGGCCCGGCGGTGTCCTGACTATGGGATATCGGAACAATCCCCGCCCGGCTCACAAGCCCGAGCGTCGGCTTGATCCCAACAATCCCATTTGCGGACGATGGGCACACAATTGATCCGTCGGTCTCAGTGCCCACCGCAACTGCACACAGATTCGCTGAGACTCCAGCTCCAGAACCGGAACTCGATCCGCATGGGTTTCTATCCAAAGCATATGGATTCTTTGTCAGTCCGCCACGCCCGCTCCATCCACTCGTCGAGTGAGTGGAGCGAATATTTGCCCATTCGCTCAGATTTGTTTTTCCGAGTATTACTGCGCCGGCTTCGCGCAGTTTCCGCGCAACGTATGAGTCTTCCGCCGGTTTCGATCCCACGAGGGCGAGCGATCCCGCAGTGGTCTGCATTCGGTCGGCAGTATCGATGTTGTCCTTAATCAATACCGGAATCCCGTGCAGCGGCCCGCGTGCGTTTTTTGCTTTGCGCTCCCTATCGAGTTCCTCCGCAATTACCAACGCATCCGGATTCAACTCGATTACGCTATTCAATTCCGGGCCGCTGTTATTCTTGCTGTCAACAGCTTCGATCCGCTCGACATAACTCTGAACCAGCGACCGCACGGAAAGTCCACCGGAACTCATTTTCTGCTGCAGATCAGAGATCGTGACTTCATCAAACTCAAAGGCGCTTACCGGAGCAGGTTGCGAGTCCGCCGCATCGATAGCTCGCCCTGCCGAAAGCGCAGGCAATAACGCCCCAGCCGCCCCGCCGATGACCGCCGATCGCAAAACCCTTCTCCGCGAAATTCCCGATGCAGATGTCTCCTTGCGCATTTCTCCTCCCGTCGTGAACCCGCATTATATGTGCACTGCTCACGAATACAGATCTGCGTCGTCAAAGGAAATGCGGAAGTGTGCTTAACGGGCGCTGAGAGTTACGTCCGCGGCGGGATGACATCTGGCTCTCTAAAGCTGCTAAAATCGCACGTTTCCGTCGAAATGCTTTCTGCAAGATGCCAAGCATATTTTCTTAATCACCTTCATGAAGGAGCTCTGATGAACGCTCTGCGGAAGTCCCTTGTCTTTATTTTTGTTTTGCTGGCGTGCTCCGCGCTGATGGCGCAGGAAACACAGGAAGGGCGCCTGATGCGCTTTCCTGCTATTTACAAGGACAAGGTCGTCTTTTTCTACGGCGGAGATTTATGGTTGGCTTCAACTTCGGGAGGCGTAGCGCGACGCATCACTTCAGGTGAAGGCCGCGAACTTTTTCCGAAATTTTCGCCTGACGGAAAATGGATTGCTTTCACCGGCCAGTACGATGGCAACTTCAACGTTTACGTGATGCCCTCCGACGGCGGCCAGCCGAGACAGCTTACGTTCTATCAAGGCAGCGCACATCAATTGAATGACCGCATGGGAATTCACGATGAGGTCGTCACGTGGACACGAGATAGCCAGCGAATCGTCTTTCTCTCACGTCGTGACGCGTCAAATGGGTGGGTCAAGCGACTCTTTACGGTGAGCATCGATGGCGGCCTGCCGCAGCCGCTTCCCATGGACCAAGGCGGTCTGCTTTCCTACTCGCCCGACGGCACAAAGATCGCCTACAACATTATCTTCCGCAACTTTCGCACCTGGAAGCGTTACACCGGCGGCATGGCTCAGGCGATCACGATTTACGATCTCAAGCGCAATACCAGCGAAGATATCCCGCACACCGAATGGACCGACACATTTCCCATGTGGCACGGCAACATGATTTATTTCACGTCTGATCGTGGCTCAGAACATCACCTGAACCTTTACAGCTACGATCTCGGTTCAAAGCAAGTTGAACAGCTGACGCATTTCACCGATTGGGACATTATGTGGCCGAGCCTTGGTCCCGATTCCATTATCTTCGAGAATGCCGGCTATCTTTACACATTTGACTTCCAGTCCAAGCAGCCGAAGAAGCTTACTATTGAGCTGCCTGCCGACCACACGCTTGCGATGAAACATTGGGAAAACGTAAGCCGTCTCATAACCGATTTCGACATCGCGCCGGATGGCAAGCGCGCCGTATTTTCTGCGCGTGGAGATGTGTTCACCGTCCCCGCGAAGGAAGGCAGTATTCGAAATCTGACGCGCACGCCCGGAATTCGCGAGCAGAAGGTCGCCTGGTCGCCGGATGGCAAGTGGATCGCCTACGTCTCCGATCGCACCGGCGAAGACGAACTTTACATCGCTCCCCAGGACGGACTGGGAAAGGAAGAGCAAATCACGAGCGGTCGCAAAGGATTCATGTTTGCGCCGCAGTGGTCGCCCGATAGCAAGAAACTCGCGTGGGCTGACCAGAAGATAGATCTCTGGTGGATCGACATTAACGACAAGAAGGCTGTCCACGTCGATCACGACGACTATGGCGAGATCACAAACTACAACTGGTCACCCGATAGCAAGTGGCTCACCTACGACAAGCCAAACGAAAATAATAATTCGAGTGTTTATCTGTACTCGCTGGCTGATTCAAAATCTACTGCCGTTACGTCGTCTTTCAACAATAGCTACGATCCCGTTTTCGATCCTGAAGGCAGATACCTTTATTTTCTCTCGGACCGCGACTTCAACGAAGTGTTGGGCAACATAGATTTTGAATTCGCCAACCCGAAGACCACGCGAGTTTACGTTATCACCCTGAAGAAGGACGAACCGTCACCTTTCGGTGTGCAGAGTGATGAAACGGCAGTAAAGACGGCCCAGCCAACTCTTTTGGAACGCGAACAGGACATTGCGGCTGATACGAATAACAGGAAGGTGTCCAAGAAAGAGGAAACTAAGAACAGCGCAGAAGATGAGGACAAAGACAAAGATCAAGACAAATCGAAGAACGAAAAATCTGGCGAGGTGAAAATCGACCTTGACGGAATTCAAGACCGCGTCGTCGCAGTTCCCATGGACCCTGCCGTGATCAGAGGGTTTCTCGCGTCAAAAGGGTATCTTTACTACTCGACCGCGCCTATTCAGGGACTTGGCGGTCCAATACCCGGAGAAGACTCGGCGGTTCATGCTTACGACTTGAAGAACAGGAAAGAGAAGACCCTCATCGCAGGCGTACAACGCTTCGCCTTATCATTCGATGGGTCAAAGCTGCTGTATGAAAGTGAAGGAGGTGGCGGACCGCGTGCAGCCCACACCTACGGCATCATCGACGCAAAGCCTTCCGATCAGCCCAAAAAAGTTGGCGACAATACTCTGAGCTTAAGCGGCATGCGCGCGGAAATTGATCCTCCTGCCGAATGGAAACAGATATATAACGAAGTCTGGCGCCAGGAGCGCGACTATTTCTATGAAGCAGAAATGAATGGCGTCGACTGGCAAAAGATGCACGACAAGTACGCCCAACTTTTGCCTTACGTCTCCGATCGGTATTCGCTGACATACATTATGGGCGAGCTTATTGGCGAACTCTCAAATTCACACACGTATGTCGGAGGCGGGGACTATCCCGATCTTCACCCCGTAAACGTCGGCCTGCTCGGGGTGGATTACGAACTCGATTCCGCAAACGGCATGTATCGATTTAAGAAAATTTATCATGGCGAAAACTGGGATCAGGACCTGCGCTCACCGCTCACCGAGCCCGGCGTTAATGTGAGAGAAGGTGATTATTTGCTTGCGGTAAACGGCCGTCCACTGCGGCCTCCGCAGAATCCATATGAGCTCTTCGTTAATCTTGCGAACGAAACTGTGACGCTGAGTGTGAATTCGAAGCCGACCGAAAACGGCGCGCGCAATGTGGTCGTTAAGCCAATCAACGACGAATACAACCTGCGCGAGCTGAACATGATCGAGACCAATCGCAAGAAGGTGAACGAGGAGACTGGGGGCAAGGTCGGCTACATCTATTTGCCTGACATGGGCGAGGCCGGACTGGATGCCTTCGTCAAGCAATTCTTTCCGCAAATTCGCAAGCAGGGCCTCATCATCGATGTCCGCTACAATGGCGGCGGCTTCGTCGACGAGCTTATCTTCGAGCGTCTGCGCCGCATTCTCAGCGCCATGGATTCGGCGCGCAACTGGAGAAGCAATACCTCTCCGCCCGTCGTCTTCTACGGATCGATGGTTTGCCTGACTAATCACTACGCAGCTTCAGATGGTGACATCTTCAGCTACGGATTCAAGCAATACAAACTGGGGCCACTCATTGGCGAGCGCACCTGGGGAGGCGTGCGCGGCATTCGCGGAGAAATTCCTTTGATGGACGGTGGCTATATCACTCGTCCTGAATTCTCGCGCTACAACCTGAACAGCCAGTGGATTATCGAGAATCATGGCGTGCAGCCGGACATCGTGGTCGAGAACCGTCCGGAGCAAGTCGTTGCAGGGAAGGATCCACAACTCGAGCGCTCGATCCAGGAAGTGATGAAGGCAATCCAGGCGAATCCGAAGCAGCTTCCGCCACGTCCGCCGGCGTTGCCGCCGTACCCGTCAGGCCCAGGATAGCGCACAAATCGGTGTCATTCGAGGGAGCTGGGTCATCCGTTTAGCGGATGATCCAGCGAAAAGAAGAAGCCTGTGCTTGCTTCTCCTGGCAGCACGGCGCACGACTGACGACCTGCTGACCACCAACCAACGACTTGCCATTCACTCCCTCAAAAATCGTATAATTAATTTTTCATGCCAACATATTCAATCGTCATCCCCCTGCATAACGAGCAGGAGAACGTTACCGATCTATATGACCGCTTGAAAGCGGTAATGGAGACCGCTGGCGAGAGCTTCGAAATCGTCTTTGTTGATGACGGCTCCTCGGATGACACCTTTCACCTGTTGCGTCAAATCTCCGCTGTTGACAGTCGGGTAACCGTGGTTCGCCTGCGCCGCAACTTTGGGCAAACTTCCGCTCTCGCTGCCGGCTTCGATCACGCGCGCGGCGAATACATCATTGCAATGGATGGCGATCTGCAACACGATCCCGCCGACATCCCGATGTTCCTCGAAAAACTTTCGGAAGGCTATGACATTGTCAGCGGGTGGCGCAAGATTCGCATCGACAATTTCTTTTTGCGCCGTATTCCTTCGCGCTGCGCGAATTGGTTGATGGCCAAGCTGAGCGGCGTCGATATTCACGATTTCGGCACAACATTCAAAGCCTATCGCCGTGACATTCTCGAACAAGTTCCGCTTTACGGCGAGCTGCACCGTTTTATTCCTGCGCTTGCCTCCTGGCACGGAGCTTCAATCTGCGAAGTTCCCATTCGCAACGTGAACCGCGAACGCGGGGCTTCACACTATGGAATCTCGCGCACCTTCCGCGTATTTTTCGATCTGATTACCATTCGGTTTCTGCTGAAATATCTTGGACGCCCGCTTCACTTCTTCGGCACCATGGGAATGATGGGTGTTTTCGCAGGGATGGCAATCACAGCATGGCTGTTCATCGAGAAGTTCATCCATCATTCTCACGTGATGATGGAACACGGCCCGATGATGATCTTCGCCGCCGTGCTACTCCTTGCCGGATTGAATCTCCTGGCGATCGGCCTTCTCGGCGAACTCCAAGTCCGGCACTACCACGAGCCCACCCGCCGCGCGCCATATTCTGTCGACCGGGTCCTTCGCGCACATAGTGAAGAGCAGAGCGTGCCAGAGTAGCGGGGAGATCAGAAGCTTCGCATATTCGCCTCCGCAATCTCGTGTATCGCATGCTGCGCGGCGCCTAACGGCACTGACACATGAACTACATCTTCATCATCGTTCACGTCTACAACTACTGATCCGCCGAGCTTCTGCACCAGCACGTGATCATGCTCATCGACTACCTCAACCAGCACTCCATCGGGAGCATCACGTAGAACCGGAATCGCAGCGTCAATGATTGGCAAACATTGGCGCAGCTCCTGCGAATCGCGCGCCTTCAGATCATGAGTGGGGACGAAATGCAAAGCCGTGGTCGCCAGTGCGGCGGGAACGAATAAATTGATGTTGGTGCCGTCCGGCTGTTTTTCGTGAACTTTAACCTGAATGAAACCTTCGCTCGAAACGGCAGCGCCCGCGACCAGGACTGTCCCTAGAAAACCAACTCCGAGTTTTGCGAGAAGAATCATGGGAGATTTGCTCCTTATTCCGTATCCGTGTTGCGAGAATCTATCCAAACGCGGACGTTCTCGTCTTGTCCGCTCACTCGGACCAGAGTCGTGTCTCCGACACTTTCAAGAGCCTTGACCGCCGCTTCCACGTTGAGCTGATCTTCGTTGGTGTCGGTAATCAGCGCTTGCGCGACATCCCAGGGGATGGTCACATCGACGTTTTCTCGGGAATTCTTGTCAATGACGTGAACAACGAGCTGGCCGCGCTCTTTGGCTACGCGAACGTCGTTTCCGGTATCCTGCACGGTCACAAACTCGCCTTCGGGAGCGGTTTTTAACGCGTCGAGAATAGCGTGGACGTTTACGTTATCCGCCCTGAAATTGCCGATTTCGACCTTACCGTCGCGAAGCTGGCCGTGATTGATTGCCGGAATGACCTTTTCGGCCAAGGTAAGAGGAACGTTCACTCGCACCAGTTCGTGAGTGGCCGGATTGCTGACTTTCACATGTAAATATCGCGTGGTGCTAGCCGTTACTGCAAAAGCAGTTGCGAGCGAGACAGCCGAGAATCCTGCCAGCAGCAAGAGCGTTCTTTTGCTTAAGTTCATACGACTTCCTTTCGGAGCGGACGAGACGATCAGGTCCGTTCGGGTAACCTCTGGGCTAAGTTACGGCCCGGCTATGGGAAAAGTTCCCCGATATCAGGAGTGAAAACAATTGCACTCCCAGCCGGTTAAGGCCGCTGGAAACCTCTCAAATCCAGCGGTTTAGGCGTGGTATTGGGCTTGCACTCTCTTATGTCAGCCCAGAACCATACGGATGCTGATCCGAGGTACACCTGGAGCTGGAGATCAAAATGAGAAAATTGTTTTTCCTGGGCGTAATGTTTGCCTTTGGCGCTGGATGCGCCTTTGGACAGAGCGGGCTCATAGGTGGGGTAATGAATGCGCAGCCGCAGATGTTTACCATGCCCGAACACCCGCAGCATGCTTTCCAAGCGGGTTTGGCACAGGAACAAGACCTTCGCGAACACTCGGAATCGATCTGGGCTCACGGCGAAAGGCCGTTATGGGAGGTAATGCCAGCACCGAAATTTGTCTCACTAGGAGAGATCGCCCGGGCTTATCGTGAAGAACACGCGATCGCCCCGAAAGCAAGCATCGTCTGGAAAAATTAGTCAAGTCGGGTTCTCAGAATGTTTGTAAACAGCGAGTAGAAACATTCACGCGAGAGCGCATTCGCTTCCGAATCCACCCCTCTGTCTGAAGCCGGCCCTGCAAATACTCGAGGCAAAATGCGCCCTTTACTGCTGTGCATCCGCGGTAAGGGGCGCAACCGCGTCGCGAACGGAAGGGTTCGGGTGGCGAAGGGGTACGGTCTCCGGTACGGGAGGACGTTGCTCCAGCGTACCCAGTACAGGCGCGTCGTAGAAGCCAACCGACAACGCCACAAATTGGTTGTTAGCGCACATCGATTCAATCATTTGCCTTTGCCGGGAACTCAACACCTTTACCGGAAGCGTCTGGAAGTGACGGAATATCCAAGTCAGATATAGCCGTTGTGCGAAGGAAGGATTCAGGTAACGCGGCCCGAGCGGAGTTAAAATTCGGAGCACGCCTGAAGAAAGTTTTTCAAGCCACATGCAAGCTGGTCCCAAGAGATTATTAATTTTAGACGAAGAAGGCGTTGCAATTCCGAGTCCAAGAATTATGCACGAAAAGGCTGGGAGATGTGAAGGGTTTAATGGCCTTTTTCTTCTTGGACCGTCATCTTTACTGCTCGGGGTTCCCGATTTAGAGCAACGGGGTCCCAACTTGGGCACCAAATATGGAGTAACCAGCGCCTCTGCTTAGATGACATCCAACCCTGATAACCCCCGCCGGACCGGTATCGCGCGGGCACTTTCGAAACTAGGTTATTGCTCCCGCTCTCAGGCCTTCACTCTGATAAAAGAGGGCCGCGTTCGGCTCAATGCTGGGCAGGTTCGTGATCCCGAAACGCCAGTTCTGCTGAGCAAAGATCGAATCGAAGTGGACGGACACCGGGTCGGTAGGGCAGGGAAGATCTATGTAATGCTGAACAAGCCTCGCGGGGTCGTGACCACAGCTAAAGACGAAAAGGGGCGAAGAACGGTTTACGCACTCATGCCCGAATATCGCGACTGGCTTGCTCCTGTCGGACGCCTCGATATGGCGAGCGAAGGCCTGCTGCTCTTCACCAACGACTCGGAATGGGGCGCTCGCATCACTTCACCCGAGGCGCATATAGACAAAACCTACCACGTCCAAATTTCAGCGCTTATCGGGCAGGAGCTTTTGGAGTCACTTAAGAAGGGTGTTCGCACCAAAGAAGGAGATCTTCTCGCGGTGAAGCGCGCGAGCCTCCTGCGCCAGGGAGCTAAGAATTCCTGGCTCGAAATCGTGCTGGATGAAGGCAAGAATCGACATATTCGCCGATTACTCGAGGAACTCGACATCGAAGTATTGCGATTGGTGCGGGTTGCAGTTGGATCCTTGCCCTTGGCTGGCTTGCCGAAAGGGAAGTCGCGGGAATTGACCAAGGAAGAGATGGAGAGCCTAGCGGTTAAGAGCTAATGAATCCCAAGCGCGCCATGGGGTTAAATGGAACACTCGGGTGAAGACGCCTGTCCCCCGCCACCACCTCAACTACTCTCGCGTCATGGGATAATTCTTCTGCCGCCATTCGCGGACGCCGCCATCCATGGAAATGACATTGGTGTAGCGCATTTTTTGCAGATTGTCCGCTGCTAATGCCGATCGAAAACCACCTCCACAATACAGAATCATTTCAGTATTCAGGTCCGGAACACGCGTTTCCACATCCCGCTCGATCACGCCTTTGCCTAAATGAATTGCTCCGGGCAAGTGATCTTTGGCGTATTCGCTCTCTTCGCGAACATCGACGAGCAGGAGCTTCTCTCCCGCATCAAGCTTTTCCTTTACGTCGTCGACGGTTGTTTCTTTGACACGCGACTTCGCATCGTCAACAATTTTCAGAAAACGTGGTGTATGTTGCATAGAACCTCCAAGAAAGTGGCTCGTGATTCGTGATTCCTTGGCCTTGATCAGTGACTCGTGCCGCGATCAGTAGTTTGCGAATCATAGTTCGTTTGCGCCACGAAATCACCGGCCAGGACCACTCCCGACTGCCTCTCCCACGACCTGCCCGTTAAACGTACAGTCTTCCGGATTCTTATCTTCGCGCAACCCAAGGAATACTGGCGCGCGCAGCTTTAAGCCGCCTTCGTTCGTTTCGTGCGTCCACTCAGTGAATTTTACTTCCGCCACGCGAACCGGTTTGACCCAATGTGCTCTTTTCGCATCGACAGGGCCGCTGAAAGGTTTCTTGCTGGTTTCAATCGCCTTGAGCACTTCCGAGATCTGCTTCAGAGTAGCGTGATTAAACCCCGTACCGGCGTGGCCGACATGAATGAGGTGCTTCTTATCGTCATATAAGCCGAGAATCAATGAGCCAAAATACTGCCGTGCTCCTTCAGGATCGGTATATCCGCCAATGACGCAATCGACGGTTTGCGTAATCTTGATTTTCAGCCATTCGCGGCTGCGGCGCTCTTCGTAACAACTGTTTCGCTTTTTGGCCACGATTCCCTCTAACCCTTTTTGCTTAGCCACCTGGAAAAGCGCCACTCCCTGTTCGGGGTAATGGTCGGAGAAGCGTACCAGGCCATCGCTTGGGATGATCTCTCGCAGAAGATTTTTGCGATCTTCAAGCGCGACTCGCCGCAGATCGTATCCATCGAGATAAATGAGATCGAAAACGTAATAGAGGATTGGAAGATCACCTCGCGGAGCGGCTTGCCGCCCGTGTGCACGGATTCCGGTACGCTGCTGCATGAGGCTGAAGGATGGCCGTCCCTGCTCATCGAGAACAACGACTTCTCCGTCCAGGATTGCTGATTTTGCTTTAATGAGCGTTGGCAACTCGCGCAACTCGGGGTAGCGGGGGCCGAGATCGTTTTGGTTACGCGAGAGCATCCGCACCTGGGTGTTTTCTATAAATGAAATTACGCGATAGCCATCCCATTTAACTTCAAATAACCAGTCCGGACTGTTGAAGGGATCTTCGGTAATCGAGGCGAGCATGGGCTGAATGGCGCTTGGCATGGCACGATTTACCGCGCCCTTCAACTTTTTGAACAAAGATAAATCAGAAGTAGCAGGGGCAGGTTCGTCATCCTGAGTGGCGTCTTCGAGTTCCTTTGTGCCTTTTGTGGCCTTTGCCTTTGTCTTTACTTTTTTTTTATCCAGCTTCGCCAAAGTGTCAACAAGCCAGGCAGCCTTTGCCCCGCCTCGTGATGCCTTCTTGCTACTCTGCCATTCCGCAGAATTTTCGGCTCCGGCGATCTGCGCCATGGTCTTGCCGCTCAGTACGGACGTGTCGTATTTATCGATGTCGAACTTTTCATCCACGTATTCATCGTGTTTTTTTATCAGCAGCCACTCGGTGCCTTTACTCCCGGGCCGGCGAGCCTTCATATGAATTAAGGCGTAGTCGCCGTTCAGCCGTTTGCCGTGCAGGCGAAATTTGAAATCGCCCTTTTTCAGCATAGCTGCCGCTTCGGCTGCGGTTCCCGGCCCATATTTGCCGTCCTTCGTCTCTGGCGAAAGCGGCTCCCATGTGCCCACGTCCCAAACCATAACTGTTCCGGCGCCATAGTTGCCCTCCGGAATGATGCCCTCAAAATCAAAATATGAAACCGGATGGTCCTCCACCTGCATTGCCAGCCGCTTGTCTCCCGGGTTCAGGGAAGGTCCCTTCGGCACTGCCCAGGACTTCAACACGCCTTCCATTTCCAGTCTGAAGTCGTAATGAAGGCGCGTGGCCCGGTGCCGTTGGACCACGAAACGGTGGCCTTTGCTCTTGTTGAGTTTGGGAGGCGGCTCGGGTGTGTCTGAGAAGCGTCGTTTGCGTTTGTATTCTTCAAGTGCCACGAGCACATTGTAAAGAAAGCCGGCGAGAGTAGCGCAATCGAGAAATGAGGGTATCCGTGCTGCATCTTTTCGTGCGACTGTTCGGTCCGGTCAATTGATATTGGCAAAGTAAACTTTCCGAACGTCTCAAATTGGTACACGTCCTTTAGTACTAGGTCTCACCCCTCGATTGTTGTCCCATTTCGGAATTCTTATTTGACTAAAGTTTGCTGAGTTACCTCAATTTTCTTTGCATAAAAATCAATGTACGTAATACTGCGTCCATCTACTCAGGACTTGTAGTTGCTGTGCTCTTCGCGTTGGGCCAGCCGTAATCAAGCCCGGGTCAAACTCCAGGAGCGATCTATGCGCATTGCGCGCTGGAACGTCACTGTCTGTTTTTGCTTGGCCGCGTTTTCGAGCGTCGCATTCAGCCAGCCCAGTAACACGAATGCAGTTACAAGTTATCCTCAGGAACTTTCGAATAACTCGAGTGCCTGCTCCTCCACTGCAGATCTGGGCGGCGTGCAATCCTATTGCACTGCAGCGTTCAACGGCTTCAACACGAATCCGAATGATACGGGTGCAGAAACTCCAGTTCCGGTGCCCTCCCCTGGTCACGTTTCGAATGTGAGTATCAAGCAACTGCTATATCCCGGGTGGAACGGCAAAGTACTTTGCGAATATCAGCCCTGGTTTGGGGCCAGCAATCACAAGAGTATCGGCTACAACGAAAACTCTGCGGCAACCGTAGCTGCGCAGGATTCTTTCATGCTGGCGGTCGGCTGTGATGTGAATCTTATCGACTTCTACGGCTCGCTCGACCCTGGCCAGAGCTTCAATCTCGCGACGGCTTCGGCGGTTTTTGCCGACTTGGATAATCGTTCGGGATATCCTCTGAAATTCGGAATCATGGAGGACAAAGGCGCGCTGAGCTATAGCTGTCCGACCTCCGGGCAAGCAGAAGCGACAACTGTGACTTGCCTTGAAAACGCACTGATCGCTGACATGGATTACGTAAACAGCCATTATGCAAGTAGCGGCGCATACTTCACCGACGGGGGCGACCCTGTAGTCTTTTCGTTCATCACGCAGTCGCTTTGGACGATGCTGACGGCAGCGGATTGGAACACGATTTGGACCGCTGTGAAGGCCCATACCGACACCTATTCGGCCCCATTTAAATACATTCTTGAGTTTGGTTCGTTTACTTCCCAGGCATACGACAATGGAGAATATGCCTGGATGCAACCGCCGGCATACAACTCATCCGAGCAGTTCTGGTGGGGATCGATAACCGGCATTACACCTACGTATCTCGATAACTTTTACACGGCCGCAATCGCGCACCCTACGCAAATAACTGTGGGCGGATTGTGGAAGGGTTTTGACGACAACAATGCCTCATGGAGTGGAAACCGGGTTATTGCTCAACAATGCGGACAGGTACTGCTCGATACGGCAAAGGAAATCGCAAAGTATTTCAACACGACAAACCAGCTGCCGTATGTTCAGATTGCAACCTGGAATGACTATGAAGAGGGAACCGAGGTTGAGACCGGAATTGATAATTGTTACACGGTTAAAGCGTCGATTTCCGGGACACAATTAAGTTGGTCATTGGTGGCGTCCGATACATATGCGACGCCCGCGACCGTTCATCATTTCAACGTCTATTACGCCGACGCCGCCGGCAATTTCTACAGTGCGGCTTCTAATGTGCCCGTCACCACGAATGCACTTGATCTTTCCTCACTTCCTTCGGGCACATGGTCTCTCTATGTGGAGATGGTCGGGCAGCCATTGTTCATAAATCGCGTTTCGAATGCGGTGACGTTCAACCACGGAGCCACTTCCGCAGTTCTTTCACCCGCTTCGCTGAACCTGAATACTCAAAGCGTTGGCACAACTTCGGCCGGGCAGACAGTTACCCTTACGAACAACGGCACAAGCTCAATTGCGATTTATGGCATAAAGGCGACGGGAGACTTCCTGGAGACAAACAACTGCCCCGCTTCACTCCCGGCTGGAAGTCAATGCAGTATCGCAGTGATTTTTGCTCCAACTGCAACTGGTACCCGTAGCGGCAATTTACAAGTGACCGACTCGGCGGGTTCTATACCGCAAACAGCGTCGCTGAGCGGTACCGGCGTGAGCTCGACGCTGGCATTCTCCCCCGCAACATTGTCTTTTTCTCCTCAGGCACTGGGAAGCAGCAGCGCCGCTCAAAACGTTTCGATCACCAATGCGAGCAGCGGAGCCATAACGATTTCAGCCGTAACCGGAAGCAATCAATTCTCAGTTGCAAATAACACGTGTTCCGGCTCGCTTGCAGTAGGAGGGTCGTGTAGCTTCGCCGTGACATTTACGCCATCGGGAGCGGGCGCGCAGAACGGAGTGGTTACTGTTAGCTCAAATTCCGCGGGTACAAACGCTCTTTCTCTAATGGGTAGCGGAGCTGATTTTTCGGTGAGTGGTACTCCGGCTTCACAATCGGTCTCTGCGGGTACTTCCGCTGATTACACTCTCGCGCTCGCGTCTGTAGGGGCGACATTTAGTAACTCAATTAACCTGACCTGCGCAGGATTGCCGGCCGGTAGCGCATGCACCTTCCAGCAGACGTCTTTGTCGGCGGATGCTTCGACGGCGCTTGTTATTAGCACGAAGGCGCCGCAAAGCACGTCTTCCACACGAGGCACAACATCACGAAATTCTCCGGTACATACAGCTGCACTGACATTTAGTAGCTTTGGGCTTGTAGGCCTCTTGTTGGTGGGGAGCCGGAGGCAGAAGCGCGTACTTACCGGAGTTCTCACTGTGCTTGGACTGCTGATAATTTGCGGCTTAGCTTCCAGCTGTGCCGGCGTGAGTGCCGGCAAACCGAATAGCTCCACTATCCCCGGAACTCCCGCAGGCACTTACGACATCACAGTTACCGCGGCTTCTGGATCCCTGACGCATACGACCGCGCTGACATTGGTCGTACGATGAAAGTGGATTTACGATTTCAGTTGCGCCAGTTCTTTTTTCACGTTGTCGGCGCTCACGTAATTCGGGTCGATCTTAAGCACGCGCTCTAGTTCTTGCCGGGCAAGGCGCGGTTGAGCCGTCTTTTCATACGCCAGTCCCAGATGGTAATGAACGTCGGCACTGTCTGGGAGTCGTTGCTTCTCCCGTAGTTTCACAGCCTCTTCAAGAAGGCCTGCCGCCGAGGTGTAAGCACCTTTCTGGTAGTAGATCCAGCCCAGAGTGTCCGCAACGAACGGGGAATCTGGAAGCCGGTGGCGAGCATTCTCGGCAAGTGACAGAGCCTGATCAAGGTTTCCTTCCTGCGTCAAAACATAAGCGAGGTTGTTTGTGGCAGCAGGATTGTCGGGTGAATCTACTAGCGCCTTCTGATAAGCGCCTTCCGCACTCTTCCAGTCTCGCTTCGATTCGTATAGCTGCCCAAGAAAGAAGTAAACCGGTGTCTGGTGGGGATGATCTTTCAGCGACCGTTCGAATAGCGCGATCGCCTGGTCAGTTTGGCCGTTAGAAGTTTCAAGCTCCGCCAAATTAACTACAGCTTCGAGGTTGTTCTTATCAAGTTCGATCGCCTTCGTGAACGCCGACTCAGCTCCCTTGATGTCGCGCTTTTGGCGAGAAAGTGCAAAGCCGAGCAAATTGTAAAGCTGGCTGTTGGTGGGGGCCTTCGCAATTTGTGCCTGTACGACCGCGGCCGCCTGCTCGGGTTGAGCCTGCGCAATATAGCAATTCATGAACCCGCGCAACGCATCGATCGAGGTCGCGTTGCGATCCAGGGCCTGTTGAAAGAATGTCCCAGCATCTTTGTATTGTTTTTGTGCGAATCGCAGGTTGCCCATCTGCACGTATCCATACGCATTTTGCGGCGCGACTTCGATCGCCTTACGTGCGTCTTTCTCCGCAGCGTCAAACTTACGTCGATTGATGTTTGCAATGGATCGAAGGGAATAGCCTTCCGGCGAGCCCGGTTCGAGTGCGATCATCTGAGTTGCGCTTTGGTCGAGTGTATCTGTATCACCCTTGCGCATCGCCAAAAGGGCCAAAGCGCGGACGGTGTCTAATTGCGCAGGCTGCAACCGCAGCGCTTCACGCCATTCGTTCTCGGCACTGTCGAGATTTCCCAATGTTTGAAAAGCCAGGCCCAGATGGTACCTGGCAATGGCATTGTTCGGATCGTTCCTTACGACGGTCTGAAGTGTGCCAACGGCGCTACGAGCGTCTCCGCTGCGGAGTTGAAGCTGACCGCGATAAATCAGCGCTTCGTTGTCATTCGGGTCGGCTTTTAGGATCTCCTCATCTAGTTTGCGGGCGTCTGCAACCTGGTCTTTCAAAATCAGCAACTCAATGTAATTTTTCTTGACCTGCGAATCTTTGGGGTGTGCGTGGTAGAGATCGCTGTATTCATTGAGTGCAGCGTCGACGTCACCGGTGGCGAAATAAAAGTCACCCAACATCCGGTAACCCACGGAATTATCGGAAAAGTCGCCCTTTGACCGCCGCAGCAGATCAACCGCCTCAGATTTCCTTCCTTCTGCGAGATACAACCTGGCAAGCGCTGCCCGTGAATTGGGGTCCTTGGGATCGATCGCTATGGCACTTTGAAATTGTTGCTCGGCTTCTGTGTATCGCTTACGAAATTGGTAGTAATTGGCGAGCACCAGCCGCGCATGTGTTGCCTTTGGATTGAGATCAACTGATTTCCTTAGGGTTGCTTCTGCCGACTCCGGATTCGAACCTTGCAGTTGCAGCAGGCCTAAATTGAGGTATAAATCCCAGTTATTTGGATCGATCTTAAGTGCGTTCTGCAGTTCGGCGATCGCTGCGGGTACCTCTTTTTCCGCCGCCAGCAGGTTTGCGGCCATGAAATGCGATTGGGAATCGTTGGGCCATTTTTGCAGCAGCAAATCGGTTTGCTCTTTTGCCTGCTGCAAACCTCCGGACGCGATCAGCAAGCGTGCCAACTCAACATGCGCCTGGTAGTTCTCTGGCTCCAGTTCAACGGTGCGGGTGAGTTCCCGGTAGGCCTGCTGCCACTTTTGCAGGTTTATGTAAGTTCGAGCTAATTGGAAGTGGGCGTCGGCATAGTTGGGATCAATCTTAAGTGCGTTCAGAAATTCGATTGCAGATTCCGAATAGCGGCCCTTTTCGAAATAATGCTCTCCCTGGCGAAACAATTTGTGCTTTCGGACGTTCGGGTCGCGGGAACAAGAGGGGAGCAGAACGATCGTTGTTAGCAGAATTCCCAAAGTGACGGCAGGTCGGACCTTCAATTCAAAGAAATTGCCGCGGCAGTATTTATGCATGATTTATTCAGGGTAGAGCAGCGGGGTTGTGAGACAAAGTTACCATAGCAATCACAGCCTGCACAGACAAGCACAATAGGATGCCACCAAAGTGCTACAGTTTTTTCTGCACTGTGCCAGGCACCGCACTATTGCACATCAGCATGTAATTACTTGAGGTTGCAGGAGTTACCCCGGGTGGTTGCAAATTCTTGCTACCCCTCTGCACCAATTATCATTCTTGACAGGAACTTACCTCAAGTTAAATTAGGAATGTTGTACACGGGAATAGCGCTACTCCGTGCAACGCGTCCCTCCCCCCAGTGAGGAGACAAAACAGAAATGACGAGTTTGGTCCGCAGGTTCTGGCCAGCAGTGCTGTTACTAGTAAGTTGTTTAGCACCATCCACATTCGCTCAAGTCAATGTCGATGTCACAAGCGCCGGCGGTTTCGGATATGACGGTGTCTACATTAGCCCCTACTACGCGACGATAGGTACAGCTACAAATCAGACCATCATTTGCGACGATTTCGCTGATGAGACCTACCTCAACACGTCATGGCAGGGCACAATCACTCAGTTCTCTAACTTGGCTTCGAGCCTCGGAAGCACCGTGTGGGGTTCTTGGGAACTCAGTCAGGGTAAGTCGGCGTCCGGCATCGTCCAGTTATATGATGAGGCCGCTTGGTTGACCCTCGGCCTGCTTTCGCAGCCTAAGAATTCATTGAACCAGGCTTATTACTCATTTGCGGAATGGGCCGTCTTCGATCCTAGTGGAGTGTTCTCCTCTTTAGGATCGCAGAATGACACTAATGCTTGTGTTGCCATCTTTGGCTACGCTTGTTCGGGCACATATAACAATATGCCCGCGAGCGGAAGCCTGTTGTATAACGCTGCTCAGAATTACGGGAGTGGTAACTATTCGAATTTAGCTCTGCTAAGCCCGGTGGTGGGTAATCTGGTTTGCATCCCCGGAATCAGCGGGCACGGTAATTGCCCGGCCCAGGAATTCTTTGTGACGGTCCCGGAGGGCGGCACCACCGCAATGTATCTGGTACTCGCCTTTGGGGTATGCGTTGGCGCAATTTACTTACGCTCGCGCCGCCCGAATACCGCAGTGACAATGGCCTGATTATTACCTTTTCGGTGGTCCGGACTTAGTGAAAACCAGCTCTAAGTCCGGACATCGGGCGTTCCCTCTCCCAAATCACTGTGTTGCTCACCCGAGTGGAGAAAGCAAACCCGTGGCTAATCTGAAGCTGCGCTTAGCCCGACTACCTGTTCATGTTCTCCGATCTGGGTAACCGAGGCGGAAGCGTGTTTCTGGCTCTTTCTGAGCCAATCTGCAGCCATCTTTTCGGCGTATAACAACTGCTCCATCGTCATTGCCTTACTTACCTTCTTGCCGGTTCGCGAGATTTGCGCGCTGGCAATCAAGCACCACTTGTAGGCTAAAAGCTCATCGGTCGGAGACGATCTCCGCGTCCAATAAAGTTGAGAAAGGATTAATTGCGCAACGGGTGAGCCTTGCTCGGCGGACTGCTCGCAGGCCGCGAGCATTGAATCGTCCGTGAAACTACCGTCGGCGCAGTTTTTCAAAAACGAGCTGAACACAGATTGGGAGGTGCTCTCCTGGCTCAGAGTCATAAAAAGGAGTTCGACGCGGCTCGAAACGCCGAGTTTATCGAAAATCCGGAACAAATAGTTCTTGACGGTATGTTGACTCAGCCCTAAACGCTCGGCGATTTCGCGGTTCGTCAGACCCTCGGCCAGGCTTTGCACAATTTCTTTTTCGCGCTTCGACAGCAGGCTCAAGCCGTTCGCGTCCACCGGATTCACAGCTGGCGCCAAAGCGAGGGCTTCGAGCGCGAGCGACATTTCGTGGCTGTTAGCCCAGATCTGGCCGCTGTGCACACAACGAATGCACTTGCACAGTTTGTCGATGGATTCGGAACGGCTGAAGATCCCACGTGCGCCGGAACGGAATGCGTCCAGAACCACCTGTGGTTTTGAAGAGTCTAGCAACACCACGGCGCGGGTCTCCGGCCGCGAAGCACGCAACTCGCGCAGAACCTCGAATCCTCTATAAGTTTGTTCGTCAAGGTGGGTTCCAATGACGAGAACGTCTATGCTGCGCTCGACCACGATTTTAATGACGGGGTTGGCTGAATCGACGCTCGACACATCGAGAGCGTGGTCACGGCGCAGCGCCTCAGACAACAGTTGTGTATGGATTGGGGAACTATCTAATACTAAGACACGAATCTGTTTGCCCGTGCTCTCGCGTTCCATGGTCTCCTCCAAGGGAGTTACAAGCTCGTTTGCGTCTCAGCTTTCGAGCGTTTTGGCAAAATTCCAAAACGTCCTGAGCACTTGGGGGAGGCCAGTCGAAAAACCGAAAAACCTAAAGCCAATAGGACTATACGGCGGAATTCCTACATCGGATGCTGTACGAGTCTACCGTAGGCATGTTCCCGGCGCAAGGAGCATAGTCACAAAAATATTCACAGTTTGCGATCACTTGCAGCCAAGTGCAACTACTTGCAACTTGTTGACCAAGAACGTAAAGGAACTCTGGTAACCAGACAATGGCACAAAAGTGACCCTCCATGGCACCAACGGGCCACTCGCATATATAGAAAAATAAGGTACTTACTATCATTAAGCAAATCGTCCCCGCAGTTATCTGGTCCGGTCATGATGAGAACTCGTTCGAGCCACACGAATGTCTCTATCGACCGAGAAGTTCTACTCAGGCTCGAGCTTCCCTGGGGGCGCGACGTTCTACTCTCACTCAAGGGAGAAGACCTTCGGCGAGAGTTTGTACCTCTTGCAGGTTGCTGCACTCACGCCTATGCTGATCACATCTCGAGCACAACTCTTCGGAGTTCCATCCCCCTTGCTCGGTGAGTAAATAAGCCGGACAGCTTAATTGCATCCGCTTCCTGATTTGCGCGAAGTTCCGCGCGCACTCCGGAATACTTCTGTGAATTTTTGGGTCACCAGGCACTGTGACTCAGAGGGCGAAGCTATGAGCACCTCCAGCCAAACCTGGGAGATCGCGGTTCCGATGACAGTACCTGTTGAAGAAGAGCAAAACTGGTACGCGCTGCTGACCCGCGCCCGGCACGAAAAAATTGTTGACCACCGGCTCCGCGAAGTAGGTATTACTTCATTTCTTCCGCTGGTCACTGAATTACGCAAATGGAGCGACCGCAAAAAACTTGTCGAGTTTCCTCTCTTCAGTTGCTATGTTTTCGCGAAGCTGCCGGCGACGAATGAGGGCCGGCTCAAAGCATTACGTATTGATGGCGTGTTCAGCCTGGTAGGCAAGACGGGCGAAGGCACACCGATTCCCGATGAGCAGATCGAAACAGTTCGCCGCATTGCCGAAGAGCGCTTAGCCTGGCAATCTCATCCCTTCTTGAAAATCGGACAGCGGGTTCGTGTTCGCAGCGGGGCCTTAAACGGAATCGAGGGCATTCTTGTTGGCCGCAGCGGGGATTCAACCCTGGTGGTTTCGATCGACGCAATTCAAAGATCGTTGGCAGTTCGCATTGACGGCTACTCTGTCGAGCCGGTCTAGTTTTTCGGATTACGCAGTTATCGCCTGATCTCACACCTATTCCCGTGCCTGAAAACGCAATCGAAACTATTCGCCTACTCGTTGTAAGTAGAGAGCCATCGGTTCTTAGACCGCTTTGGGCGGTTGGAGAATTGAACTCGTGGCATCTGGAAACCGCCGGCAGCGGTTGGGAAGCTTTGGAGCGCATTCAGTCCGGCGCCGTTCCCGACCTGCTCTTACTGGATCTTCCTCGTGGCGACGCTGACAGCCTGCACGTTCTGCGCTGGTTGCGTCGTGTCCGCCCCGAGCTCCCCATTGTGTTGCTTTCTCACAGCGACGATATTTCACGCGAGAAAGAAGCGATGCGCCTCGGAGCTCAGGAATTCTTGGTACGTCCGTTTGAAGAGCCGAAACTTGAATTGGCAATTCGTCGGCATCTTGCGTCCAATATCGAAGAAAACAGGGGATTGGCCAGCGAAAACATCGAGCAACTCAGTGATGATTCATTCTTCGTAGGTGCAAGTCCGGTAATGCAGAAGCTGCGCGCGCAAGCAGAATTACTGGGGCAGGCCGATGTGCCGGTATTGATCGTAGGTGAAGAGGGAAGCGGTCGAGACACGACGGCGCGCCTGATTCACAAACTATCGGTCCGTTCCGGCTTCCGGTTCTTGAAGGTCAATTGCGCCGCTCTGCCCGGGGACCTTCTCGATCGAGAATTGTTTGGACACCCAGGGAACCCCGCCAAGAAGAGCGAACCGGCAACCCTTGGAAAACTCGAGCTTGCCGAACGTGGCACAATCTTTTTGGACGATGTTGCCGAAATACCGACATGGTTGCAGGAGAAGCTCCTTCACGTTATGCAGGAGAAGCAGTTCCTGCGTTCTGGTACAGGAGAATATGTAAACGTCGATGTGCGGATCCTGGCGGCAGCCGATGTCAACATAGATCGCATCGCCGGCGAAGACCGCCTGCGGGAGGATTTCTATTGCCGCCTAAGCGCTTTTACGGTGCACGTTCCTGCGCTTCGCCAACGTCGTGATGAGATTTCGCTCCTTCTTCAGCATTTCATGCACAAGTTGGCTCGCCATTATGGGCTGCCTGGGCGGGAGTTTTCGCCGCCAGTTCTCGACGCATGCCAGCGCCACACCTGGCCTGGCAATGTACGAGAGCTTGAAGGTTTCGTGAAGCGCTACCTCATGATCGGAGATGAGGAGTTGAGCCTGGTCGATCCGGGTGCGAGCCTCTCCGGACAAAATGTGGTGCCAATGCCTTCAGCGAACCACAGCAAAACCTCAAGAGCCGCCTACGAAGAGCCCAACGGCGGTAAATCACTGAAGTCCTTGATCCGGGACGTAAAAACGGAAGCAGAACGCAACGCTATTGCCGCCGCCCTCGAAAAAACCGGTTGGAACCGTAAGGCTGCGGCCCGGCTATTGAAGGTGAGCTATCGCACCATGCTGTACAAGATCGAGCAGTATCACATGAGCGCCTCCGACCCATGCGCCTTTCCATTTGTGGGCAATGGCTTCAAGGGAAATGGGAACTCGCTCAAAGGAAACGGCAAGGCAAATTAAAAGGGGCTGAAACGGACAGTTAACTCAGCTCACTATTCCGGAGTATCTATGCAACTGATTTTCAAATCTCTTCCGGGTCGAATCGCTCTCGCGATTTTTATTGCTGCACCTGCAGGCTTATTGGCGCAGACGAGCACAGCCAATCCGAAGCCTGATGCTCCCGTGACGGTGGCATCGCTTAACCAATCCGTAAATGCTCCGTCGGCAAAGCCGCACGATGATACTTTCGTGATCGGCAATGATGATGTGTTGGCGATCAATGTATGGAAAGAGCAAGACCTTACCCGTTCGGTTACGGTACGGTCGGACGGCAAAATCTCACTGCCGTTGGTCGGCGAGGTCCAGGCTACCGGACGCACGCCCTTGAAGCTTGAGCAGGAAATCTCGGCAAAGTTGAGCAGCTACATTTCCGAACCGGAAGTGACCGTGATGGTGCAGCAGATCAACAGCGAAAAATTCAACATCCTGGGCCAAGTAGCCAAGCCTGGTGCTTACTCGCTGACCGGTTCGGCAACCGTTCTTGATGCCATTGCGCTGGCGGGTGGATTTAAAGACTTCGCGAAGCAGAAATCAATCTACATCCTGCGACAAAAAGACAATGGCACTCAGTCGCGACTTGCCTTCAATTACAAGGATGTTGTGAACGGAAAGCACCCGGAACAGAACATCAAGCTCGAGCCGCATGACACAGTCGTCGTCCCGTAAAGGATTTTTCATGCATTCCAGGCTCTGTTTACTACTTCTCTTATTTGTTGCTGTTCCGGTTTGGTCTCAAGTGAACGACAACGGCACATCCGCTACAAGCAGCACGGACGATGCTCGCATGCTCACTCCGCCTCCGGTGAGCGGCACCGCATACGCCGCTGTTCCAGAATCGCAAGAGCGATCGAACTATCTTCGAGCTGGCGTGACCTTTACGGCTGCATACACCGACAACGCATTAGGCGGCGAAACCGCCAAGCCAGTCGGTGACGAAGAATATTCCGTGCTGCCAAGTATCGCGCTAGACGCGACAACCCCGCGGACCCATTCCGTTTTCACTTATGCGCCGGGCTTCACCATGTACCAGCACATTAACGGCCGCAACGAAACCGATCAGAATGCCAGTGTAGACGTGCAATATCGGCTAAGTCCTCATGTGACTGCGAGCGTGCAAGACGCGTTTCACAAGACATCAAATGTATTCAATCAGCCTGATCCGCTCTCGGCTACTCCCGTTTATGGCTCGGCACAAGCGCCAATCGCAGCCGTCGTGGCGCCCATTGCAGATATGCTCACCAACAGCGCGAATGCCCAAGTCACTTATCAATTCAGCAGAATGGGCATGATCGGCGCCAGCGGGACCTTTACTAACCTGCATTATCCTGATCCCTCTGAAGTTCCCGGGCTTTATGATTCGAGCTCGCGCGGGGGAGCAGCTTTCTACAGTCATCGCCTCTCAAAGAAGCACTACATCGGTACCCAATACCAATACTTGCGCATCTTGGCATTTCCAGTAGGGCCGCAATTCGAAACTCAGACTCACACACTGTTCCTGTTCTACACGATTTACTTGAAGCCAACTCTTTCTTTGTCATTCTCCGGCGGGCCACAGCACTACGAAGCGGTCCAATCGTCCTTGGTGAACTCTCAGTCATGGTCACCCGCGGTTACGGCAAGTTTGGGCTGGCAGGGACGGCGAACCACTTTTGCCGCAAGCTATGCGCGTACCGTAACCGGCGGTGGCGGATTATTAGGCGCCTTCGAGTCAAACATAGGAACGCTATCGGCACGCTGGCAGATGGCTCGTACCTGGAATATTGGCGCCGCCGGCAGTTACGCCAACAACAAAAACATTCTTCCGGCATTTGACGGAGCAAGTGGCGAAAACGGTCACAGCGTATCCGGTACCGTCTCCCTGCAGCACCCAATCGGTAAGTATTTCGATTCAGAGCTCGGCTACACTCGCTTGCATCAAACTTATAGTGGCATCTCGCTTTTCTCGCTTGCGCCTGATACCAATCGCGAGTTTGTAACGATCTCGTATCACTTCAATCGGCCCCTCGGAAGATAACTCATGGCAGAACAGCTGGACGAATTAGAATCACAGAGCTTCGATCTTGAGCGCTATCTCGGGATCGCGCGCCGCCGCCATATATATTTCCTGGTCCCCTTATTTCTTGGGTGGCTTGCCGTTTGGGGTGCAAGCTGGGTACTACCCGCGAAATACAAGTCAGGGACGCTGATCCTGGTCGAGCAGCCGACAATGCCTAAGGATTACGTCACTCCTAACGTTAATGACGATCTTCAGGAGCGGCTACAGAGCATTACGCAACAAATCTTGAGCCGAACACGCCTGCTGCACATCATCGACGAGCTGAATTTGTACGCAGGTGAACGCGGCCTTGCGACGCCGGATGAAAAAGTCGAGCACATGCGCAAGGACATTGATATTGAACTGGTGAAAGACGCGCAAAACAGAGTCACCGCGTTCAACGTTTACTACACGGCTCGTGATCCACATGTTGCCCAGCAGGTTACCAGCGAGCTAACAAATCTGTTCATCAACGAGAACTTGGAATCAAGTGTGACGCAGTCGGAAACAACTACCAAGTTCTTGGAAAGCCAACTGGAGGAAGCTCGCGAGAGCCTTTCTGCGCAGGAGGCAAGGGTCCGCGAATTCAAGGGCCAGCATTTGCAAGAGCTTCCTACGCAACAGCAGAGCAATCTTCAAATTCTGGCAGGCTTGCAGTCTCAGCTGCAAAGCGAAGAGGATGGGCTAGGTGCCGCACAGCAGCAACACGTCTATCTTCAGAGCTTACTAAGCCAGTATCGCAGCATGCAGGGAGCAGCGACCTCGTCCGATGGCACACAGCCGGGTTTGCCCGCTATCAATCAGGAGCTGGACAAACTAAGAACGCAACTTGCCGACCTGCGCTCCCGCTACACCGATCAGCACCCCGATGTCCGCAAGTTGAAAGACCAAATAGCTCAGACGGAAAAGATGCGCAGCCAGATGTTAAGTGATCTGAAAAACAAGCAAAACGACGCGCAGCCGGATGCGAGCGCATTGAATACTCATCCTGCCGGCGATCTGGCCCAGGCAACTCCGATCGCGCAGGTGCAAAGCCAATTGCAGGCGAATGAAATCGAAATTAAAAACCGGCAGCAATCAATCGCCACGTTGCAGGGAAAGATCGGCGATTATCAAGCGCGCCTTAATCAAGAACCAGTTCGTGAACAGCAGCTTGCAGACCTAACTCGGGGTTACGACCAAGCAAAAGCTGACTATGACGACCTTCTTAAGAAAAAGAACGATTCGTCGCGCGCGACTGATGCGGTGAAACTGCAGCAGGGTGAGCGCTTTCAAGTCATCGATCCCCCCAGCCTTCCCGCGAAGCCTGATTCCCCGAACCGTCTGAAGTTCTGCGGCATGGGCTTGGGAGCGGGCATTGCATTCGGCGTTATTGTGGTCGGAATCCTCGAAATGATGGATGACCGGCTTTACAGCGAGAAAGAAATCAAAGACATGCTACCCGTGCCGGTGATCTCGGAGATCCCAGTAGTTTCAAACCCGGCTGACGAAGCAAGAGCCATGAAAGTAATGTGGCTCGGTTGGGCCATGGCGGCCTTCGTTTTTGTAACTATACTGGCTGGTTCAGCATTCAGTTATTTGCGCGGATAGCTCACCAAATGTACGAATCCTTTTACGGTCTGAAGCGCGGTCCTTTCGAGATAACTCCCGATCCCGCGTTCCTATTTCCTACCAAGCGCCACAATGAAGCTCTCGCCGCGCTTTACTACGGCGTCCGCTGGCGTAAAGGTTTTGTCGTGCTCACGGGCCAGGTAGGAACCGGAAAGACGCTGCTTCTGCGTTGCCTGCTGCAATTGCTCAAGCAGAGCAAAGACGTGGCTTACGCTTACGTCTTCAACAGCCGCTTGCAGCCGACAGAATTTCTGCAATATATCGTTAGTGACTTTGGCATGCCGACGGCCGGTAAAAACAAGGCCGAGCTTTTATTTGACCTTTGCAATTACGTAGTCAACCGCGGCCTGAATAACCTGACAACCGTTCTCATCGTCGATGAGGCGCATCACCTCTCGGTTGAAGCATTGGAAGAAATCCGCCTGCTTACGAATCTCGAAACTGCCGAGCAGAAGCTGCTGCAGATCGTTCTCGTTGGTCAACCAGAGCTCGACGACAAGTTAGACTCGGTGAAACTTACACAGCTCAAGCAGAGAATTGCTATCCGCTCCCACCTTGAGCCGCTGGATTTCGAAGAAACTAAGGGTTACATCGAGCGCAGGCTGCAGTTGGTGCGCACCAACCCTCAAGCTGAATCCGTTATTCCGACCAAGACGATCGCGGCAATTTACCGTCACTCACGGGGAATTCCTCGCTTGGTCAATACCATTTGCGAAAACGCGCTGATTTCCGCTTATGCGAAGCAGATGCCAGCCGTGACTCCTGAAATCGTCGACGAAGTCGCGAAAGATTTCCGCCTCAATATGGTTCGTCCCGCGGAAGCCGAAAAGGCCAGCGGTTTTGATGAAATCGATCTGCAGCGCGCAGCACGAATACTTCTCGACCTTTACGCCACGATGCAGAAGCCCATGGCGCACGAATCCCCGGTTCCGACCACGATTGCCGCGAGGTTCAAACAAGCATGAGCCACATCTTCGATGCGTTGCAAAAGTCGGCCGCTGAACGAGCCGACATTGAAACGCCATCACCGCTGGTTGCGACCGAGTTACTCGAAGCCACCGAGCGGAAGACGGCAGCCGAGCGCGCCAAAACCGCCGTGATCGATCCCGAGCCCAACGCGGAGGTCATGGCCGCTCTAAAGTTGGCGGTCGATGTCGCGAGCGCCGGCCGATCGGTTTCACTGAGTCCAGTTGCTGAAACTGAGCCCTCAAAGCTCGACTCGGTTGATCAATTCAGCCAATTCCAGTCGCTGAAAGTTTTGGTTCCGCCCCATAGCCGCCTGGTTTGTATTACTGAAAAAGACAGCTTGCCGGCGGAGAAGTTCCGGTATCTTGGCGTGCGCCTACGCCAGCTTCAACAGAGCCGCCCGCTGAAGAAGCTCCTGATTACAAGTACGATCCCTCAGGAAGGGAAGAGCACGGTCGCCGCGAATCTGGCTTGTGCGCTGGCGCGCCGGACACAGCAAAAGACCTTGCTCATCGATGGGGACCTGCGGCGGCCAACAGTTGCAAAGCTGTTCGGCCTGGGGAATATTCCGGGAATCGGCGATTGGTTACGAGGCGAGCGTGGCCCGAAGGACAGTATCTATAGCCTCGAAGAGACCGGCTTGTGGATTCTACCAGCCGGCAACGTGCCGCGGAATCCCCTTGAACTTATACAGTCCAGTCGCCTCTCGGTATTAATGGACCAGTTGACAAGCTGGTTCGATTGGATTGTAATTGACTCGCCTCCAGTACTCCCCCTTGCTGATACCAGCATCTGGATGCGTCTCGCGGATGGGGTTTTGCTCGTGGCTCGCCAGGGCGGAACCGAAAAGAAGCAACTACAGCGCGGTTTAGAAGCGATAGATCAAAAGAAATTGATAGGTGCTCTTCTGAACTCGGCAGCGAGCGCTGAAAGCAGTGACTATTACAGTCACTACGCACGGCCGCAGTCGGAAGGCAGCAACGCTCGGTAAGAGACAGCAGTAGTTCCCGTTCGAAGTAAACTCCCTCCCCCACAGTAGTTCAGCTTCAGCAGTGTCCGAATTTACGTTTAACAAACTTACTCGAATGCAAACCAACAAGCACAAAAATGTGGGGAGGCGGTCGTGAACTTGCGACGCGCGGGTAACGGTGCCGGTTCTTATATTCTCTCCGCCGAGCGTGTCTTCGCCGGCGAGCGGCGGGTTCTGAGCGAAGAATCCTTTCAGCACATGCTCTCTATTGAACGCAAGCGAACCGAGCGTTCACGAAAGGCATTCTTGCTCATGTTGCTCGATACCGGAGCTGGCGCCGGACGCAACAGCGCAAAGCGCCTTGAGAATATAGTGCCCACTTTGTTAGTAAATACCCGGGAAACCGACATCACAGGATGGTATAAGGACGGATCAGTTCTTGGAGTTATGTTTACTGAACTGGAGATTGAGGATAAAGAGCCAATCCTTAGAACGATGCTCGAGAGAGTGAGCGGCGCACTCCGCGAAAACTTGACTTTCGAGCAGTTCAATAGGGTTAGCATTTCCTTTCATCTATTTCCTGAGGATTGGAACCAGGACTCCGACGAGCGTCCGAGTAATCCAGCGCTCTACCCGGACTTGACTAAGCGCGATGAGGCGAGAAGGTCGTTTCAGATAATGAAGCGACTCATGGATATCGTTGGGAGTCTGGGTGCGCTTCTCCTTCTGTCACCCGTGCTGCTGGCGATTGCGACGGCCATAAAGCTGACCTCCAAAGGCCCGGTTCTCTTTAAGCAGAAACGGATTGGCGAGTATGGCAAGCCGTTCACATTTTTGAAGTTCCGCTCGATGTACGTGAACAATGATGCGCGCGAGCATCGCGAATATGTTCAGAAACTGATCGCAGGCAAGGCAGAGAAGCAGCCCTCGAATGGCAATGGCGCGGGTGTGTACAAGCTCACAAAAGATCCGCGAGTCACTCGAGTGGGTTCTTTCCTGCGCAGAACCAGTCTCGACGAGCTGCCGCAATTCTTGAACGTACTAGAAGGCAAGATGTCGCTGGTCGGGCCCCGTCCCCCAGTTCCATACGAAGTTGAGGCATATCACGTGTGGCATCGGCGCAGACTGCTTGAAGCGAAGCCCGGCATAACTGGCTTGTGGCAGGTCAATGGGCGATGCCGCATAAAGTTCGATGATATGGTTCGCCTTGATCTGCAGTACGCTCGCAGTTGGTCGCCTTGGATGGACGTAAAAATCCTGCTGCGCACCCCCGGCGCAGTCGTATTGGGCGAAGGCGCCCACTAGACCGAGAGCTTTTCATCTTCCATAAGATTTCGAGATCATAAAAGGACAATTATGGCTACTTCTGTCATACAACCTGAAAGTTCTACTCTCCGTAAAGCAGTGAGTGGCAGTGAGAGCAATGTCAAGTTCGGTGTCATAGGGTACGGCTACTGGGGGCCGAACGTTGTTCGGAACATCGACCAACTGGAAGAAACCGACGTTGTGGCAGTTTGCGACAAAAGCGCGGCTGCGCGGAAGCGAGCAAGTAAGTTATATCCTCAAATTGAGATTACTGACGATCCAATGGAGATCGTAACTTCTCCGGACGTCGACGCTGTAGCCGTCGTTACGCCCGTGTGGACGCATTACGAATTGGCAAAAGCGGCGCTTCAGAATGGCAAGCACATTTTTGTCGAGAAGCCTTTCACCAGCAATGTTGCCCAGGCAGAAGAGCTGATCGACTTGGCCGCGAGCAAGAACCTGAAAATCATGGTCGATCACACGTTCCTTTTCACCGGAGCGGTGAGAAAAATCAAACAACTGCTTGACGATGGCGCTCTCGGCAAGCTGCTTTACTACGATTCCACGCGCGTCAATCTCGGTCTCTTCCAGCACGACGTGAACGTGATCTGGGATCTCGCGCCACACGATCTTTCGATCATGGACTACTTGATACAGGAAGAGCCGGAGGCCGTAGTGGCTACTGGCCAGAGTCACCTGAATGGCCATGAGGATGTCGCGTTCATGACGGTTTACTTTCCAGATAAGATCATTGCGCATTTCAATGTGAATTGGCTATCTCCGGTAAAAGTTCGGACCACGCTCATCGGCGGGGAAAAGAAGATGGTGGTGTGGAACGATCTGGAGGCCGACGAAAAAATCAAGATTTACGACAAGGGCGTAAACGTCACCAACCAGGAAGGCGTCTACAACCTACTGGTCAACTACCGCTCCGGCGACATGTGGGCCCCCAAGATCGAACAGGGCGAAGCTTTGCATCGCGAGCTGAGTTACTTCGTTGAGTGCATTAGAAACGACAAGACCCCGATGAACGATGGCATCGCTGGCCTGCGCGTCGTCCGGATGCTCGAAGCAGCAAATGACTCACTGCGTCACCGTGGAGCTCTGGTACGTCTTTAATGCGCAAGACTAGACCAATCATCCTTCTCGCGACGACGGAGCGCTGGTATCCGACAGCCCGGCTAGGCGTAGCTTTAACAAACGCCGGCTGCGCGGTCGAAGCCGTTTGTCCTTCCGACCACCCGATCGCGCGGACCAGCGCCGTCGAGCGGCTGCACGAGTACGACGGTCTAATGCCTCTACGCTCGTTAAGGAAAGCGATCGTGGCAAGCGAACCGGACTTTGTTGTTCCGGGTGATGATCTCGCGACGCGGCATCTGCACGACTTGTACGCACGCGAGCAGATTCGACGTCCTGAAAACGGCGTCTGTAAGTTGATAGAGCGGTCGCTCGGACATAGCGCCGAATTTTCCGTCATGTTTTCGCGAGCTAGATTTATCAAAGTCTCGAGCGATGCCGGTGTACGTGTTCCGAGGACCCAGGTCGTTGAAAATCTTGATGACCTCCGGAGTTGGATCGAACGCGTAGGTTTTCCCACTGTACTCAAGGCTAATGGTACCTCCGGCGGCGACGGTGTTCGGGTAGTGCACAATGTGGCCGAAGCCGAACTCGCGTTTCGCAAACTGCGGATGCCGCCAGTGGCAGCGCGTGCAATTAAACGGGCAATCGTCGACCGCGACACCACACTTTTACTGCCCGCGCTGTTTCGCCAACATCGAACCGTAAACGCGCAGGAGTTTATTGTTGGCCGTGAGGCGACGAGCGCGATCATGTGTTCCGAGGGCAGAGTGTTGGCGAGTGTCCACTTTGAGGTTCTCAATAAAGTTCGTGACACCGGGCACGCTACTGTAGTGAGACGCATAGAGAACAAAGAAATGGCCAGCGCAGCGGAAAAGGTTGCGGCTCGGCTCAAGCTTTCCGGGCTACATGGATTCGACTTCATGCTGGAATCGGAAACCGGAAATGCATACCTGATTGAAATCAACCCACGAGCCACTCAAGTTGGACACCTGAGCTTGGGACCTGGCCGTGACTTGCCAGCCGCGTTATACCAGGCCGTGGCGGGCGACTTCATCAGGCCGCCGCAACCCGTGACGCAAAACGATTCAATCGCCTTATTTCCGCAGGAATGGCTCCGCGACCCTTCTAGTGAGTTCTTGAAATCTGCGTATCACGATGTCCCGTGGTCGGAGCCGGCACTCGTTGAACATTGCATTGGCAAGCTACGCCTTCACGAGAACCGGCGTCTCACCCCAACGAAAGTGCCGCCGGCTCCAGCGTTACGGGCGAGTACCGCTTATGCGGCCACAATGGCCGAATACAAGGCTGAGTAAACTTCCAATGAATCACTCACTCTCACATGGATGTCGGGGGCAGGCGCTGAAGGTGAGTTCACAGCATCGCTCGGCACGTCACAACCGGCAACGACCGCTCCGGGTCATGAAATTCGGGGGCACCTCGGTAGCCGATGCCAACTGCATTAGCAAGGTCGTTGAAATTATTCGAGAGCATGCACGAACCGGCGACTTGGTCGTTGTGGTTTCGGCAATGGCCGGAGTGACAAATGATCTCATCGAAGCCGCTAACCAGGCGAAACTAGGAAACTATTCGGCTGTGGCGACCATCGTCGCCGGTCTTCGCAGACGTCATGAAGATGTCGTCAATTCTTTCAGGTATTCGAATGAAAAGCCGCGACTGCAGGAAACTATTCAACGTCTGCTCAATGAGTGTGACCAGTTGTGCCGCGGCACAATGCTCCTGGGAGAGTTGACTTCCAGAGCGCAGGATTTTATCTCGAGCCTTGGCGAGCGTCTCTCTGCTCCTCTGGTAGCTGCAGCTCTTAAGGAGCAGGGGATCGCCAGCCAAGCGGTCGACGCGACGGAACTCATCGTAACGAACTCATATCATGGCGCGGCAGACCCGTTGATCGAGCCGACTCGCGACCGGTCCGAGTCAAATTTGCGGCCGCTTCTGGATAGAGGCATGATTCCAATTGTTACCGGCTTTATCGGTGCCACCGAAGATGGCGTACTTACAACTTTGGGTCGCGGCGGTTCCGATTATTCGGCTGCGATTCTAGGCGCCGCACTTGGCGCCGATGAAGTCATCATTTGGACCGATGTCGACGGCCTGCTAAGCGCAGACCCGAGGCTGGTTCCAGAAGCGCATGTAATTCCAGAAATTTCATACCGAGAAGCGAGCGAGCTAGCCTTCTTCGGCGCCAAGGTATTGCATCCGAAAACCCTGCGAGTCCTTGTTGACTCCGATACCCCGGTGTGGATTCGTAATACATTTTCTCCACAATCGTCGGGAACAAAAATCACTCGCAGCGGCCCCGAAAATGGGACGGAACGAAATGCCGTTACCTCGATTTGCGAGGCGGCGCTGATCGCGCTTAGCGGATATTCAATCGCAACTCTCTCCAACGTTCTAGGACGGGTGCTGGCTGCGACTTCTGCGATCCATGTCGAGATACTTATGATCGCGCAGTCTTCGGCGCAGAACGACATTTCTCTGGTTGTGCCTGCGGCGCGCGCTGTCGATACCGTCGAAGCGCTCCGGTACGAGTTCGCGGAGGAATTATTGACCGGCAATCCGGACCAGGTGATTTCACACATCGCAGTCGCCGTCATAACGGCAGTGACACACGATACTGGCAGAGCGCCATCAGGACGCTTGTTAGCAGCCTTGCATCGGGAGAATATTAATCTTCTCGCAGTTGCGCACAGCGTGGGCGACCGCAAGATATCCGTTGTGGTGGCGAGAAACGATTTGAAGACAGCGGTTCTGACTTTTCACGACGAATTGCAAGCTGGAATGACACAGCAGCCGGCACATGCTTTGACTACTGCGAACCGGCCCGCATTATGGTATTCGGGCTCGCCTCGACCCCGGGCGGATGCCGACTGAGCAGTCCTACCCTTTTGTTTCTGTTGTGCCCTGTGAAAAATATGGAAGAAACAAGACAAATATCCAGTCCTTACGTGTGTATAGCTCCCGACGTAAAGCTCGGAAGAAACGTTAGGCTGTCGAAATTTATCAATCTGTACGGATGCGAAGTTGGCGACGACACGAAAATCGGCGCGTTCGTCGAAATTCAAAAGAATGCCACCGTCGGCAAGCGTTGCAAGATCTCAAGTCACACCTTCATTTGTGAAGGTGTCGTGATCGAAGACCACGTCTTTGTGGGCCACGGAGTTACTTTCATCAACGATAGCTATCCGCGTGCTGCGAACTCAGACGGTAGTTTGCAAACCGAGGCAGACTGGAAAGTGGAACGGACAATCATCAAAAAAGGCGCTTCCATCGGCTCCGGAGCAACGATTCTTTCAAATATAACTATCGGCGAAAACGCCATCGTAGGTGCCGGAAGCGTAGTCACCAAAGACGTCCCCCCCAACAGCATCGTAGCGGGACATCCTGCAACAGTGCGCCGTTATATTGACCAACTCATGGAGATCACAAAGTGAGCAATCCTACAAACGTTCCATTTCTTGATCTTGTTGCACTGCACGCCGAACTCGAACAGGAACTGACTGCTGTTTTTCAAAAAGTTTTACGCACCGCCGGCTTCATCGGCGGCCCGATGGTCGAAGATTTCGAAAAAGCATTCGCCGAATTCTGCGACGCGAAGTATTCGGCCGCGGTTAACAGCGGCACTGACGCGCTGCGGTTTGCTCTGATGGCTGCAGGAGTAAAGTCCGGCGACGTCGTCGTGACCGTACCAAACACATTCATTGCGACCACAGAAGCAATCTCCCAATCCGGAGCGTTGCCGGAATTCGTCGACATCGACGAACACACCTACAACATGAACCCGGAGAAGCTCCGCGAATATCTCGAGACGCAGTGCAGCATCGACGCAGCTGGCCGGCTAGTTAGCCGGCGCAGTGGACGCCCTGTCACAGCCGTTGTTCCCGTGCACCTGTACGGACAGGTTGCAGACATGGATTCAATCATCGAGTTGGCGGAGCGATATAACTTAATCTTGGTCGAAGATGCCTGTCAGGCGCACGGAGCGGAATATTTCTCGCGCAAACATAACCGCTGGATGAAAGCCGGCTCGATCGGCCGCGCCGCTGCATTCAGCTTTTATCCCGGGAAAAATCTCGGAGCATGCGGAGAGGCCGGGGCAGTCACGACCAATGACCCACAACTCGCACAAACGATCAAAATGCTGCGAGATCACGGTCAGGCAAAAAAGTATTACCACGACATCGAAGGCTATAACGGCCGTTTGGACGCGATTCAGGCCGGCTTGCTCCATGTAAAGCTCAAGCATCTCGCAAAGTGGAACGAGCAGCGAGGTGAGCGGGCTGCAGAGTACAGCCGCCTCCTAATCGGCGCGGATTGTGGCATCAATCCTCCATATGAACCGTCATGGTCAAAAGCCGTTTACCATCTTTACGTGGTGCGGACCGACGACCGTGAAGGACTGATGTCACACCTGAAAGACGCAGGGATAGCGACAGGAATTCACTACCCAATTCCCCTGCATTTGCAAAAAGCTTATGCCTCGCTGGGCTACAGCAAAGGCGACTTCCCGGTTTCGGAAAAAGCCGCAGCCGACATCGTTTCATTGCCAATGTTTCCGCAGCTTCAGTCGGAGCAGCAAGAGCGCGTCGTGGACTCGATCGTGAGCTGCACGCGAGCCGCGGTGGTCCGCTAATTCGAATAATCAATTTCCTCGAACCACAGTCGTTTGCGCTGCAGCCAATGTCTTGCGCTCTCAGCTACGTTCTGATCACGCCGGCCCGCAATGAAGGTCAGTTCATTGAACTGACGCTACAGTCCGTTGTGTCGCAAACCCTGCCTCCTTTGAGGTGGGTGATCGTAATTAACGGTTCTACTGACGATACTGAAGCACTTGTCAAGAAGTATGCAGCAAAGTACTCCTGGATTGAACCGGTATGTGTGTCGGCTTCGCCGGAAAGAAGTTTTTCAGGTAAGGTGCATGCGTTTAACGAAGGATACTCCCGCATTGTGAATCTCGATTTCGACGTTGTTGCCAGCCTTGACGGTGATGTGTCATTCGAGCCGGAGTACTTTGCCTATTTGCTCGGGCAACTTGCTGCTGATTCCAGCCTCGGTTTGGTCGGTACTCCTTTCCGGGAGGTGTCCCAGAAGAATTACGACTACCGCTTTGTAAGCATCGAGCACGTTTCTGGGGCCTGCCAGGTTTTCCGTCGCGAATGTTTTCAGGCGATCGGGGGCTACAAACCGCTAAAGGGCGGAGGAATCGATCACCTCGCCGTCATTACAGCTCGCATGACAGGCTGGAAGACTCTCACATTCACCGAAAAGTTTTGCCTGCACCACCGTTCGATGGGAACTGCCGAGAGTGGCGCGCTTGGAGCACGCTTTCGTAACGGCGTGAAGGACTACAGGTTCGGTAACCATCCATTGTGGGAAATCTGCCGTGCAGGTTATCAGACAATACGCAGGCCTTATCTATTAGGTGGATTTGCTCTCGTTGTAGGGTATCTTTGGGCCATGAGCAGGCGGTTGGAGAGATCTTTATCTCCAGAAGCAGTGCGCTTTCAACATCGTGAGCAAATGCAGCGACTGAGTCGATTCATCCGCGGGACTCGATCAGTAGGTAACAACGATCCCAGTGGCGAACGCGCGTAGACTGAGTTAACCGTGCAGCACAACAAGATTCACGACCAGAGTTCAGTTCAGCCCCGTAAGTCGGTTGATGCGGAATTCTCGAGAACGAAGCCCGGTTCTCAAGAAGAGCTTGGCGGCTGCCTAATTATCAACGCCGATGATTGGGGTCAGGACGTGCAAACCACTGATCGAATCTTCGACTGCTTTAGGAGCGGTGTGCTGTCCTCAGCCAGCGGCATGGTTTTCATGGAAGATTCCGAACGCGCCGCTGCTTTTGCTAGGCAGCAGGATCTTGATATCGGTCTTCATCTCAACCTATCTGACTCGTTTTCCGCGTCCAATGTTCCAGTTCGCCTCCTCAATCATCATGAGAAGGTTCGACATTATCTGTGTGCGTCCCCTTTCACCCGGCTTATATATCACCCCGGGCTAGCCAGTTCCTTTGAGTACGTAATTGCCAGCCAACTAGAGGAGTTCGCCCGATTGTACGGAAGGCAGCCGAATCGTATTGACGGCCATCATCATATGCACCTTTCCGCGAACGTGATGCTCCCAAGGCTCTTACCGTTGGGAACGATTGTTCGACGGCATTTTTCATACGAGCGCGGTGAAAAGGTGGTCCGCAACTCTGCTTTTCGGTTTTACAGCAGTGCTGTATTGGCTCGAGGGTATCAAACCACGGATTTTTTGTTTTCCCTGCCGCCCCTTGCCCCTTTCGCCCGTTTGGAGCGAATCTTTACTTTGGCAACGAACTTTATCGTAGAAGTTGAGACTCACCCTGCAATGACTGAGGAATATCGGTTCCTAACCGGAGGGAATCTCTTGTCGTGGGTGCATAACTGTACGCCTGTTCCTGCTTTTGATCAGTCGGTCGCACGATGCCGTAAGTCCAAACACTCCTCAGATTTTATTTCTTGTACACCCGAAGTGGTATAGCTTATATGACGAGCACAGACCTTAGACATATTACCGTTTGTATTTGCACCTATAAACGCCCTGAGTTGTTGAAGCGTCTTTTAGAGTCACTTCAAACGCAAGAAACTGACGGATTGTTTGCCTTATCAATCGTCGTTGCCGATAATGACGGTCAAAAATCTGCCGAGGCTCTGGTGACGGACTTTGCTGCTCAAACGGTTATTCCGGTCACCTATTGTGTGCAGCCGAAGCAGAACATTTCGTTGACACGAAACATGGCCATCGCAAATTCAACGGGAGACTATATTGCGTTCATCGATGACGACGAGTTCGCAATCAAACGATGGCTCGTGAATTTGTTTGAGACCTGCCAGAGGCTCAAGGTAGATGGTGTATTGGGACCTGTGAAAAGACACTTCGATGAAAATGCGCCGAAGTGGATACGCAAGAGTCACATCTACGAACGTCCGGTTTACGCAACAGGTGCCGTTCTCGACAAAAAGGACGGACGTACGGGAAACGTACTGTTAAGAAAACACATTTTCAGTTCTGGGGAAGAAGCATTCCGGCCGGAGTTCACGGGAGGCAGCGACAAGGATTTTTTCATCCGAATGATGGACAAAGGGCACCGATTCGTCTGGTGTGCAGAGGCAGTGGCCTACGAAACTGTTCCACCCTTTCGCTGGAAACGTACCTTCATGTTGAAAAAGGCTCTGTTCCGCGGAGCCATTGCCCCGAGTCACGTGACGTTTGGAGCGCGGCAGATAGCCAAATCACTGATTGCTGTTCCCGCCTACACCGTAGCCTTGCCCTTAGCTCTGATATTGGGTCAACACAGGTTTATGGACTTGACGGTGAAGCTCTTCCATCATCTGGGAATGCTATTAGCATTAGTCGGCATCAGGCCAGTTCGGGGGCAATATGTTATGGAATAACTAACCTAGGTTCAGCAATCATTTAACAGAACATTGTAGATTTGTTTGCATACGGAGAGGTCGCCGTTGGTAAGGCAACAGCCGGCTTGCCGGTTGTGGTGGGCCTCGGCTCACCCGTAGGGTTCGAGTCCCTTCCCTCTCCGCCATTCTCCTTCAAGTGCTTGCGTACTTCTGATAGAAACCACCCCGAGGTGGGCTTCTGCCGCCGGGTGACCGGTGTAAATGGTGATGCAAAAAATGATTAGAATTTTTGACCGCAACATCAGAGTGCAAGGCAATCTTGTGCGCCTCGCCCAACCTCAAGGTGATCGGTACCGTTTTCTGGAAAATCCGGCGGCTGTGGTGGATGATTTGCGACATTGCGGCACGCGAGTCGACATCTTTTCTTTCGCCCAGAGGTTGCCAGAAACCAAGCCGCTTTACCCATATCCCATGGAATGGGACAACTACGCTGTTTTGCAAATTTCTACTTTCGAGAATTGGTGGACTACGCAGATCGGCTTCAAAGCGCGCAACAAGGCCAAGCAGGCGGAAAAAAAAGGAGTTTCACTGCGCGAAGTAACTTTCGATGAATCGCTGGTAAGGGGAATTTGGGAGATTTACAACGAGTGTCCGATCCGGCAGAGGCGGCGTTTCCCCCACTACGGAAAGGATGTTCAGACTGTGCATCGGGACGAAGCTACCTTTCTTGAGAATAGCGTCTTTATTGGTGCCTACCACGCTGACAAACTGATTGGGTTTATAAAGTTAGTTGTTGATGAGACGGGTAGACAGGCGGGCTTGATGAATATCGTCTCAATGATCCGTCATCGCGACAAAGCTCCGCAGAACGCACTGATAGCACACGCGGTCCGAGCTTGCGCAAACCGGGGGATTCAATTTTTGGTGTATTCGAGGTTTGCTTACGGCAAGAAACAGCAGGACAGCCTAAGCGACTTCAAAGAGCGCAATGGGTTCAAGCGAGTGGAGGTGCCCCGATATCACGTTCCATTGACACGTCTCGGTGCGTTAGTTCTACGTTTAGGCTTGCACCACCGTTTGGCGGAACGGGTTCCGGATGTGTTCGCGGCCAGGCTACGGGACCTCCGTGCTGCTTGGTACGAGAGAAGATATGGATCGATGTCGGAGGCATACTAAGGATTTTTTATGCCGGGAATTGTTGGACTGATTACGAAAGCACGACATCAGGATGCAGAGCGACAGCTGCTCGCAATGTTGGCACCACTTCATCACGAATCGTTTTACGTGGTCGGAACCTGGAGTGACCCATCTCTAGGTGTGTACGTCGGCTGGGTGGCGCGTGAAGGCTCATTTTCCGACGGAATGCCGTTGACAAATGAACATGGAACTTCCACACTCATTTTTTCTGGTGAGGACCATTCCGAGCCCCACAAGATTGCTAGTCTCAAACAGCAAGGTCATCGGATTGAGTCGGGAGGCGGCCCCGGCTATCTTGTCCATCTATACGAAGAGGATCCCACATTTCCAGCCGGTTTAAATGGGTGGTTTCATGGGTTAATCGCAAACCGAATGAGCGGCGAAGTAATGCTCTTCAATGACCGCTTCGGCATGCACCGGCTTTACTACCACGAGTCTAAAGATTCGTTCTATTTTGCTGCGGAGGCGAAAGCTATCCTGGCTGTACGGCCGGAACTTCGGACCATAAACTCCCAAGCACTCGGAGAATGGATTGAGTGCGGATGCGTTCTGGAAAACCGGACGCTGTTCAGAAATCTGCAAATACTTCCTCCTGGCTCCGCTTGGAAATTCCGCAACTCTTCCCTGGAGTCGAGAGACAACTACTTTAATCCGAGCGAGTGGGAACAACAAACAACTTTGCCTGCGAAGGATTTCCAGGCGGAATTTCGCGAGGCTTTTTCCCGAAATTTGCCACGTCACTTCGATGGCCGAGAACTGGTCGGTATGTCACTGACCGGAGGCCTGGATACTCGGATGATTATGGCGTGGCACAGGGCGTCACCCGGTTCTTTCCCTTGCTACACGTTTGGCGGCACCTACCGCGAGTGTCGCGACGTGGTCGTAGCCCAGCAGGTTGCCCGAGCCTGTGGCCAGCCGCACACCGTGATTCGATGCGGCCCCGAGTTCATTTCTCGCTTTCCTGATTATGCGGAACGGTCCATTTACCTGACTGACGGTTGCGCAGATGTGAGTTGCTCACCGGTTCTATATGGTAGCCAGCAAGCGCGGGAGATTGCGCCAGTAAGGATGACCGGCAACTACGGTGACCAGGTCTTGCGCGGGCTAAGAGCATTCAAAGCAGTCGCTCCTGCCCACGGGCTTTTTGCTTCCGACCTGGATCCTTATTTGGCTGCAGCGCACCAGACTTACTCCCGAGTTGCCGACACTCACCCGTTGACCTTTGCAGCCTTCCGGCAAGCACCGTGGCATCATCACAGCCTGTTGGCGCTCGAGCAGACACAGCTCACGATGCGATCTCCCTTCTTAGACAACGAGGTGGTACGAACCCTGTTTCGTGCACCGGAGTCGGTGACCGCTAACAATGACCTCCGAATCCGAATGATAGGTGATGGGAACACGGCCCTGCGGAATATTCGGACCGACATGGGCTTTGCTGGTCGCAGGGAGCTATTTCCAGGATCGATCATTCGCAAGTACCAGGCTTTCACTTTCAAAATAGATTATGCCTATAACCACGGTATGCCCCAGTGGATGGCGAAGATTGATCACGCTTTTGCACCGCTTCACCTGGAGCGTCTCTTTCTAGGCAGGCACAAGTATTACCACTTTCGCGTCTGGTATAAAGACTTCTTTGCGAAATATCTTCGCGAAATGTTGCTCGATTCGCGCACCCTCTGCCGTCCATACTGGCAAAAAAACAATCTTCAAGCTATGGTAGAGCACCATATTAAGGGAGATCGGAACTACACTAACGAGATTCATAGGGTGCTTTCGCTGGAGCTGTTGCATAGAGTTTTGCTCGACGGAAGCCCTTCTGGTCGAAACACCTTCCTTGCCAAGCCATTCGACTACTCTTCCGCCCTAGTTGGCCGCTGAGGTAAGTAACTACGCCCGATACGGAGTGATCTCGTAATCGACTTAAGTGGATCCCCGGCTCCAGCTCACAAACAATTCAAGAAAAGGAAAACAAACAGATGCACACCAAATTAGCCGACTTGTTCGAGACGACCAGTGTCAACGAGACGCGGGTTGCAACCCTCGCTGTAATCGTGCCGGTCTTCAACGAGCGAGAAAATGTCGCCGAGGTCGTGAGTCGACTAGAGCAATCTCTTCAAGATGAGGCGTGGGAAGTAATTTTTGTGGACGATGATTCTCCTGATGGAACGGCAACGCGAATCCGCGAAATGGCGGAACGAAATCCGCGCGTTCGCTGCATTCAAAGAATTGGTAGGCGAGGTTTATCATCGGCATGTGTGGAGGGGATGTTGGCAAGCTCCGCTCCCTACTTCGCGGTCATAGATGGAGATTGCCAGCACGATGAAAAGGTTCTGCCAGTCATGTTGGAGCTCCTAAAGACAGGGGAAGCGGACGTTGTCGTCGGGACTCGCTATGCGGCTGGAGGCGGAATCGGTTCGTGGGATGAGTCGAGAGCCAAAATGAGCCGTATTGCCACCAACCTTAGTCGCGCCGTCATCAAGCACGATTTATCCGACCCGATGAGCGGCTTTTTTGCCATTCGTCGCGAGGTGCTGGAGTCTGCTGTCCGCAATCTTTCAAGTATCGGCTTTAAGATACTTCTGGACCTGATTGCTACCTCGCCGAAGTCGCTGCGGGTCAAAGAGGTACCGTATGAGTTTCGTAATCGTAACGCGGGCGAAAGCAAATTGGATAATCAGGCGGTTTGGAGTTACTTGATGATGCTGGCGGACAAGCTCTTCGGAGGCGTTGTCCCGGCGCGGTTTCTGTCCTTTGCACTGATTGGCGCGATCGGCGTCTTTATCCATTTTGCAGTCCTATTTGCACTTTTTCGTACACTGTCACTATCATTTACGTTCAGCCAGGCGGCCGCTGCGGGGGTGGCAATGGTGAGCAACTTTAGCCTGAACAATGTCCTGACTTACAGGGATATGCGACTGAAGGGATGGCGGTGGCTGAAAGGCCTCGTTTTGTTTACTCTTACTTGCTCTCTGGGTGCTCTTGCAAATGTCGGAGTCGCATCCTACCTGTTTAAGCACCATACACTCTGGGAGCTCTCTGCATTCTCCGGCATCATAGTTGGAGCGGTTTGGAACTATGCAATGACTGCCACCTACATTTGGTCAAGACCCCAGCGCGAATCCAATTAGCACCACGACAGCAGTAAATCTTACGCATCTGAAATGACAGTTACTCAAGCAAGAAAGACATACTCGCTATGGTCTTCGCCTGTCACTGCACCTACTCACCTGACGCGAAAACTTCTCATTACGCTGTTCATCGCGGGGCTCGTCGTTAACGCCATGGTCGTGCTTGTAGTCTTACCGCGCTCGGCTAGTACGCTTGACTATGGCTTGCAGTTGGGGGACCTCTATGACTTTATAGGAAACAATTTGGCGCTGGGGCATGGATACCGTGTCGACGTCAATATGGGCGAGACAATGATGCGTGAGCCAGGCTACCCACTGCTAATGGCAGCCGTATTTAAGATCACGGGATATGGGGTGGTAGGGCCTCGGATAGCTTGTATCGCACTGGCATTCGCGGCGGCACTGATCCTACGTCTGCTTGCGTTGGAGATCACTGGAAATGGCGTGGTGTCAGTCATAGCGGCACTCATGTTTCTGCTTTACCCAGCTAACCTGGTCGCCGAGGCCAGAGCCGGTGTGGAAATGCTCTGCGTTTCCACGGTGCTCCTGTTCATGCTGGCCCTCTATCGAGCCTTACAGAGTGGCAGTATATGGCAATACGGCATGGGAGGCTTATTGCTGGGAGTGGCGTCGCTCGTACGAAGCGAAGTCATTCTGTTTCCCTCGTTGGTGCTACTGTACTTACTCTTCACTTCCAGTGATTGGCGAGAACGGGGGAAAGCCCTCCTGCGAATGTCGGTTCTTGGCATAGCCGCCCTGACTGTCATGTCACCCTGGATTATCCGTAATTACCTTTTAGTGCACCAGTTCGTGCCAACCACGACGCTGTCGGGTGTTGCCGCGCAAGAGGGGCTCTACACCTGCAAGCACTTGCCTGAGGACGAGGAATTTTTCTCATCTCAAAGAGGCGCAGGTCACGAGCGGTCTGAAATCGCGAAACAACTTGGATTTCGATTTGATGGTACGTACTACTACCAATTTTTTTATATTCCACAAGATGAATTGGCGTTTAACCGGGTTCTCCTCAGTAGCGTCTCGAAAGAATACCGCAGTAGTCCTGCTCTGCTGGCGGATTGCGCTGCGAAAAACCTTTTTTTTAAGTTTTGGTTTCTAGGCAAGACGCCACGGGCGACATATTTGAACATCTTCGTACAATCGCCACTTCTCCTACTTGCTTTCGGTGGCGTAATCGTTCTTTATAAGCGCAAACACCTACAAAAAGCAGCAATGGTATTGCTGTATATTGCTTATGTCCCACTTGTTCATGCAGCAATCATTGCGCATGCACGTCACAGTATGTTCGTGGTGCCCTTCTTGGCAGTTCTGGCTGCGATCTTTTTAGTTTGGGCATGGGATGCACTGCGGACACAGCATGGCCCCCGCAAGGTTCGAGAAGTTCAAGGAAGCTGGACAACCTAGAACGGGCCCTCAAGACAGCGCTTTCAAGTCGCAATAGCAAGTACTAGAAGCACCTCACCCGTCTCAAAAAAGATGTCGCTGATCGCAACAGTCGTCGTAATGAGCGTCATACTTGGCATGTTTCGCCTTAATCGAGACCCTCAGGCCAAGACTTCGAAAGCGCTTTGGATCCCGACTGTCTACCTTCTGATAATCAGTTCCCGCCCCGTTACTGCGTGGTTTGGAGTCAGCCAGAAAACCCCGGTGGACGGCATTTACTCGGACCCAACCGGCCAACTTATCGACCTCACTCTGTTGGTTCTGGCTTTGGCGGTTCTCGCACAAAGAGGGAAGAAGGTCAGTTCACTGCTGCGAAGCAATGGACCAATACTGCTGTTCTTTTCTTATGCCGCGCTTAGCTGCCTTTGGTCGGATTTTCCCTTCGTCACCTTTAAACATTGGTTTAAGGGCATAGAGGATGTTCTGATGGTACTCGTCGTGGTCACCGATGGTGATCCGCTCGAGGCAGTGAAACGGCTGCTGACACGCGCAGGTTTTATCCTTATACCGCTTTCACTTCTTTTTAGTATGTATTATCCCAGCCTCGGCCGTGTATTCACCAAATCCTGGGAGGTTGAGTACGTTGGAGTTACAGATCAGAAGAACCAACTTGGAATGATTTGCATGATTTTTGGCTTGGGATCGGTATGGCGACTTCTAAAAGCCTATCGAGATCGTCAGAGCAGAGCCCGTAACCCCCAATTGTTCATCCACAGCGCCATGCTCGCACTGGTGATATGGCTGCTACAGATGTCTCACTCGCTGACTTCGTCGGTTTGCTTGATTCTTACTGGCACCGTCATGGCTTTAGTGAGCGGACACCCGTCAGGCGTCAAGTCGGTGAAGGTCCATCTTCTGTCCGCCGCTGCCGTGTGTAGTGCCTTAATTCCTATATTTGTTGCTCCAGGCTTGGTTGAGTCATTTGGGAGAGACACTACGTTTAGTGGTCGGACGGAGATATGGAAAGCTGTAATTGGATTAGTACACAATCCTTTGCTGGGTGTGGGCTATGAGAGCTTTCTTATGGGGTCACGACTGGTGGAGTTGCGAAAGCGTTTCCAGACCAGCTTTCAAGAAGCTCACAATGGTTACTTGGAGGTTTACTTAAACTTGGGCTGGATTGGAGTGTCGCTGTTTGCGCTCATCTTGTTTAACGGTTATCAGAAGATAGTTGGAACAGTGCGACGGCAGCCCGCTATCGGCAGCCTCAGTCTGGGACTCTTACTGACTGTGGCTATTCAAGGGCTAACAGAAGCGCCCTTCCGCATGATGACAACTACGATTTTTTTCCTGCTGTGGGCGATCATGAGCACTTCCACAGTTGCTCGTCTCAGCCCTCGCGGACAGGAGCTAGTTGTTACCTTGAAAGGCCGGGGTCAACATCTGGCCGAAGAAGTGACAGTCTGACATGAGGAAAACCAGATGAGCCGGCTGCGTGTTTTGGTTTTAGGACCGGACTGTAATCCGGAGAAGGTCAGCATTCGTTTCGTAGCTTATTGTCATGTTGCGGCGCTTGCCAAGCTGCACGATGTGACGCTAGTCGCAAGCGAAACGGCTGAGAACGCCTTACGGCGAGCAAATGCTCCGTTTCGCTCCATCGAGGTGGTCCGCACCCCACGGCTAGACCGTGCCTTCTCGTGGTGTTTTCGGAACATCTTCAAAGGTAACTACGACACTCAAGCACTTACCGCCTTCCGCTATCTCTTCGCCGTTGCTTTTGAGTGGTTCGCTTGGCGACAGTTACGCAATCGCATATTTACGGGTGAATACGATGTAGTCCTGCGACTCCTGCCCATGACCCCAGTAATGCCGAGTCCTTTCGCTTTCTTTCTGCGCCGTGGGCCTATACCGTTCGTGATTGGACCGCTTAATGGTGGTCTGCGATCTGCACCGGGCTTTCGCCAACCTGACAAGCAGAGAGAATGGTTAAACTTTGGATTTAGGAAGTTGTCACAATTTTTGCCTTTCGTCCGATCCACATACCGCAATGCTGCGGCTATCATAGCCGCCACCTCTCACATGCGTGCCCAGTTCGCGGACTATCGCGACAAGCTGTTTTTTATTCCGGAGAACGGCATTGCTCGGTCCCAATGTGTCACCGACACGCGAATGCTGAATCCCGGTGCCAAACTGCAGATGATTTTCGTCGGCGGTTTCGTCCGCCGAAAGGCTTGTTATATCGGTTTGCGAGCGGCCGCTCCGCTTTTGCACAACGATTTGGCGCACTTTACTCTGATCGGCGACGGTCCAGAACGGGGACGACTTGAGGAACTTGTCGCGTCACTTGGAATCCAGGGAAACGTGTCGTTCCGAGGCTGGCTGGAACACTCGGCAGTGCTCGGGAAATTGCGCGCCGCTGACGTGGTGGTGCTTCCGGCCATTCGCGAAGGCGGTGGGGGCGTCGTGTTCGAAGCTCTTGCGAGTGGAGTAGTACCCGTGATTTTGGACTGGGGTGGACCAGGCGATATTGTGCATCCAGAGGTGGGGTATAAAGTTTCACCCTCCAACGAAGATCAGGTTGTAGCAGAGATGGAGCGAATTTTGAGCGAGCTAGAAGCTGATCGGGATCTACTTACCCGCCTACGGCGTCAAGGTATGTCCTACGCTCAGGAATGCCTGACGTGGGATGCGAAGGCCTGTGCCACAACCCAGGTACTTAATTGGGTCGTGGGCCAGGGTCCGAAACCGGACCTCCCTTGGTCGAGAATGGCACGAGTAAGGTGTGTAGATGAGCCGGAGAACAGTTCGGAGCTGTCTCGCGGTACTCTCACGGACGACGTCGAACATCCTGTCACGCGCTCGTAAGAGGTCCGGATCCTCAGGAGGAGAAGGTTGGTTAACGAAAAGCCTAAAAAGATGAAAATAATGGTCGTCATTGGAACACGGCCGGAAGCGATCAAGCTTGCGCCGGTAGTGCTTGAGTTGCAAAAGCATAAGGCACATTTTGACACCCAGATCTGCGTGACGGGACAGCATCGGGAGATGCTTGATCAGATGTTAGGTGTTTTCGGTTTGCGACCCCATTTCGACTTAGAGGTGATGACAGCTGGACAAAGTCTTGCGCATGTGTCTGCTGCCTGCCTTACGGGACTCGATCGAGTTCTGCAACAGGAACGCCCCGACTTACTACTTGTCCAAGGCGATACGACCACGACTTTCGTTGCCGCACTTGCCGCGTACTACCACCGAATTCCAGTTGGGCACATCGAGGCTGGCTTACGCACGGGTAGGAAACACGATCCTTTCCCAGAGGAAGTCAATCGTCGTCTCGCGACGCACCTTTCGGATTTCCATTTTGCTCCAACGGAAATTGCGCGGGACAACCTGCTTTTGGAAGGAATCAGCCCGGATGACATCCTAGTAACAGGAAACACGGTCATTGATGCTCTGCTACTAACTCAAGCGCGTCTGGCTGCGGAGCCCAGTCTCGCGCTAGATCCACTAGGTCCGACTAACGGGACACGTCTGATCTTGGTGACTGCTCACCGAAGGGAAAGTTTCGGCCTGCCGTTTCGACGGATATGCGAGGCAGTTCGGGCCATTGCAGAGGCACGACCCGACGTTACAGTCGTCTATCCCGTTCACCTGAACCCCAATGTTCAAGCGCCTGTGCGCGAAATCCTCGAGGGAATATCCAACGTCAGGCTACTTAAGCCATTGGACTATGTGTCCTTCGTGGCATTTATGAAACGGGCTTTCATCCTGCTCACCGACTCAGGAGGTATTCAGGAAGAGGGGCCCTCGCTTGGTAAGCCTGTTCTAGTCATGAGAGAAGTCTCCGAGCGTCCGGAGGCGATTTCAGCCGGCACAGCCCTCCTCACAGGTACAAATCGGGAGGCGATCGTCTCGGCTGTGAAGTCGCTGCTTGATGATCCGGCTTTTTATAAGCAGATGACCAGCAACCCCAACCCTTACGGGGACGGTCATGCTGCCGAGCGCATCGTTCAATTCCTAATCAGCCGATTGATAAACCAGTCGCGAGAATTGGCGCACCGCAACTAACAGAAGCTCATGATTCCGTTTGACGCAAGTGGTGCCTTCCATCCTGTAGCCCAAGGTGGCGAGTTGCGCCGGCTCGCGGTTAGAGGCGCGGCCGCGACGATATCCGGGGCCGCGCTCTCATTGGGGGTCCAGGTTGTTAGCACGGTGGTCTTAGCACGATTGCTGGCCCCTGCTGATTTCGGCGTAGTGGCCATGGTCACCACTATAAGCATGCTCTTGATGAGCTTTGGGACGAGTGGTTTTAGTGAGGCTGTCATTCAGCCGAAAGACGTCAATCAGTTTCAGGCGAGCAATCTTTTCTGGATAACCTGTGCGATCGGATTCATTCTGACCTTAGGATTTGCCCTTTCAGGATCATTACTCGCCCGTTTTTACAGAAATCCGCTAGTCACTCTCGTCACGGTTGTCATATCGGCATCGATCTTTATTAGCGCACTTTCAACCGTTCACATAGCTCTCCTGCGGCGAGCGATGCGGTTTTCTGCTGTTGCGGCAAATGATGTTATTGCCCGTGCCGTAAATACCGCTGTCGCTGTCATCCTTGCGCTTAAGGGTTGGGGATATTGGGCGCTAGTGGCGGGGATCGTGGCGCAGGTGCTTTTTGCGACAGTTGGAGCTTGCTGGCTTTGCCGCTGGATCCCGAACCTGCCACGCCGCGGAGTGGGAACACGCTCCATGTTACGATTTGCCGCAAACGTTTACGGCAGGTTCAGCGCGAACTATTTTGCAAGGAACTTCGACAACGTTCTTGTTGGCTGGCGATTTAATGCTGGGGCTCTCGGATATTACAAGAAAGCGTACGACCTGTTTGCGCTTTCAGCAAGCCAGCTCACTGTGCCTCTTCACAATGTTGCGCTGGCAGCATTGAGTCGCCTGAATCATGATCGTGCTCTCTTCAAGCGATACCTTACGAATTCTTTAGGGGTGGTTGCCTTCGTTGGAATGGCTGTCGGTGCCGACCTCACCCTGGTCGGCAGGGATTTGGTGCGTTTGGTTCTTGGACCTAACTGGTCAGAATCCGGTAGGATATTCGAGCTATTCGGACCTGGGATCGGCGTCATGCTGCTTAGCAGTACGGTTGGTTGGATCCACCTCTCGATCGGGAAGCCGGAACGCTGGCTGCGCTGGACATTGGTCGAAACAGGTATCATTGCGTTGTCGTTCATCGTTGCGTTGCGGTGGGGACCAGCAGGCATTGCGGTGGCTTGGAGCCTATCCTACTGGATACTCTTCATTCCCGCCTTCTGGTATGCGGGACGACCAATTGACCTTGGCATTTGGTCCCTGATCGGCCCCATCTGGAGGTATGCTGCGGCATCACTCGTCGCAGGCTTAGGAACTGCCGCTGTCGCTCGAAGCACCATATTCTGGGGCGCTCCAGCGGATTTGCAGATCGCACTTGAGGCAATCGTCATCAATTCAGCTCTGTTCGTCGCGCTTTATCTGGGTACAGTTGTACTATTGCACAGGGGCTTTGCACCCATGCAACAGCTTGCAAGGCTTTTGCGTGAGCTTGCGCCGTCCCGAAACATTGGCAGAGCGGCGGCCGAACCCGTATGAAGACCCAAGTGACGCAGCAACCTACAAAAGCTCGTGCAACCAGTTACCTTGCCAGAGTACAGCGACGGCTCGCAACAGAAGCAACCAGGACGCTGTTCAGAAGACGCCTTTCGGTCAGGACTCCGCTCCCGTTGATTTCCTTCACCTTCGATGACTTTCCGCGGTCGGCCTTGTTCGAAGCGGGTTCAATTCTAATGCGGTACGGAGCCTTGGGCACATATTACGCTTCTCTAGGACTTATGGGAAAGCCATCACCCGTGGGTCCGATATACGAGGTAGAAGACCTTACGGAACTTGTCAGCCAGGGCCACGAACTCGGTTGTCATACCTTCGGTCACGCGCATTCCTGGAATACGCCACCCGATGCATATGAGAAGTCGATCGTCGAGAATCAGCAGGCGCTCAACGCGGTACTTCCCGGGGTTTCATTCCAAACTTTTGCTTATCCGCACAGCGCACCCCGGCTTGCTGTAAAGAGAGTCGCTGGCAGTCATTTCAAGTGTTGTCGGGCAGGAGGTTTGAAAGCGGGACGCTATGTTCATCGTCATTCGGCAGGCGGGCAAACGTTCAATTCCGGGGTTATCGATCTCAACTGCCTTTGCGCCTTTTTCCTGGAAAAGAGCCGGAATGATCCCAATGCGGTAAAGACCTTGATCAATCAGAATGCCCGTGCCCGCGGATGGTTAATACTTGCCACCCACGACGTCTGTGTGAATCCAGGTCCCTTCGGTTGTACTCCTGATTTCTTCGAGCGGGTTGTGCAATGGTCAGTAGAATCAGGTGCTCGAATTCTCCCGGTTGTGAAGGCTTTGGAAGTAATCAAATCTTCACAACCGACATGATAAACCGGTCAGTTTACGATGGCCGCGAGCCCGGTCGGCGCTGCTGGCGGCGTACCTCCACTGCCGCCTCCACCCGAAGAGGTAACCGAGGCGCCGATATTGGGAGCACTCCCGTTCAGTACTGTTCTCCCTGTCGAGTCCGAGTAGAGCCAGACCGGGGCACCCGCAGCCCGTGTGATGCTGCTGGTTAGCGTCAGTGTATTGGTTTGGTAGTTGACTGATGAAATACAGACATGAGTTGTCGTAGAGCCGACGGCGATGCAGTCAGCGTTAACCCCCGGGATTCCAGAACCATCTTGGAAGAAATTGGCATCGCTTACCACTAGCGAGGTGCCCGAGCCTGAGTCAGAGGAGGCCACTGTCGTCAGGTAAGTTCCAGCTCCAGCCGCAGGGGAACCCGACTGCAAGCTAAGGTTGCCTAAGCCGGTCGACGAATAACCAACGAATTGCGGATCCGACAGCCGGTTGGTCGTATCGTCAGTCCAATGTCCGCTTTCGTAGCCATAGCCGAAAATGCTGCATGGAGTCCCGGTACACCAAGCCAGATTGTGTCCCGCCTTGAACCCCGTTGGGTTGGTGCCTCCACAACCAGATGCACAAATCGCGTTCTGATTGGTAATGGAACCGGGATAGTAAAAAAGATCGTTGAAATCGGCGCCATTATTAGCGCCGTTGGAAAAGTCGTTAGTGCCGCCCCCTTGGCCATTGGAGGCGGGATCAACCCAGCTATTGTTGTAAACCCTAATATAAGGCCACTGATTGTCGTTCTCGACTCCGGCAGCGCCCACATGGGCGATAGTGTTAAAACGTACAATTACCGTGCGGCAATTCCCGCCGCAGACATCCGCCTGCAGCAGAAAAGCGTGGCCACTCGGGCCGGGGTCGTTTATAACGGTGTTGGCTTCATAAACATTGTAGGCAGTTGGTTCGCTCGGCTCCGACTCGATGAAATCAATGTGACAGTTTTCCCCATGTCCGCCAACGGTACATTCGCTCGGCGAGGTGTCGTGCATCGTATTCTTCCGAATCACATTGTGCGAACCACCGAAGTGAAACCCATCGCTTACGTGCGAGATGTCGTTGTTTTCGATCAGGTGGTAGTCACCCCAAATTGAGAGACCCGGCCCATTATTGTTTGCACCGGGTGTTGTCGAGGCATAAGAAAGCGTATTTCCCTGGATAAAACCATGACTCACCGTGCCGCCGGTGGCTTCGTTGATTCCACCACAGCTCGTCATCACATTGTTAGTGATGTAGAAGTCTGTCGTGTTACTCGGAACGGAAACACACGATGTTGTTGGCGAAGACGTATTCTGAATATGGAAGCCATTAACCTTCACATGAGAACTGATCGTGAACCCTTGCACAGTCACCGTGTCGCTGCCATTGACGGTGATCGTTTTGTAGCTTCCCGCGGCGCCTGCCGGAATCGAGGGATGTTCGTTGTACGTTCCGGCATATACCGTGCAGGTGTCTCCCGCGGAGATCGCACTCGCGCAGGCTTGGATCGTCGTGTAGTTGCCACCACCCGCTGCGTTGACAGTGTAGTTCGCTCCGCTGGTGGCGGCGCCAGCCGAAATCGCCAAAGCCGTTAATAATAGAACGCAGCGGAGTATCTTTAGCATCATTTTTATATTCATAGGGAAGGGCTCGATCATTGAGGTATCGCTACGCCATTAGGGTACCACCGGCGGAAAGGCCGACAACAGCACTAAGGTACACAAAACTAAGGAAGAAGAACCTCTGTGTATTCTCGTTCAACGGCCGAGATGCTTCGTGTACCATTGGCCCGCCACGACAGTGACGAACGTGATGAGCTGCCAGGCAGAGCGCAAGTGGCACCCAATCCCGGACTTTATCTCTCTCTAGTATTATCGACAGCGATTGAAAAGGAGACAGCTTGAAGATTAGTGTTTTTGGCCTAGGCTATGTCGGCACGGTTTCGGCTGGCTGCCTCGCGGACGACGGACACGAGGTGATAGGAGTCGATCCTGTTCAGACCAAGGTCGACCTCATCAATGGCGGGCAAACACCGATTGTGGAAGCAGATATTGGCGAAGTCATTTCCGAAACCACGAAATCTGGCCGGCTGCGAGCGGTGAGCGATCCAGGAAAAGCAATCCACGCTACCGAACTCTCGTTCGTTTGCGTCGGCACGCCCAGCCAAGCCAATGGCAATCTCGACCTGCACTACATCCGCCGCATCTGCGAGCAAATTGGTAAAGCGCTCGAGCACAAGGCAGCCCGCCACACCGTCGTAATTCGCAGCACGGTCCTGCCCGGAACAATGCGCGACATTGTCATACCGGTGCTGGAAGAATTCTCGAAGAGGAAGGCCGGCATTGATTTCGGCGTGTGCCACAACCCTGAATTTCTGCGGGAGGGAACGGCAGTAAGAGATTTTAAGGAGCCGCCAAAAACAGTCATCGGAGAGTTGGACGAGGCCGGCGGATCTTTGCTCGCGAAACTTTACGAGAAGCTGGATGCACCGCTCATTCGGACGAGCTTAGAAGTGGCGGAGATGGTGAAATATGTCGACAACTGCTGGCATGCATTGAAGATCGGCTTCGCCAATGAGGTTGGCAATATCAGTAAGGTTCTTGGTATCGACGCGCACCAAGTCATGAAGATTTTTTGCCAGGATCGAAAGCTTAATATATCACCGGCATATCTGCTTCCAGGCTTCGCATTTGGCGGTTCCTGTCTACCCAAAGACCTTCGGGCGCTCACGTATAAAGCGAGAAGTAAGGATTTGCACCTTCCGATTCTGAGCGCGATTCTGCCGAGCAACGAAATGCAGGTCAACCGAGGGCTACAGTTGATAATGGAAAAAGGGCACAAGCGCATTGGGGTCCTCGGCTTCAGCTTCAAATCAGGGACCGACGATCTGCGAGAGAGCCCGGTCATCGAAGTGATCGAGCGTTTGCTGGGCAAGGGATACGAACTTCGTATCTACGACAGAAATGTAAATGTAGCTAGTCTGGTGGGAGCCAATCGTGATTTCATTCTCAACCGGATTCCACATATTTCGCGATTAATGGTGGACCGGGTAGATGATGTTTTGGACTACGCGCAAACTGTGGTAATCGGCAATAAAGATCCGGATTTTCAAACGGTGCTTGAGAAGTTACGTGATGGTCAATCATTAGTAGATTTTGTGCGAATTACAGAACACAGGAGTAGTAATGGCAAATATGACGGCATTTGCTGGTGAACAAACCGACCGCCAGCACAAGAACGCTCTCGTAAAGGATCAAGTTTACGAATCGATCGCTCGCCTTTGTGGCTGGCTCGAGAAAAATGACTACAAGGGCTACGATACCTTCGACGGTCTGAGCGCCTACATACGTCCTCTTACCTTTGAAACGAAACTACTCCGAACCGTCCTTCAACAGGGAGTCCGGCGCCTGGTTGTAAACGTTCGCCCTTTGCTTGGGATCAGGAAATATCACTCCAGCAAAGGAATGGGATTTCTGGCGCGCGGTTTTCTGCGGCTTCACCGTTCGACAGGCGATCCGGTTTGGCAAGAAAGAGCCGAATTCGCCTTGCAATGGCTGATGGAGCATCAGTCAAAGGGTTATAGCGGAGCTTGCTGGGGCAACCACTTCGATTATCAATCGCGCGGCTTTTACTTGCCGAAAGGTGTACCCACGATCGTCTGGACCTCGCTTATAGGACACGCTTTTCTCGATGGCTATGAACAGCTTCATAAAAAAAAATACCTGCAGATAGCTAATAGTGCCTGTGAGCACATCCTGCGAGATATCCAAATTTTTGAGTATGGCAATGCTGTATGCATCAGCTACGTGCCTGGTTTGGATAGTCAAGTACACAATGCCAATACGTTGGGTGCGAGTTTACTAGCGCGAACGTACTCGCATACCCAGAACGAAGCTTACTTTAGTCTGGCGCAGAAAGCGTTTTTATACGCGGTGAAATACCAGCGGCAAGATGGATCCTGGTACTACGGTGAATTATCAAAAAACCATTGGATTGACAATTTCCATACAGCATATGTTCTCGACTGTTTTAAATACTATCTCGACTACTTAGGAGATCACCGTTTCGAGCAAGCTATGGAGGTAGGATATTCCTATTGGAAGAACACCTTTTTCCTTCCGAATGGCACACCGCGGTACTATCACTACAAAACTCTTCCCTTGGATATTCAGTGTTGCTCGCAGGCTATCGACACCCTGGTTTTCTTTAGCGATCGTGACGCAGAAGCGTTATCGCTTGCCTCGAAAGTGGCTCAATGGACAATTGAAAATATGCAAGATCCAACGGGTTACTTTTATTATCGGCGCTACTCGAGGTTGCTTGTAAACAAAACCCCCACCTTGCATTGGGGTCAAGCAACAATGTTGTGCGCCCTAGCTGGACTTTATGAAAGTCTTTAGACAGGCAGGTCCGTGGTCGTGAAAAGAAAAGTTCTGATTATCGTCGAAAATATGCCTGTTCCACCCGACTTCCGGGTGTGGAAGGAAGCTCGCTCTTTACGTGATGCAGGATATGCAGTAACCGTACTTTGTCCGAGGGGCAAGGGTTGTAAGCAAGGGTATGAATATCTGGAAGGTATTCACATTTACCGGCACCCCACCAGCGGAGACGCAAAGAGTCCGCTTGGATACTTATGGGAGTATGGATCCGCCTTATGCTGGGAGTTCGTGTATTCGGTCTGGATTTTTATTCGGCATGGATTTGACGCCATTCAGGGTTGTAACCCTCCGGACAATATTTTTCTAGTTGCCCTGCCGTTCAAGCTTTTTGGAGTGAAATACATATTCGATCATCACGACGTAATTCCTGAATTGTATTTCTCGAAGTATGAGCGCAAAGATTTCTTTTACAAGCTGCAAGTTTGGCTGGAGGCAGCCACCTTCCGTTTCAGCAATGTGGTTATGTCGACTAACAACAGCTACCGTCAGATTGCGATAACTCGTGGTGGGGTGGACCCGGATAAGGTTTTTGTGGTGCGCAACGGGCCAGATCCACACACGTTTAAGGCGGTGCCACCGAAGCCGGAACTCAAATTCGGGAAACGGTATTTGGTTGGTTATGTCGGGAACATGGATACACAGGAAGGGCTGGATATTCTCATCGACGTTGCACAACACGTCAAACAATTGGGACGAAACGACGTGCACTTCACTTGTATTGGGGGCGGCCCGGGTTTGTCTGATCTGCGTCAGATGGTCGTAGAAAAGCATGTGGATGATATTGTGACCTTCACTGGAAGAATTCCGTACTCAGATCTGCTGGACATTTTATCGACAGCGGATGTTTGCGTGAACCCAGATAAACCTTGTCCCATGAATAGTATGTCGACCATGATTAAGATTCTTGAATATATGGCCTTAGCCAAGCCGATTGTGCAGTTTGAGGGGACAGAAGGCCGCTTCAGCGCCCAGGGCGCATCGCTTTATTCCGATGGCCATGACCGTGTAGCCGATTTCGCCGCGAAGATATTATGGCTACTCGAGCGTCCGGAAGAACGAACACGCATGGGAGAATTCGGTCGTAAACGGATCGAAACAGAATTGGCATGGGAGTACTCGGTCCGAAATCTGTTGCGCGCATATGAAAAAGCCTTCAGCAAATCGAACAACAGGCAACCATTAGCGGTCGACGATCGAACTGATGGGGGCCGCGCAAAGAGTATTGCGGGAAGCCGTTAGCGTCGAGTACAGGTAGCGATTACTTTCGGAATACCCAAGCCCTTTGTGGCTGTGACCTGATCCCCTCTTTCGGAGCAAAGCTGAGTATGATTTCGGACGAAAGGAAGGGGAAGAGGCATGTCGAAGAGCAGGCACACGGAAGCGCAGATGATTGGAGCGCTGAAGCAACTGG
>Ga0070741_10000661_pt1 | contig 118621 bp, 97 predicted proteins | sample Coa_R1_4_FD_66440 | JGI IMG/M metagenome (GOLD analysis project Ga0070741, IMG submission 66440) | Surface soil microbial communities from Centralia Pennsylvania, which are recovering from an underground coalmine fire - Coalmine... | ecosystem: Environmental > Terrestrial > Soil > Unclassified... | reverse complement strand
AAGTAATACGACTTTTTCGTGTTGTAAGTGGTTAGCTTATTAACATCTGCTGCCCCACTCCAGTTGCTGGAAGAAACGGCGCCGTTTTCCACATTGCGAAGCTTCGGCGTTCCGTTGTAATGATCAGTGACCTTAAGTTCTCCAAAAACTCGCTCTTTCGAGGCAAGCATGGCTTTTTTCCAGCTCGCGTAAGCTTGCGGCTCAGCCTTGGCATCTGGGCGCGGCGGTAATGCATAAGCCGCTAGTTCATCGTCCGAAGCGGTTATGGGATTGAAGTCCGCTGGTGGAGCAAACAAACTACTAATACCTTTCACATTGGTTGGAAGACTTGTTGGCGCGGATTGACTTCCGCTTGCAAAGGCTACTGCGGAGAGCAGTGCCGCGGATACTACCACTAACATTGGGTTTCTCATTGTTTTCCTCACTAATTTCAGATTGGTCTTGCAAGTGGGGGTATTGAGTAGTGAAGAATGTTGCTCGTTCGTTACAACGGAACGTGAAAAATTATTTCGACAGATATAAGACTTCAGAGCTGGAAGGTAAGAGACGGTTGCTTAACATACGACATCGACTTTCACGATGTGGCCAGTAAACTAAAGTAAAGATATTCTTCCAGCGTAGATTTTTCTGAGCAAAATGCCCACATCCCTCGGCATTTTCTCCTTGGGCAGCTTCGGCTTTGCACTGTTAGCGGCTGTCGGCAATGCGGCGATCAAAATTCCTTCAACTTCATTCCGATAATTCTCATCGTTTATCGCAAATGCTGAAAAGAAATTCCAGAAATGGTAGTAGCGACTATCAGTTTTGATCGCATGATTCCATAATCGCCGTCTGAGCTTTTCGGCTTGCCCAATATAGTAAGGCTCGTCATCCCTGTAGAGTATGTAAACGCCGGGTCCGCTGAGGAACTCCGACGATTTTGCCATGATAATTTTCCGCCCACCATTCTGCGGCTGGACCTTCTCAAACACTTCGCGTGGCCACATTCGTGCGTAACCAACTATTATCTTTCGTTGAGCCATAGCTACTGTCTCCATCCATTATTGGAAGTCGTTCCGTGCTCGGCCCAGACGGGCGAGGACGCCCGTCGCTACATTTTTAAAGCTCTACAATCTACACCGGCGTCGCCGTTTTTCTTGCAGGATTGAAGAATGGCATCTTCACAATTTTCGCTCCCACTTTCTTCCGCATGGCTTCAATGGTGAGCTCCATCTGTAGTTTGGTGCCCACAGCGGCATGATCGGTCTCGATGCTGGCCAGTGCAATCATCTTCTTCAAAATCGGCGACCATGTGGTGGTAGTCGCTTTGCCAACCTGCTTCTCCCCGCAGTAAACAGGAACTGCTGTACGAGAGGCCTGGCTCGGAGCCGCTGGCGTGAGGCCAAACTTCTCAAACGCATCCTCCACTTCGATCCAATCGATTTCCAGTCCCACGAATTGTCTCGGCACTCCGCTCTTCTTGTCTTTCTCTAAAGCTTCGCGGCCGATGAAGTTTCCTTTGTTTAAATGCACCATGCGATCGAAGCCGAGTTCGTAAGGCGAATACCGCTGTGATGGAATAAGCGCTTTCTTGCTGCTGGTGTAATCCACCTCGATGAGCAGGAGTCCCGCCTCTACGCGTGCCACATCTAACGCAAGCATGCCCGCGGCATGCAGATCAAACTGTTTCCCTTTCGCATTCAGCGCATCCCAGACTTTAACTGCGTCATTCCAAGGCGTCCAAATCTCATATCCCAAATCACCCGTATATCCCGTACGCGAAATATCGACCGGGACGCCCGCTATTTTTCCGTGCGTGAAACGGAAATATTTCAAGTTTGCAATATCCGCTTCCGCGACGGACTTAAGCAATCCGGCTGAAGTGGGGCCTTGCAGAGCAAGAGCGGCGATTTTCTCGGAGATATCTTCAACCCGAACATCCATGTTCAGGCCGTTTTGACTGAACCATCTCAGGCTCGGGTCGGCCGCCGTCCAGCGATATTTGTTTTCTTCCAGGCGTGTAATCGTTCCGTCGTCGATAACCTTGCCCTGTTCATCGCACCAGCAGCAATAGATAACTTGCCCCACCGAGACCTTGTTGATGTCACGCGTGATGACCCGATTCACCAGCTTAGTCGCGTCCTTGCCCGTGATCAGATATTTGTAGAGCGGGGAAATATCGATCAGAGCCGAGGCATTGCGGATCGCGTTGTACTCGTGCTCATGATGCACTTCATAAACGCTGACCGTGTAATAGCCCGACCACTCGCGGTAATTCAGGCTCTGGCAAAGCGGGAAAGTTCTCTCGTGTAATGCGGTTCCAACCGGCAAAATATTACCTCGATTTGATGTTGGTCTGTTCTAATAAGCAGCAAAAAACAGAAAACCTCGAACGCCGGATTATATTCACCCATGTGTGTTCGCGGCAAATGGCCTCCTGACTTCGAGTCAGCAATCCGGTCTAAGCTTGCAGACAAAAAGATTGCTTCCGGGTAGAATGGCAAGTCATTACTTTCAATTTAAATTATGACCTCACCTTGGAATTTCATAAGACCCTGGACCGTCCTTCCCAGCGGACTCTAGCCGGCTAATAGCCATCCTGCGGTTTTCTGTAAAGCCGGGAACAGGGTATTCCGCCGGTTTAACCAGAGCTCAATAGTTTCGGACTAATCATCACCAGCACCTCCAAACTATAGCTGCTACAATCCGTGCAATTTAAAAGCTGTAAAGCTGCGGATCTTAGAGCGGAAGGCAAATATGGCAGTATCGAACGGCGCCAAATCAAAATATGACGTGATTGTAATCGGTGGAGGCCATAATGGCCTTGTCAATGCGGCCTATCTTGCGCGTGCGGGCAAGAAGGTTCTCGTGCTTGAGCGGCGGCATGTTCTCGGAGGAGCCGCGGTCACGGAAGAGATTTTTCCCGGATTTAAGTTTTCGGTTTGCTCTTACGTAGTCTCGTTACTCCGACCAGAAATTATCCGCGACCTCGACCTTCCTCGTCATGGACTGGAAATTCTGCCGCTCGACGGTACCTTCACGCCCATGCCCAATGGCGATTACCTGTGGCGCGTCAACGATCATGGAAAGACGCATCGCGAGATCGCACGCCATTCGAAGCTCGACGCGGAGGCTTACGACGAATTCGGCAAAGCCATGCAGGCCATGTGCCGCTTTGTAAAACCGATTCTCAGCATGGTGCCACCCGACCCAGCAACATTGAATCCCAAAGAGCTGATGAAGATGCTCTTCATCGGAAAACGCTTTCAGGGAATGACGAGCGACGACAAATACAACCAGGTCCAACTCATGACCATGAGCGCGATCGACTTTCTCGATCAATGGTTCGAGACCGACGTGCTCAAGGCTACGATGTCAGCGTCTGGAATTATCGGAACGTTCCTCGGCGTGCGTTCTCCTGGTACAGCTTATGTTTTGCTGCATCACTACATGGGGGAGATCGACGGCGCCTTTCGCTCATGGGGATTTGCGCGCGGCGGAACGGGAGCTATTTCGAACGCAATCGCTGAAGCTGCGCTGGAAGCTGGAGTCGAGATTCGCAAGAGCGCACCCATTGCGCAGATCATCATCAAGAATGGAAAAGCAAAGGGCGTCGCGCTGCCGAACGGTGATGAGATTTATGCCGACATCATTTCTTCCAGTGTCGATCCGCGGCTTACTTTCGTAAAAATGATCGAGAAGGGCCATCTCTCGGATGAATTTCTTGAAGAAGTCAATCGTTACAAGTTCCGCGGTTCATCCGGCAAAGTAAATCTTGCGCTCGATGGTTTGCCGAATTTCAAGTGCATGCCCGGAGAAGGCGCTCACCTGCGCGGTGCAATGTCGATTTCTCCCAGCGTCGAATATATGGAGCGTGCATACGACGATGCCAAATACGGCAACTTCTCACGCCATCCATACATGGACATGGTGATTCCATCATTGACCGATCCTTCGGTTGCTCCTCCTGGAAAACATGTCATGTCCTGCTTCGTGCAATATGCGCCTTATAAGCTGCGTGCGGGGTTGAACTGGGACGATCAAAAGGAAGCCTTCGGTGATACCGTAATTAACACGATTGCCGAGTACGCTCCTAATATCAAAGACATCATTCTGCATAGGCAAGTCGTCACGCCGCTCGATCTGGAGCGTGATTTCGGATTAAGCGAAGGCAACATCTTTCAGGGAGAGCTTTCGCTCGAGCAGCTGTTCTTCTTGCGGCCAGTACCCGGCTATGCTCGGTTCCGCACTCCGATCAAGGATTTGTATCTCTGTGGATCAGCCACGCACCCTGGCGGCGGCATTATGGGCGCGCCGGGAAGGCTCGCGGCACTCGAAATTCTTAAAGACAAGGGAGCAGCGTAAATGGCCGACAGGCGCGATGTAGTCATCATCGGCGGCGGCCACAACGGGCTGGTCACCGCTTTCTACCTGGCCAAAGCTGGATACAAGCCGCTGGTTCTCGAGCGGCGTCCGCAAGCAGGCGGGGCCGCAATCACCGAAGAATTTCACCCTGGGTTTCGCTGCTCGATTCTCGCTCACGCTGCGGGCCCGCTTCGTCCTGAAGTAGTTCGTGACATGCAACTCGGGAAACATGGCCTCAAGTTCATCACACCGGATGTTGCTGTCGCGTCTCTCTCACCGGATGGCCGTGCTCTCATTCTCTACAACGATTCACAAAAATCAGTTCAAGAAATCAGCAAGTTTTCGCAAAAAGACGCGGCGAAATATTCCGAGTTTCAGGCATCGCTAGCCAAGATGGGCAAAGCTATCGGAGATGCGCTCACTCTTACCCCGCCTAATATTGACGACCCCAGCCGGAGCGATCTCTGGGGGATGCTCAAGACTGGGCGCTCCATTCGCAACCTGGGTAAGAAAGATATGTACCGCCTGTTGCGCTGGGGGCCCGCCGCAGTTGCCGATGTTGTCGCGGAATACTTTGAGACTGATTTACTTCGAGCCACAATTGCTGCTCGCGGAATATTTGGGACGTTTCTCGGTCCTTGGTCGGCGGGTAGCACTCTGGTTCTTCTGATTCGTGCAGCGGGTGATTCTCATCCGGCAGGCTCGGCTAACTTTGCCGCTGGCGGCATCGGATCAATCACGCAAGCTATGGCGGCATCTGCCCAACAGGCGGGAGCAGAAATCCGCACTGGAGCAGAAGTCATTGAGGTGCGCGTGAAAGACGGAGCAGCGACAAGCGTCGTGCTCTCGACCGGAGAAGAAATCAGCGCGAAGGCAATCGTCTCAAACGCCGACCCCAAACGCACCTTGCTGAAGCTGGTAGATCCTGCGCATCTCTCGCCCGATTTCGCGATGAAGTTGCAGCACTATCGAATGCCTGGAACTTTGGCAAAAGTAAATCTCGCTTTGTCTGGACTGCCCAAATTTACCGCCCTCACCGGGGACAGCTCTCTTAGCGGTCGTATTCAGATCGGCCCAGAGATTGATTATCTGGAGCGCGCTTTTGATGACTCTAAGTATGGGAGCTTTTCAAGACAGCCCTATCTGGAAGTCGCGATACCCACTGTTACGGATCCGTCGCTAGCGCCGTCCGGTAAGCATGTAATGTCGATCTACGTGCAATACGCGCCCTACAAACTGAAGGGCACTAACTGGGAAACGCAGCGGGTAACACTTGGCGATACTGTCGTAAAGACACTGGCGCAGTACGCGCCAAATTTGCCGGAGCTGATTATCAGCCATCAAATCATTACGCCGCAGGATTTAGAGGATACTTATGGTCTGACGAATGGCCACATCTTCCACGGCGAGTTATCTCTGGATCAGTTCTTCACTATGCGTCCGCTGCTGGATTGGGCACGATATCGCACGCCGATTGAAAACCTATATTTATGTGGATCGGGAACACATCCAGGAGCAGGACTAACCGGTGGTTCGGGAGCCAATGCAGCGAAGGAGATTTTGAAGGAACTGAAGAAGTACCGTCGTCTCATCAATTAGACTTCCAGAGCAGTACAAAGAACATCGCAGAATTCATCACAAATGAAGAACACGGCCATTCTCCTCATTGCATGCCCCGATCAACGCGGTCTGGTCGCTTCCATCGCGGATTTCGTTTACCGCCACAATGGAAATATCCTTCATGCTGACGAACACGGCGATTCAGAATCCGACCGTTTTCTCATGCGCGTGGAGTTCGACCCATCGCATTTCGATATCGAGCTTTCCCGCTTTGCTGAATATTTCTCTCCCATTGCACAAAAATTCGGAATGCAATGGCGGCTGGCGCAATCGAACCATCGCCCAAAGATGGTCATCCTTGTTTCTAAATATGACCATTGCCTGGCTGATTTGCTCTATCGTCATAAAAGCGGAGAGTTGCCTTGCGATATTCCGCTGATTATCTCGAATCACCCGGACAATCAGTCGATTGCAGACTTTTATCAAGTTCCTTACATCACAGTTCCCGTTCCGAAAGACAACAAGCGCGATGCCGAGCACAGAATTCTTTTACTGCTAAAAAAACATAATCCCGACTTCATCGTGCTGGCGCGCTACATGCAAATCCTCTCAAATGAATTCGTGAACGAGTATCCACACCGCATCATTAACATTCACCACTCTTTCTTGCCGGCCTTCGTGGGCGCAAGGCCATATCATCAGGCGTTTGAACGTGGCGTCAAGCTGATCGGGGCTACCAGTCATTACGTCACCGAAGTGCTCGACGACGGGCCCATTATCGAGCAGGATGTTGCGCGGATATCGCACCGCGATTCCCTTGATGACTTGCTTCAAAAAGGCCGCGATCTGGAAAAAGTGGTGCTTTCCCGCGCCGTGCGCTGGCATATAGAAAACCGGGTGCTGCTCTATGGTAATAAAACTGTTGTTTTCAATTAGAAAGTCTGCGGCAAGTTACGCCAGGAATATATTTCATAATTCCTATTGACATAGTAGAGATTAAGGACTATATTCTTCTTAGTCAGAACATTCGTCTCAGCCGCTACGGATAGGGAATGCCCCCACGCAGTCTCCATCCGCAGCGGCCCCTTTTAATTTCGCAATTCCCCATCGGTAACTTCCCCCAATCAATGGTGGTACTCCTAATGTCACTTTGGTCTGACGAGTTCATAGGAGAGACTAAATAACGCTGGCTTGGTCTTTGTTAGGGTAAATACAGTTACCCGCCCTGAAATTCCAGTAGATTTGCCGCCGATTCCTTGTAGGAGTTGAGTTTTGACCGAAGATCCGAAGTGGGAGCTCGCTATCCTTGCCACTGTGCAGGGCTTCTATGAGAAGCTCCTGCAGCAGAGCGTTCAGGGAGAGGTTCCCGTTCCCGCTGGCCTGGAAGCGATTTCACTCCAGGAGGACGGCAATGTCCTGGAAACTCTTGCCAAGATGCGGCGCTGGCTTCGCTTGCTGGATATGGCCATCACCCCAGCCATGCTTCGGCTCGCATTTACCAGCGAAACCGATCCAGAGATCGCCGAGGCGATGCTCCGTTACTTCACGCGAACGAAAGACGCCAGCGACGTTCACAGAGATAAAACCGATCTTGTAGTTACATTTTTATACCGGCATCCCCGAGTACCCGGACAGTGGGAGCGCCGAGGCTACGGCCTCGACGGATCACTTCCGCTATCTCCGTTTGAGATCGCCTTGCTCGAAATACTTGCCGACAGCGATGCGCCTTTGCTCGCCGAAGAACATGTGCAACTTCTGCGCCGTTTTGATCCATTGTTGGAACAAGTAGAAAAGTTTCGGGATTTGAATGCGCTGATTGAATCGGGAATCATTTCCCAAGTTCGTGAGCTGAAGCAGTCACTCGATGTCGCTTTTTACCACCCTGGGGTGTTAGCCACTATTGCCCCCTATAACGCTGCTTTTGGGAAGCGGTTCGATGAATTGTTTCACGCCACCACCACGGAAATAAAGAATTTCGCGGAAGCGCTCCAAGAGCAGGGGGGAAGCATCCTGGGCACGGTAGACGGAGTTGACGTGACTATAGATCACGTCGCCGCGATGCACGAAGGCGAATTGCTAAAGCTTGATTATCTTCAGGCCACCGACAAGTTTCGCCGTGTCTCTCAACTAAAAAAGGTTTTAGAACGCCGTCCTCCCATCAGACGTAAGCCACAGTTGGTTCCTTCGCCTGCGCCCGTAAAACCGGCTAGCGCGAAATCAGCAACTGCTGCGACTGCAAAGGGCTCTCCCGCCTCCGCACGCCGGCCTGTACTGGACGTGAAGACGATGCGTTCAGCCGTGACTCCACAGCAAATTTCAGCGGAAGAAACCAAACTCCTGAAAATTGAGGAGTCGATTCGAATTTTTATACGCGTGGCCGACCCGAAGTTCCGTCAGATTGTTCCCATGCGGTTTTTTAATCTTGCGCTAACGTCAGCTGAAGCCGATGCCTATTGTGCCGACTACCTGGAAGAAAAGAGTCTGCGCGCCGGTGTTGCGCGTGTACTGCTTCGGCTAGTCGCAATATGCGCTCGCATCAGCACGGAAGTTGAAGAGCTGAAGCGTTCCGAACACTCCCCATCCATTTGGAAATTGCACTCCGACTCGCTGCTGGCGCTGCTCGAACTATCACGCGCCATCAATGAGCATGGGGAGCGCATGGCGGCGTTAGCCGGACAACACGGCAGTCCAGAAGAGGTTAGCGCGATCCAAACTTCAGTCCGCAAATTGCAGGACGGTTCTGAGTCGGCAATTATGATCCTCACCGGCGCGCGCACGGAAAAAAGCGCTGGAGCGACTGCGCGCTAATTTCAAAAAGAAAGCCGAGCAAAAAGCCCGGCCAAATCTCTCCTTCGTCATAGTGCGTCTCTCTAATTAACGTCGTCCACCAAAGCCGCCGCCATGAAATCCGCCGAACGATTGAGCGTGAAACGATGGTGCGGAATGAAATCCGCCAACTGGCGCGTGTCCGAACCCGCGAGCCTGTACAGATGGATGATAAGTAGAGCCGAAGTGATGGTAATAACCAAGTCCACCACCATAAAAACCTGTCCGGTACACTACCAAGGGCGAATAGAATCCCCAGCCGAAGGGGCTGTAGAAGATTCCATTCCCCGGAAGAAATGTGTAGGCCGAGTACCATGGATCCCAATACCAACCAGCTCCGATCCAGCCCGGACCATACCATCCATTTGCGACGTAAATTCTCGCAGCATCCCTATTAGCTTCGGACAAGTAGGAGGAACGTAAGCTGCTCCAGCGATACAGATCGCTTTGCTCATATTCTTTTTTGTCGAATTTCTGCGCTTTTAATTTAGTGCTTGTGTTGAGAGTCAATTGGTGGCCGCTTTTAACGGTGATTTGACGATCGCCGTCCTGCACCACGGCCCTTCCATCGAACACGCGCATTTGATCTTGAGCTGCGTCAAAACCGTACAAACCGGTTTTCAACAAACGAGTGGTCGCTCCATCCTCGCTGATGCGAATGTCGTTCTCCGGATGAATCTCTGCTACCTCAATCATCGCGTTGCCGCTAGCAATCGCGAGTTGTGTGTCGGTAATGCTCGGGGAAATCATCTTTACGGAACTATTTTCGTCGAGTCTTAGGAATACGCCCGGTGTAAGAAGGATCTCCGCCTTTCCATTTTGTGTCGCGAGAGTTTCACCGGCCTGCAAGTTGACCGAACCAACCGAGTTGGAAGCGAGAGTCTGGGTGCCAATAGCCGCGCTACCCTCCACATAATTTAACGTTCCTGGCGACGCAGATTCTGCAGCCGTAGTTGTCGCCCAAGAGAAACCGGACAACATCGCAGCCAGGAAAAAACTAGCAATAGCTTTCAAGCCTAGCGTTTTCATAATCATTTTCCTTATGCTAATTAGATGAAAAGACAGGGATGGAAGATGCAGGACAGGTCTCGTGTAAAACACAATTAGCGTAATGCCGGGAGGCACTACGCTAATTGCGGTATATCAAAAGTTGCGAGTATTTTACGAAATGACAATCAATGCGATGCGCATCCCTGGATATCGCGGATCGAAAAGATAGTATTCATCGTCCACATAGTCGATATAGCAGTCGTCGTCATACGACCAGTCTGCGGGCCAAGGATCTGCGAATTCGAACCAGTACCCGCTGTATTGAAACCGTGGGCGTCCTTCAACAACTATTGGATGTCCGACTCGAAATGTGTGTGGACGGCCAAAGTTGGAACGAAACCTGTCTTCTGGAATGTGCCCACCGCCGCCCCTATTATTGTGTGCCTCTTCCATGTGCCCCGAGTTTTGTGCCGGACGTGCATCATTGCGATGGGCGTCATTTTCTGATGGTCTCGCTTCCTGTCTAGAATTGTTGTCCTGCTGGTGCATGGCTCTGTCGTCCTGCTTCCCAGCATTGCCGTTTTCGGGACGCGCAGGCCGTGCTTCTTCCTGTCTTGCGGGCTGATTTGCGGGAGCAGCTTCTTGATGCTCAGGTCTGGCTTCCTGGTGCTCAGGTTTTGCCTCCTGATGTTCAGGTTTGGCTTCCTCTTGATGAGCAGCTGGAGCTGCTTCGTCATGGCGTTCTTCTTGCGCGAACGCAGGCGTAATGCTTACTAAAGAGAAAAGCAATGCTGCGGTACTGAATGCTGCAAATACTTTCATGGATGTTGCCTCCAAACCGCGCACGCGCGACGGTTATTATTGGAGCTTTTATAAACAGGCTCCAGTTCCGATAGACGGGAATGTAGATGTGATTCGAGAGATTCAGGATGTCTTAGTAGAGGGAATAAATCCCGCAATATTCAGCGCCAGGGAGTCAGATTCATCTTGATGTCATTGGCACTGGGTTAAATCGCGTGCCTACGTTACACCTTTGCTGCCATTGTTCTCGCTTCGCGATGAGCGGATTCAAGCAGCGCACGAGCATCCTCGCGCGTCAGCGGCTTCGAGAAGAAATAGCCCTGTCCAAATTCGCAGCCGATTTGTTTCAAATTACTCACATGCTGTGCGCTTTCAACACCCTCAGCAATGACCTTCATGTCCAGGTTATGCGCCAGCATTGCAACCAGGCGCACAATCTCATAGCTCTCATTGTCAACATCCATTCCTGACACGAAAGAACGATCAATTTTCAAAATATCTACTGGGAAACGCCGTAACTGATCTAACGAGGAATATCCCGTGCCGAAATCATCGATGCTAATCCCAATATTGAGGCTCTTCAGTTGCGAGAGCACATGGCTGGTCTTCGCCGAGTCACTCATCGCCATACTCTCAGTAATCTCCAGATGCAGGCTTTTAGGGTCAAGCCCGCTTTCCTGTAGGGCCAGGCTACTCTCATAAATTAAATTAGCCTGGGCAAACTGCTTAGGCGAGACATTTACGGAGATGGTCAATGGCGGATCAGAAGGAAAACTTACCTGCCAAAGTTTCATCTGGCGGCAACTTTCCTGCAGCAACCAGCGGCCAATGGGCAGAATCAATCCAGTCTCTTCCGCTACATGAATAAATTCTCCAGGCCCTACCAGTCCTATGCCCGGACGTTGCCAGCGCAAAAGCGCTTCGAAGCCGCTAATGCGATTCGTTTGCAGGCACATAATCGGCTGAAATTGCAGCCGGAACTCCTGCCGTTTTACCGCCTCGCGCAGATCTGCCTCCAACTTTGACCGGTCTACGACACGAGTGTGCATTTCCGTGTCGAACACCTCGCAACGCGCTTTTCCCAATACTTTGGCGCGATACATCGCTATATCGGCATTGCGAAGCAAATCCTCGGGAGCTGAATGGGGAACCGAGTTAAGAGCAACTCCAACACTGGCGGAAATAGTTAATTCTCGCTTATTCAGCGCTAGAGGCACAGCCAGAGTTTCTTGAATTCGCTTGGCAATACGCAGCGCATCAGCGGGATCATTCATTCCCGCAGTTAGAATGGCAAATTCGTCACCACCCAGACGTGCCACTAGATTTTGCATGGTAGGGCGCTCAGGATCTTCCTCTTTTTGAGTTGTCGAGAAACCTCTATCCTGGCGCCGTAGGGACGCCGCGAGCCTTCGCGCCGCTTCTATGATTACCTGGTCTCCAATTACATGACCCATTGTGTCATTTATTTTTTTGAAGTCGTCAATATCGATAAATAACACCGCGTAGTTATAGCCGGGAGTTCGTTTTCCGTAATCAAATGTGCGTTGCAGGTGCTCCATGAAATGCGCACGATTCGGCAATTCGGTAAGTGCATCGTAAGAAGCGCTGCGCGCGAGCTTCTCGTCCCATAGCTTGCGTTCCGTGATATCGCGGTTAACGATGACCAGCTTTTCAACTTCCCCATGCACGTTGCGTACCGGACTTGCCGTGGATTCAAGCACTCGCCAGCTGCCGTCCTTGTGGCGCACACGGTACTCAAGTCTCCGGCCCACTCCAGTGGTGCGGGCTTCTTTTCCAGCTTCGATTACTTTTTGCCGGTCATCCGGATGGATCTGTTCAAATGAAGAAGTACTTTGCAATTCCTCCGGAGAATAGCCAAGGGTTTTTGTATATCCTGGGCTGTTGTATATCCTTTGCCCATTCACGCCAACAAGCGCAATCATGTCATCCGCGTTCTCGCTGATAAGGCGGAATAGTTCTTCTCTGTCTTTCAATCTAATCTGAGCTCGCCGGATCTGGCGCTGCTGATATGCCATAAATAGGAGAAGCCCAAATGCGCCTACCGTGGCAGCCAATTGCAGCTTAGCGAAGTGAAAACTCATCGACTGGTTATGCAGCGTGGAAAAAACTAAAAGTGCGGCACATAAGATTAAAAGCGTGCTGTTGAACAGCTGAAGCGGCCATGCTGTGCTGTTCCCTTGCACAAGGGGTGCGCGTTGGGACGTAAAATTCCGTTCCGCAAGCCGCACGCTCTTGCCAATTTCAGGCGAACTACCCACAATATGGCTCCAATGAGCATCGCGACTGAGAAGGCACAGGAATACACATAGACTTATGAATTCTCACAAATCAATCATAGATGGGGAGGTCCGAAACCGGACCATTACCGAGGTCACCGCAACAAGTAACACAAAAAGAGCGCGCGGTCATCTATCGTGACATCCTGAGATTATGCTTACTCAAAAAACAAAAGGACGGGCAAACTCACCCGTCCTTTTGTTAATGATTCAGCTCGCTGACTAATTAATGTCGAACTGCTCCTGGTGCAGCGCCGGATCGCTCTTTATGATGATGGTCTTCTTCGTCAGCTCTTCCATCTCGAGCAGCGCTTTACCGTTATTCGCCTTTAGGGTCTTCGCGACTTCGGGATTTACGCGCAGCATTACATCCGCGTGATCCAGATGCTTCGCCATTTTCCGCATCTCGATATAGATGTCATTGCACACCGTGGTCACCGATTTTACGAATCCTGTGGACTCGCAATACGGGCACGGAGAACCAATAGTTCGTTCGAGCGATTGCTTGACGCGTTTACGGGTAATTGCCACCAATCCAAAATCATTGAACTGAAGAACTTTTGACGGAGCTCGATCGGCCCGCAAAGCCTCTTCCAACGCCTGCATGACTTTCTGCCGGTTGCGGCGTTCATCCATGTCGATGAAGTCAATTATAATAATGCCGCCCAAATCGCGCAGCCGGATCTGGCGGACGATTTCTTTGATCGCATCTACATTCGTCTTGACGATTGTGTCTTCAAGACGGGCTGTCTTGCCCACATACTTGCCCGTATTAATGTCGATCGCAACCAGTGCTTCGGTCTGATTGATAACGATATATCCGCCACTCTTCAGCCAGACCTTCGACTTGAGCGCCTTATTGATTTCTTCACTAAGCCCGAACTGCTCGAAGAGTGGGACTTCCTTCGTGTAAAGTTTGACCTTTCTGACCAATGCAGGTTGGAAGCGGTTCGCAAAGCGAAGCACGCGTTCGTATTCGGCCTCGTTATCTACCCAAATAGCCGAAAAGTCGGATGTGACCTGATCGCGCAACACGCGCTCAACAACATTCAAATCGTGATAGATCAGAGCCGGAGCTTTGCCATTTTCTGCGCGTGTCTTGATCTCGTTCCACAATCCCTTTAAGAATCGGATGTCAGCACGCAGCTCCTCTTCGTCCGCGCCCTGGGCTGCAGTACGGACAATAAAGCCACCATGTCCGTTTTCCCGTTCACTGATGATGATGCGTTTCAGCCGCTGCCGTTCTTCTTCGGAAGAAATTTTGCGCGAGACGCCGGTGTGATTCACTGTAGGCATGTAAACCAGGAATCTGCCCGGCAACGCGATATGACTGGTAATACGAGCGCCCTTCTTGCCTATGGGTTCCTTGGCAATCTGTACCAAAACTTCCTGGCCTTCTTTAAGAAGGTCGCTGATGAGAGGAACGTTCTGCTGATCGTTACGCCGTCCGCGGAAATTTCTCCCTCCACCTCCGCCATGACGACGCCCCCCACGCTGCGGACGACGATCATATCCAGGGCGTGGTGCACGCTGCGTGTAAGCTGCTGTGTTCGCAGGAGCCCGGACCTCGACTCGCGCGTCCACTGTTCCGTTTCCTCGCGCTTCGGCATCGAGTAGCGCTTCGGCTTCCGCCTGCGCTTCTTCGATTTCAGATTCAGTTCCTTCTTCCTCTTCCTGCCCTCCTTGATGCGTCCCATCCTCTTCGGAAACCGCATCATCAAACCCGGCTGATTCAATGACAAACGGCTCCGTCACATGTACTTCGACAGTTTCGGTTGCAGGTTCCCCTACAGCTATGATTTCGCGGCTCACGCCCTCGTGGTAGTCTTCAGCCGCCTGAATCTCTTCTTCCATTTCTTCGAAAGCCGCGTCTTCTTCCAATTCTTCGACATAATGGGCCAGGTCAGCTTCATCCTCTTCGATTTCTTCTTCTTCGATCGCCCCTGCGGATGCAGCAATGGAGGGAGCAGGTTCTGTATGCGAAGAAACAGTAGGGAGACTTTCGCTTGAGGATGAGCTTTCGCGTGCTGCCGCAATATCGCGTGCCTCCAGCTTTTCGTCTTCTTTGTCACGCTCCCGTTCGGAAGCTGTGCTCACGTGATCAGAGTCCCTTTTTTCCGGCGATTGTTCGCCGAAGACTCTGGCAACATTCGCTTCATGCAAGCGCTTCTGTTCACGGTCCCATTCTGAGGATGCCACCTCGAACCGGGCCACTTCCGGCGCGGCACGATGATGAGCATCACTTTTCAGCTCTTCTTCATGCTGCGATTCATCTACGCGCGCATTTTCAGAAGTTAAAGCTTCATGGATATCGCGCACGGACTCAGTTTTCGCAAATAAAGGCTCATCATCGGGAAAGTTCTTAGCAATCTCCGGCGATGTTGTCGCTGCGGAAGCCGGGACAGCGAGCGGCTGCCTTGATTGCGGTGAAGAACGCTGAGTTTGTGCCAGACGTTGATATTTCGAAATCGATTCCCCAGGCAAAATAATAGGGGTATAGCCGGGCGGCGGACCATAATCAGAGCGCTCATTCCGCTCGGAACGATCGTGCCTTTCGCTTCGGGGATTCCGTTCTGTCCGCCCAGACCGTTCAAATCCTTGACTCTGTTCGGGGCGTTGGCTGATTTCGGGCTTTTCTGTCTCTTCCGGGTGCGCTGTTTCTCGAACCGAATCTCCAGCCGGCTTGGCAAACTTCGACTCCGGAAACCGCTCTCCACGGCGTCCACGACGGCGTCGGCGTCCGCGATATCCTCCACGGTCTTCGCTGCTGTGTCCTGAAGCGTTGGACGGCTCTCGGTTCTCGACCTCATCAACAGCTGCTAGTGAATGTTCCTCCGAGTGAGATTCGCCATCATCCTTGCCAGAATGTTCAGGAGATTCGAGTAATCCAATTGAGGGTTCATCCTTCGTTTGGGACTGGCTCCGCTGCTCATTTACCGGCCGATTGGTGGGAATTTCATCTAGTTCGTCCGCATCTTCGAGCTCCATGAAGTCGGAAACGTACAGGAAAGCATCGCGTTCCAAACCAATGTCGACGAAGGCAGACTGCATTCCTGGCAATACCCGCGTCACGCGGCCTTTGTAGATGGAACCCGCGAGGGTGTATTCGTTCTCGCGTTCAAGGTAAACCTCCGCGAGCAGGTCGTCTTCAACCATCCCTACCTTGGTTTCGTGAGGGGTGGAAGATACAAACAATTCTTTTGTCATGCTTACTCCGGTCTCGCGCCGTTAACCGGTCGCGAGCATCACCGGAAGATAGGCAGTGAAGATGGGAGAGGATACAGCTTCGCGATGGTTCGCCCACAAAGGGGACGGCTGGGGCCTAGGAGTTCTCTCCTTGACCTGATCCGTTGCACAAGCTTGAAATTCTTTTGCACTTATCGCATTGCGTCCTGGGTTTTGTGACCGCTCTCTCAAGATCACTTTGATCCATTGGATCGGAGATCAGAGGGGGCCGTTACCTGCCCGGCGACGTTTAGCTAATCCTGCCCGGCTTCTAACTGCTGTTCTGGCCGGTGATTTGCCCTCGTTACGTGAGGGACGATCGTAATTTTTAAATCTCTGCTTCTTAAATCTTGTTTCTAAGTCGTTGTCTCTTAATTGTTTGATTCGGCAAAACCGAATTCATTGCGCCTGGCTGACGCTCATCTATCCTTGCCTCTTCCGCTGTTCAGTTCACAAAACGGCGCATACGAACGTTCATCACCATACCCAGCGCCAGGAACATAAACAACACGGAAGACCCGCCATAACTCATTAACGGCAAGGGAATCCCAGTGACCGGCATAAAACCAACCACCATGCCCACGTTGACCAAGATGTGAAAGCTAAGCACAGCCACCACACCCATAACCACGAACGTGCCAGCGCGGTCGGGCGCTGTTTGCGCGTTCTGCGTCAAACGCATTAGCACCATAAAGTATAACAGCATCAGCCCTAAAGCTCCCACAAATCCATGTTCTTCGGCGAATGCGGCGAAGATGAAATCCGTTTGGGGAACCGGCAGGAAGGACAGATGGGTTTGCGACCCCCCGGAACTTCCCCAAATACCCCCAGAACCCACAGCAATCAGGGATTGAGTGACTTGATAGCCCGAACCCTGGCTATCTGCGTCCGGGTGCATAAAGCTCGTAAGTCGTTCTTTTTGATAGGGCTTAAGAACATGAAGGGCAACCGGCATCAATAATCCCGCAAGGATGAGAACCGCAGCTGCCTGTTTCCAACGCACACCGCCAAGGAATAATCCCATAACAGCGATCGGCAAATAAGTGAGTGAAGTCCCAAGATCAGGCTGAGCCAAAACCATCAACATGGGAATGCCCACAATGGCTCCAGCTTTGAAGAAGTCGGGCCAAGTCAGGTCTTTTTGTTGTAGATCGGCGAAGTATTTCGCCACTGCCAAAATCAGGATCAACTTCACCCACTCGGAGGGTTGAAAGTGTTGTCCGCCGGGCATTTTTACCCAGCGCCGCGCTCCAAGATATTTCTGTCCAAACACCATCACCATCATCAACGATGCAATGGACGCAATGTACATCCAATGTACGCGTTCAAGCAAAACCTGGTAATTGATAAAACTCACCAGAAACATCCCACCAAGGCCGCCCACAATCCAGTAAAGCTGTTTGATATGCGCGCCCGCGAATTTAGTGTGCTCGGTTGCGCTACGAATCTCGACCACTCCCAAGCCGCAAATAGCCAGCACGTAGAGAAGTAACACCCAATCGAAATCGCGGTATGAAATATATCTAGACATAGAAAATCAGGCTGCAGGTCTCAGGCTTTTGGCTTCAGAAAATTGTCCAAACACTTCCCAAATTCAGAACACAACTTCAAATTCGAGACTGTCTTCCTGAGCGATTCCTCACTTCGCTTACAGAAGCGAAGTAAGGATGAGTCGAAAGATCCCTATCCGCTTGATACTGTGTCGGCATCCCAATACCCGAGAGTAAGAGCCTGCCCTCAGAAGCCCGAGCCTGTTCTACTCCACTCCCGGCGCTGCCGTTGCCAACGGTAAACGCTTCTTCGCGATATCCAATGAAACACGCCCGCCATGTAACTCGTCGTTTCCACTTTCATTCCACAATGCACCAACATCCACTTTCTGATTTCCTTCCGCCACCTTGGTCGGCTGTCGACGCTGCTTGTCCACATACGCTTTGATCACCTGTGTAGCCAGCCGCGCCGCCAACCTGCCGTGCTCCCCACCTTCGAACAGCACAGCCACCAGAATGTCTGGATTACGCCGCGGTGTAAACCCCACAAACCATCCGTTCTGTGCCAATGCTTCGCTATTCGCATGTTTTGCTCGAACTGCCAAAGAGACAATCTGCGCAGATCCAGTCTTACCCGCTATGTCTATTCCCGGAACATGCGCTGAAGGAGCAGTCCCTTCCGGCAGCAGCACTCGTCCCATGGCATCGGTAATGGTGTTCCATCCGTTCGGATCAATGGGAACGTTCTTTACTTCCGAGTAGTGCGTGATCTCCTGATAGTTTTCAGGAAGCCCGGTGGGATTGACTACATGTGGAACCACCATTCGGCCTCCCATAGAGATCGCAGCAATAGCACGCGCCAACTGCACCGGCGTGGTCGCGACCGCGCCCTGCCCAATGCCCACTGAAATGGTTTCTCCCGCGAACCACTTCTGCTTGAAGTTCCGGATCTTCCACTCTTCCGACGGCATTACACCACTTACTTCATTTGGGAGGTCGATGCCAGTCTTTTGTCCCAACCCCAAAGCTGTCGCGTATTTGGCGATACGATCAATCCCCAGCTTTTCCGCGAGAGTATAAAAGAAAACATCGCACGATTGATAAATGGCCTTCGTCAGATCAACCGCACCGTGGCCGCCCTTCACCCAGCAGCCGAACCTGCGGCCATAGAACACGCCTCCGCCACTACAGTGCACATCCAGAGTCTGAGCGATTCCTTCCTGCCAGCCAGCAACCGACATAATAATTTTGAAAGTTGATCCCGGAGCAAGTTGGGCCTGAATTGCCTTATTCAATAACGGCTTGTCGGGATCGGTGACCAGTTTATTCCACTGATCGCGCGAAACTCGCACCGCAAAATCATTAGGATCAAAAGTTGGGCGGCTTGCCATTGCCAAAATCTCACCCGTATGAGGATCCATCGCGATAATGGCGCCGTTCTTTCCATCGAGCGCTTCTTCAGCCGCAATTTGCAGGTCTATATCTACAGTCAACTTCAGCGGCTTGCCCGGCTCTGCCGGCTTCTCTCCAAGCAACCCAACCTCTTTGCCATGGCTATTCACCAGCACTTGCCGCGAGCCATTCTTGCCCATCAAAACCTGGTTATATTGCAGCTCTACTCCCGACTTTCCCACAACATCGCCGGGATTGTAGAACTCCCATTGCGACTGGTTAAGCATGTCTTCACTGACCTCGCCGACATAGCCGACGAGGTGCGCGAGAAATCCATTGCGTGGATAAAGCCGCCGGTGCGACATGATGGTGTCCAATTCCGGCAACTCGCTCTTATGCGCTTCTATGAACGCCAACTCATCTGGCGTGATGTCGTCCTTCAAATAAATTGGCTGGTATTGCGGAGTACCTGCAAACCTCTTAACGCGGTCCCGAACATCCTTGGCATTCAAGTGCAAGCCTTGCGCAATGAGATCGGCATCGGTCGAGAGATCCCGGGAAGAATCCCGCAACAGCAAAGCAGTGAATGATGGATAGTTATCGACGATAGTGCGGCCTTCGCGATCTAAAATTTTGCCGCGTGGCGCAAGAATGGGGACGTTACGGACGCGATTTTTTTCGGCTAAAGACGCGTAAAGATCACTTTGGGAAACCTGCAAACGCCACAAGCCATAAGCGAGCAGCAAAAAGATCGCCAGGATTGCGTATTGCACCGCGCTCAGGCGGATGGGCGAAACTTTTTCGTCGCGGCCAAACATAAATCAGTCGTTAGTCGATGGTCGTTCGCTTCAGGCGAGGATCAGTTACTTTCATTGTAAACCGCGAGAAGAATGTTGGAGTGCCGTAGGAGTAACGAAGGTCACGGGAACCAAAAATCTGGGCTTAGGCGCTTGGCTCTTGGAATTCAGAAGCAACCTGCGAAAGCGAAAGCGTCGCTGAATGAGGGCCAAAGACCAACGACGAGCGACCACCGACGAATCCGAAGCCCGTTTCCCGCAGCCTGCCCCTACGTTCTCTGCTTAAACCGATCAAGCGCCATGAATAGCAGGACGGCCACAATCGCATTCGCCAGCGCCGACCATAACTCGTGCGGCCAACTCCAATGCAGATTCAGTCTTACCAACCCTCGCGCCACCGAGAAATAAACGATCTCGTGCACCACATAGAAGAAAATCGTTACCAAAAAACGGGCTCCGGCATTTTCGACATCCAGTTTCACACCGAGCGATGACGCACCATATCCCACCACCGTTTTAGCGATCCCGTACAGCCCGAGCGGCTGTCCCGCCAGTGAGTCCTGCACTAAACCGATCACCGCGCCGGTTAGCAATCCTGCCACCGGGTTTCGTCTTGCCACCGCAAAAAAAATGACCACTAACAGCGGCAGGTCAAATATTCCAAAGAACGGAAATCGCAAAGGAATGAACGCTTGTAGAAACAGAGCCAGTAAAGGAACGCCAATTGTTATGGGAACACTAAACCGGTAAACCTCAATCTGCTCATTCGATGTATAGGTAATAGGCACGTTATTGAGGAACGTCCTGTGCGGGAATCGTATCGCCAGTTACCGGAGGCTCGGTCTGAGGCTTCACCGTCTTGGGCACAGAATGAGTTGGTTTGATCGCTGCCGGCGGTGGACTAGCTGTTCCTGCTGATACGGATGCGCCGCCAGCCGACTTAGTTTCATTCTCCAGTGTTTGTCCGCTCTTTATCTTATGAGCAGAACTGTCTTGTAAGCGGTTGACTCCGGCCGCACTCGGCAATTTACTCGTCGCAGCTAGCGCTTGCGAATTACCTGTTGTGACAGCATTTGGCTTTTGGATAGTTGAGGCTCCCGCACTCGCGTTCGCCAATTTGCTGGAATCGGGCTTAGCTGGATTGCCGGTCTCAACCGGTTTTCCCGTAGTTGGATCCACTTTCGGCTTGTCCGGCACCGAAGGTAGCCGCTGTGCCAGTACGTCAACAGCCCGCACCGGAGCAGCATCTTCCGTGGACGCTAAAGACGATTGCTTTTCTTCATTCTTAGTGATGACCAGCACTTCTTCCAACTTGCTTAAGTTGGCTGCAGGCTTCACTTTAATATTTAAAAAAGATTCGGGTCCGTGCGAGGACTTGCTCACCGTTCCCACAAGCAATCCCTTGGGAAATATCTGGTCACCACCGCTGGTCAGCACTCTTGCTCCGGCCTGAACCTCCTCGTCATTCATTATCTTGTCCAGCACCACTTCGCCGGAAGCCGTTCCGCGAAGAACTCCTTGCAAGCGGGACTCCTCGAGGATGGTACCTACACCGCTCAACTGATCGCTGATGAGTAGAACCTGCGCCGTCGAGTTGAAAACGTGCAGAACTTTTCCAACCACGCCATCCGCAGTAATGACGGCCATTTCTTTTTCAATTCCATCGCGCGAGCCTTTATCAATATAGACCGACCGTGATTGTTCGGTCCCACTGGAGCCAATCACTTGCGCCGCCACAGTATGCGAGATGAATTGTTCTTTGAAGCCAAGCAGAAGTTGCAACCGGCGCGCCTGTTCAGCGTCATCTTTGAGGCGAACCTGTTCCAACCGAAGGCGTTCGATCTCGGCTTTCAGATCTCTATTTTCCTGCCGAACGCCGCGTAGATAAAAATAATTGTGCCAAATACCTGCGATCCCCCCTTGCAGGCCCACAATTCCCCTTTCCAGGGGAGTAATGGCAGCGACAGTCCAGACTCGTATCAGACGAGTGGATTGATTTTCCGCAGAGCGTTTGACCTGAATGGCCAGCCCAAGTACTTGTGCGAATAGAATAGCCACCAGGATTGTGACATTACGGTAGCGACCAACGATATTTTCCATGACGCCAAATTAAAGCTTACGGTTTAAGTTTAAGTTTCGAGGCACTTCGTTTGGCGCCACGGAATCTTCGTTACTTAGCGGCTAAACCGGCAACGGTTCGCCGCTCCTACTCGATCGAAATCTTTCGCAGTAGTTTGAAATCGCTCAACATCTTGCCGGTGCCCAGCACTACGCTGCATAGCGGATCATCCGCGATCGAGACGGGAAGCCCGGTTTCCTCGCGAATGCGCTTATCCAAATTTTTGAGCAGCGCGCCGCCGCCAGTGAGCACGATACCGCGGTCGCTGATGTCTGCCGAAAGTTCCGGGGGCGTACGTTCCAGCGCCACGCGGACTGCATTCATTATCGTTGATACGCATTCGCTGAGAGCCTCGCGAATCTCGCTGTCATCGACTGTAATTGTCTTTGGCACGCCCTCGATCAGGTTGCGCCCCTTGATCTCCATGGTGAGCGGTTTGTCCAGCGGATAGCCTGATCCAATTTCAATCTTGATCTGCTCTCCCGTGCGTTCGCCGATCAGCAGGTTATATTTTCGCTTTAGGTAGTTCATGATGGCTTCGTCCATCTGATTGCCAGCCATCCGCACTGATCGAGAGTAAACAATACCGCTTAACGAGATAACCGCTATATCGGTTGTACCGCCGCCAATATCGACTACCATGTTGCCACTTGGCTCGGTAATTGGAAGGCCCGCCCCAATCGCCGCCACCATAGCCTGCTCGACTAGATAAACCTCACTGGCTTTCGCGCGATACGCCGAGTCCATGACTGCGCGTTTTTCTACCTGTGTGATCTCCGAGGGCACGCCAATCACAATCCGTGGATGCACCAGCATCTTGCGGTTGTGCGCCTTCTGAATGAAGTAGTTCAGCATCTTCTCGGTGACTTTGAAGTCCGCAATAACGCCATCTTTCATTGGTTTGATGGCAACGATGTTTCCCGGAGTGCGTCCCAGCATCTCCTTGGCTTCTTTGCCGACAGCCTCTACCTCGCCGGTGTTCTTGTTAATGGCAACGATGGATGGTTCATTGACCACGATGCCCTTGCCGCGCGCATAAACCAGCGTGTTGGCCGTGCCCAGGTCGATGGCAAGATCGCTCGAAAAAACACTAAACAGCGATCTCAAATTGTGCATGCGCGTTGCGCTGGAATGGAACCCGTTGGTTGTCATACGCTAACTTCTCTCTGGCCTCTAAAGTCAGATATCAAAACGACACTGAGTTAAAAAATCCGGCTTCTTACATTAACCCTAATCTATCGTGATTCTCGGCAGCCACCTGCATCTTGTAAGTAAAATCCGATGAATTGTTAATCGAAAGTACCTTATTTAGTTCGCTAGATCCCAAAGCCGCTATTGAATCACTACTTTTTTCTGAAGCGTATTCACGCCACCCTTTGAATTCTGCGCCGTGATTGTTATTACGCTTTCGCCCGCTGGCAAAGGAGGCGTGAAGAAATGAAAGCTGCCATCCTCGCCTACGACCGGAACCTCTCTGCCATTCACCATGACGCGCGCCCCTGATTCTGTCTTCCCTGTCATTTCAAGCACATGCCCATGCTGAATAAAAGGATCAACATCCAAATTAATGGCCGCGCTATCGTCACCCTTAGGAATAATGGTGAATCGGTTTTTTTCGCTTTCCACTGAAATCTTGCCTTGGGGATCATAGGACTGAACCATCCAGTAATACGCTCCTTGCGCCAGTCCCGAAACCATAACATCCGCCGTATTTACTTTCCGGTCAACAATAGTGGATGAGAAATAGGGGTTTCGCGAAAGCTGTAATCGGTACCCCGCCGCACCCGACATAGGGGTCCAGGAAAACTCGATCGGTTTCGAGGCACTAGAAAAGAAAATCGGCATCATGTTGGCCGGTGAAATCGGAGTGGGTGGCCCGATTTCTTTTATCCTTTCCATTCGCGTAGCAGTCGCCTGGAAGGTCACTTTCTCCCAATCCGTCAAATGCACCGTCTCGCCGTTACGTTCGATGTCGCCAGTACCTTTTTTCAGCAGGATTTCATGCTGATCGGCTTTGGGATCATTGCTGACCCGCGCCGCGCTTTCGGGCGCAAGAGATGCGGTAGCTCCGGCCACAATTACTTGTGATTTTGAACCTTGCACATAAGTTGCCGTGGCCAGATCCACGGTTCCCGTACTCACCGCTACGGCAACATTCGTCTGTTGATTTTCGTTCGCGGAATTTTCCTGGATGGTAATCAGCGAGTCCTGTTTTACTGTGTAATTGGTGCCATCGTTGAAGACGATCTTGGCCATTCCTTCAGACCCAGTCTGTACAACATCGCCCTTTTCCAGCGGGACATTGTAATCAGCCGTGACCCAGGAATTGCTGTTCGACTTCTTGATTCTTACCGTACCGTCAAGCGCGGTAATATGCGCTTGCTGTGAACTCATGGTGCTGGATTTTTCCCGGCCGCCGCTTCCAGCAATCTTTTCCAACAGACTGGTCGATAATTTACTCGCGGTTTGTAACCCGCTCTCGGTGAATTGGGGGAAAACAAACCGCATGCCTGCCAAAAAAATCAGCAATGCACTCACTCCCGCTAATATGACACTGCGGTAGGTGACAGTTTTCCACGCAATCTGGATTGCCGGTTTACGATCTGAAGACACACTAATACCCCTGAAACCCAGTTCAATCTTTAAGAATATGGGGTAATCCGAAAGTTATCACAAGCCTAAGAATCGGCAAAACAGGTAATCATCTTGGGACATTACTTTCGTGCCAGAGTGTCGGAGGCAAAGTTTTCCAATGCCTGCACGCCTCAAAGCAAAACCGCGTGGATATGATCGGAGGAATCCAGATTGCTCCGGTATACGCGCAACGCCACGCTGGCAACCATAGGCGTTACAAGAAAATGACAACCATTCCAGAACAATTCTCTTATCCCCCAGCGTAGAATCAAAGGTTATCCGCAGCACCCGGTCGGCGCGATATCGCCGCTGAACTACCAGTCCGAGAACCAGAAAGGATCCTATGAGCAGTCGGCCAATCAAACATCTCTCCCATTGGGGATTGCTGGCTTTGCTGACGTTATCCCCTCTGCTAAATCTTTTACACGCACAATCCAAGGCGTCGAATAAAAATCAGGAAGCGCCAGCTCCCATGAAGCTGAAGGTCGGCGACATGGCTCCCAATTTCACATTGCTCGCCTTCGACGGCAAAGACCTCAAGAAAATCTCCTTACATGACTACCAGGGCAAGAAGAATGTTGCACTCGCATTTTATGTGTTCGCTTTCACCGGAGGTTGAACTCAGGAAATGAAGGCTTTCCAGCAGAATATGCAAAAGCTGGAAGGCTCTGACACCCAGGTTCTGGGTGTGAGCATGGATAGTCCCTTCTCGAACTTCGCCTTTGGTCAGCAAAATGGAATCACCTTCCCCTTACTCGGAGACTGGGGTGGTGCAGTGACCCGAAAGTATGGGCTTGTAAAACAATTCGATATTGAAGGCATTCCAATGGAGTCCGCACGGCGTGCCACATTCCTGATCGATAAATCAGGAAAGATCATCAACGAACAAATAGATGACGCGGCTGTCGATCCATCGAAAACGGTGGAAGCCTGCGAGCGCCATAGACTAAAAAGCTAGATAGCCAATGAAACTTAAAATGGAATGGCTGTGCGGGCCAACATATTGTCATTTCGAGCGGAGCGAGAAATCTGCTTTTTGTTGAGGCAACGAAAACAGCGGATTCCTCGCTGGATAAATCCTGCTCGGAATGACAATTTGAGTGGTTTTTGCGCGCTTCCAGAACTGTTCTTACCACCCTTGCCGTAGTTCCGTCCCCACCTGTAGCATTGAAGGTTGGGGATATTGGATTTCCCCTTTAGCTAAATTTTTGCTTTTCCCTTTGCGAAACCTTAGCGAACTCTGCGGTTATAGGTTTCGCAGCTCAAAAGTTTTCGTTTACCAGGAGATTTTATGGCAACTGATACTTACACCAAACCGATTATCGACGGTACCGCTGTACGCCCCAAGGTCTACAAGAATTTTATCGACGGAGAGTGGGTCGAATCGTCTACCGGACAAACTTTCGAGAACCAGAATCCCGCTGACATTCGCGATATAGTCGGCATCTTTCAGGAGTCCGGAAAAGCTGACGTGGACGCCGCCGTCGAAGCCGCGAAACAAGCCTATAAAAAATGGCGGTTGGTTCCCGCACCGCGCCGCGCTGAGATCATCTATGCTGCCGCTGAAATTTTGCTTGAACGTAAAGAAGAGTACTCGCGTGACATGACCCGCGAGATGGGCAAGGTTCTCAAAGAAACCCGCGGCGATGTGCAGGAAGCGATTGACTGTGCGTATTACATGGCAGGGGAAGGCCGTCGTCTGTTCGGACCCACAACACCATCGGAGTTGCCGAACAAATTCGCAATGGCAGTACGCCAGCCAATAGGCATCTGCGGATTGATAGTTCCATGGAATTTTCCTATGGCTATTCCTTCCTGGAAACTTCTGCCGGCGATCGTTTCCGGGAACACGTGTGTCATTAAGTCAGCGCAGGATACTCCGCTTTCCACTTTCAATCTTGTTCAGGCATTGGTCGATGCTGGTTTGCCCAAGGGGGTGATCAATATCATCACTGGGTTCGGGCCCGAGGCTGGCGCTCCCCTTGTCGAACACACCGATGTTCGTGCGATTTCTTTTACGGGATCAAGCGCTGTGGGACGCACCATCGGCACAATGGCTGCACAAAGTTTCAAACATTGCTCGCTCGAGATGGGCGGCAAGAATGCCATGATCGTGCTCGATGACGCAAACCTTGATCTCGCCATCGAAGGCGGTCTTTGGGGAGCGTTCGGCACCACCGGCCAGCGCTGCACGGCAACCAGCCGCATCATCGTGCAGGAGGGTGTGTATCGGGAATTCGTGAATCGTTACGTGGAACGTGCAAAAAAGTTGAAAGTCGGCAATGGGCTGGATGAATCGATAGATATGGGGCCAGCCATCAACGAGCGCCAACTCAAGAGCGATCTGAACTATATCGAAATCGGTAAGAATGAAGGCGCAAAGTTGAAAACTGGCGGCAATCGCCTGGACAAAGGTGATTTGCAATATGGATGGTTCCTTGAGCCGACCGTTTTTGCCGATGTTGACCCTAAGATGCGAATCGCTCAGGAAGAAATCTTCGGGCCGGTGGTTGCAATCATGCCGTGTGAAAATCTCGATCACGCTATCCAGATCTCTAACGATGTGCAATATGGCCTCTCGTCTTCTCTATATACAAAAGATGTGAATCAGGCCTTCTCGGCAATCCGTGATCTTGACGCCGGAATTACCTACATCAACGCGCCAACAATCGGAGCAGAAGTGCACCTCCCATTCGGCGGAACCAAGGCAACCGGAAACGGCCATCGTGAAGGCGGAGTAGGAGCAATCGAATTCTTTTCTGAATGGAAAGCGGTTTATGTCGATTACTCTGACCGGTTGCAGCGCGCGCAGATTGATCGTCCGGAGTAAGTAGAAAAGATTTAACCCTCAAAGGACGCAAAGAAGAGCCGCAAAGTTCGCTGAGAAGAACGCGAGAGTCACGAGATGACTGTCCTCGGCAACTGCGTTAGTTTCTTCATGTTCTTTGCGGATTTTCTTTGTGAACTTTGCGGCCACCTGCTTCTCTGATCACAAAGTTCTTGCGATTAATTTATGAATCCCATGACTCAATTGCGCGAGATCATTCCCGCTACCCGCCTTGATAATGTCCGCTATGCCATTCGCGATCTGGCATGCGTCGCGGATCAGGTCATCGCGCAGGGACACAAAGTTTTGCCGCTCAATGTTGGCGATCCCAACATTTTCGATTTTCGGACTCCCGCCCACTTGGTTGAAGCCGTCCACAAAGCCATGCGCGATGGCAAGAACGGTTATGCCCCTTCTGCCGGAATTCCCGAAGCAATTACAGCCATTCGTGGTGAGGCCGAGCGCAAGAGCATCTCTTCCGTACAAGATGCATTTGTGACGTCTGGTGCGAGCGAATCGGTCGATATTTGTCTCACGTCGCTGCTCAACCCTGGGGACAACATTCTCACGCCTTGTCCCGATTATCCGCTGTACTCAGCGGTGCTCGCGAAGCTAGGGATCGGTCTCAATCCGTACTACTTAAACGAAGAAGACGGATGGCAGCCTGAACTTGACGATATCAAGCGCAAAATCACTTCTCGCACACGCGGGATCGTGCTCATCAATCCCAATAATCCCACCGGAGCAGTGTGTTCGCGAGCCATGCTTGAGCAAATTGCCGAGTTGGCGCGGGAGCATAATCTCGTCATTTTCTCCGATGAGATTTACGACAAGCTCATGCTCGATGGTGACGAATGTATTTCGATGGCTGCGGTTGCGCCCGATGTGCCGGTGGTCACCTTCGGCGGCATGTCCAAGAACTTCCTCGCACCCGGATGGCGCCTGGGATGGAGCATCGTCAGTGGCGATCCAGCAGTAATCAAGCCTTACATCGAAGGCATACATAAGCTCCTGCGTTCACGGCTTTCCGCGAATCATCCTGAACAATATGCAATTAAGATTGCGCTCGAAGGCACGCAGGATCACCTGGTTGAAGTTTGCAACAAACTTCGTTCGCGCCGGGACATCACCATGAAGTACTGCAATTCAATTCCCCATACGAGCTGCGTCTCTCCTCGCGGAGCGTTTTATGCGTTCCCGAAAATAGACATCCCGGAAGAAGACGAAACTTTCGTGAAGGAACTAATTCTCCAAAAGCACGTCATGGTAGTGCACGGCTCCGGGTTCGGCCAAAAGCCTGGGACCAAACACTTCCGGATCGTCTTTCTCCCAGATGAGGCAACACTGACGCGAGCTTACGAAGCGATCAGTGAATTCATGCAAGAGCGATACCGGTAAGCCTCGCAAGGTCATGGACAGCCGAGGGCGGCTGTCCCTATATGTTTTATGCCCAGAAGGCAGACGATCTAGCGATGAAATTTTAGCGCCGCCGGATTGGGTGAAGGATGGACGGAAATCCCTCAACTGAGTCTTTCGATCTTCGCCGAATATTGCGCCGGTTTGCAAAACCTGTGCGCACCAGCTCTGACTTCGGCGTACCATCCAGCCTATGAGCATCCTCAACTTAGCCTATCTTTTTTCAATCAGCCCAGATCCAACCAGCTCCGCGCCTACTCACGCCATTCTTTTACGAGAGCCTCCCGAAGACGACGATGATGGTGAAGACGAGGAGGAAGATAAGGATGACGAAGGCGACGAGGAAGAAGACGAAGAAGAGGGTGACGAAGGAGATGGCTACTCGGAGTGAGTTCGTCGACGGCGATTATCCCGCCGTGCCTCAGCTTTCCTGTTGAAAGTACACTCTGTCGCTGCTACTATCCACGCCGATGTTCGTGCTTTGATGATCCTGCCTCTATAATCCGCCTCCAATGATCGAAGAGCAGATGCGAATACGTTTTGGCAAATATCTGGGCCACGCGGAAGTGTTTATCTATTCCGTACTCGCACTGCTGCTTTTTGCCACGGCACTGGTAACCATTGCGGACGCCGGTAAACTGTTGTGGGAGAGTTTGCGTCATTGGGCGGGCACATCGGAAACGTTGCTGGTACTGGACGAACTGCTGTTTGTGCTGATGCTGGTTGAAATTCTGCATACTGTTCGTATTTCTATCCGCTCGCATGTGCTCGTCATAGAGCCATTTTTGATTGTTGGTTTGATCGCGTCCATCCGGCGGATCCTGGTCATCACGCTGGAAGTGAGCACCCTCACCAAAGGTGAGAAATGGTCAGGCGATGGTCCGAGCATGTTCCGAGCTGCCATGTACGAGCTTGGATTGCTGGGCGTGATTATTTTGATTCTGGTTATTTCGATAACGCTGCTGCGCCACTACGCTCCTGCCCCCAAGACATTGGAAGATACGTAGAGCTATCAAAATCTCAATCGCGGGAACGAAACTCCGGACACACTTATGTTTTTGAAAGTTGAGTCCTGTCAGTATGCCTCCCACCTTCGCAAAGTACGCGAAGGATGGGTCCCCACAGTCAGGCGATGCCCGCAAGGTCAAAATTCTTAGCCGCGGCCGCCCGCGGCTGCTGCCTTCGCTTTCGCTCTCTTCTCCCTCTTCAGCAGAAGATCCCAACCCTCCTTATAGCGCGCGTACTTGTGTGCCTTGGCATGGGGTCTCAAATAGACTGACCAGGTCATCTTGCTGAAGATTCGCGAAGGGAAGATGTACCAGATATTTTCGGGAATGATATAGAAGGCGAGATAGTCAATTTCTTTCCCGGTGTAACCGCCTCCAATGGTCCTGTAAGGATGAGTGGTGCACAAGTAGGCTTTGCCCCCGAACACTTATGCATGGTGCACTTCACCTGCACTCGCAGCAATTTCTCGCCGGATTCGATGCCGACATCGTAGCGATAAGAGTTTCCCCAAGGCTTGGAAACATGCAGTTGAAGTTCGGTCGCACGGGCCATGAAACACAACTCAGCCCAGTCTCCGCGTTTTGTGTTGTCTTTAATTTTTGCCGCCCAGTTTGTTCATGTTGGGAGAAGGATATTGTCCGGTGACCCGTCATTAGAATCAGGGTATTTCAAGGATTTAGGGCCAAAGGTGCGGAAGAGCCAAGCAAGGAAGGTTTAGCGTTGTGACCTCAGAATTGACACATTAAAGGTGTCGCAGTATGCAGCGTAAACAATACCTACACCCGATCAGTGTACAATCCTCTGCGTTCTTGAAACTCAAACTTGCTTCCGCAACGCTACTCGAAAACTCGTTAGCAAGCTAGGTAATTAGGAGAATCATGGCAAAGCCTTTTGCTTCTGTTCTTTTGTTAGTGGTTAGTGTTTCATTGCTTTTTGCCAAGGACAATGTTTTCCAAAATGCAAGCTGGCCTGATTCCGGACAGACAGTCCTTCGTTTTAGTTTTTCAAAGTTCAAGGATATCGGCGGAATGGGCAAGGAACACACGTATTTAACAGATACCAGTGTTGAAAATGTTTCAGACAAAACAATTGGTAACGCCAATTTTTCGGTATATGTATTCGATAAAAGCAAGGCTAGGATCGGGGAAGGATATATAAATCTTGCTAATGTCGGCCCTAGCCAAACAGTCAAATTTCAAATAACGCTCTACGCATCCGGAAACCCTGTTTCAGTGGCGGTTTCCGCGAGTATGCCGCGCTTACTATCGATTACTGTCAATTCAGTGCCTCAGGGCGCTGTGCTCAAGGTAGATGGTAAAGAAGTGGGTACCACACCGAAGATAGTCGAGGTTGCCGTTGGCAAGCACATGCTCGAGTTCAGCAAGGAGGGTTTCAATCCCGGAAAGTTTCCGCTTGAGATGACTTCGCACGATGCTTCCGGAGGAAGCGTCAGCTACGAACTAGGCAGTGCTGCGCACGACACGATTGAGTTGCGGGATGGATCAGTGTTGTCGGGCGACCTTGTTTCCGTCAGCGGAATGCAAGTGCAAGTACGTATTGGCGGCAATACTCAGTCCTTCGATCGGAATCAGGTTAAAAGAATTCTATTAACCGAACGCGATCCGATAGTTAACTGATTGCAGAATTTCTGTTCGATAAAATTGTTTCGCCATTGATGTACCCAAGGGTCAATCAACCGCAATGATGTACTTCACTGCGGCTGGTAGGACACTCGCCAGATAACATTTGTTCCATCGTCAGAAATCAGAAGAGAGCCATCCTTCGCTATCGCTACGCCCACCATCCGCCCATAGACATTCTTTCCTGCGGGATCAGGCACAAATCCGGAGAAAAAGGTGATGGGCTTTCCAGCGGGCCTTCCATTTTCAAAAGGGACAAAAACAACCTGATATCCACTTCGGATGCGCCGGTTCCAGGAGCCGTGCTCGGCAATAAAAGCGCCATGCCAATAAGTGGACGGAAATTGCTTTCCTTCATAGAAAGCAAACTGAAGCGGAGCCACGTGTGCCCCCAAGCGCATGTCGGGCGCAATTGTTTTTGCCGCCAGATCGGGTCGCTGCGTTACCCGATCATCCAGATGCCCGCCCTCGTAAACATAGGGCCAGCCATAGAAACCGCCCTCAATGATGTGGGTGAAATAGTCGGATGGCACATCGTCCCCAATATCATCTCGTTCGTTTACCGCGGACCACAACTCGTTAGACTCTGGGTTGAAAGCAATCCCGACTGCGTTGCGTAATCCGCTAGCGTAGATTTGCGAATTCGTGCCGTCGGCATCCGCGACCAGAATTGCAGCCCGGCGCGGATCGGATTCAATGGCTATGTTGCTGCGCGATCCTATGGAAACAAATAATTGCTTGCCATCGGGACTGAAGGCCAGGGAACGAGTCCAGTGCTGATGGTAGCCGCCGCCGGGGAGATCGAGGATGTGTTCCGCGCCGCTCAGCCGTTTCGATGTAGCGGGGTCATAGCGAAAACGCACAACTTCGTTTGTATTGGCGATGTAGACAAAGTCGTCATGAAAGGCAATTCCGAAAGGCAAGTTCAAATGGTCGGCAAATATCTCGCGCGACTCGGCTTTGCTTCCGTCTTTTGAATTTCGCAAGACGATTACTGCGTTGGCGGACGAGTCGGCGACGAATATGTCTCCATTGGGAGCGACAGCCAGCCATCGCGGCGAAGCGAAGCCAGTGGCAAAGGTCGACGTTTGAAATCCAGGAGGAACTCGCGGCTTAAAGTTGGGCGGAGGCGGCACAATTGTGGGCTGGTTTTCAATGCGCAGCAACCTCGCTTGGATCAGCGCTCTCCGGCCGCCGAGGTTCAGGGCGAGAACGGCAATTAGCAGGATGACGGCGATTATCGCGAGTGCGGCTAAAATGCGCCGAAAAAGTTTCATAGCTCGGGAACGCGCTGAAACGCTAGCTGAAGTTTCAGAAGCAACGATTGTATTCGTCAAAACAGGTCGCTTAAAGACTGTAACCGCGAAGAACACAAAGAAAAGCCGCAAAGAACGCAAAGGTGCTACGCTGCTTTATCCGGATGGGGAGTACTCTTCGGGAATGTAGAAATATAACTATCAATTTCAAATTTGAGCCACTTACCATAAACACCTTACCGGCCAAACGTTTCGAACACTTCGGATGTATACTTCTAGCGAAAAAGCTTGGGCATTGTGCGGTCTGTTTGTTTAGACCTTGAGAGAGGAAACTTGAACCGCCTGAAAACATTCATCATTGCCATTGTTACCATTTTTTTAGCGGCCTGGTTGATTCCACCTGTCCAATCTCAAGAAGCAAGCGGTCCTAAGGCCGTGATGGCCTACTATGAATGGTCGGGATCGTATGCGGCGCTCGCCTCTAATTACAGCTACATAAATCAGCTCGCCACCGATACATGGGGTGTGAATGCTCATGGCGTTGTCACAGGCCAGGCACCGCCTGAGGGGCTTCCGTTCGCGAAGAAAAAGGGCATGCAGACGTTTGCAACCGTTTCCAATTTCGGCAAGAGTGACTTCAGCCCGCATATCGCTCATGCTGTTATTACGAATCCCAGTACGAAAGCATTGACGATTTCGAATCTCTTAAATGTTGTGCAGACTTATGGATACTCGGGAGTGAACATCGACTTCGAGGCGGTGCCGCGCAAAGATCGCCTTGCTTTCAGTTCATTCATTCACGATGTTGCGCAGAAGATGCGAGCGGCTGGTTATCTGACGGTTGTATCCGCGCCTGCGGAATTGGAAGACAATCCGAGCGACTCCTGGACCGGAGCTTTTGACTTTAAATCCATCGGCGCGGACGCCGACATTCTGCAGCTCATGACATATGACGAAAACGGTCCGTGGGGACCGCCGGGTCCGGTCGCTGGATTGGATTGGGTGGAACCCTGTGTTCAATATGCTGTTTCGGTTATGCCGTCCACTAAGGTGAGCCTGGGAATTCCAGCTTATGGCTATGATTGGAATCTGACGCGCGGCACTGGTGTGCAAGTTAAATGGAAAAAAATTCCCGCGCTAATTTCTGAAACCGGCGCTGTTCCTCAGTGGGACGGCACTTCCTCATCGCCATTTTTCACCTACCAGACGGCCGGGGGATCCAGTCACGTTGTGTGGTACGAGAATGCCACGAGCATACAGTTGAAATCGGCATTAGTGCTTTCGTACAACCTGACGGGGGTTTCGGCATTCGCGCTTGGATTCGACGATCAGAGTTTTTGGGTGGCAGTACACTCTCCGGGTTTTTGAACGTCGAGTTTCGCAAAGTACGGTGACACATGCACTTGGTCTTTCCTGCCGAATCTGCTTAAATCTTCTTACAAGCTAAATGAATCTTCTTGTGCTGCGCTTGGAATTTCTCTCTCGTGATTGATATCCACTGCCACATTCTGGCTGAGGTCGATGATGGGCCTAAGTCATGGGACGTCTCAGTCGAGATGTGCCGCATGGCTGTGGCCGATGGCATCGAGCATATCGTGGCTACTCCGCATGCTAATGAGCGTTATCGCTATGACCGCGAATATCTCGTTGGCCTGCTGAATGTTCTGCGCGCAAAAGTAGGGCCTGCGCCGAAGTTTAGCTTGGGCTGCGACTTTCATTTGTCCTATGAAAATCTTCAGGACGTAATGCTCGTTCCGGAGCGTTACTGCATTGAAGGCACGCGTTATTTGCTGGTCGAACTAAGCAATTACGGAGTGCCGGTGCAGATGGACGACACATTCTCGACGCTGCGCGACAAAGGGATGACTCCGGTGATTACGCATCCAGAGAGGAACCCTATTATGCAGCAGAACCCGCAACGGATTCTGAAGTGGATTGAGCTCGGCTGCGTGGTGCAAGTCACGGCTTCGGCAGTTACTGGGTTCTGGGGCGAGCGTGTATGGCGAACCGCACAATGGTTATTGAAACGCAACGCGGTACATGTGCTGGCAAGCGACGCTCATGATACGAAGAATCGGATTCCGAATCTTTCCGCCGCACGAAAAGAGATTGCTGGGGAATTCGGAGATGAACTTGCCAAGGCGCTAGTGGACGGCAATCCGAGAGCAATCGTGAATGGACAGCCTCTGCCTTATTTTCCTGAACCAGCAACATAGCACCCGTAGAGCGGACACTCCCTTCGGCTACGCTCAGGGCAGGCCTTGTCCGCTGCTTTTGATGTTGACCTTGAGTCGGACGGCATCGATCCTGAGAAACTATCGAAAACCGACATCAAGGTCAAAAGCGGCGGACAGGAGTGTCCGCCCCACACACGGGTGCTTGTTTTTCTTACTGCTGCTGGCTAAGGGGGACTGTGCTAGTTGGAGTTGGGCTCTGGACGCTTTGTGGCTGCGAGGGCATGGTCATTGCACTCTCAGGATTAAGCAGATGCTCATGGTCTGGTCCAAGACCGAGCTTAATTAATGCGCGGGAATCTGGCACCGTCTTGCTCTGCCATCCGTTAGCCGCTTGATAACGGCGCAACGCCTGCTGGGTGGCATCGTCGAAGTTCCCTGAAGGTTCGCCGCTAAGGTAGTGCTCACGGATCAATGCCTGCTGGATCTCTTGCGTGCGGCTGGAATCGATCTTCTGCTGGCCTTTGGGCTTCTTCGCAACAGACTTCCGCGATTTACGCCCCCTGACCGATGCTCGGGCCGAAGTTCTATGAACTACAGCTGTTTTCGATTTACTTATTGGTTTTGGAGCAGTTGTTTTTGAGGGCCCAACTTTTACGGACTTCTTCACTACGGTGGGAGTTGCTTCAGAAGCAGGGCCAGTCTCGGCAAGAGAAAACGTACTGGCCAAGAATAGGGCGCAGATCGCGACTGCAATTTTATCCGACCTAAATTTACCGAGACTCAATAAGCCCAGGCCCAAAATTACTCACCTCAAAAAGCCATTAAGAAATTTGACACCAAGACCATGATCTCTCGACCAAAGTCTCAGTGCCAGTACCCATAGTTCAGTAACGTAGGTTACGGAAGCGTGCCGGCCAGGAAGATAGTCCCACCCTGACGGCCTGCACCACGCTGGCGTACCAGGAAGACCACATCCTGTCCGCTCTTCAACGAAGACTGCACGCGGTTAAATTCCTCTTCACTGTTTACCTGTTGTTTATTAATTTCGAGAATAACATCGCCCCGGGTTAGCCCGGTGTCATCGGCGAAGGATCCCGGCTTTACGTCTTGGACGATCACGCCCTTACCTGCGGGAATATCGAGCTTGTCCGCCATATCGGAGGTCAAACCGCGCACTGTTACTCCCAGACGGCTTTCTTTCGGAGTACTATCTTCACCATTCGCCTCTTCGTCGCCGAGCCGGGTCGCGAAAAGTTTGGCGCGATCCGCCACCGTGATGCTGGCATCTTGTTTTTTGCCGTTACGAATGAACCCCAGCGTGACCTTTGAACCGGGTTTGCGGCTGGCGATTTCTGCAACCAGTTCATCGCCAGTTTTCACTGGCTTGCCGTCAACGGAAACAATGGTGTCGCCGATTTTGATACCGCCCTGATCAGCAGGGCTGCCAGCAGTTACATCGGAAACAGTGACCCCAGAACCCGAGCCGTACACACGCGCAATAGCAGGATTCTCTTGCGCATTGAACATGATTCCGATCGAGCCACGCGCGACGCGATGCTCTGGACCGATGAGCTGGTTATAAACCTGGACGATGGTATTGGAAGGCATGGCGAATCCAACACCTGCATATGCATTAGTATCCGTCAGAATCGCGGTGTTGATACCTATTACCTCTCCGGCCATATTGACGAGCGGCCCGCCGGAGTTGCCGGGATTGATAGCCGCATCCGTTTGAATGAATGACTGGAATTGGCGGTTAGGAACGATGTTGCGTCCCTTGGCCGAGACGATGCCAGCCGTCACGGTTTCTTGAAGTCCGAATGGGCTGCCGATCGCGAGTACCCAGTCGCCTACCTCCATACTGTCGGAATTGCCCAGCTTGGCTACCGTGAGCTGGCGATCTGTGTCAATTTTGATTACAGCAAGATCAGTCTCCTGGTCTGTGCCGATCACTTTGGCATCATGCAGCACGCCTGGCGGATCGTCTTGCAGCTTTACGCGAATCCGGTCAGCTTTCTCTACCACATGACGGTTGGTGAGAATGTATCCCTTGTTGTCAACCACCACGCCGGAACCCAGAGCGCGTTCGCGCATAGGGCTGGCACCCGGGCCCTGGCCGCCGCCTCCACCTTGGCCACCAAAGAACTTATCGAAGAAGTCGTCAAAAGGATTCTGGTCATCGCCCTCACCGCCACCACCTCCTCCACGACGGTGCGGATTTTTAACGGTAGATTCGGTGTTGATGTTCACGACACTCGGCTCGAGCTGCTTGGAAATTTGCGAGAACTGGTTCGAGAGCCGCTGCGCGGAAGGTACACTCAAAGGCGTAGCATCAGAGGCTTTCTTAGTCTCCTGGCCTTTCACGCTATAGGAGACGACAGTTCCAATAAGAATACCCACCGACAAGGTGGCTAAGATCATGAAAGTGGATGCCAGGCGATTGGCCTTGAATCGCATCCAAAGAGCGCTTGCGCGCGGTTCCATAAGACTTCCTCCGTGTAAATGGGCGAAGTTCCAATTATACCTGTTTGACTTTTCGGAAAGCCAAAACGACGGACATTGTTTCCACCGCAAAGGTTAGACGCAGAAAGATGGAAAGGTTGTTGTACTCTAAACAGCTTTACATTGGTCTTGTGGATCGCTGTTCGCAGAGTTCAGGCTTCAGGGTTCAGGCTTCTTCAATTAAACACAGGGGGCACGGAGGCCACAGTAGCCAAAAATCAACCACCTCAAAGGCGGAGGATGGGAGTGTCCGCTCTACAACCATTTACCCGCCACCCACTTGGAAGACATACAACGAACCATCGAGAATCTCTGTCGGTTGTCGATTCAGTAACCATCGATAACCTTGCGGATCTTGCAAAAACTGTCCGGAGAGGTTGGTTGCGCTCACAATTACGGTTCCGTTGACTCTCTCGTTTTCTTTTAGAGGCCGCGCTTTTATCCCGTAAATGGCAGGATCTAAGCTGCCGAAATAAGCCAGCCAGATCTGCTCCGTTGGATGATTGCGTTCATACTCGCGGACGGTGAGTAGCCCTTGTCCCCAGTCGAGGTTGCTGTCTGATAGCAAGTGATAGGCATTAATGGGACGAACAAATACGTTGAAATAAGACAGGTACCCTGGTGCGTAGCGCAGCATATCTACCGCGTTGATGACAACCAACGAGACCAGGATTACCGCAGCGATGCGGTTTTTGTGCAGGAATTCCCAAACCACCCCGGCGAACAGCAGCGCGAAGGGATAGAGCGGCAGGATGTGGCGCTCTCCGATGTTGAAGTGCGCAAAGATCGCGGTGAGGAAATACAGGGCCGGGAATGAAGCCATGATCCAAAGATTCGTAGGAATTTGCATTTTCCGTGAAATGCTTAGCAGCAGTCCGGCGATGGACAGAACTAAAACAACAGTTGGCCACTTCAACAAAATCACCACTGGGTAGTAGGACTTCCATCCACCCTTCGGCGAGATTTTTCCGAGGAAGAATGCGGCCTGCCCTTGGGAATTGTGGCGAACGAGAGTACGAAAGCCTTCGACGTATTCGCCGGCAGGGAGCCACAGATTGATGTTGGCATTAGAACGGGTTGTCTTCTGAATGGGCTCATCCCAGTGCGGGAAAGTTGCCGTTAGTTGATGGTCATGGATCGTCAAGTGAGAAACATGAAAAAAATATCCCGCCCAGAGAACGAAGAATGCAATTAGCAGCGTGATTGCGGCTCTGCCCCAGTTCCACCGAAGAGGATTCGCAATGGTTTTCTCCCGCCCAAGGACCAGCACCCAAAACAATGCCAGGACAAACATCACCACGGTTGAGAACTTGGCCAGCAAGAGCAGTCCGAGAATTACGCCAATCAGGATAGTTCGCAGCCATGTCGGAGCATCGCTTTGACGGGTGACTCCCCACGCCGCTGCAAAAATCAACAGGACCGCCGCTCCGTCAGTAGTAGCTAAAGAAAAGTGCGCGATCAGCGCGGGAGAAAACGCAAATAATGCCAGAACAAAATTCACAGCACTAGGCGAAAACAGTTGATTTGCTACCCTCCACAACGATAGTCCCAAGGCCAAACCGAGAAGGACGTTCATCGCGCGCGCGCGCCAGGCTAGGCTCTCTGGGTCGGGCGAGATGCCTTCAATGTGAAAACCGTTCGGCAAACGCTGTAAAGCGATTTCCCATTTCGCGGAAATCAGAGGAAGCGAGCAAAGCAGCCGAGCCAACGGTGGCTGATCGTTGTACTGCTCAAAGCGGCCATGCCGCCAGGCATCGAGTCCTTCAGCAATGTGCGCCGGTTCGTCGTAAGTAAGAGATTGTGTACGAATGAACCAGATGCATTGGACGAGATAGAGAGCAATAAACAGGGCTGGCCAAAGCCATTTCGTGGCGCGCTGTGTGATTGGCGCCCGGGTTGATGAACTCGTATTCGCGGGACTGGGAATGGAACGGTTAATGGTCAAAATATTGATTTGCGACGTTCTAATTCCGTTTCACTTTACTCGACAAGCAACAAAACTGCTACCAGCGCCGAGAAGTAAGTTCGTGAGAAAACAAATGGATTAAAATCATTCTTCCTTCTTTGCACCCTACTACCCAATTAGCGGCTCGTCAGAAGACATCCGGAGTCTCTCTATTACTTGTGACTGTCTCGTTTGGAATTTTTACCGGTGTCATTGAAGGCCTGGGACTTCTTATTTTCCAGCGGATCAATTGGCAACGCTGGGGGCCGATGATGCATGTCTCCAAGGAAATCCTCTGGATTTCTCCTATTGTGGATGTAATTCTCTTTACGATGCTTGGCTTGTTAGTTCTACTTGCATCGCGAGTGTCGCCTCGTGTAAAGGCGTTTCCTGCGCTGATTTTTATCCTGACTTTCCTGACGATTTATGACTGGCTTACGCTCACGAATCGTCTTCTTCATCTGGCTTGTCTCCTACTTTCGCTGGGAGCTGCTGTCGCGTCAACGCGCTGGATCAATAAGAACGCAACTCGAGCTGCGCAATTGTTGAGAAGAAGCTCGCCAGCCCTACTAGCCGCGTGGTTCCTGATTTTTGTCGCTATCCAAGGCGGTACATGGCTGCGTGAGCGACGCGATGTCGCAAACCTTCCGACAGCTGCGGCGAACGCTCCAAACGTGCTGGTCATCGTAGTGGATACGCTGCGCGCCGATCATATTTCTTCTTACGGATACTCCCGCCAGACTACTCCTGAGATCGACCGACTCGCGTCCGAGGGGGCGCTTTTTGAAAACGCCATCGCACCCTGTTCGTGGAGCCTGCCCTCGCATGTCTCATTGGTGACAGGCCGATACATATACGAGCATGGGGTTGGCAACGTTCAGCCGATGCCGTGGCAAGGCTGGGGCGATTCAGCATTTAGTGGCTTGCCGACATTAGGAGAAGCGCTAGAGCAAAGGGGATACCGCACGGGAGCATTCTCCGCGAATCGAACCTACTTCTCTAGCAGCCTGGGATTCAAACGTGGTTTTCAGCACTTCGAAGATTATTTCCATTCTCCGGCAGATGATTTTGTGCGTACGTTGTATGGCCGCGAGTTCGCGCGTATCTACCTCAAACGCAGCAATAAAAGTCTGATGAAGCGGTTGCTGCGAAAACTCGATTTCACATCATTATTGGATCAGGACGCCGAAGGATCAGGTAGCTTCGGGGGCGCGTTTGGAGTGCGTAAACGAGCAGATGTGGTGAACGATGAGGTCCTGCACTGGATTGATCGTGATCGGCAGCGGCCGTTCTTCGCATTCTTGAATTACTTCGATGTTCATGATCCCTATGGCGGCGCACCTTTCTATCAGAAGCCAGCGTGGGCCCAGCAAGGCGAAACCGACAGGTACGACGATGGCGTGAAGTACGACGATGACTATATAGGCTTCTTATTGCGAGCTTTGGAACAGCGTGGGCTGGTCGGAAATACTGTCGTGGTTATAACTGGAGATCACGGAGAATCCCTAGGTCAACATGGCGTGGACACTCACGGAGCGGCGCTGTACTGGGAGTTGATTCACGTGCCGCTGGTAATTTGGTATCCGGGACACGTGCCAGCAGGCCTGCGAATTGACCGTCCGGTGAGTAATGCTGCCATTGCCGCGACGGTGATGGACGTCATCGGTGACAAAAGACACTCCTTTCCTGGACCTTCTCTGGCGGCTTTTTGGAAAACCCCGGGAACAATAAACAATTGGCCGAATCCAATTGCTGAACTCGCCCAAGATAAATACCTGACCAAGCTGGATAAATCTGCTGACCCTTCTGTGCCCACGGCTGTCACCGGTTCCATGCGTTCTCTTATCGCGCCGGAGTGGCAATTGATCACACACGAGAAGTTCGGAAGCCAGTTATACGAATGGCATCGTGATCCTGGTGAGACTCATAATGTTGTCGCTACACCTGACGGCCAGAAGACAGCGGCAGAGCTGACGATCGAGATAGATAAACAGAGAAGATGATTTGATGTCAAAAGCGTGTGAGGCATTCGGATCGTAACTCACGGCGTGCCTCGAATTTGTTTAAGATTCATTGTTTAACTTTGGGGCGAGAACAAAGAAAGCTGGGCAATGGGCGAATCGTTCGGGAACTTCTATCGCGGCAAACGAGTTCTGGTCACCGGCCACACCGGCTTCAAAGGCGGGTGGCTCACGGAGTGGCTGAAGTTGTTAGGCGCGCAAGTCACGGGCTTCGCACTTCCTCCCAGCACGCGCCCCAATTTGTTCGACGCAATTGCGCTTGATCGCGGGATGACCTCCATCTTCGGCGATGTCCGTGACCGTAAAGCGTTGGCGGAAGTTTTTGCCGATCACCAGCCGGAAATTTTGATTCACCTTGCGGGTCAGTCTTCGATTGCGAAATCCCAAAGCGACCCGATTGACACATATGCGGTGAATGTCATGGGTACAGCCCATGTGCTAGAGGAAGCCCGGTACATACGGCCACTGCGCGCAGTGGTGGTGGCTTGGAGCGAACCCGCCTATGAACGGCCCCCTTCCCAAGAACAGCCGAAGCCAACAGAAGCGACACATTTGAGCACCTGGCCGCTTGCTTCAAGCCGAAGCTGTGCCGAGTCAGTGACTGCGGCTTATCGGTGTTCCTTTTTTAGTGAGCTGCGCAGTGCGGCGGTCTCATCCATCCGTTCAGGCGAGCTAGTCGGTGGAGGCGATTGGGCTGAAGATCGCCTTGTCCCCGAAGTGGTTCGGGCCATCTCTGCGGATGAGCCGCTAATGATTCGGCGTCCTGACTTCCTCTATTCTTCGGAGCATGTGCTCGAGTCGGTACGCGTCTGTTTAATGCTTGGGCAACGATTGTATGAAGAAGGTCAGGTTTACGCTCAGCCCTGGACTCTTCTACCAGATTACCAAAATGCAGTCACAGTTCACGAAGTCGCGAAGCGGATTGTGACGGAGTGGGGAAAAGGCGAACTGGTCCTTCAACCAGATGCTGAACCCGGGCGCGGAGATAGTAACCGGGTGCAAAGTTCTGAAAGCGCACAAGCTCGCTTACGCCTCGGATCGAAGCCCGCGTTAACGCTTGATCAAACCTTGGAATGGACCGTTGAGTGGTATCGCGAATATTACAAAGATGCCGCGTCGGCGTGGCGCATGACTCAGGAACAATTGCAATGTTATACGGATTTGATGACATGATTTTATTTGTCGGGTGAGGAATCCATATCTTGCGGGAATGATTTGAAAGCAACTTCCTGCGATTTTGCTGTGGACTTGTTGTCGGCACCCACTTTGTGGCGTGTGAGCACTCCTTTCAAAACGTAGTAGCCTTCGTCACCAGAGTTTTTGCCCGGACCACGGTCGATTGTTCCCTTGAAGTCGTACCAGACTCCTTTCATGGTTTCGGTGCTGAAGCTTAGCTTCTTTCCCGCCAGTTTGCCCTGCTTTATAAAGTGATCAATAAACGTACCATGGTCTGTTTCCGAGTCTCCATAACGCGAAATGAATCCCGTAATTTGTCCTTCGTCTTCGACTGTGAGCTGAATGAATTCTCCCTCTTGCAGGAAGGAGTACATGCCCGAGTAGTCCGGAGAAGTTTGTTCTGGCGGTGATGCTTGTGGGGTATTCTGCGCGGACAACAGCGAAGCAGCCAGCAGAACTGTAAAGAAAATTGCCGACTTCCTGGCCAGCCGGACAACATTGTGCCGTTCTTGCCGGGATCTCTTAGAGGTTTGAAGAAGCTGGTTCATGGCAACCATTACATCATGGCTTCGTTCTAATGGATGAACTCCCGATAATTCTTTTTGAACGGCAGCTCACTATAATGGGCATTCCTGCCATTCCCGGCTGGTTCATGGAAATCGTGTATGAAGCCAGGTCTTGTCGAAGAACAACCCGCACTTGATTCGATTTCCAGTTTTCGAATTCCTGATGCAGTGGCACCGCCTCGCCTACTGATTCAAATCGAACCGCGATCTGCTGTTTTTTTTCGTAATCTTTTGGATTTGATGCGCCCTGGGCGCGAGTCGCTTGAGTTGTCATCTGCTCCGGGAGAGTTCTGGCCTGATGTTTTCGTCGTTCGCCGGCCAGCCTGGCGTCGATTTGCCGAATCGGTCGTTTACCATTTGGTAATTGTGTCTACCATTATTGGGCTCTCGCATTTTTGGCCACAACCAGCGATTGTTGTTAGCAAAGCGAAATTCAACAGTGCAGATGTGATTCGTTACGAGCCATCAGACTATTTACCCCCAATCAATACAGGAACACGGAAAGTTCCGCGAGCACAAAAGGGTGAGCCCGAACACGCACGCCAAGAAATTATTTCCGTGCCACCCGAGTCGGACAACCGTACCCAGACCATTGTTGCTCCTCCGAAGCTCAAGCTGAATCAGGACGTTCCATTGCCGAACATTGTGGCGGCTTCGTCGTTGAGCGTGCCAGTTCCTGCCGCGGTGTCTGCGCCGCTTATGGCTGATTTGAAGATGGCAGCATTGCAAGTTGTTGTCGCGCCACCGCAGACTCTCGATTCAATCAATTCCAAGCAAAACTTGCGCATCGCACCGGGGGACGTGGTCGCGCCACAGCCAACACTCACCGACTCGTCCGTAGGCAACTTCGGCGACCTGAACATGGCACACGCGCAGGTGGTCGCGCCCGCTCCGAAGTTGACTGTTGCCGAACAACGTCTTCGATCTTCCGGGAAGCCTTCTCTTGGTAACGCTAGCGTTGTGCCTCCGCCGCCTTCGGTTGAAGCAGGCGCAGCTTCGCGTCCCGGCGGGAATCTGATTGCGCTCGGCATTCATCCCGCTCCGCCCAACATAACCGTCGAGGTCCCGGCTGGAAATCGCCGGGGAACTTTTGCCGCCACTCCAGACGGCAAGGCTGGAGCGCCGGGAACACCTGCGGGTGCTGTAGGGCAAGATCAATCGTCAACCGGATTGGGACAACCTCGAAGCGGCGTTCCCCCAGGATTGGTCGTGGGAGCAGGCCCGAAGTCAGCTACATCGACTACTGCCGCCGACTCTCGATTGACTGCGGACGCTACTCCTCCACGCGTGTCTAGTGCGCCGCATCCAGCGGAGACTTCGAAGAACGCACCGACTGAAGTTGAGAAACAAATCTTTGGCGATCGGAAATTCTATTCCATGACGTTGAACATGCCGAATCTGAATTCCGCTGGCGGAAGCTGGGTCATTCATTTTGCGGAGCTGAAGGGAAACTCTGAGAAGGGTGATATATCTACGCCTGTGCCCACTCACGAAGTTGATCCAGGGTATCCGATAGAATTGATGCGCCAAAATGTACATGGCACGGTGACACTATACGCAGTGATTCACAGTGATGGATCAGTGGGCGCAGTGCGTGTATTACGTGGAATCGACGATCGACTCGATGAATACGCGCGGGCCGCACTACTGCGTTGGAAATTTCAACCCGCAACGAAAAATGGCGCCCCGATTGATTTGGAATCGGTGGTGACGATTCCGTTCAGGCCAGCGCGCGCAAGGTCTGGGTTTTAATTGCAAAGAACCGATTCCTTTAAATAGAGATTTCCTACCCAGCTTGGGTACCGCGTTTGATTTCATCGCTGAGAACAATCGCTTCCGCAATTTCTTTCATGCTCTTGCGCTTCTGGCGGCTCTGGCGTTGCAAAGCCAGATACGCCTGCTCTTCATTAATTCCTAATTCTCTCTGCAAGATCCCTTTGGCTCGTTCTACCAGTTTTCGAGTTTTTAATTGGTCGGAAAGGTGGAGGTTCTCGCCTTCCAGCCGGGCTAGTTCGATTTCAGCGCCGACCAGGAAGCCGATCGTCGAAATCAGCTGAATCTGTTTGCGGCTGTAAATGTGATGTTGCCGATTTTGTACGTTCAGAACCCCAACTACGCGCCCGCCTGATAGAAGCGGCACAGAGAGGAATGCCTCGTATGTATCTTCCGGCAACTCATTAAAAAATTTAAAGCGCGGATCTTCGGAAGCTTTTTGCGAAACCGCAACTGGCTCCAGGTGTTCGGCCACCCAGCCTGTAATCCCTTGCCCCACATGCAGTTTGAGACGATCTACAACTTCGGTGTGAGGATTCTTCGAAGCCCGAAGCACCAACTCGTCTTCCTCTAAAACGTAAACAAAGCAAGAATCGCACTTGACCAGAGCCACGGCGAAATCGACCACGCGGGCTAACACTTCGTGCAATGCGTCTGCCGAAGCCATGTGGGTTCCGACTTCATGCAATAAGCGAATGTCTAAATCTTCATGACTGGATACCGCGTTCATATACTTAGGCTATGCAGCCGCTCGGGGTGTGTCCAATCGCCAATTTTTATGGAGTGAATAAGAGAAAAAAAAGAACCTAATTACCAAGTAAATGGATCCGATTTTGCGGAACTTTGATACGTGAGATTTTGCCTGTGAGACCCGCTCTAAGAAATCCAGCACTAGCGCTTGATCCAACCCGGAATGGATGGATTCCGCAGCTTGGCAACCCGGATTGAGATCCTGGAAGACTTGGAGCGCACAATTGCTCTCCCCTAACTGCCACGCAGTTCTTGAAATCGCCGGCGAACATTCGATTCGAGGACAGCCATTCACATCACAACCGAGTTGAACTAGATCTTTAGAACTCGATTCTTGCCGCAAATTGCATCACGCGAGCTTGGGTCAAGGTTGATCCCGCTACCCCGAAGCTATTGGATTGATCGAGCTGCGCGCTAACCGAATGCGGATCGAAGCGCACGCTGTTCGTGACGTTGAATGTCTCCCAACGAATTTGCAAATGCGCGGCGTCCGTTAATTGAAACGTCTTGTCCAGACCAGCGTCGAGATCGTAATAACCATCGCCTCGTAGCGGATTTCTAGTGCCGCTTTCTCCAGGATAAGCTTCGCGGAAGCTGTTAAGCACAGCCGTCGGATCAGAAAACATCTGCTGGCCTGTGCCGCGTTTTAAGGCAGAGGACGGAATCTTTTGATCCTGGATAGCAAAGCCCTCAATGTCCCAATTCGTAGGCCAGCGCGAGCCATTATCCACTGCGTAAGGCAGTCCCGAGGTCCAGCGTAAAATTCCAGTAAGCTTCCAGCCTCCAAAAACACCATTCAAAACACGATTGCCGCTGTTCATGTAACGGCGACCGTGACCTACAGGCAGGTCCCAGATCCAGTTCGCATTAATTTGGTGCGTCGCGTCGAAATCCGACACGCCGCGTAACTGATCCGGTATCCAGCTATTGATAATCTGCGCTCCGTTGTTTCCACCTGAGGTTCCCAGACGTTCGGCTTGGGAGGTCCAGTCAATCGACTTCGAGAAGGTGTAGTTGAAGTCGGCCTCTATCCCACCGTGAAAACGCTGGCGGTAAGTCGCTTCCAGGGCATCGTAATAAGACTGTCCGATGGAACGCCACGCGTAAAGCGCGGAATATTGATTGTGATAAAAACGATTCGCAGGATACAAACTGCCCGCCCCCACCCCGCCGTCCGGCAAATCTAGGGTGAACAGAGCATTGGTTTCGTTACCTAAATTTTGTTGAAACAGATAGTAAACATTTTGTGTGGCGGTGGGATTGGTAGGCGCGTTTTGGTCGGTGTCAAGGATGGCTCCAGCCAGAGGCCCGAAGAGTTGCTCCCAGTATGGAATTTTTGGGATGTTATTGATCGAAACATTCTGGTGAGCAAGTTTGGAGAGCTGCGAGGCAGCAGCAAAGTAATCCGTGCCAGCCGCTCTTAAATCAAGCGGCATGGCCACATCCTGCTGTTCCATCAAACGATGCGCCAGACGTCCGACATAAGCAACTTCCAGACTGGAAGAATTTGTTAATTCACGCTGAATCGAAAAGTCGAATACGTGCTCGTAAGGAGTTTTTATATTACTGTCCAAACCCCAACTAATGTTGAACGCAGTGGGATCAGGCGTTGCTGGAAAACCTCCAGCGGGGGCTGGCGGAAGGAGACTGGCGGGAATAATTGAAATTCCCTGAAAGCGTGGAGCTGTCGCCTCGGTCTGTTGGCCGGGTTGATTGCCGACCTGACTGGTAAGCCCGTAGGCGCCCTGACTGTCAAAAGTATTTATCACCCCGGCGCCGAAATGGTCGTAGACCATGGAATACCCACCGCGAATCGAGGTCTTGCCAGCGCCACCCAAAAGGTTGTGCCAGATGCCTTCTTCGCCATGTGGTGACCACGCAAAGGCAAAACGCGGAGCGATATCAGCCTTATCCATATTCCAGAAACCAGCCCGGCCATTCGCAGATCCGTTCAGGCCAAATGATATGACTGGAACATTGGATGCGGCGCCGCCCGTCAAACCTTGTTGAAAGCTGGCATTGTAAAACTGGCTTAAAGAATAGGGTTGGCAACTACTTCCACTAAGAACGCAAGGTCCAACCTGGTTCCCATTAATTTCTGTTGGCGGTTGAAGTAATGAATAATGCAAGCCGAAGGTGAGAGTGAAACTACTGCTCGCCTTCCAGGAGTCCTGGGCGTAGAAATCATATTCATTCCAGCGATACTCTCGCGTAACCGGAGCACCTAATGGGATCGCCTTTCCTGTGTGGTTATAGTTATAAACTGCGTTTACCTGGCTCACGAGGCCGACTAAGTCCATGATGCCGTTATCGTAGTTGCCATTGAATGCGGGCACATTGGGATTCGTTCCATCTGCTACCGCTGGAAAACCATTGGCATTAGGATCAAGAGCTGTGCCCGTCCCTGCAATGGCCGAAGGCTGCATCCACCCTGTCACAATTCCGGCGCTAGGAAATGAGTTGTCGGTATTCGAGCGCCAGTCATCAATGAAGCGGACGTTTGTGCCAAATTGCAAATTATGGTTGCCCTTAGTCCAGGACAAATTGTCGACAAGGTTGTTCACGGGAATGTGAAAACTGTTACTTCGTGTAAACGCGACCGGTGAATCGATTTCTGCAAGTCCAACCGAAGGCTGATTTGAAATACCGGCACTTCCACCGCCTTGCCGTGTCAGACCCCAACGAAAATCATTAATAAGTTGCGGTTTTATGACATAGGTGTGGCCAAGCGCAAACCCTTTGTTGCTGGTTATGCTGCTGGAAGAAACCGGCTGCCCGGGAAATTGAGAAACGTCAGGCTCGCGGTCCCCCATTAGATTACCGCGCAGAAAGATGTTCTGTTTTGACGTCAGATTCCAATCAAATCGTGCCACATATGTATTGAAACTGGAGTTGACGGGTTGACTAAAACGATATCCAGCCGTGTTATAACCATCTCCAACGCTGAAATCGTTGGGCTCTTTGTAGCCCTGCAGAAGTTGCAGCATTGCAGTATTTACACCGATATGTAGCGGATCCATTAGTTGAATATCGGCAGGCGAGAGTGCAACGGTGGAACCATCAAAAGCCCGATATTTAAGCGTGCCAGCACGCATGGAATCGGTCGGAACAAAGCGCAAAATGTACTTGCTCTCATCGCGGCGCTCGCCCTCATAATTTAGAAAGAAGAATGCTTTGTCTTTCTTAATGGGACCACCTACCGCGCCACCAAAAACATTGCGAATGAGCTTGGCGGGTTTGTTGGGTTGGTCATTTAAAAGTTCCGTCTGCTTATTGAAATACTCATTGGCTACGAAGGCGGCGTCCCGGTGATATTCGTAAAGGCTACCGTGAAGGTTGTTGGTACCGCTCTTGGTGACGAGTGCCACCTGTGCACCCGAACCGCGGCCCGCATCAGCCTCGGAGTTGCTGGTTGTAACTCGAAATTCACCTACTGAATCCTGTGTCATTCGCAAAACGCTGTCGAATGCATACCCTTTATTCTCGTCATTCACGTCAATGCCATCGAGCGTCACGTTCGACTGGTCACTCCGCGCGCCATTGACGGCGCCGCTGCGGGAATCGCCGTCATTGTTCCCAGTAGAACCGACCTTGGAAGATCCTATGTAGCTCACGCCTGGCTGTAGACTTAACAGTTCGACAACATTTCTGCCTTCTATAGGAAGAGAAGAAACTTGTCGACTATTAAAAGCGTTTCCTATGCTGGCATCCGTGGTATTCAGCAGCGGCACATTTTCGGCATTCACTTGCACTGTCTGCTGTGCCCCGGAAATCGTCATTGTGACATCAATGTTCGCCGGCGTAGCGACCAGCAGTTCAATGTTTTCTCGAGTAAACGGAGAAAATCCTGCGGCACTTACCCGTAGTGAATATTGTCCCGGCTTCAATTGCTGAAATTGATAGTTGCCGATCGCATTCGTCGTAAAGCTTCGGGTCGCGCCGGTATCCGATTGCAGCGTGATCTCAGCTCCCGGAACAAAAGCTCCGCTCGGGTCAGTAACGTGACCACCCAGAGAGGTAACTGACTGAGCGAAAGAGAAAACAGAGCAGAGAAGAAAACAGAAGTTAATAGTGCGCAGCATGGGCCTAAACATCTATAGGTTCCCCCGAGTTTGGAAAGTACAAATTGGAGTGATGTTGATCTTACCAGAGCGCGTGCCGACGCTTGGGGGAAACTTGACTTAAAAGGTGCCTTGAAATTACACGCAAGAGCTTCGAGACTTAAGGCTCGACTCTCACCAACACCAACGCGTCTGGAGTAAGGCTTAGCTCAAGCCGTTCTCCTTGCAATTTCGCCTGTTCAGGTGCGGCGAGTGCGGTTTTGCGATTCAGTTCTTCTACCTGGTCTGGTGTCGGATCAAGGGGTTTTCCCATGGCCGCGTATTGGCTCAGAACATTCCCGTGATCGGAATCGACACGCTGAAGAGTAACGCGTGATGTCGAGGGAAGACCATGGAAGATCAAATCCATTCCCAGAGTGTTTCCATGCCGATCAGGATCCACCAGGTTCCACGCGGCGATTGCCAAACCTCCATCCGAGGTCCTGGTTACAATGACATTCTTTGAAGAGTTCGCCATGCGCTCGCTGCCTAAATGATGAAGTAACTCGTAGGCATAGTAGCTAGGCTTGTTGATGCCTCCTTTAGCGCGCAATCCGAATTCTCCATTGAAGGGTTTGGCGATCGGGCCACCTTCTTCGAAAACATCCGAGAAGGTCCAGAAGGAAAGCATGTCCACGGTTCCATCGCACTGGCGCACTGTGTTGGCCAGCGCCGGTCCGACAAACACCGTGTCCCGCGATTCCATCATTCCCTGTACATTCCATTCCGTCCAGAACAACGGAAGATTTGGCATGGACGATGACTTGATCTCTCCCCTCACCTTGGCAACTGCACGGCAGACACGTTCGTCCATTGGAATATCTTCATTCATGCCAAAGAGATTCTCCGGAGTGTCGTCGGCGTAACCGTGCGTGGAGACGAAGTCGACGGGTACGTGATTGTCCGCCGCAAATTTCAGAAAGTCGGTAATCCAGGATGCTGCGGCGGTTGCTGGTCCCCCGACCCGCAGACGAGGACTGACGTTCTTTAGATCCCGTGCAGTATTTGCGTAAAGTTCAAAGTAAGATCTCTGCCGAGGAATGCCATTCCAGAAATCAATATTAGGTTCGTTCCATACTTCGAAATACCACTGAGATACTTCATCGATGCCATAACGTTCGACTAGATGCTCGGCGAAGTGCGTCATCAAGGCATCCCAACGTTCGAGGCTTTTCGGAGGGGAGACGTTCTGCTTGTACCAGAAGGGATGCAGCGCATCTGGATTGAAGGCTAACTTCTTTGGCATGAAGCTGATTTCGACCACCGGTCGTACGCCGTTTTTCAGCAGTCCATCGTAAATCTGATCGACATAAGAAAAGTTGTAAGCCGGATTCCCCTGCTCGTCTTCGTTATACACGCCAACTTCATCGTGCAGAATCGCGTGAAACCGCACATAACGAAAGTCTGCGATCTGTTTGACGGCACGCAGGTCGTTCCGGTAGCTCTCGCGGAGGGACAAGATGGCTCGTCCTGAGCCGAACATCTGTTCCCAGAAGTGCGGAAACGGTGTTGTGGACGCATGCCAGTCAATTTCAACCCTCTCCTGTACTACCCCACGCTGGCTCGCTGCCAACTGAGTGAGCGAGAGCAGCGTAAAACAGAGCCAGAATCTGAACTGCATTCTAAAATTCCTTTCCCGTGCAAAAAATGCGATCCGGCATTAAGCAATAGTTTGCATCGTTTTGCCTCAACAAAGCCGCTGAGTCACTATCGAGGTATACGGTCGTATTTTAATGGGTGCGCAAAATTGAAGCTGGCAACCATTCGATATCCGGTGCTTTGGTCGAGACTACGAGGACTCGCACTGAGACCTGCCGGTAACAACGAGAGCGGGCGTGCTGGCGATGAATCGCGTGGCGGATGCTCGCCACGGCATGTTCAGCCGCAGCCAAAGCATCTTTACGTCTAAAATATTCTAATTACCAGCGGTCCAGCTTTTACTCCGTTATTCATGTCTCCTATTGTCAGTCAGTGTCACGAAGCCGGGTCTTTGAGGGAAACTGCGATGAAGGTCTCCAGTTAATACGGATGGTTGAGAATGTCAAACACCAGCCCCGTGTTGGTAACACTCAGCGGCAGTACATAGCTATCGCCGAGTGGATTCCCTGAGACATCTAGCGCCCGGATCTGGTAATTCAACCTGTTCGCGCCCTCAAGCCCCACTATATCGAAGCTGCCTGCAAGAACATTTGCGTCCAAGGAATCCAGCTCTGCATGGGCTGCGATTTCTATCCAACTCCAATCTGTTCCAGATCCCGTGTAGCGCCACAACTTTGCTCCGCCAGCATTACCCTGCAACAGATACTCAGCCCCTACTCCGATCTCTCCGCCGTGATAGCCGGTTTTCGCATTCTGATCAGTGTCGAGAAATAACTGCCATTGCGATCCGGCCTTCGAACTCCAGCGGACCGACACTCGGCCACGCATTCGCGCGCCGTTTCCATCTTCCGAATCAGGCCAGGCGGTCGCATATGGGGCCTGTATCGTCTGCTGCTCCACTGCGGATGCCTCTGCGGCCCAATACTTCGGAGGGCTTGCATATGGATTCCCAGCCTCGCTCGTCAGATAGACCCATCCCGCATTGCGTTCCTTGGCAAGCTCAAGCGCCTTCGCAAGCTCGTTCGCCCCCATTCCATACACAATGTGCCAGAAGCGGTCGGGCGGATACTTGTGAACCCATGCATAATCCACGTATCCATTCCTGTATATCTCCATGCCTTTGTTTTCCCAGTTCACGAGAATGTTCGTGATCCCCATCCAACAGTCACTCGGGCTGTACGTACCGGGATTAAGTATTGTGAGCCGAGCCGCCCCTTTCTCTCGCACATAATTGGTCAGCTGCTGGTAATAGAGAAACTGCGTGGGGAGATAGGAATTGCTAGCATTGCAATCGGTGGGCACCTCATCGAAAAAAATGCCGTCAACCAAATAATTCCGGTACACCGCGTCAATCTTTCTCCGAACGACTTGCGGGTCGCGCGTGCCATAGCCCGTGTAGGTATAGCCCACCACGAAGATTCCTTTGCGGCGCGTTTCCCGGATGGCTTGATCGACGCTTGCGTAATAGGTTTCGTCATCCCCGTTGTTGAGGTTGACGATCATAATCCCGACCGCTTGAGCGCCTGGTGCCTCCCAGCCAACCCATTGCGCTGATCCTGGGTCTTGATACGACGGTGCCGCCAACCGTACTTGTGCGAGAAGAGATACCGCTAAAAACATACTGACAACTAAACCGCGGACCCAATTAGCTATCATCTGTTCCTCCCAGTGCACTGTACGCGTAAAGTTTCGGTGAGCCTTACTGCGGAGTCGCCTCCAACAGAAGGTGTTTCGAAAAGTCTGTAGACAGATGCGCGACCGGACCGCGGACAATTCCGAAGTCTTTCCCGTCCACGTAGTCGACGACGTGATACGCACGATCATCCAAGCCGCGCAACTCCAGGGTGCCTTTCCAGTTTCCGGCATAGAAGGCGTAGTACATCTTCTTGTCCTTGCGGATGACGTGAGCCTCGGGCAGATCAAAACCAATATCGTAGAGCGTGCCCAGATATTGACCGCGGGAAAGATCCTTTTCCTGATAAAGCTCCAGCCATTTTTGGAAGCTCTTTGCGTGATCGGGGGTGAGGTCGAACCTGCCGTGTTTCTCGACTAATGAAGGCAGCACGAACTGCGTACCTACTACTCCTCCGATACCAAGCGTCGAAGCAAAATCGTCATGATTGTCGCTCAACTCGACGTGGTCGCCGAAGTAAGGAACATCGTCTCCCATGAGGCCTTTGATCGTTTTACCTTTGGTGCGCACCTGAAACGAACTGGTCGGATCGGAAGCCACCGACATATTGAAATGCGGCATAGTGAAGAAAGAATATGCAGTGCCGCAGGGGCAGAACTCCACCAGCGATCCCGGCTTGGCTTTTTGTGCGGCATCGTAAATTTCGCTGAAAAAGTCTGGCAAAGCCTCAACCGAATCCTCAGGGCGTTTATGGTGATGGGCGGGGTTGTAGCAGGCAGGAACGCCGTTCATGTGCTGGCCGTCAAGCTTGAGACCGTCAAATCCCCAATCTACGAGGATTTTACGCACCAGCTCTTTGTGATACTCAACAACCCGCTTGTTCGCCGGGCAAAGATAGTAGGAATCCCACCATGAAATTTTGCGCCGCGAACCGTCCTTGTTTTCCAAGGCCAGATCAGGTTCATTCATCAGCAACTTGGAGTCAGGAACCGCGCTGAGGGGTGACCACCACAGTTGCGCCTTAAATCCTTCCTGGTGAATGCGGTCCACCATGGCTTTAATATCGGCGTCACCGTGAGGGAACTTCTTTGGGTCCAGTTGCCAGTCCCCATAATTGTTCTGCCAGCCGTCATCGAGGGTGACCCAGGTAAATCCCATTCGCTTCACTGTCGGCAGAGTATCGTAGACCTGCTGCGGCTTGAAGTCGCGTCCGTAGCCCCACGCACACCAGATCGCACCGAAAGCGCTGTCGGGAGCTTTTGCCATCTGGAACCCCTGTTTCATCATGAAGCGGCGGTAAGTAAGCAGGGTCTGAAAATAATCTCCTTCATGTACGGTAACGAACGTGCGAAACGTACGGAAATTTTCGTTGGGCTGCAAGGTTTGGTCATGACGATACTGCACGCCAACTCGGACCTGGCGAGCGTTAGGCATGGAAACCGGCAGCGAAACCAGCTTCGGACGTGGTTCGACGTGACCGACCCCAACGCCCACATCTTTGCGCCACACGTCAATAAGCGGTGTGCCGCCGCCATAGTCGCTGGCGTTCATGCCAAGATAATTCTGCTGATTGAATCCTGCGCGCAGTGGAACTATCCAGTTCGGGCGACGTTCATAGGAGCCGCTCTGAAACGACCAGAAAGGCACTCGTGCGGAGGCACGCTGTGCGTCAATCGTATAGCTATTGTTGTTCCACTCGATAATCTTCAGCTGGGACTTCCCAATATTCGTATAGCTGACATCGAAGATCGCAAGATTGGGAAATTCGTCGTAAATGATGACCGAGAGATTTTTCCGCAATGCCCCAGACGTACCGGTTAGGGTGAGTTTCTCGCCTCCGCCATAATTGTCGGTGACACGCTCGTGCGTTTGCGAGGCCAGAGCAAAGTTGTACCAGGAGCGCTCATTTCCTTTGATAGTTTCGGAAGCGGAGAATGCGCCCAATGGGACTTCCCTGCCCTGAAATCGTGCAACCACGCGGCTGCGCATGTTGTCGTCGAACTCAATGCGAAGATTAGCACTTTGGATACGGGGCGAGTCAGTTGAGACAGAAGTAGAACGCAACGCGGCTTGACGTGGTCGTGCGGTTGACTGGCCCATCATAAAGAGCGCAATGAAGATGATTAATGAAGATAACGTTTTCATCATAATTAGCCGTTTAAAAACCGTGATGAAGGTTGGAACGCAACGTGAGTGAACCATCTTGGTTTAATTTCTGGCGACAAGCCCATTGCACCGGGTAACGCATGCCCTTCACCTCGATCTCGGCCCTAAGTTTCAAACCTTTAAACTTTGTTCCTTGTGGCAGCACAAATTGCGCCTGCCGGAGTTTTCCGGGCAGCGGAAAACCGGGATCCAGGCAACCACTCTTCAGCGCTTTCCCATCTTCACTTTCCACGGTTACTCGTAGAATACCCGGAACACCCGCGATGCCATCGTTGGCGAAGGCGATAATGAGCCCGAGATAGCCAGCGTCCTCATAGCTCCAAATCATTGACGGCCTTATTCGATAGCCAATGCGACGATTGATTTGGTCGAACGATTGGGGAAATGCCTGGTAGTAGGCCAGCAGATTTTTGGCGCTAATGGCGTGAAAGTTCCAAAGCGACCAATAGTTCGCCCCTACGTCTATTACGTGAGCGATCATATTTTCGGTCGCCGATACCCCTTCGTCCGAGCCATCCTTGTCTGGGCTTTTCGCTGGAATCCCCTGTTCGAGCAGAGCGGCAATCCAAGGTGGGCGGTTACTCAGGGATTCAATCTGTTCATTTTCGATGAAGATCGTGTCGCTACGAATCCAATTGTTGCTGCGAACAGTACGGTCCAGCATTTCCGAATTGCCAACCCGGCTATAGTCAGGTTGGGTGTTGGTCAGTAACGGCGTTTTGGTGAAATGCTCCAGCTGAACTTCGAGCATTCTCATCCAGGTTCGCTCGGCTGTCTGGTCGTCCGGGAAGGGATTGTTGAGAAAAGGCCAGGTGTGCCCTTCGCCCCAGAACCCGTACATGAAGGTATCGATGAACTCGATGGCAGGATTGCCATTGAATTCCGCTGCCAGAAGACCTACCAATTCACCGAATGCCTGCTGAAAGAAAGGGTGATCAAAACGTGGCTGATAACGCGAATAGGGATTTTCCATGAATCGCGCAGCCGCCTTCCTCTCCTTCTCGTCGGGTACAAGTTCAACAGTTGGTACTTTGTCGAGAACAAAATCCGGGAGCGCCGGCTGATGCTGATAGTCGGGAGCACTCATCTGAATGCGAAATCCCACCCGTTTGTTGTTTTTTTTCGCAAGATCGAAGACGAGCTTTACATAATCAGGCAACTCGAGTCGCCCGGGTTTCGGTTGGACCTCCCGCCAAGTCGGGCGTATGTAAAGCTGTTGTCCCAGGGGAAACCGAACCAGGTCGTCGATCGCCTGTGGAATGTTGTCCGATTTGATTTCTTCTGTGCCACTATCGGCCGTGATGTACGTGATCAGCCCCTTGCCGTAATTCGGCACGACTTCTTCTGATGGAGTGGTGGTCATAACCACGTCATCCGTAGGAATAACGGCGTCGGGTGGATACTGGGGGAAGGGACCTTGATTTAAACGGTCTATGACTGGTGGACCGGAACCAAAATCATAGTTTCCCCAATTATGAGCGGGCACCAGCGCTTGTGCCTTGCTGCTTCCGAGTTCCGCAGCGACAGCCAATGCCATCCCACTTTTTAGAAAGTCTCTACGCTGCATCAAATTGTGTCCTCCGCCGTTTCAAACACTCTCGCGATGAAACCCGCCACTGGCAGTTGCGAGGATCGCTGGCAATTGTTGTTCGAGTATCCAGCCGACTTTAAGAACCAAGTCAAGCACTATCGATCTATTTCTCTTTATATCTTTTTATTTCGTTTGTCCATATTAAACGCCCAATGTAAAAGAATTCGACAGCGGTAGAGGAAGGTTACGGTTCGAAACTCGCAAATCTATTTTGACCGCTTACTGTTGTTGCCCTGACACACCGTCTCCCATCTCCCACAAACTGCCTTTCGCAGTAACCACGTAAGTGCCTAGTCATCAACGAAATAGCCCACGGCAACTGGCCTGCATTTATAGAACGCAAGCAGACGAGGAGGGCGTAGATGGAACGGACTCAGAGCAAAACAAGCGTACTGCTGGGATGTGGGTTGATTGGACTTGCACTTATTTTGAGCAGCCATGCCGTAGCCCAAGAACCCTCTTCAGGGAACGGCAACATGCCCAGCACGCGAATTCGTAGACAAATTTTAGTCAGCCTCATTGATCGCAAGCTCGCGGTACTCGAAGGCAGACAAGTTTTACGCACTTTTCCGGTCGCAGTTGGAGCTGAGGTAAGTCCCAGCCCTGAAGGCGAATTTCAGATTATCAACCGAGTCGCCAATCCGGCCTACTATCACCCCGGCACCGTGATTCCCGCCGGCATTGATAACCCAATCGGTCCTCGGTGGATAGGACTCGACCAGAAGGGATATGGAATTCACGGAACTAACCAGCCGCTTTCCGTAGGACATGCCGCGTCTCACGGGTGCATTCGCCTGCGCAATAGCGACGTCGTGCAGCTTTTCGAGATGGTTCGCGCTGGCGACATGGTGGAAATCCGAGCGCAGCGTGACGAGCAGATGGCGAAGATCTTTGGCGGGGTTGCAGCTACCGATACATCTGCGATTGCGCAAGCTCGGCCAGTGGCAACGGAAGATACGACTAGTGGCCAATAAAGAGAATTAATAATTCGCAAAATTTTGAGGAGGAATTATGCAACTCGTAATGACAGCACTCGCAGTGACCGCCGGAATGGTTTTCTCTCTCGCAATCGCATTGTTAGTGGAGGAGCTGATTTTCGGAAAGGTGCTTCCCCATATCTTTAACTGTCGGACGGTCCAAGTCAAAACAACTCTCAAACATCAGGCTTAAATACGTCGAGCAAAAAAGGAGAAGTGTATGTTGCTGCTCAAATATCTACTCATGTCGGGCGGTATTGGGATGATTCTCGCAGCCGCCGGAATTCTTACCTACGATATTTACCTTGAAGTGAATTACAGGCGAGCAATGGCGATTGCTGGCACAGCCCCATTGCCTCCAGTTCCCCATGTTCGTTGGCGCGGCGCATTGGCCCTAGCCCTGCTTGCCTGGGGGCCAATTCTCATCGCTGCCGGAATTGTTGTAGTTCCCAGCGGCATGGCCGGAGTCCGCGTCAGTCAAACCAGCGGCACGTTATCAGGAACGCTCTATCCAGGCGCGCATTTTATAACTCCGATGGCCGAAAGTATCGCACTGTTTGATACGCGTGATCAGCTATTCACAACCGGCGCACTCGAGGAAACAACAACAAAAGGCTCGTCACTGCCCAGCTCGAGATCGGAGCCTTTACGAGTTCAGGCGAAAGAAGGCCTTACTATTGGCCTCGCCATCACAGTTCGTTATCGGCTTGATCCGACGCGATTGGATTACATGCAAAACAACTTACCCCAGCCCGTGGAAAAGGAAATCGTACCGGCAGTTGTTGCGAGTGCGTGGCGTGAACTTGTGCCGGCTTACACAGTGCGGGAAGTTTTCGCAGTGAAACGCGAGGAAATCCGCAAGCGGGCGTCGGACGTGATCACGCAAAAACTCGCGACCGATGGAATTACGGTGAAAGAAGTCATGCTGCGAGACATTCAGCTTCCTCCGGAATATGCGAAGGGCCTCGAAACATTACTCCTCAAAGAACAAGAAAACGACCGCATGGGAGTTGAGACTGAAATGCAGCAGAAGCAGGTCAGGATTGCCGAACTTGAAGCCGAGGCCACCAAAGCTCAACAGGTGAAGCAAGCCGAGGGCGAAGCTCAGGTTAAAGTTCTGCAAGCCAAGGCTGAGTCGGATGCGATGCAATACACTTTGCCGCTCAAGCAAAAACAAATAGAGCAATCCAAACTCGAAGCGGAGGCACGCAAAGAAACCACGGTAAAGAATGCCGAAGCGATGGCGGAAGCCAAGGTAATCGACAGTAAAGCCGAGATGGAGCGAAGGAAGCTGTTGGCCGACGCGGAAGCCGACCGCATCCGGGTCACGGCCGCCGCCGATGCCGTACGCATGACGAGTGAGGGCGCGATTTTGAAGCAGAATCCGCTGCTGATCAACAAGATCGTTGCGGAACGCCTCTCCGACAAACTGCAAATCATGATGGTGCCGGCCGACGGAAAGTTTTTCTTCGCCAACGATGTGCTGCATAGCATGAACATGGCAAACCGCAGTAGCCAAGTTCAAGACTCGGAGGACCCTTCGCAAAAGTGAGTCTCACGCGGCCTAGTTATAGGCGGCTTTTGAATACCCAATCCGCCGGGCCCTGATAAATGATGTACGGGAACATTCACGGGAGCGAATGACTCTAACCAGTACAGGGCATCATGCGAAAAACCAAGCACAACGCGGGTTATAATGCGCCCAATCCATACATGCTTGTTTCGCCTTTACGCATTGCGCGCGGCTGGGTTTTCCTTCTGCTTTGCCTGTTGCAGATAACTCTTCTGTCCGCAACGGATTGGCGAAGCGCAGAAAAAGAACTGACGGGAAAGATAGCCTCAATCACTGGCCCCGGAGCCGTTGCCGTTGATCTCGCGAATCGATCTTCCCTCGCTAGCGCGGATGTCGATCAAATTCATCGCGCGCTTCTCACAGAATTAGCAACGGTGGGAGTTCGCGCGGTAAATTCCGATCAGGCAGCCGCCACTGTTCATGTTTCACTCTCTGAGAATATGCAGAATTATGTTTGGGTTGCCGAGATTCATCAAGGCGCCGATGAAAATTCAGTGGTAATAGTCACTATGCCAAGACCGCTGGCCAGCACAAAAATCGACCAGGAAGCAACAATGACCATTCATAAGGTCCTGTTATGGAGCCAATCAAATCGCATTCTTGACGTCGCCCTCGTGAGCGGCAGCCCTCAGCACATGATTATCCTCGATCCCGGCAACCTTACGATCTACAACTCTCAAAACGGTCATTGGCAACAGGAGCTGGCGTTGCCGATCGAGCATTCACAGCCCTGGCCCCGTGATTTGCGAGGACGATTGGTGTTACGTAAAGACCATTTGTTCGATGCATTTCTGCCGGGAACTTTCTGTCGAAGCACTACCCGTGTGCCGTTGGCAATGAATTGCTATGCAAGTGACGATCCCTGGCCCTTGGCAACGACAGAGCAGCCGGGCTTAAGCGCATTCTTTGCTTCCACGCGAAATTTCTTCACTGGCGCATTGTCACCTGGAATTGGCAAACAAACCGCGACCTCCGCGTTCTACTCGGCGGCAGCGCTTCCTCGCGAAAAGTACACACTATGGCTTCTCGCTGGCGTAGATGGAAAGGTTCACTTCCTCGACGGTGTCACAGATCAGCCCCAATCTCACTTGCGCTGGGGCAGCGACATTGCCAACCTCCATAGCAGTTGCGGATCGGGATGGCAGGTGTTGAGTACGGGTAACGCTAATTCGACAAGCGATACTGCACAAGCTTTTGAAATTCCAGATCGCGAGCCGATTGCTGTGAGTCAGCCAATGGAATTCAGCGGCAACATTGCCGCGCTGTGGACAAGTTCAGATGGTAACGGAGTAATTGCAGTCTCGCATAACTCAGAAACTGGGCTCTATGAAGCGTTTCTTCTCACTATTTCTTGCAGTCAGTAGCTTGTTGCAAACTGTGACCTCGATCGCAATAACGCGCCCTTCCTATGGAGGCACGCTCCATGTTGCGATGGGAGCCGCCCCCTCCACTCTTGATCCTGTGGGATCGGAACAAACTGACTGGTTCGCCACTCGCAATTTATCCCGCATTTTGTTCGACACATTGGTTTGGTGTGACGATCATGGAAATCTTCAACCGGCGCTCGCAACCTCATGGCACGCCGACTCAGGTGACCAACGTTGGCAGTTTTCTCTGCGCCACGGCGTAAGGTTTAGTGATGGAAGTCCTTTGACTGCTGAGGTTGTCGCCGGATCTCTGCGTGCTGCAAATCCTCGTTGGAAGGTGTTTTCTTCGGGCATTGAGGTAGTAGTAGAAACTGACTTCCCGAATTCATCCCTTGCTGCGGAGCTAGCGTTGCCGCGAAATAGTATTGTCAAACGACAGGGCAACCAGATCAGCGGCACGGGCGCATTTGCAGTTGCGCACTGGGATCCGGGAAAGAAACTCACTGTAACCGCAAACACTGATTATTGGAATGGTCGTCCCTTCGTGGATTCCATTGAGATCGACCTGGGAAAGAATTTACGCGAGCAGGCAATCTCTCTCGATCTTCATAAAGCCGACGTCATTGAGACCGCGCCCGTAGGACACCCTAGTTCGACAGAAAACTTCAGAGCCGGCTTCTCTGCTCCGGAGGAATTGCTGGCATTGGTATTCAGCACCGATCATCCCTCGCCAGAAGATGCGCGCTTGCGCGACATTCTTGCTTTAAGCATCGACCGCGACGCGTTGAATAATGTGGTGCTCCAGGGCGGAGGTGAAATTTCAGCCGCCCTTCTTCCGAACTGGATGACGGGGTATGGGTTCGTCTTTGCTTCCGAAGTAAATTTGGCGCGTGCCGGGGAAGAGTTCGCCGAGGCTCGCCCAAAGAAACCCTGGACGCTTGGTTATGACTCGACCGATCCTATGGCACGAGTCGTTGCGGAGAGGATTATTCTTAACGCGCGGGATGCAGGACTTCTGCTACAACTCTCAACAAAGGCTGGTGACTTGCGACTCGTTCGAGTCCCAATTGTTTCCGCGAATCCTCACGTGGCCATGACACGCCTTGCGGAAACCCTCGGCCTTCCTCAGCCCAAGTTCGCCAGCGACTCCACCGATGACCTCTATGCGGCCGAAAGCAGCTTGCTGCAATCGCGGCGGGTAATTCCTCTCCTGCATTTGCGCACAGCTTCCGAGGTACGGCCCAACATCCGTGATTGGGCACAAACGCAAGATGGAAGCTGGCACTTAGAAGATGTATGGCTGAGCCCCGAGAAAATCGGGGCGGAGAAACCATGAGGTTCCGTCGCAAACTGTTGGCCATTTTTGCTCTAACAGTATTGGTGTCGGTAACCGCAGTCGCTTGGATCACATCCGTCCTTACTCGCCGCACCTTCGAGCAGGCAGATGAGCTCCGCACAGCAACCTTGGTTGCACAATTTCGTCATGAGTTCGAGCGGCGTGGCGAAGAAGTGGCCCGCCGCGTTGAGGCAATTGCGAAGACCGACAGCACAACTCGGATAGCATTAGCTTTGAATCACGGCGCTCCCGATTACGGAACATATCTGAATGAAGCAAAGACCATAGCAGAAAGCCAGCGGCTCGATTTTCTTGAGTTCCTAGACAGTGAAGGCAAAATTATCTCGTCCGCTCAATCGCCAGCCAAATTCGGATACAAAGAACCTCTACCTAATCCTGCATCAACGAAGGGCGAAGCATTCCTTCGCCAGGAAGACCTGGCTGAGGGAGCGGCGTTGAGCCTTTCCGCCGTGCGCCAAGTGAATATTGGCGACGCTCCGCTGTACGTCATCGGGGGGCAGAGGCTCGACAAGGATTTTCTCGCAACTCTCGACCTGCCCAGCGGAATGAGCGCCATGCTTTATCAGAACCTTGGCGCAAGTTTTTCGCCCCAATTACTGATCGATAAGTCAGGCATGGCAGCAGATCAAGATTCGCTACTGCCGCTAATCGAGCAAGTTCGGACGAATGGCAAAGAGGCGAATGCTCTTATTCACCGGTCATCCGATCCAGAAGATGATGAAGCGATCTATGCCATTCCCCTCATTGGTCAAAATAATCAACTGCTAGGCATTTTGCTGATAGGAAATTCGCGCCGAACTTACGTGCTGCTGCAACGACACATCCGCTCTGCCGCTTTGTTGGCCGGGGCAACAGGAATGCTCGTGGCAATTCTACTTAGCGGATGGGCGGCAGCCAGAGTGACGCGCCCGGTAGAGCAACTTGCCAATGCCGCCAGACAGGTCACGGCAGGAAACTGGAACGCACAAGTCGACGTGAACTCTTCGGGAGAAGTCGGCGAACTGGCGGAAGCTTTCAATCATATGACCCGCGAACTGTTTGAACAGAAAGAACGACTCGTGCAATCCGAAAGAGTTGCCGCCTGGCGCGAACTCGCCCGGCGACTAGCGCACGAACTGAAAAATCCATTATTCCCTTTGCAACTAACGGTAGAAAATTTGCTGCGAGCACGGGAACAAAGCCCTGAGCTGTTCGAAGAAATATTCCAGGAAAGCTCGGCCACTCTGCTGGCCGAAATCGCGAATCTGAAAACGATCATATCGCGCTTCGGCGAGTTCTCCAGAATGCCGCAACCGCGTTGGCAGCTGGTGAATGTGAACGAAATCGCGGGAAATCTGAGTCAATTGTTCCGAGCGCAGCTGCACACGCCGGACCATAAGGCAATCGAATGTAAACTGGAATTGACGGATCCCATAACGCCGATAGCAGCCGATCCAGATTTGTTACATCGCGCACTTTCGAACCTGGTGCTGAATGCAATGGACGCAATGCCTGAAGGCGGGGCCTTCATAATACGCACGCGGCAAGAACACGATAGCGTGAGCATCGAAATATCCGATACTGGGTCAGGGTTAACGCAGGAAGAATGCGAGCGCCTTTTCACCCCCTATTACACGACGAAGACGCACGGCACAGGCCTCGGCTTGGCGATCGTCCAGTCTGTTATAAGTGACCACGGTGGCAGAATCAGTGTACGAAGTAAACTCGGTCAAGGGACAACATTTGTAATCGAGCTAGCCACTAATATTGATAAGATCCCTAACGCAAATCAGGCAGCAAGTGCGTCCAACGCAGTCGATTGAGAAAATCTGTTGATTCAAAAGGCAAACCTGCTGATCGTGGATGACGAGGCTAATACCCTGGCTTCCTTGTCGCGTGCTTTCCGTCTGGGAGGCCACGACGCTACCGTTTGCGATAGTGCCATCAAAGCGCTCGAACTTTCCAAGGCGCAGAATTTTGACCTCATATTTTCTGATGTCGTAATGCCCGGCAAAGACGGCCTCGCATTTCTCGAAGATCTGCGGAAGCAGGGAAACAACACTCCGGTCGTAATGATGTCTGGACAGGCGCACATCGAAATGGCCGTCCGAGCCACAAAGCTCGGTGCGATTGACTTCCTGGAAAAACCAATCTCCACCGAAAAATTGTTACTTACCGTTGAGAACGTCCTCAAAGTGCAGCGCCTTGAAACGGAAAATCGTCAGCTTCGGCAAAGACTCGGCAAACACGAAATCATCTGGACCGGAACCACCATGCAAAAAATTATGGCCCAGGTTGAACGTGTTGCCGCGAGCGAATCCCGAGTATGCATTCTCGGCGAAACTGGAACTGGCAAAGAATTGGTAGCCCGCACTTTGCATCAAAAAAGCCCTCGCTCATCCGGGCCTTTTATCGCTTTGAACTGTGCCGCAGTTCCGGCTGAGTTGATCGAATCGGAACTCTTCGGACACGAAAAAGGTTCATTCACCGGAGCAACCGGACGGCACCTCGGAAAATTCGAACAAGCCGACCGCGGAACAATCTTCCTGGATGAAATCGGGGATATGTCTTTATCCATGCAGGCAAAGCTGCTGCGAGTGCTCGAAGAAGGCGAAGTTGAACGCATAGGCGCCGACAAGCCGGTTTCTGTCAACGTGCGTGTCATCGTAGCGACTCATCGGAGTCTCGACACTTTGGTTAGCGAAGGCAAATTTCGTCAGGACTTATTTCATCGCGTTTACGTATTTCCCATATTGCTGCCGGCATTGCGTGACCGGCGAGAAGATATACCGGCGCTTGTGGAGCATTTCGCCGCGCAGGTATGCGCACAGAACAACTGGAAGCCGATTCCCTTCACCCCAGATGCAACTCGAGAACTTCAAGGATACGCTTGGCCAGGCAATATCCGTGAATTGCGAAACGCGGTAGAGCGGCTGATGCTTTCAGCAACTGACGAAGAAGTTAATATGGAGACGCTAAGAAGTACCTCACCTCAGTCTTCAGCTATCGCACCAACAACATGGAACGGCGCAGGACCTCTATCCGAACGCGTACAGAACTTTGAGCGCGAAGTGATTCTCGCAGAACTCAAGCGCCACGAATTTCATATCACGAAGGCGGCTAAAGCTCTTGGTTTAGAGCGAAGTCATCTCTATAAAAAAGCTGAACAGCTCGGAATCGATATACCACAACAGCGGCGTGCAGAAGAATAACGGTGGGTCTATCAAATCCTCTGTCTCGATGTGGCGCAATGCAATCCCAATCACTTACAGTCGTCCTGCCTCAAAAGTCACAGCATTGTTATCTCCATTCGGCAGTTCGGGACACTGCTCGGGACAGTAAAAAGGCTCCGCCCACCTCTCCTCAGAAAGTGTCGATCAGGATTAGCTGAACGTTTGAAATTCTTGGGATCGGTCGAGCTTAGATAGAAACTCGCGAGCGCGCCTCAAGCTCCCAATCAGAATCAACTGGCGACCAGAGAGGGAGCGAGCATTCTGTCGTGGTCTTGTTCCCAGTGGTGGCGATCTTCTAGCTGGGTGAAAATCGGAGAGTACGTAAGAGCACAACATCGGATTCTGAGACCAACCTACAGAGTCGGAAGAAGGTTCCTATTTCGCTTTTTTCAGACGCCACACGATAGTGACCGGGTCGCGACCCTTGACCGGGACAATGAGTCCGCGCTGTTCCATGGCTTCTACTGTATGGCGAGAGGACGGACTACTTCGCTGTCTTTCAATCGGCGTAGAATAGGGTCCCCGCCGAGTGAATTAGTTTCAAGCTGGTATCCGTTGTGCATGTGCGACAGCAGGTCTTGCTCACCCTCCGTGAGTTTCGGAGAGGCACTGGCAGCTTTCTTCTTAGCCATCTTCCACGCCCACCCGGAGGTTAGCTCTCTCTCTCGCCCACTCGCAGCACCGAAGACCCGGCTCGGCAACAGACGCCATAGCTCCGCCACAGGCGAAACCACGGACTACTGGCTAGCCTCTCATCGTGCCGACGATTCGCCGCCGAGATGTCGCTTGCGCTGAGGGGTCTTATGTCCGGCGCTTCGAACATTTCCTGTAGCTGCTCAATGTCGTCGATGATGCGTTCAATATCCATTCCGTCTCAATATCTAACAGAAGTGCGGCAAGGGTTCAAACGGCATGGCTCAGGGACGAGCCCTGAGGGGACGTGGCCATGTATTTACTGAGGACATCCACCAGACTTTGGTTTGGCACACACCGCTTTGCCGAAAAAGAAGATAGGATGTGATCCAGCTCATTCTCGGAGAGGCCTTTGAAGAGGCTGGCGTAGAGCGGCTGCATCACGGTTCCCGTGTAGAAGCACAACAGAGCCTGACTCATGCACCGTACATTGAGTCGCGCATCCAACTGCGGATCACCAACCACTTGACGGATCTGGTCAGCAAGCTGAGCCGTTGCATCCTTTACCGGAGTTGGCGGTAGCCACTTCATCCAATCGTCAGTGCCAAGAGCAACCTTCTTACGAAGAAGGCCGCTGATGCGTTCCATGTACGGAGATGCAGGGTCGAGTGTCAGCATACCCATTACGCCAACATCTTTGTAATTCCACGTTGTCCAGTGCGTCTCGTGACTTTCAAAGATGCCGATCTGATCATCTAACGCGCGAAGCCGGTCACCACTCTCATTGGCAGGCCCGTTAAAGACAGACCCAAACTCGCCAACCCACAGCGGAACGTTATGCTGCTGGGTGAACCTCGTCCCCTCGGCATCGAGGAAGTTGCGCTCCTGTTTTGCGAGATCCCAGTCCTGAGCACTGCCCGCCGCAGCCGGTCGCGGATGGATGGTGCCGGGGTATCGGCCAGGCCCAAACCCAGGCACAGTGTAGTTATGTGAACTGTAGGCGAGATTATCGTCGAAGGGTTTCTCTAACCCCGAAAAGTCCTTTGCGTAGTCATCACCTTCAAGGAAGATAATGTGTCTGGAATCGATCTTGCGAATTTCTGTAACCAGGCGCCGGTAGACGGCATTCATGCGGTTAAAATTGGGCCGGTAATTGGATCCCACGTTCCACGGATAGTCGCCTAGGGCGTTGTTCGCACAAGGCTCGTTCAGCACATCGTAGCCGGCGATTACAGCCCTATTCTTGTAGCGCCGCGCAAACTCCTGCCAAAGGGCAATGAAGCGATCCTGATAAAACGCAATCTCCCAGAAAAGGCTGATGCGCGATGCGTTGTCAGAATGCCAGTGGACATTCTGCCACCCCTGCGCCGAATGCAGGTCCAGAATGACGTAAAGACCATGTCTTTCGCAGTGACTTAACACTTTATCGAGACGGGCAAAACCCGCCTCGATGTATTTGAAAGGAGCGGCATCGTCCTCGAAGTGTCGATAATTAAGAGGCATCCTGACGACGCTAGCGCCGGCCTTCCTGAGAAAGATCACATCGTCTTCATTGAAGAAGTAGTCCAGCATGCGCTCGAAGAAGAACTGCGCTCTGGCCGGACCAAGCACCTCCGCCATCTGCGCTCGGAGAGTATGCTCCGCGCCTGGGTGCCCATTAATGAAATCCTCCATGTTCATCCAGCCACCCGGACAGGTTCCCCTCAGGCGAACCTGTTTCCCTTTCGCATCGACTATGTGACGGCCGCTGACCCGAAGAAACTCCATCTTGTCGTCCGCCTCATGACTGTCCGCTGCTTGTGGACCGGTATTTTGTTCCCCTGAGGCTGCCACTCCATTTCCCGTGAGCGCTGCCGCACCGGTCAACGCGGCCAGCCTGAGAAATTCACGCCGTGGCTTGAGATTACTTGCTTTCCTTGTCATAAAACCTCTTCCGAGAATTTGGTTCGGCGGTTAACGATCGCGGTGGTTTGCCACATTTTAAACTCGCATTCTAAGCTTCATTCGCGGAGTGAGCGAAAAAACGCCCTCGAAAGGAAGATACGATTCTCTCCCCGGGCTGCAAAGTGGGACCATTCTTTCCCGCAAGATCGAGGCTGGAGCACACGCTGCCGTGCCGGTTGCGGAAAAGGCCTCGATTCGAGGAACATTTGCCGCGCCCAAGAAGGGCCCCGTGTGGGTCGAAGTGTCCGGCATAGTTCGCACCGTAAAAATCCAGAAAGATTGCTCGATTTTGGATTTGCAAGATGAGGGACGGCGTCTCTCGGCAACCGTGCATGAGGATCTGTCCCTATTCCGTAATCGATGCCAAGATTCAAATCACAGCGACGATTCGATTCCACAGTCGAGGCGTTCGCGGAGGAAATAATCTAGCTGACGATAGTGGGAACGAAAACCCCCGGCCTGCCTGCTCAGCGGCAGTGCATACAAGGTCGGCCACGGATACATTATTGGCCTCCCAGTTGCCGCTTACCTGACCTGGCAGGACGCATGCTGGAGAACAATTGCATCGCGCCGAAGTTTTTCATTGAACTCTCGCGGGAAGCATTGAAGCAAGGAAGAGACACCCAACTCGGAACCGCAATCGACGTGGCGAAAGCTCTGCGATCGCGGAATATCTCACGTGAAAATGTGATCATTCGTGTGCCAGGACTGTGCTCGTCGTTTACAGCAACGACGTGGAAGCGTCACAATTTCGGCAACAGCACACGCGCATAAATCTCAGGTCGGTCCACGCATGCAGTCGAGAACAGACTAGATAATTTAGAAGTAAGAGTCCAAACCGTTTTTCATAGGTGTTGAGCACGCCTGATCGAAAAGCGGTAAAAATGTTTGAGAATAAAAGGTCTGGCGGAGAGGGGGGGATTCGAACCCCCGGTACAGCTTTTGACCGTACAACGGTTTAGCAAACCGCCGCCTTCAGCCACTCGGCCACCTCTCCGAAAGCGCGGAACGTCAAATTATCCTTAGGTTACCACGATTTGTTGGACGATGCTGCCTTCACAACGGATCATTCAAAATGAAGTCTTCTTCTCCATAAAAGATCGGCCATTAAAAGATCGGCCATTCCGCCGACTTATAAGTAACGCGTTATGTGGAGATCTCACCGGGGTGAATCTTTAGTATCTGCACTCCTGTCATCTTCGAACCAATATCTGTTGCTTGTTACCCTACCTACCTGTAGCAGACTGCTTATTTTTCTCTCCCAAGTCTGTCGCGACGCAGCTTTGCATGTTGTCTTTGCGATCTCGTGCACGAAACTGAACAATCACGTCTGGATTTGAAAGATCCGCTAGCGAGACGCATTAGCGATTTAGGTCTCGCTATTGAAGGGTCGGCATTGCAACGTTTCGTGCAGCAACTCTACCGCGAGCTTGAGCTAAAACGGTTGATGAAGTTTCGCCCACCTTGCTATTTGAGCGATGAATGGGGCTGCCCTTCCGGTGAACCAGTGATTGGCATTCCTTTTTATCTTGCGAACGCGGAACTCGCATCGCTTGAGAAAGAAATGAATGACCTGGAAGACGCCCGCGAGATCATGATGTATCTGCGACATGAAGCCGGACATGCTTTTAACTATGCATACAAACTGCATAAGACACCAGAATGGAAGCAGTTATTCGGTCCGTTCCGCCGGCCATATCACGATCACTATCGTCCTGTTCCCTTTTCCAAGAACTTCGTTCGACACATGGCGGGTTGGTATGCGCAAAAGCATCCAGACGAAGACTTCGCGGAAACTTTCGCCGTTTGGCTCACACCACGCTCTGCCTGGAAGAAAAAATATCGAGGCTGGGGCGCAATGGCGAAACTTCGTTACATGGATAGGATCGGCCGGGAATTGAGCAACTCAGAACCATTGCGGCGGCGCGGGCATCCAGACATTACGGTTGATGAAATGGAAACCACCGTCGCAGAGTTCTATCAGAAGACTACGGAAGAAGTTCCGATTGTGGATTTGGCGCTCGATGCTGACTTGGCAGATATTTTTAACGTTTCTAAGCGGCGAAAAAACGGCATGCCGGCGAACACTTTTCTCCATACCCGGCGGAAGTTGGTGGTGGACAAAATTGCCTATTGGACAGGCGTGCAGCGTCCTTTGATCAAGCGACTGGTTGAAGTCATCGAGAAGAGGCTTGGGGAATTATGCCTGGTCGCCGATCTTAGCCGTGAAGCGGAACACTTGGCCAATATCACCGCATATACGACGGCATTGGCAATGACTTCCATGTCTCGCGGAAAGTTTGTCCATCCATGATTGACCTGGGAAAGATCGGCTATGAAAGGAAATCTTGGTGAGGGCCATGAACGCTAAGAAGCTTAGAGTTGCTATTCTCTATGACGTTTGGGAGGAGGAGACGGCGGCCGCTGAATTAGTAGAGGAGAAGCCGATTCTTCGTGGCCGCAAGGTGGGCAAAAAGACAAAAAAAGAGAAAGAAGATCGAGAGGAGATTTTCGAAGCGCTTGAAAAACTAGGCCATCATCCTTTTTATCAAGTACTGGACGGAAGCGCGAAATGCCTTCATTCCCTCGAAGAATGTGGCGCCGATCTGGTATTCAATTTGACCGAATCCTTCGCTGGCGATGATACGAAAGAAATGAACATTGCCGCCTACATGGACTTGTTGCAATTGCCCTACACTGGCGCTGGACCTCACGCCCACTTCCTGGCACAAGATAAAGGTACGGCAAAAAAGATGTTCGCGTTTCATGGAATTCGAACGCCATACTTCGCAACTTCTTACCGGGGCAAGATTGACCATGCCCACGACATTGCTTTCCCTTTGATCGTGAAACCGATCTGGGAGGATGGTTCGATTGGCATCAACGCTGACGCAGTTGTGCATAGCATTAAAGAGTTGATGGAACGTATTGAATACATTCAGAATGATTTTGATTCGCCGGCATTAATTGAGGAGTACATTGAAGGGCGCGAAATCTATGCGGCCATTTTGGGGAGCTATGAAAATACAGAAACACTACCCCTTGTCGAACTGGACCTGTCGCGTTTACCCAAAGGAACTCCGAAGATTGCCAGTTATGACGTGAAGTTTGAAAAAGAGACTCAGGCACACAAACTGACGAAATCCAGCCTCGCTCAAAATCTGGACGAAGACACAATTACTCGTTTAACGGAAACTGCGCTCGGGGCTTACCGGGCGGTAAAGTTACGTGATTATGGCCGGATCGATATGCGCCTTTCAGAGAAAGGCGAGGTCTATGTAATTGAAGCGAACCCTAATCCCTGGCTTTCAAGCAAACATGAATTCGCAATGGCAGCTAAAGCGTCCGGACGTACTTATACTCAACTGATCGGCGAGATCATTGAACTAGCCATGTCCAGATATGACATGAAGGCGAGAGCAGAAGCTGCACGTGTTTAGTTGTGCGGGGCATTCACATACTCCGAAAGATCAGGCTGTAATCCTGCCCGCTGAAGAAGACCTTACACGCGTGGCAGTCGCCGTCTCTACCCGATTGCGACCTGATTTCTTAGCGCGATAAAGCGCTTTATCTGCCGCTTCTATCACTTCTTTTATCTCGCGCAACTTCGCGGTTGGTTCGGCGATTCCGATGCTTACCGTTACGAAGAGATTCCCGCTCGGCGGGTTTGCTGACAGTTTCTTATTCGAGGAGGACTTGCGCGCTAATGTTCTTCTATCCGGAGCACGTGGCGGGCTTTGACGGCGTTCTAACCCTCCACGCACGCGGAAGGCGGTAATTTCAATAATGCTTCGTAGCATTTCCAGATGTTCCACAACATCTTTCATGTGTTTTCCGGGAAACAATATTGAGAACTCTTCTCCCCCGACACGAAAAGCCTGCCCACCTCCGGTAACTTGTCCGAGCTTAGTCGCAACCAGACGCAAAACCTGATCTCCGGTCTCGTGGCCGTAGGTGTCATTGAAATTTTTGAAATGATCGATGTCTACGACAGCAATGGCGTATGGCTCATCCAAGCGGAGTAGAGCTTCGTTGTATGCACGCCTTGAGGGCAGTTGCGTCAACTCGTCTTGATAGGCAAGGGCGTATGAGTTCTCAATAATGGACGTAATCAGAATCAATCCGGCAGTGGCGGCATAGGCGGAGGCAACTTTCCCTACTCCCCCTGTTTGCAGGCCGAGGAATGCGGAGCCTAACGACCAAAACAGTCCGCTTCCTAACGGCTGACGGTACCACATAAATTGAAGCAATAAGATCGTGAAGGCGTCCGCAAATGCGAGCACGGCGAACTGCGGAAGCTTAGTCCAAAGGAACAGTATCTTTCCAAATATTTGCCAATGCAGAAACGCAGGCCCCGCGCTCTCGCCAGCCCGGCAAATTATTGCCACATAAACAGATTCAAAAAACAACAAGGCTGCACGCGGTCCAAGCGTTGGCATAGTCAGACCGCGCTCTTGCGAGAAGGTGATGAGGATGAAATTTACAGGAAGCAAAAGTGCGACCGCTTCCAGGGCGATATGGCCAGGTCCGCGGGGAAGAGTTCGTCCGGCGGAAAAAAATTCGACTGCCCGGTTCGCCAGAAAAATACTTATCAGGGCAAACAGAATCCGGCCGGAGTGAAAGCGTAATGCCAGCAAAATGCCCGCGACTAAAACGGCATAGTAATAGAAACTGATCGCAGGAGCAGAGATTGCAAAGAATCCTCCCTGAAGAAGTACAACGGATGCCAGTAGCAAGAGGCTTCCGGGCACAAAAAACGATTGCAGCGTTCTTTTTTGCCAAACGTCCACTCAGGATGTCCTTTTTCCCGAAACTACCTCTGGATGATGAATTATCCATAGTCGCGGTGATTTCAGGTGAGTGGCGGCAAAGGTTCCTCATATGGACCCGCTTCATCAATCTGAATCAGGACTCCTTCCTAATGCGGGAATCCACGACTTTCGTGTGTGACGCAATACCTTGCAGCAGACGCTTCCCTGTTTAACAATCGAACTATCCATTAGATACCTCTTATGCGCGTTCTTATTGCTGAAGACGATTCCGCCCTCGCTAGCTTTGTGAAAAAAGGCCTTGAAGCTGAACATTATGCTGTCGATATCTCGGCAGATGGGGAACAGGCGCGAGCCATGGCTGGTGAGCTCGACTACGATTTGATCATGCTCGATCTGAGCCTTCCACGGCTGGATGGGGTTTCTATCCTGCGACACTTGCGTACCCGAAAGCCAAGTGTTCCGGTGTTGGTGTTGACCGGCAGAAATCGGATTGAAGATCGAGTTCAGTGTCTGGACATGGGGGCGGATGACTATTTAGCTAAGCCGTTTTCCTTTTCCGAGCTTTCGGCGCGAATTAGGGCCTTGCTAAGACGGAGCCATCTACCAACTGAATCCACGCTGGCTGTGGATGATCTGAAATTAGACCGGGTAGAAAGAAGAGTGGAACGCGCTGGCCGTAGGATTGAACTGACTTCGAAGGAATTCGCTTTGCTGGAATACTTCATGCGGAACGCGGGAAGAAGGGTAACCCGGGCCATGATCATCGAGCATGTATGGAATCTGTCGTTTGATACAAGCACCAACGTTGTGGATGTCTACGTGAATTATTCCACCTCGCAGGTAGACAAACGAAAAGTCGGGGAGTTGGCACAGGCCATTCAGGCGGCCTTCCAGGAACTCGGAGCCATGCCAGGGTCGGTCACCCAAATGCCGGTGCTATCGAATATCCCCGGGCCTGTAATCTCTCCCGTGCATGAAGGAGTGCTTCCCACCCCGCAAGAAAATGGGAATTTGACGGCACTTCAACGAGATTTGGAGAAAGCGCTGGCTAAAGAGATCGCGCGCGGCGAAGTTGCCCTCAGCAATGGACCTGATGGTCTCGTGGTCAGTCTTCGCGAAGTGGGTTTTTTTGATAGCGGATCAGCTGGCGCAAAGCGCAATTCACAACCAGCATTCGGCCGTATGGCATTATTGCTTGGGCAACATCCCTATCGTCTGCGCATAGAAGGCCACACTGACGATGTGCCGATCCACAATCCAGTGTTCGAATCGAACTGGGAACTTTCTACGGCACGCGCAACAGAAATCATCCGTCTTCTGATCGTTAAGTATGGTTTTTCTCCTGAGAGATTATCGGCGGGCGGATACGCGGAATATCACCCCATTGCAAGTAATGAAACGGAAAACGGCCGAGCTCTCAACCGGCGCGTGGATATTGTCATTTTGCACAAATAATCGCTACTGTGCAGCAGTAATGGTTAGCTACTTTCTCGCAATTAGGAGCACCAAATGGATCACCTCCTGGGGGAGACGATGGTAACCTGCAAGCGCGGATTTTCGATGAAAGTTTTTGCCCGCGGAAGTAACCTTCTGATAAAGCTGGGCTTTATTCTGTAGCGCCTGCTGCGCGGTAAACAAAAACAACGTAAGCGAGGTGACGAATGAAATGGATTGTTGTTCCGATAATGCTTATATGCGTTCCATGCTTGTTTGTTGTCGCGCAAGATGACGCCGGCGTGCAATCAAAGATCATCGCTCTGGAGAAGGCTTGGAATCAGGCCTACAAACTTGGGGATAAGAATGCAATCAGTGCAATTCTGGACGACGCTATTGTAATCGTGAATGATGATGGTTCTTTGCAGTCAAAGAATGAATTCTTGGGGTCAGTCAAGCCATCCCAATCTCAGGAACAGCAGGTATTCCCCGAATCATTGAGAGTGCACGTGGCTGGTAATGTGGCTCTGGCTACCGGAGTCTTTCGAACCAAAGGTGTAGAAAAAGGCAAGCCCTTCGAGACTAAAGATCGCTTTATCGATACATGGGTCAACAGGGGAGGCGCTTGGGTATGCGTTTCCGCTGCTGCCACGCCAGTGTTGCACTGAGAGCGGAAATTTGAGATCAAGTCACTCTGGTTGACTGTTTTGCACACGCGTAAACGCGTGAGTCCTTCACACTTCAGCAGCAATCCTGTGGGCAGGACGCTACCCAAATCCAAGCATCCTAGTGATAAGCAACGGACCTAAGTGCCACGTTGTAAAAGAAATGTCAATAATCCTCCAAAATGGCTTGCCCAATTGAGAGTGGTAGTAAGCTTGTTGTGTGTCGGGCAGACCCAGACACCGAGGGGCTTATGCAACAGTTACGCGTGCCAGATCGGCAAATTGCCACTCCGACCGCTTTACCTTTCCGTGCCAATGATCGAGTGACCCCGATGGAACGAATTCTCATAGTAGAGGATGATCGCGCTGTACAAAAGGCATTGAAGCATCTTTTTGAAACGGAAGGCTTCGCTGTCGAGATAAGTGCGGATGGACGTTCAGCGGTTGAATCATTTCGCACATCTGCGCCGGCGGCCATCGTTCTCGACTTGCGCCTGCCACTCATGTCGGGGCGGGACGTCTGCCGCGAAATTAAACAACAATCGCCGAATGTTCCTATCATTGTGCTTAGCGCCGCCAGCGACACATCCGATAAAGTTTTATTGCTCGAACTCGGCGCCGACGATTATGTGACCAAGCCCTTCAGTCCACGGGAGCTTCTAGCGCGCGTAAGGGTAGCCTTACGCCACAACCTGCGCAAAACGTCGAACCCAACTAGTGCATTTGGTTTGGTGACGGTGGATCTCGCTAAAATGGAAGTCATAAGAGAAGGAGAATTGGTCGTTCTCACCGCCCAGGAATTCAAGACTTTGAAGTTCCTGTTAGAAAACGCCGAGCGAGTTATCACCCGCAACGAGTTGCTAAATATGGTATGGGGATATCAGAATTACCCATCGACTCGAACTGTAGACAATCACATTTTAAAGCTCAGGCAGAAACTCGAGAAAGATCCGTCGAACCCGGTCCACTTCCGAACGGTTCATGGAATTGGCTACAAGTTTGTTCCGTAAATTTGTGAGTGATCGGGAGAAGGTTTTGAAAGAAGGGGCGAAACGATGAAACTTCGGCTTCGGACCAAGTTTCTTCTCTCCATGCTCCTCATTTCTGCGGGACTTACCTCTATTAGTCTTCTGTTAGTTAGGCACCGGGTAGATGCTCAAATAAGGAAAGAAATTTTCGCCGACCTGCAGAACTCGGTAAGTACATTCCAGAACTTCCAACGGGAACGCGAAACCACTCTCAGTCATTCCGCTGATCTTCTCGCAGACCTGCCAAATCTGCGGGCAATGATGACTACGCATCACCAAGCCACCATTCAGGATGCATCGAGTGATCTTTGGCGTTTGGCAGGAAGTGATCTTTTCGTACTCGCCGATCGTTCCGGCGTGGTAGTCGCGCTGCACACATCCTCAAATGGCTTCACAACTAAGATGGCGGAAGACTCACTTGCATCGTCATTGAATCTAACGAGCCAAAGCCGCTGGTGGTTCGGCAGTCAGCATCTTTACCAGGTATTTGTTAAACCGATTTATTTTGGGGCGGCAGCTGAGAATAGCTTGCTTGGATTTCTGGTGATTGGTTATGAGATCAACGATAGCGTGACTTCCCAAGTAAGTCGCATCGCTGCCAGCCAAGTGGCGTTCTATTACAACGACGCAATCGTAAGAACCACCCTCACTCCCGCTCACGAATTAGCGCTGTCCCATCTGGCCGTGGCACATTCAGCGCCTCGAACCTCTGAACCTGTGATCGTTCAATTGGGAGATGAAAGATTCTTGGGCAGTTCGGTGGAACTCGCCGATAAGGCTCCTTCAGTTCGGCTCACGGTGCTTAAGTCTTACGATCAAGCAACTGCCTTTCTGGACAGTTTAAACCGCCTCCTGCTGGTTCTTGGTTTAACCGCAATTGCCGCCGGAAGTATTTTGGTCTTTTTTATTTCTCATACGTTTACCCAGCCGCTCGAACACTTGGTTGCGGGAGTTCGCGCACTTGAAAAAGGAGATTTCACCTATTCGCTGGACCGACGCGGAAGCGATGAGGTCACAGAACTTACAGGCGCTTTCGGCCGTATGCGCGATAGTCTTCAAAGAACTCAACAAGAATTGCTTGAAGCCGAGCGCCTGGCAACGATTGGGCGTATGGCCAGCTCAATTTCGCACGATTTGAGGCACTCCCTTGCAGCCATCGTAGCGAATGCGGAATTTCTATGTGAGAGCCGGTTGTCGCCGGAACAGAAGGAGGATCTCTACCAGGAAATCCGTATTGCTGTAAACCAGATGACTGAGCTCATAGAATCTTTACTGGAGTTTTCACGAACCCGCGAATCGCTTCGGCCCTCTTTTGGCAGTATGAAAAACGTGGCTGATCGTGCGGTTCCTTCCGTTCTGAACAATCCTCAATTCCACAATGTGAGAATTGTAGTCCGAGAGAAAGGCAGCAGCGAAGGATTGTTCGATCAAAAGAAAATGGAGCGTGTGTTCTTTAATCTTCTATTGAATGCATGCGAGGCGGTGGATCCGAACAACGGTAGAGTAGATATAGAAATATCCCAGGTACCGCTAGGCATTCAAATTCGCGTAAAAGATAACGGACGTGGGATTCCGGAGTCCGTTCAAGGGACGATCTTCGAACCCTTCGTAAGCCAGGGAAAAGAAAACGGAACCGGTCTCGGCCTCACCGTAGTTCAAAAGATCATTGAGGATCATGGGGGGGACGTGATTGTTGAAGCGACGTCAGAAAACGGAACCACATTTAAGTTATTTCTTCCGCTGACGTCTTCACCGGAACGCACCTTGGTGGCGGGAAATCACGCCAAGGCACTTTCCGCTTCGTCTATTTTGCCAACAAAGTTTTAGATGCAGACCTTGAAATACTAAATCTTGCGCGTATCCTTGCTTTACTGCCTAACCCAACACTAGAGGTGGCGAATCTTGAAACCGCAAAATGGTTTGCCGAAACATGTTTTTACATCTGCGATGCTCTTCTTCATTCTTTTCGCTGCATCGCATCGGGGGTGGACACAGGAAGGAAGCACTTCTGTGCCATCGCAAACTCAAGCACAAAGCCAGGCAATGAAGGACGCTATTCAGGAATTGCAGCAGCAAGTCCGCGAATTGCGCGCGGCGGTGGCGGAGATGCATTCCGAAGCTGCGGAATATCGTGAACAAACAGCGGAGTTGCGCCGTGAAATCAAAGCTTCCCAAGCCCAACCAGCTAGCCCGCAGCAAACTAGCGTTGCTTCAAACCCAACAGAGTTGCAAACAAGTTCTGCCGGCAAAGCTACAGAGGGGGAAGACTCGTCACAAGGAATTAGCCAGCGGGTCGCTTCGCTCGAAGATAACGTGCAGCTTCTTAGTGGCAAAGTCAACGATCAATACCAAACCAAAATTGAGAGTGCATCCAAGTATCGGGTTCGACTTTCCGGCATCGTCTTATTAAACCTTTTCAATAACCGGGGAGCGACTGACAACCAGGACTTCCCAAGTTTTGCGGTCCCGCCAACTCCCGGCATGAGTAATGTTAATTTTGGCGCAACCCTCCGGCAATCGGAAATTGGGCTCGAAGTGTTCGGTCCCATGCTCGCGGGAGCGAAAACATCGGGGACGGTGCAGGCGGATTTCGCTGGAGGTTTTCCTTTCACATGGAATGGCGTGAATTCCGGCTACTTTCGTCTGCGCACTGCCAGCGCTCGCATGGATTGGGAAAACACCTCTGTTGTGGCAGGACAGGATGACTTATTTATCTCGCCACTTTCGCCTACTTCGTTCGCTTCACTTGCTGTTCCTGCATTGAACTATTCTGGAAATCTGTGGGGATGGATTCCGCAAGTAAGAGTGGAGCACCGCTTCACCATTTCCGACACACAGAACGTCAAAGTGCAGGCCGGAATTTTAGATAATCTCACCGGCGAATTTCCGTCATCCACTTTGTGGAGCCGTACGCCCGGCCCTGGCGAAAGCTCGGGGCAACCAGCTTATGCGGCACGGACTTCGTGGACAGCAAGCATTTTCGGACAGCCTTTGACTTTGGGCGCAGCGGGTTATTATAGTCCGCAAAACTGGGGTTTCAGCCGGCATGTTAACGGCTGGGCGGGTATGACGGACTGGAAAATTCCGATTGGTTCGCGTGTGGAGCTTTCGGGAGAGTTCTATCGAGGCCGTGCCATTGGTGGCATTGGCGGTGGAGTCGGGAGGAGTGTCTACTTTAATGGGGACCCTGCAAACCCCACCTCTCAGGTGGATGGTCTTGATGCAGTTGGAGGATGGTCACAGTTAAAATTCAAGGCGACAAATAAGCTCGAGTTCAATGCAGCATTCGGGCTGGATAATCCGACTGCATCAGAGGCTCGAATGGCGTTTAGTACTCAGCCATATGCGGAACAGAATCGCAGTTCGATAACGAATTTTATTTATCGCCCTCGCTCGAACCTGCTGTTTTCCGCGGAGTATCGACACTTGCATACGGCTCAAAATTACAGCGAGGATACTGCTGAGCAGATTAATCTAATGATGGGAGTTTTGTTCTGACGAAGCACAGCAAATGCTTTTTTGGCCATAGCAGTCTGGGGGTGTTGTTATTTCTCACTACTTTTGCTTCAGCGCAAGAGGTCACTGTAAGCGCCCGCATTTCACCCGTTAGAGGCACTAAATCCGCACACTCACAGGCTCAGAATGTTGTGATTTGGCTCACCCCAACCGGAGGCCAGTCTCCATTGATCGCTCCGGCCAATGCGCCGAAACCTCGCCTAATACAACAAAATAAACGTTTTACTCCTCATTTATTGGTTGTGCCAGTGGGTTCAGTAGTGGAGTTTCCTAACCGCGATCCATTTTTTCACAATGTCTTTTCTCTTTTTGAGGGAAAACGGTTTGATTTAGGACTTTACGAAGCGGGAACGACACGGGATGTCCACTTTGATAAACCGGGAATCTCCTACATCTTCTGTAATATTCACGCGGAAATGAGTGCGGTTGTTATCGCACTGGAAACTCCTTTTTTCGGTGTGTCCAATCAACGTGGTGAAATTGTGATTTCACATGTACCGGTCGGTCATTACACTCTCAGAATTTGGGACGAAGTTGCAATGCCGGAAACGCTGAACGCAATGACCCGAGAGATCACGGTTTCCGAAGATACTTCTACGCTTGGAGTGTTTCGCCTTCCGGAGATCACCTCTCCCCGCACTCACAAAAATAAATATGGCCGCGACTATGATCCTCCAACCCCTGATACTCCGGTCTATGCTCGTCCGTGATGCCCGTCGCCAGCCGTAGTTAGCTGGCGAGCTCGGCCAATGTTTTCAAGTCAGGCACTTCAAGATCGGGCTGACCTTCCGCCGCTTTGGCAGCTCCCGATCCAGCACGCGGTGATGGACGATTCACCCATACCGTCGACATTCCAAGTGACTTTGCGGGTAGCACATCATGATAAATACTCTGACCCACGTGAAGCCAGTGACTCGGCGCAATGCCTGTGTGTTCCTGCGCAAGCTTGAAAATGGTTAGGGATGGTTTATACGCACGAGCCTGTTGCGCGGTAATTACATAATCAAATTCGACTTCAAGCTTGGGCGCGGAAATGGCGAAAAGATCGTCGTCCACGTTGGAAATTATCGCAAGTTTATATTTGCTATTTAGACGGTGAAGTGCTGCGACAGTATCGGAAAATGGCCTCCAGTTTGGCAGTGATTCCGGTAATGAACTCGCTTCTGCCTCGGTGGGAGTAAATCCCAGGCGTTTGCCGAAACCATGCACGACAGATTGCAGGACAGCACGATAGGAACGAAACGTAACTTGTTCGGCTTCGGCTTCCAGTTCCGAATAAAGCTCGAGCAGTTGCGAGTCGGTAAGAGTTTTATTGTGGGTCGTCAGGATAGGCCGCAAGGCAGAGAAGATACCGTTTTCCCAATCGATCAAAGTGCCATAGCAATCGAAGGAGAGGAGTTCGAAGTGAGATAGATCGAACGTGTTTGCAATTTGTTGGGAAGTCAATCGGCTCGCCTCGCACGTAAGTTCATCGTATCAAAGCGCTCGTGATGGTAAGTGTCAAAGCAGATCTGGATTACAACCCAAGCTGTCGCAACGTAGGGGACCTACTACAAGAACAGCAGATCCCTCGGCTTGCCTTCATCGCATTGCGATTCAGGCGGCGCTCGGGATTACAAGTCTTATGGATTGTATGGGAAAAGCAGAATCAGTCCCTAAGAGCCCGCAAAGAAAATATACAGTCCCCAAGGCTCAGAACTCTCGGGGACTGTATTTGATTATCTAACTTCTAACGAATTTGTCAGTTTGAAAGTCAGCGCTGTTTCTACCGGAAGCACAATATCTTTGTTTCCCGTGAAGGCCGCGCCCGCGCCACCTGCACCGCCACCCGCGACAGCTCCTATGGCTGCTCCTTTGCCGCCACCAGATAGGCCGCCGATCAATGCACCAAGGGCAGCTCCGCCACCAGCCATGACACCTGTCCGCTTACCCTTTCCTTTTTCAACCTGAGACACTGCCGCGGTCTGAATAGTGCGATCACGACCGTCAACAGTAATCGAAGTCAACTGCAATTCAAGGCTTGCGCCACCGGCAAAACGGCCCAAGGGCTTGGCATCGACGACGGTACCAGAAGCTCTGGCTCCAGTGCGGATTGCGGTTCGTCCGCCGATCTCGACAGGACTCGATAGCGTAGCCGAAAAACTGTCTCCGGCATGGCTGATCTTGGACCCCACTGCCTGATCCAAACGCACGGTCAGGGTTGTACCCGCCGGTATGACGATGGTTCGCGGTGCTTCTGGTTTGGGCCTCTCTGTGACCTGAGTATTGTCGGCGGACGGGTTCGAACTATTCGCCGCGCCATTATCGGCAGGAGCGTTCGTGTCGTTCCCTGTTGTCGAAGTGCTGGGCGTGCTTTTGCAAGCGAAAAGTCCTAAGGACATTAGAAGGGTGAGTGCCAGCAGACGGGATCGCATAATTCCTCCGATTGAGAGATGTAGCAGAAATCAACTCTGGCTGCAAATCACTAATGTGCAAGTACAGTTATCCGGAGAGCCGCGAGCGTTAAGGTTTAGTCTCGAAAATCGGTTGGTCCGGTAAAACTGGAGCTGGTGCCCCAGACGCAGGCTCAGGAGAGTTACTGGAAGAGGCTCCGGCAGCTGCCGTCACCGCCTTATCTTCTTGCGGTTTTACGCCTTCTTTTTTTGGTTGAAGGAATCTTTCGGTATTCAGGAGTGACCGGCCAAGCGATGCATTGTAGCCGGTCCATGCAGTCTCTGCCCCGTTTTCACGCTCGAAATGCGCACGCATACTCTCCATCTTGGAATCAAGGTCGTCCAAGTAGTGCAGCATCAGCGCCTCGGGAAACATGGGGAGCTTCGGCGAGCCAAAATCATATTGCCCATGATGGCTAATGATGAGGTGCTCGATGCAGGTCTTGAGTTCGTCTGGAAAATTTGGCAGATGCGCGAGTTTTGCCTGTAGCATCTCGAGTTCAATGATCATGTGCCCAAGCAATTGTCCGCGTGTCGTATAGGAAAACGACCGACTGTAGGTAAGCTCGTGAATCTTACCTATGTCGTGCAGAAATGCGCCGGTGAGCAGCAGGTCACGGTTGATTTGCGGATAATTGCGGCATATGAGATCGCAAGAACGAAAGAGCGAAACCACGTGATCGAGAAGTCCGCCGATGTACGCATGATGCAGAGTTTTGGCAGCAGGAGCATTGCGGTAAGCACGTGCGATCTCAGGGTCGGACATGAAGGATTGAATTAGCGCCTTAAGGTTCAGATCCTTGAAGGTCGCGACAAAGTCAACGAGTGTCTGCCATAGCTCGTCAACATTTTTTGTGGTCTTAGGAAGATAGTCGGCGAAGTCAACTTCGGACTCTCCCATACGGCGAAGTTTGTGAATAGTAATCTGGAAGCGATTCTTGTATTTATTCAGCAGACCCTTGATCTTGAGGTAGTCGTCCTGCTCGAAGACATCGAGCGAGTCTTCGACGTTATCCCACATCTTGGCTTCGATCTGGCCACACCGATCTCCAAGAGTGAGTGCGAGATAAGGGTCTCCGGTTTTCTTGGGCTTTATTTGCTTGGAAACCACCACAAAACTGGAGGTAATGATCTTATTTTCGTGCTGAACGCAATCCGATAAAAAAAATTCTTTCATAGCGTGGGTGCCTGAATCCAACCGGAGAAACCGAACAGCGTTACCTTAAATTCCTCCGCGAATTGCGCTCAGCTTAAACTAAATCACGCCAAACTTCTTTTTCTTTTTCTTGAGTTCTTTAGCAGTGGCAGCTTTGGCGGTGGTTTCAACAGGCTTAGTTTCATTTGGGCTTGCGCCAGTATCGACGTAGCCGGACTTAATGTCGATGAATGCGTCCTCACGTAACTTCTTTAGATATTCACGAAGGGCAGGTTGCAGCCTCTGCATATAGAGTGCGTCCTGTACCCGCGGTTCAATTTCATTGAATGGGGGAACACCGGCGGCTTGATGATCAGTAACTTTTAGGATCACAAAACCTTGTTTGGTACGGATCGCATCGGAAACTTCGTCCTTCTTCATACCGAAAGTCAAATCTTCGAGCTGTTTCGCCAGAGTGCCGCGCTTGAAGAGACCAAGGTCACCCCCTTGGGCCGCAGTGGGTCCATCTGAGTTCTTTTTTGCGATTTCGTCGAACGCAGCGCCCTTCTTGATCTGCGCAAGTAGATCGTTGGCTTTGGCCTGAGCTGTGGCAACCACCTGGTCGTCAGTTTCGCCCTGCGGTTTTTTCTCGGTTGAAATTAAAATTTCACTAAGTTTAACTTGCTCGGGGCGTTCGAGGTCGCTCTTGTGTTCGTTGTAAAACGCCAATTCATCCTCTTTGTTAATAGCGAGCCTTGATCCGACTTCTTTGCCGATAACCTGCTGAGTAATGATCTGAGTTCGAATGTTTTGCTTAAAGTCTTCGAAAGATACGCCTTGAGCAGTCGCGGCCTTTTCTAAGTCCTCCATACTGTCCAGCTTCATCTCTTTACGCATGTCATCGAGTTTCTTAATCAACTCGGTATCGGCGGTGATGCCGAGATCCTTGCCTTTATCCAGCAGAAGTTGCTGATCAATAAGGTCACGGAGCACATCCTTATCGCGCTCGGCTACAAGTTTGTCGGCATTCGCGGGGTCTTGCTGCTGCGCCTCTTGTTTGAGTTCTTCCTTGCTGTGCTGATATTCAGTCCGAGTAATAATTTGATTATTCACCCGCGCAATAATTTCTTCAACGATGGTATCGGCGCGACCAATAAATGGAATCAAGAACAAAGCAAGAACAAAGCAAGAAAGTAATCTACGCATAAAGAAGTTCCCTGGCCCTGAGGACACAAATGAGTGTCGAATTTTTAAAATTGCGAATAAGAAATTGTAACCCGGACAGTCTGCCGTAATCCACTGCCGGACTTGTCCGGGAGCGTACTTTGAAAGATGAGTCGAGTTGCTCAAATACCTCATTTACTGTTTTAGCTACTTACCGTACGTACAAGAGCCATCGCAGTCACATCATCGTGGGTCGGTGGAGTTCGCATGTATTGCTTTACGCGGTCGAGCATGGCGAGACAGATATCTTTGGCGTGCTTGGCTGTTGTGTTCTGTAGGTCTTCCTTTATCCGTAGAATTCCCATCTCTTCCCTTTTTACTCTGGCTTCCACGACTCCTCGTGAAACCAAGAGCAAAGCCGCCCCTGGATACAGAACGACAACCGAAGCATCAGCGGTGGCGTGAGAAAAGAGACCGAGTGGAAGTCCGGTAGCGGGAAGTTCAACCACCCCATTTGCGTCGCGCACTAGCCCGGGAGTGTGTCCGGCGTTGACGTAACACACAATGCCTGATCTTTCGTTATAACAACCAACGAACGCAGGGCAGGTGCGCACCCCCGCGTATTGCAGAATGGTCCGATTGATCCCAATACATAGATGGATAATTGCTTCCGACTCGTTAATATCTTCGGAAGTAAACAATTCGGACCCTAAAGTGTGAAGCGCCCGTTGCGCGGCGGAGAGGAACAAGCGGTTTTCTTCGACTCGACCGGCCATATCAAGCAGAGCGAATAATACCCGGTGGGAGTTAACGCGAAGGAAATCGTAGAAATCACCACCCATACGTTGGCCGTAATACACCGCTGCGAGTTCCGCGCCCGCCAATTCGGGCACTTTGGCGTGCACCGGCTCGCGGGGAAGTGGGGTTGCGGGTTGAGCGGAAATGCCCATCAGCAGCCAACGGGCGAAGTTAGCACAGAAATCGGCGATAGACCAGTGGGCAGCACTCACACAGCATAACCTGTGAGTACTTCATCGACAAATTCAGGGTTTTATTAATCAGAAACACATCGGCGACAAAGGAGGAAGTCAGTGACCGTAACGAGTGATTAGATATTGCCGCACTTCGTAATCCAAGTGTTGGTAGTCCGAATGGATCGAAGTGCGCAGAGCCACTTCGGTGGAACTTCCCTCGCCGAGCATCGTTAGGATTCGTTGCACATTGCTCAAGCCATAGGTATCGATTATGTATTGCACCGCCGCGAGCGATTCGTCATAAGCGAGTATCGCTTCAGCCCCAGAGAAACGCATGAAGCTGCCTTCCAAAGCATTGAAGGGAATTTCACGTTCTTTCTGAAAAAGATCGGCGAGACGGGCGCCGTTCGATGCTAGAGATTTTGGCTCCATGGCCTGCGCCGTTCCTTCGTTCAACCATTGCGGGCACCGCCCAACCGAGAGCTGATTGATAAAAGAGTGTGACAGTTCGTGTTTCAAAACGCGCGCAAGCTCAGGGGAAACCGAATCCATTCCTTGTACTGGGATTCGCAATTTACCGTCATTAACTGCCCCCGTCCATGAAGCCGCTTGGGTCACATCGAAAAATGCCTGATCGGTATAGAGCACCACGGGAATGCTGCTGGGAGAAATTCCGAAGTCACGCGCTAAATCGCCGTAGTCAGATTCCAATGTATTGATCAGTTCGCTACGAAAGGAATTCGAGGTCTGCCGGCCTTCATAACGAATCGTGAAATGGCTGCTTTCACGTTCAGAAAAATTCGCTTCCACTTTATCTTCGTGCTCGGCCTTTGCCAAATATTGCTGGACGTTCGCGTCGGGTCGAAGGGCTAAAGACTTTTTCCAAGAGTGGATCGCATCCTGATTGTGATCGGCGGCGAACTGAGCGTAACCCAAAACGGTCAGTGCATCGGGAGAATTAGGAGCAAGGCGGACTCCTTTCTCGGCATAAGCCACTGCAATCTTTGCATCTCCGGTCCGCACCAAGAGCGCTGCATAATAACTTAAGATTGCAGGATTTTCTGGATCGGCGTGCACTGCCGATTCGAAATGTCCTCGAGCACTGCTGAAATTTCCGTGTTCGAATTCGTATTTGCCGGCTACATAGTAAGCAGCAGCGGTCTGATCGGCCTTGCCTTGTTTCTCGATCTGGGCCAGAGCGTCTTTATCCACGCTATTTCCATGAACGACTTTGTCGGTCAATTCAAATGGACTCCTGAAACTATCAGCTGGGGAGAAGACCGGGATATCGTGCTTCGCGTTGTCAGATAAGAAATGTTCCGGAGGGCTTCCGCCAGCGTCTACATGATCGACTGTGGACACTGAAATAGCATACGAATCGTCGCCTACTTCATATTCGATCCGAGCCCCTTTCTTAACAACGTGGTCAGCCCAAATTGTGCGCCCATTTTTAAGATGGATTGTTTCCCCCGATGCACACACGACCACACCCATCACAAGGAAGAGTGATAATAGGAAAGATAGCCGTAAGAAAAGGGTGACAAATGCGCGCACTTAGGCGCATTCTAAGGCACCGTAAACTGCGGACGAAGTGACCAAGGTAATGGACCTAATTCGGATAACTTCACTGGCTACTCTGGTAATACTTCTTGCTATGAGTGTTGTCCCCAATAGTTGGGGACAAGAATTTGGGAGTATTTCCTCCACCGTATCTTCGGTTCAAGGCCATCCTGCCGAAGCCCTGTATCTGCAATTGCGTAGCGTAGGTCTGGATAAATCACGGGTGTATCGCGTACGTGATCTTTCTATGGATCGAGCGGCTCTCCACATTACATTCAACGATGGCACTCTCGCGTTCACTGGTGACGTTTTGGGCCGCGTCACTGGGGCGTTCTTTGAAGGAGATGGGGAAGTTTTGCTAATGCCCCCCAATCAAGTTGAGCGCGCATCGATGGCTCTATTCACCGGAGCAGCCATCCTTGAGCAGAAGTTTTCGTCGGCATATTTTCGCTTCAATGATGACACTTTTAAAGAACTCCAGCCATCGCTAACTCCTGCCGAAAACGCCGCTGATTTTGTCGCAAAGTGGGATGAAATGGCCCGTAATCTCGCTCAAACCGATGCTCTACGGCTATTAATAACTTTCAGCCAGTTTCTTCCAGTAGAAGGTTCAAATGGCGAAACAAAGGAAACAGTAAACAAAGTTGAAGGTTCAAATTCGAAACAGCAGGATCGAATGCTCTCTGCAAGGCTACAAAATGCGAAGTTAGGCACATTCGATCTTCACTACGATTCCGATTCGCCGGAACAGATATGGGCAGGACAACTGAAGACGCAAGATGGGCAGAGCTACTATGATGTGTGGACTTCGTTTTCAGAGAAGTCCTCTGGCCGCCGGCAGGAATCTGATGAAACGGCGATTAGCGATGTTGCTTCCGAAGCAGGAAGATCGGACCTTATTGACATCTCTCAGTACACAATCGAGGCACACATTCGTCCACCCACAGAACTTGCCGCAGAAACCAAGCTAGAACTCGAAGTTAAACAGGACGGGCAGCGCGCTTTGCCGTTCGAACTCTCCAGATTTTTAAAAGTTAAGGAAGTGAATGCGAATGGATATCCAGTGGACTTTATTCAAAATCAAGCTCTGGAAGGGACGCAACTGGCGCGGCGTGGAAACGACATTATCGCCGTAGTTTTCCCAAAACCGCTGAAAAGGGGAGAGCGGGTGAAATTGCGCTTTGTCTATAGTGGCGAAGTACTTTCGCAAGCGGGTGGAGGACTGCTGTACGTTGGAGCTCGCGGACTTTGGTATCCAAACCGGGGATTGGCAATGTCTAACTTCGACATGGAATTCCATTATCCATCCGGATGGACTCTGGTTGCGACGGGAAAACAAGAACAGGCTAGATCGCCTGTGACTGCGAGCCAAAATGAACAAGTTGGCCATTGGGTATCCGAGCATCCCATCCCTCTAGCTGGATTCAATCTAGGCAGGTATTCGCATGTAACTGCTCGTGCTGGTGAAGTGAATGTCACAACTTACGCTACCGCTGATGTAGAGCGGGATTTTCCAAAAGCTCAGGAGACGGTACCGCAACCAGAATTGCTGAGACCGCCGGGCACGAGAGTGCCAGAATTGAATGTAGTTCCAGTGCAGCCCTCTCCAGCAAGAAATGCTCAGGCAGTCGCTGACCGATCAGCGCAAGCGGTTCAAGCGTTTTCCCATTGGTTTGGTGGTTATCCTTATAGCCAATTGTCTCTTACCCAGATGCCTGGCGTGCTGAGCCAAAGCTGGCCGTCACTTGTTTATCTCTCCACATTTTCGTTTCTTACGGCTGAAGAAAAATCGCAACTCAAGATGATTCCAGTACGGAGCGTTCTCACCGATGTCGTCGTGGCACATGAAACCGCGCACCAATGGTGGGGCGATTCTGTTACTTGGAACGATTACCATGATCAATGGATTATGGAGGGACTGGCTAACTACAGTGCTCTGACACTACTCGAATCCGAGAGCCCCGAAAAATTCCGCCTTGTAATGGAAAAATACAGAGATGATTTACTGGCGAAAAATCATTTAGGCAAGCAGGTAATCGATGCTGGGCCAATAACACTTGGAACGCGCCTTTCATCCTCACAATTTCCCGATGGCTACGAAGCTATCAGCTATGGCAGGGGTACCTGGCTGTTTCATATGTTGCGCTCCATGATGCGTGACAGTGAGGACAAAGCCGTCGCCCACTCTCACAGAGATAAAAAAGAAGAAGTTACAGAGGAGCCGTTCTATAAAGCATTGCGAAAACTTCGAGAGCGATATCAGGGAAGATCGATTACGGTTCACGAACTTTTTCAAGCTTTTGAAGAGCAATTACCGCGTTCGGTGTGGCATGACGGGCAGCAGTCACTCGATTGGTTTTATCAAAGCTGGATTAATGGAACAGCTATTCCAAATCTCCAATTATCCGGAGTCAAGTACATTCCGAAGAACGGTAAGATCGTTATAAGTGGGAATATCCTACAGAGATTTGCGCCCGATGATTTGGTGACTTGCGTTCCTGTGTATGCGCTTAGCGCAGGAAAGAGTGTTTATCTGGGGCGCGTGTTCGCTGATGGCCCCGAAACCCAATTTCATTTCACAGCTCCCGCAGGCGCACATAGGGTCATGCTTGATCCAAATCACACTCTGTTGACGCGAGATCGGTAGGAATTTAGCTCGAGTGCATATTCCAATTCAGGATTTATTCCCGACAATTCAGCTGTAATTTCCCGAAATAAGCCTCGTTAAGGTTGCAGCATGCTATTTCGCGGCTACTCTGCATGTCAAACTCTTGGTTTTAATCGAGAAAAGGAATCCTCCGCACGATGGAGTTATTTGGTCGGGTGAATGCATTGTCATTGCAGGAGCGGAAGTGCATCGACAACAGCACGAAAGCCAAATTGACTCTGATTCTCTGGCCATAACAACCGCAGCGGAAGAGAGCGAGACCATCTTGGTGGTGGAAGATGAAGACTTTGTGAGGGAAGTTACTTACGAAGTTCTTAGATCTTCAGGATATGTTGTTTTGAAAGCTAAGAATGCAACCCAGGCTAAAGAGCTATTGCGAAAATCTTCCGCCCCTAGCCTATTAATAACAGACATCGTTCTACCAGGCCAGAACGGCTGTGAACTCGCGCGGGATATATGCGCGGCCAATCCGAGTCTGGTAACGATCTTTATGTCTGGATATCCCAAAAATGTAGTGGCTGCGCCCTTGTCCCAGCAACGACACTCGTTCTATCTGCCAAAACCTTTTTCGGCGAGTTCTTTGCTAAAGATGGTTCGATCAATATTAGCTAAAGGACGCAAGCAATAATGCAGGATTCAGTGTGGTTGAGGCTGGCGGTGATAGTTAGTAGCGAGCATTATTTGTTCAGGAATTTGAAGAAGAGGTACGACTCTTTCCAGCACTCCATTTTCTGCACACGAGCGTGGCATGCCATATACAGTGCAGCTAGACTCATCCTGGCCCACCGTTAAACCGCCTTCACGGTTAATAGCCCGCATCCCTTCGAGTCCGTCAGCTCCCATACCTGTCATGATGATACCCATGCATAAGCCGCGGAATACATCCGCCGCCGAGAGCATCATTACGTCCACTGATGGCCGATGCAGGGTTCCTTCGGGAGAATGGGAGAGGCGAATTGCGACTTTCGAAGCTGTCTTACGCGCAAATGTCATGTGCTGACCGGCGGGAGCGATATAGACATGGCCAGGCTCAATGATTTCATCATGAATCGCTTCGCTGACCTTTACTTTGCATAGATTATCAAGTCGGCGCGCAAAAGGGCCGGTAAAACCTTTTGGCATATGTTGCACAATGAGAATGCCGACTCCCAAATCGGAAGGAAATAGCGGCAGGATTTCCTGCAAGGCTTTGGGTCCACCAGTAGACGTTCCAAGCGTTACCACGCTGGCTGGCGAATAATGTGCCGCTCGTGGATGTATTTTAGCGGGTTCGACGGGCGTTGTTAGTCGAGAAACACGCGTTGCCATGCGCCGCCGTCCACTCTCTGCAGCAGCTTTGACTTTCGAAATTAGGTCATCACGGATTTTAATGATGTCCAGCGAAACATAAGAATGCTGCTTTGGTAGACAGTCAAACGCGCCGAGACTCAGAGCCTCAAGCGTAGTTTCCGCCCCCTCCTGGGTCAAAGAACTCACCATAATGACAGGGCGCGGCGTATCCTTCATAATCCGCTTCAAAGTTTCGATGCCATTGAGCCCTGGCATTTCGACATCAAGCGTGACTACATCAGGGTTTAAAAACGCAATTTTCTCCAAAGCTTCCAATCCCGTTTGTGCTGTTCCGCTTACCTGAAGACCGGGATCAGACTGGATCATCCGTGTGAGCGCCGTTCGCATAAAGGCACTGTCGTCAGCGATGAGAACGCGAATCAATCCTTGATTGTCGTGGGGATTCATTGTGGAGTGCGGTACATGACTCCCACAAGCCGATGTACTTCCTCCATGTATGCTTCTAATTCAAACGTGAAGCGTGCCCAATCAAAGGTTTGCAAGGCGGGGCATTCTTGCAAAAGCAGGGCGAATCCCGGTTCTTCTACAAAATTAACCTGGCGCCGTTCGTCGTAGCCGTAACCAATCCCTCCCATACGGCAGAGCAAATCGCTAAGGGCAACGAGCGCCACCAAGTCCCGGTGACTGGGGGCATTCTGGGGATTGTGGTGGAAGGTAACTGAGGACAGAAGGTCGGGAGTGAGGTGCCACTTTTCAGCTACAGTTTTGCCAGTATCGGCGTGTGTAAGACCCAGTATCTTCTGTTCCGCTTCATGAAGCGGTATATGCTCAGCTTGAGCTAACCGCAAAGCTTCGTGGAATTCTTTAGGAATGATCCACAAGTGGGCCACAATCCCAATGTCGTGCAGCAACCCTCCAAGATAGGCTTTGGCTGGATCTGAAAAGCCTATTTTCCGTGCAAATTGGCGACATACCAGAGCACAGGCCAGAGAATGCTCCCAGAAAATAATTGGATCGATATCGGTCTTTCCTTTGGGAACGAGGGTTAATACGGAACAAGAAACAGCAATGTCCCGCATTCGCTGCATGCCGAGAGCGATGACTGCGCTGCGCACGCTGTCCACTGTTTGCCAGCGTCCGAACATGGGGGAGTTGGCCATGTGAAGACACTGGGCGGCGAGCGATTTGTCTTGCGAAATGAGTTCCACAACTTGCTGCACTTCCAGCTGGTCGAGCGGTTGCTCTAAATACTTAAGCAGCGGAGCAAGGACGACCGGTATGGTCGGCATATGCACTAGCCCGTCCAGCTTTTTGCGCAAGGTGTCTTTGGGATGGTTTTCCATATATCACCTCGCAACCGGTGCTTGCCGCTTTTCAGATTTAACGTATGCAGTTGCTGCGGGTAAATGCACTAGCCGGAAATCGTCGCTGACTCCATACAGAGATTCGGAATGACCTAAAAACAGATATCCGTGAGGAAGAAGGTTGTTATAAAAATGCTGAATTACCCGCCTCTTCGAGAGGACATCAAAATAAATCAGGACATTGCAACACAGAATTACATCAATACCTTTCATAAAAGCCATGCGCGCATTGTCGAGCATATTGACGCGGCTGATATTGACGCGGGCTTTTACATCTGGATTGACTTGCAATCCTTCCCCGCGGCTTAAAAAATATTTGGATTTAAAATACGGAGTAAGATTTCGCGTGCTGTATTCTCCGTACAGTCCCTGTTTGGCGTGAGCGACGGACCGTTCGTTCAAATCTGTTGCAATGATTTCAAATGTCCAGCCTTTGAGTTTTGCTGCCGTCTCTTCGAGCAGCATCATGCTTAAGGTGTAAGGTTCTTCGCCGGTCGAACAACCTGCGCTCCAGATTCTCAAATGCTTCAACGACAATTTAGCCCGAGCTTCGACTATTCGTGTAAGGACAATATTGCGAAGAGCCTCAAGCTGCGGCTGATTTCGAAAAAAACAGGTTTCGCCAATCGTAATTTCATTTAGCAAGCTGACCATTTCAGCCTGACGTATGGGTTTAATGGTTAAACATTCGTAATAATCATGAAGCGTACTCACTCCTAGCACCTGCATACGCTTCGAACAGCGATCCTCCAATGTTCGTAGCTTATTGTCGGGTTGAAAAATTCCTGCGACCTGGTAAATAACATCGCGAATTTGCACCAGATGAGGACTTGGTGGCGCGTCGGGCCGATCTAAACGCGCAGGCGCGGTGGCTGTACTCATCATTGCAAAACTTCCTTAGGTTGAGAAATAGAATGTTCGATGGAGGCGAGTAGTCCAGCTGGATCCAGTACAAGCCGAACCCGACCGTCGCCACTGATAGTAGCGCCGGCGATGCTGGAACAATTGTGAAGATACGTTCCCAAAGGTTTTATCACCGTCGATTCCTGCCCCACAAGATGATCCACTAGCAGCGCGACCCGTCTATCACCAATGGCGAGAATCACCACTTTTTGCCCCTCATCGTCCACATTACCGTTTATTTTCGTGGCGAACATTGCTCCCAAGCGCAGCAATGGCAGAGTCTGGCCCCGAAGCTGTAATACCTCGTTTCCTTCCATTTTGTGAATTTCATCGGCACGAATTTGCGAAGTTTCCAGCACAGAACGGAGAGGTAGTCCGTAGATTTCGTCAGACACTCCCACTAAAAGAACGGGCAGGATGGCGAGCGTAAGCGGGACTTTCAACGACACAGTCGTACCTTTCCCGAGCACGCTATCCAGTTCAATGGTTCCATTCATCCTCTTCAGATTGGAGCGCACCACGTCCATTCCAACGCCACGCCCAGAAAGATCGTTGACTACTTCAGCGGTGCTGAAGCCGGGCAGAAAAATAAAATCCAAAATCTCGCGTTTATTGAGGCCGCGTGCGCGCTCTGCTGTTACCAAACCTCTTTGAATTGCCTTGCGAACAATTCGTTCGGGATCAATCCCTGCACCGTCGTCGCCTACTGCGATAATGATCTGGTCGCCTTCCTGTCGGGCTTCAAGACGAATTGTTCCTTGCCTTGGCTTTCCGGAAGCCGCACGCACATCGGGCTTTTCAAGTCCATGGTCGAGTGAATTACGGACAAGGTGAACCAAGGGATCGCCAATGAGTTCCACCATGGTTTTGTCGACTTCCGTTTCCTGTCCACTCACTAACAGCTCTACTTCTTTCTCTACCGTGCGCGCGACGTCGCGCACCAGCCGGGGGAACTTACGGAATACGGCATCAATAGGAATCATGCGGGTCTTCAACCCAGCGGTTTGTAGCTCTTCCGTAATAAAGCTAAGCCGGGCCGCAGAGTTGCTCAGTGCCGAGTCGAGATCTTCCAGGGATAAGCGGCGGAAATTTAAGTCCCGCGACAAACGCATCAGACGATTTCTTTCAAGCACGAGTTCCCCAACAAGATTGATCAATTCATCGAGCTTGCGTACATCCACCCGCATGGTTTGAGCGCCTGCATTAGCGTCCGCGGCTTGCCTTTGACGCTGCGCGTCCCCACCCTCGACAACCGATTCAGTTGCTTTTATGGGCTCTCCGGAAGCGCTCTCTTCGGATGACGATTTCTCTTTGCTGGGAGCGTCGGAGGCCTCGGTTTGAATAATCAGCGGCGGTGGAGGAACATCGGGAGGATTCTTCGCTCTCCCGCCAGGATTTTGCGCTGCCTCCAATTCCGCAACCAAGTTGTCGATTGCATATGTTTTGAGCCCGCCCGCGCGTATATCGCTGAGCATGTGGCCGAGCTGATCACGCGTGCTGAGCAACGCATCCATCATGCGCTTGGTGAGAGTAATTTCTCCTTTGCGAAGGTCATTCAACACGTCTTCCGCACGATGGCCCAGCCGCACGATGGGTTCAAATCCCAGAAAACCCGAAGTGCCTTTTATAGTGTGGAGCGCGCGGAAAATACGGTTGAGCAGATCGGCGTCATTTGGAGTCGACTCCAGGGTGACCATATCCTGATCCATGCGTTGCAGCAGTTCCTCCGATTCCACCAGGAACTCCTGAATCATCGCCGGATCTTGTAAGAAGTCGTTTTCCACGTTGCGCGGTTCCTTTAATGTAAGTGCGTGGGTAATTTTTAAGCATGCGCTATGTTTGCGGCGCTCAGCTCTTCGGAGTCGCTCATCAGGCGATCTACATCGAGCAGGATAAGCAGCCGGTTATCGAGCTTGCCGACGCCAGAAACATATTCCCGTTCGACTTTGCCCAGCCTGGGGGGCGGTTCTACTGTATCGGCAGGAATGCGGAGAACTTCAGAGACTGAATCTACAATGAATCCCAGCACCGTTCCTTTCACTTCGATTACTACAATTCGCGTTTGCTTATCGTGAGCAAGCTCTTCAAGCCCGAAACGCTTACGCAACGCAATTACGGGAATTACCTTGCCGCGCAGGTTAATGACGCCATCGACAAACTCGGGAGAATTTGGCACCCGGGTTAGCTGTTGTACGCGGATAATTTCCTGCACTCGCAGTATGTTGAGGCCGAATTCTTCTCCGGCAATATGGAAACTCACCAGCTGCAAAAGTTCGCGATGTCCCTGCCCAGAGTCGTGAAGGCCCATCATGTTGCTGGAATTTTGATTGACCATGCTAGGCGATGCCATTTGATTTCTCCTTCATTTCAGTTGATTCTCACAACAGATCTCGTCACGGCCCGCGTCAATGGGCGCCAGCAATGAGCGCCTTCAGGGGCGCCTCGTCACTAAATTGTTGTTTTACTCCTTTGACTACTTGCCTGTAACCATTCTCGTCTCCATATCCGCTGTGTTTAAGCTTGAAATTAGCGACCATTTTTTGCAGATCCAGTGCCAGCCCGGATAGATCCTGACAAGCCTTGGCGGATAGCTGCGCGCCACTAGCAGACTCATTTACCAGCTTGGCGATTTGTTCCATGTTATGGTTCACTTCGTTCGAAGCGTTGGATTGTTCCACAGCTGCTGTCGCGATCTGCGTAATCATTTCTCCAACTTGTTCCGCCATCCGAATGATTTGTTTCAACGAATCACCCGCTCGCGAAGTGAATTGAACTCCTTCTTCCACCTGGGAAGTGCCGGCCTGCATGGCAGTGACTGCGGCTTTGGTTTCTTCCTGAATTGTGTGGATCATTTGCGCAATCTCTTTAGTTGCCGTTACCGTACGTTCAGCCAGCTTTCGTACTTCATCGGCAACAACTGCGAAACCTCTACCCTGTTCGCCAGCCCGCGCCGCTTCTATCGCAGCATTGAGAGCTAGCAGGTTCGTTTGATCGGCAATATCATCAATTACCCCGGCAATGCGCCCGATCTGGTCAGAACTCCTGCCCAACTCCTCCATTTTTTTAGCTGTGCCCTCGACTGAATCGGCAATCACACGCATTTTAATTAGAGTCTGTTCAACGATTGCACCACCTTGACGTGCGGTATCCGCGGCATGGTGGGAAGCTTCGGCGGCTCTGCTGGAATTTTCCGAGACCTGCATGACGGTGGAAGACATTTGCTGCATAGCTGTTGCAACTTTTGCAGCCTGGTCTTTTTGGGTTCCAGCACCTTGCGATTGCTGGGCAGCGGCTGAAGAAATTTCTTTGCTGGCAATCGCCACATGCTCAGCCGTATCGGCAATAGAACGCATTAACCCGTGCAAGTTGTTTTTCATGCTATTTAGCGCGGTACACGCCTGGCCAATTTCATCGCTGGAAGTAATTTCCATATCTTCGATTGCCAAGTTGTTGCCGGCAATCTCTTTCAGCATGGAGAGCATACCGGCGACATCGCGGGTAACGGAATGCGCTACAAACACCGATGTAATCATGCCAAGCGCAAAACCCGAGACCATTAGGCTCAGCGTGACAGATTGATTCGACGATTCGGTCTTGTGTTCACTAGCAAGGCTGCTCCGCGCATGCTGATCTTCTTGGTTTTCTAGAGCAGCACAACTATCCATTACCAGATTCATGGCTTCTTGCGCAGGGGCGCTGAAAGCGAGATCAGAAGATTCATAAGCCCGGCTCTGCCGACGTAACCAAACCTCTTGATCGGTAATCGCAGTCAATTTATCGGTACTCTGCTGGATTTTCGCCAGTAAATCCAAGCCGTGTTGGGCAGTTATTTTCGACTTAATTTCCGCAATAAGCTGGGTGCTTTGCTTCTTTGTCTGGTCATAACGTTGGGTCGCCGCATCTTCACCGGTAAACGTATAGTCATTGGCCGCTCTGACTTGCTTCCGCATCGTATTTTCGATAGAGATAACAAGTTCTTTCTTCTGCAGGGCGTTATTAACTTCCTCAGCGCTCGATACCAGCCGTCTCACTGAGTAGTAGCCGAAACCTCCATTCAGCGTCAGCAAGAAAAGAAGTAGCCCGGAACCGACAGCCAGCTTGATCTTTAGGCCCAGTTTGTTCATCATTCCCTTCGCTCTTAAGAAAAAGGCCGCAAAAGTTTCTGACACATCAATCGGTTAGACAACTGTCAGATTTCATCGGCACACGAGGATTGAAACATTAGCGGTGCAGATACGCTTATGCAAATCTGGAAGCAGCACGCTCACCGCGGTCTGTTGCGCTTAAACTTCGCTAAACACCGTCTTCAATGCCCAGCGCGCGCTGCTAGAGTCTTTCCGGGACGTTTGTCTGCATATGGCCGTAAGAGGTGGTTTTGGCGGTTTTGAGACAGGGATTTACGTTCGGGACGTTGTTGACTCTGATGTTCGTTTTCGTTCAGCTTGAAATTGCTTACCATATTCTGTAAATCAAGAGCCAGCCCGGAAAGATCCTGACAAGCTTTCGCTGATTGCTGCGACCCGTCTGACGCTTCTTTTACTAATTTGGCAATCTGCTCGATGTTATTGTTAATTTCTTCCGATGCACTCGATTGCTCAGTGGCGGCAGTGGCGATGTGAGTGATCATTTCCCCTACATGTTCCGACATGGAGATGATTTCTTTCAATGCATCGCCGGCTTGCGAAGTCGATTTCACGCCATCTTCCACCTGTTTAGTTCCGGCCTCCATCGCGGTTACGGCAGACTTGGTTTCATCCTGAATATTCTTGATCATTTGGGCGATTTCTTTGGTAGCCGTGGTCGTACGTTCGGCCAGCTTACGAACTTCATCGGCGACTACGGCAAACCCGCGGCCTTGTTCGCCGGCGCGCGCGGCTTCAATGGCGGCATTCAGCGCCAGTAAATTGGTCTGATCGGCAATGTCGTCGATCACGCCCGCTATCCGCCCGATCTGATCGGAGCTTTTTCCCAGTCCCTCCATTTTTTGGGCGGTGCTTTCGACGGAGGTTGCGATAACCCGCATCTTGCTCAGAGTATCTTCGACAATGCTTCCCCCTTTGCGCGCCGTCTCTGCAGCTTCGCGGGACGCATCCGCCGCTTTGTTGGAATTTTCAGATACTTGAAGTACGGTGGAAGACATTTCCTGCATGGCCGTAGCGACCTGATCGGTCTGGCCTTTCTGGATTTCAGCGCCCTGCGATTGCTGATTCGCTGCAGAGGAGATTTCTTCGCTGGCGCTCGCCACATGCTCGGCTGTCGATGCTATGGACTGGATCGTCTGCGACATTCCGTCAATGGCCTTGTTCAGCGCTTGTCCCATAACGCCGATCTCATCTGTTGAAGCGACTTCTACATGCTGGCGCAGGTCGCCTTCGGCAAGCGCTTGTAGCACATACATTGTTTTATTAAGGGGACCAAGAATACTCGCGCCAATTATGATGCCCAGGAGCGCGACAATAACTCCCGCGCCTATTGCAGTAATTATGAGAATCACTATTCGAGTGCTGACTGTGCTTCCCGCTTCCTTAACTTTGCTTGTAATCAGCTCTTGCGCTAGCTTTTCAGCTTCAGCGGTGGCTGCATAGTTAGCGTTTCCGACCTCTTGCATGGAGGCAAGTGCAGCCTCCGCTTTTTTCCTTTCCCCTTTTAGTGCCGCCGGAATCAATTCCTGTTCCATCTCCTGCAGATACGCCTCACCTGCCGGGCGCGCTTTTTGTACGAGCAAATCCTTAATTTGGCCGTCGGGGAGTAATTTCACATATTTATCGTTCGCATCTTTGTAATCCTGTTTCAACTGCTGAAATTTCGCGACACTCTGCTGCACTTTGTCGCGGTCGGTTTCCAGGATCATTTGTCGAGCGAGTAAGCGAAACTGCATGATGTTCAAAATGGGAGGGGTAAGATCGGCATCCAGATCAAAAACCGTTCGCATCTCGTTGTAGATGGGGCCGCCAATTTTAACTCTCTCGAGAGTTGTGTAAGACATGATGCCGAGAATCAGAAGGCCCAATACTGCAATACCCGTGAGTAAAAACAGCTTAGTTCTGAATTTGAGATTTTTCACGCGCTGGACCTTCCCTTCGTTTTGCCGCGAGACATTACGCTTTGCAGAAGAACTCCCGCGTAACATTCGCCTTACGGATAACTCTATCGACGGCAGGAATTTGGACTTTAATGGATGCGTACCATTGGTAGACGCGTTTGACCATTAGCGGGTCTTGATCCACGCATATAAATTGACGATGGCATAAGTTATACCGATATAGACCCGCTTATGTGGAGCATAGGATGTAACTCCGACATCGACCCCTGTGTCCAGGTACAGGCGGGATTGAACCTTGTAGTTGAATCCAATCATCATGGAGCTAAAAGCGGCGTTGTTGTGATTGAGAAGCGTGTAGCCGTATGGTTCCAAAACTAAATTGAAGCGTTGAGTTACTGTTAACCAGGAAGCCAGCGCGAACCCCGAATTGTGGTCGAACCCGGGTCTGAGTGTTCGGCCCGCCAGCAGCTCAATGAAATTGAAATCAAAGTGAAGGCGGCGTATATCTTTGCTCGCAAGAAACGAGAGGCTGTGATCCACATGGCCTGAACCTCCCAACGCTGCGCCCGCAGAAGGCATTTTCGCTGCATAGAACACGCCAAAACTTGGCGTCTTCTTCGTTTGTTTAGAAAGTTTATATCTCAACCCAAGCCATGTATCGCCGAAGCCGGTTCGGCTCCCACTCCCGTCAACTACATTCAAGAAGTCTCCTGAAGACCAATGGAAACCCAAATTGGGAGTCAGGCCGAAACGCAAACCACCGGAAAGATCGTCGCGAAGTGCTCCAACACCAGACCACTGCCGTTCCAACCCGTACTCAAGTTCAACTACGCCGCATTGTGTAGTGTCGGTTGCATTGGTGACTGTAGGGCGGCTCGGGATGGAACTGATACGTCCATTAAGGCAATTACTTTCGTTTGAATTTGCCACTTCCTGGGCATGCATCCAGATGCAAAGAAGCATAAAAAAAGAAGGCATACATAGAGAGATCCGAAGAATTCTCACTAACTTAGACCCAGATGACATCTCAGATTTTGGTAGGACCCAGGTGGGCGAACACATATCACTACATCGACAAATGTTTTAAAGGCTTGACGCTTCTGGATGTAACTCCTTGCATTTCACTTGTAGGAATACATGCGCGAAGCTCCACAAATAGAAAATCTAAGATTATTTTTATAAGCCTGTGATCGCTGGAAGTAAAAACTATCATTCAGGGGCGAATAAAGAGCTGAACAGATCCTGTTTCACTTAATTTGGTCCAGCGTTTACATAACATTTCGACATGCCACTTGAACACTGCCCTTGTTCTACATCGTCCGGGCAATAGGAGCAGTCGCATCGGAAGCTTACCGCGCCCTATACAGATCAAATTTTTCCTTTACTGAACGGCAGGCGCTCATTTGTATTACACTCAGCACGGCTCGGTCCGCTCCCAACAGACAGGTTCTTGCGTTGAGATGCGGATCGAGTGCAATTGCTGAATTCCATGAAATACATCCCACAACGCAAATGAGCTTAAAAGATATTGGTATTAAGGAGGGAATTTCCCTATGCGTATTCTTCGTAACCTTCTCGATGTTTTACTAATTACTGTCTTCGCAAGCTTGAGCTTTGCGCAAGAGAGTTCAGTAACTCATTTTCCCAAGTTGACTCCACAAAATAGCGGTACTTCGGAATTATTGATTGCAGTCAGTCCTGTGAATGCCCGAGTCGTTTGGGCAGCAGGGACGCACGGAACATTTGTTCTCACAACTGACGGCGGAAAGACCTGGAAGTCCGGTGTAGTAAAAGGCGCTAAAGGGCTGCAATTCCGGGATGTGCAGGGGGTAAGCGACAAAGTCGCGTATCTGCAATCGATTGGAAATTTTCCTTCAGATTTTCGCATCTACAAGACAGTCGATGGCGGCGCGACTTGGACCATGGAGTTCAAGAATCAGCTTGCGGGCGCATTCTATGACTGCTTCGCCTTCTGGGGTCCGGAGCGGGGAATTTCACATAGCGATTCGGTGAATGGAGTGTTCCCGGATATCCGCACCACCGACGGAACTACATGGCAGAGTATTAGCGGTAATATGCCGCCAGCATTGCCAGGTGAGGCTTCCTTCTCTTCGAGTGGTACTTGCATCACAACTCAGGGAACGGACAATGCCTGGATTGCAACTGGCGGCTCGACCATTGCCCGGATCCTAGCAACGACTGATGGGGGCGACACATGGGCTGCTTATAGTACTCCGATTGTGAGTTCGCCAAGTGCGGGCGCTTTTACGGTGGATTTCCGCGATGCTTCTACCGGACTGGTAGGTGGCGGCGACCTTGATCCGAGCGATCCAGACAATGCGCGGACGGCAATCTCGAACGATGGTGGAAAGACCTGGACGCTGACGAATGCGCCTCCGGTGACCGGAGCGATTTTCGGGCTCAGCTATGTGCGGAAGCTGGTTGGGAACTGTCTGGCACTATGCCAGGATACAACCCGCTATGCGGTGATCACTGCCGATACGGGTGGGGCGGCATGGACTCCCGATGAAGGCACAACGTGGTATGTGCTGCCGGGGATCACGGGTGGATGGGCGGTAGCATTTGCCAGCCCGAATGATGGATGGCTTGTTGGTACGGGAGGCCAGATTACAAAGATCAGCTTCTAACAGCTTCGAGAAGTGCGTTATACGCTAAGGTTCTGTTGTTCCCAAATGACAGCAGAAGTTAGCGGCAGGATTAAGGGAGCTAAAAAGCTCCCTCAAATCCTCCGCGACTTGATTTCCCATTCCAAGTTTTACTTGACTCCTATATCTGACCTGCTATGTTTGGGCACTTCCCAGGTAATCTCCAGGCCCAAATTCAAGGATGAAGGTGGACCCATGACCCTACGATCGGACTTCAAAATTCGAGCTCTCACTCCGGATACTCCTTCCATTGCCGTAGAAAAAGAGCCGCTTACCTCAGCGGTCGACTCGATTCTTATCGATCCAGGAACTGTCCATGGTCAACGAGCGGCCGAAGTGGATCGTGATCTTTTCATTGATGTAGACCGTATAGTCCGAAATCTGGAACATGACGATTCCGTTCCGCATCGTCGCCAAGTAGCTTTTCTGGTCACTCATGGGATGGGCCAGCAGGTGCCGTTCGAAACGTTGAGTATGCTTGGACAATCTCTAATCACGGAACACACAAAGAGGAGCTCGGCGTCCGAAGCGGGAGTGGATTCACGCGCAGACGTACGACGTGTGCGATTGACTTCGGCACCCGATGCTCCAGAACTATCTCGCGTTGAAATAACTTTCGGAAGCGAGAAGGGAGACAAACTGGATTTGCACCTCTATGAGAGCTACTGGGCACCATTCACTGAAGGCCAGATTTCTTTTCTCCAAACGGTGGCTTTCCTGTATTCAGCCGGCTGGAACGGTATCAAAACATGCATTTCATCAGCTAGGCGCAGGAGGGAAGCGGCCCAACAAGTATCTACCAGCGATCACACTCCCCGGCAGAAGCCCAAGATGCACCGAAATAGTCTCAGGCATTTTGATCGTTGGATATTTGGAGACTTCCATGACATGGCGATCAAGAGAAATACGTTACTGGAGCTAATTGCAATTGTGGTTTCCGTCTCGTTACTGCTAGCGCCGGCCTTATTGCTTTTCACGCCGCTCGGCGTATCGATAGGAAAATGGCTGTTTGATGGTTATGCAAATCATTATTTGAAATGGCCGCTGGTTGTCCAAATTGGAGTAGCGCTCGCTGCGTTCCTCGCCATGGTGTTGGCCTGGATCATTCGCTATTGTGTGGTCGAATATGTGGGAGACGTGGCAATCTATGTTTCTTCGTATAAAGTGAGCCGGTTTGATACTATTCGCAGCAAGATCCTTGAAGAGGTTTGCTCCGTTGCGCGGCAAATCTACTCGGCGGGAATTAGCGACGAGACACATCCCGCTTACGACAGCGTCGTGATTGTGGGCCACTCATTGGGATCAGTCATCAGCTACGACACCCTGAATTCTTCCATCAACTGGGATCAGGTCGAATGTGGCTCTAAGCGAAAAGTTGTGGAACGGACCACCCGCCTCATCACCTTCGGTTCCCCTTTAGACAAAACCGCTTTTCTATTCCGTACCCAGGTTAGTTCTGCTCGTAACCTAAGAGAGGCACTAGCTGCTCGGCAACAGCCTCTAATTCTTGATTATGAAAAATTCCGTCCACTGGATAGGTTTCGATGGATTAATATCCACGCCGCAGCGGACATCGTCAGTGGCCATTTGGATTATTACGATCTACCTCATGGACACAACGTAAGCGGGTTCAATCCTGTGCAGAACATCGTCGATCACGACGCTAGAATTCCGCTTCTTGCGCATGTCGAATATTGGGAGAACCCAACGCTGCACCATGTCCTGTATGAAGCAGCTCAAGTGGTTGTTCCCGTTTCTCAGTAGCGGAAATTACTTTGTCGTGGTCGACTCTTCCCTGGCTAGCTTGACCTTTGCCGATTCGAGTTCTCTCTGGACTTTGGCGACATCATCTGTGTCGACTTCTGCACCGACCGTCTTATTCCATTCTTGCAATGCGCGGTCCCAGTGGGTAACAGCTAATTTGAGATGGCCGGTTTTCTGGTAGAGATCGCCGAGGTGCTCCTGAACAGTTGGGTCAGCTCCCATGTGCTGAGAGGCCTTCGTTAGGTTATCTTCAGCCTGGTCGTATTTGCCGAGTTTGAAATAAACCCAACCCAGCGAATCGAGGTATGCGCTATTCGCTGGCTCAAGGTCGACAGCTTTCTTAATAAGGCTCAAGGCTTCGTCCAACTTCACCCCGCGATCCGCCAGCATGTAACCTAAATAGTTTAAAGTCATGGCGCTCTGAGGGTCGTTTGCCAGAATCTTACGAAAAGCCTCTTCCGCTTGATCGTTCTTCTTCTGCCGCTCATACATAGAACCGATCAGAAATTGAACGTACTCTTTATCATCTGGCTTGGTGGAGAGTTGCTCAGCCTTCTGGAGCGCTTCTTCGGCTTCGGGCCAACGCTTAAGACGGCTATACATTTGACCTAACGTGACATAAACTTCCCGATCTTCAGGAGTGCCTTTGAGTAAAGAACGTACCTGCTGAAGAGCTGGCTCCGATTGCCCCTGATCGGCAAGCTGTGAGGCATAGACCATCTTCAAACCGCGATCCTCGGGCAGCTTCTCCGTAGCTTCTTTCGCCGCGTCAGTCGCCTGTTGCCACTGCTTGGCTTCACGATAAGTGTCGATGATCTGTTGATATCCACGTACCGCATTGTCATCGCCTAAGCTCAACATCTTACGGAAGGTATCATTGGCGAGCTGGCTGTTTCCATTGTCGCGATATATAGTTCCCAGGCGCTCAAGAAAGACAGCGCGGTTATTCTTTTCATTCTGGCTATAACTGCTTTCGGGCTTTTCAGATTTTTTCAGAAGATCCTGGAGCACTGGGATTGCTTCGTCATAGCGTCCTTGCGCCTGATAGACGGCTGCGATGTTATAGGGAACTTCCAACGAGTCTGGCACCATGGATTGAGCTTTTTTAAGATTATCCAATGCCAGATCAAACTTGCCGCTCTTGCGATAAATTTCCGCCATGCTGATAAACGCTTCCGCGTCCTCAGGATTAGCGTCAGCAATAATCTTGTATTGCGTCAGTGCTGCATCGGTCTGCCCATCAAACATCAAATTTTGGGCAAGGCCGCGAATCGCGTCGAGATTATCCCGGTCAAGCGCAATGGCTTTCTTGTATGCATCGATAGCCTTCGCATAATTTTTTTGCTGTTCGTACGTGGATCCGAGAGCAGAATAAAGCTTCGCGGAACGGGCCGCATCGGGAACAGAACTTAAGGTCTGAGCTGCCCGTGTGCTATCACCTTCTTGATTGTAAAGAAGCGCTAAAGTGGTGATCGCCTCTTCTGAGTCCGGCTGCAGCTTAACAGTTAATTTATATTCAGCTTCGGCTTTTTGTAGATCATTATTGAGAGCATATAAACGGCCGAGCAGCAGATGATTGTCTGCGCTGTCGGGCTCAAGCTTGACTATTTGCTCATACTGTTCAATCGCTAACTTAAGAATATTATCCGTACCATTGCCGGCCTGCATGTCTCCCATGGAGCGGAGGTAAATGCGCCCAAGCAGTTTATGTGCCTCAAGATCATTCGGATTTGTTTTTAGTATGTCTTGCGCCTGGAGTACAGCATCGCGAATTCGGCCAGTTCTGAAATAGAGCTCCGCCAGCCCTGCCGTGAGGTATTCCGATGCCGGATCAGCATCAATTGCGAGGCGATATTCTGATATCGCTTTGCTGGCGAGATCGGCACGGTTCGAAACCGCGAACTGATCTTCATACATGTGAGCCAGCGTGTAATGATAATAAGCTGCAGCCCGGTCTGTTTTATGAACAGCTGTTTGCGTCGCGGCCTTTGAGTCGGACTGGCCTAAAGCTTGAACGAGAGGAGTTGTGACCACAAATATAAGAAAAGTAGAGTGCAAAATGATTTTCATCAAAGACCTTCGGGTTCCCCAAAGCATAGCGATTGGATGCCGAACCGCTGCCGACGGGTGCTCATAATATTGTAAACCTTAGTCAAGTAAAGCGGAGATTTAGGCTACACAGAGAGGGAAAACGGCTACTCGAAAGTACAATAACCCAAAGAAACTATTTAAATCTGCTCAGGCTACGAACTCGCTGTGATTTTCAAGTGGCTGCCAACGAGCTACCATGCATCCATCCGGAAAGACCCGTGCTTGATATTGAATCGCTATGCTACGTCCATCTTTTGAGAGAAGCACGAAAACGCCCTCCATCCCCCTTTGGGCCACATACTTCTCAAAAGCTTCTGGAACGCTTTCCCGGAGTTCGGGAGCGGTGATCTCATCGATAGACATGCGCAATAATTCAGCTCGCGAGTAGCCCAGCAATCTACAGACGCCATCCGTAACAGCCACATAACGGCGTTTGGTGTCAACGCAGGCTACATAATCTCCCGCCATCTCGGGATGGGAGTGAGAGTCGGCGTTGCGACAATCATGCGCGAAGGAAGATTCAATCTCTTGAGACAAAACTCGCAAATTTTGTTGAGCGTCACGAATTGCTTGGCGCTCTGGCGAGGACCCCGGTTCATTTATCAACTCTTTCAGTCGTTCCTGAATCGCAATAGTAGTGACTTCTAAACATGCGGCGAGTTTGACATGATCTAACTCGAGGAGCGCCGATTGATAAAGTTCAATCCACCTTAATTGCTGGCTTTCGTCTGGCATAATTTCGACTGGTTATCCTGACCGATTTACAGACGAGATTTTATCAAACCAAAAGCTCGTGAATAGTCTTATTAATGCCTGAAATGCCTGATGCCGGTAAAAATCATCGCTAATTCCAGCCGGTTGGCGGCGTCGATGACTTGCTGATCGTTAACCGATCCACCGGGCTGGATGATTGCGGTCGCGCCTACTTTTGCGATTTCCTCAACCCCATCTGCAAAGGGGAAAAATGCGTCCGAAGCTGCAACGGTCCCCTTTAACGGCAAGACTGCTTTCATTGCACCGATTCTGCAGGAATCTACCCGGCTCATTTGGCCAGCTCCCACTCCGACTGTCTGTCCATCGCGGGCGTAGAGAATTGCATTCGATTTGACGTGTTTGCATACTTTCCAGGCAAACAGGAGCGCGCGTTTTTCTTCTGGCGTTGGCTGACGTTCCGTTACTACCTTCAGATCGCTTTCTTCCAGTTTGCGTGTGTCAGCATCTTGCGCGAGAATCCCGCCCGAGACATTCTTCAATACCCATTTCTCTGGACTCGGCGTGACCTTCACCAGTCGCAGATTTCTCTTTGTTGCGAATCTTGCTTTGGCGGCATCATCGAAAGAGGGCGCCGCGATAACTTCCAGGAAGAGCTTTGCCATTTCTTCGGCGGTGACGCCATCAATTGGCCGATTCACGCCAATAACGCCTCCGAACGCTGAAACTGGATCGCATTCGAGGGCCTTTGTGTATGCCTCCACCAGAGTCTGGGCAGTAGCGGTTCCACACGGATTCGTGTGTTTGACGATGGCACATACAGGATCGGCAAATTCCTGCGCTAAATCCCAGGCAGCCTGCAAATCCACAATGTTGTTGTACGACAACTCTTTGCCCTGAAGTTGCCGCGCATTCGCTACGCCTACACCAGAACCGTCCGAATACATGGCTGCTTTTTGGTGAGGATTTTCGCCATAGCGGAGGTCCGTGATCTTGTTAAACGAGAGCCGGAGTGTTTGAGGGAATGTGTTGGATTGCTCTGGGCCGATTTGTCCGGCGTCAGTAATTCGCTCAAGAGTGGATGCAATTGCCGAGTCATAGGCTGCCGTCGTTGCAAATGCCTTTTGTGCCAAACGCCATTTGATGGCTAAGGAAAGAGATCCTCCAGATTGTTTCATTTCTTCGGCAATTGCCTGGTAATCCGCGGGAGAGGTGACGATAGCAACGTCCTGAAAGTTCTTCGCGGCTGAGCGGATCATCGACGGGCCGCCGATATCGATATTTTCAATCAGCTCTTCGAAGCGCACGTCAGATTTTGCAGCGGCCTTCTCGAATGCGTAAAGATTAACTACAACCATATCAATGGGCTGAATACCGTGTTCCGCAACTGCAGCGCGGTGGGCAGCGTTGTCTCGTCGATGGAGAATGCCTCCATGAACTTTTGGGTGTAGTGTCTTGACCCGGCCATCGAGCATTTCAGGGAAGCCGGTCAGGTCAGAGATGTCTTCGACGCGAATACCAGAATCGCGAAGCAACTTGGCTGTTCCACCCGTGGAGATGAGTTCTACATCCATGCTGGCGAGCTGTTGGGCGAATAGCACCAATCCGGTTTTGTCAGTGACGCTGAGAATGGCACGTTGAATTTTTGATTGCGGGTGGGACAATTCAGGCCTCAAGAAATGGATTGGTAACTAGAAATTCTATCAGGAGATCAGCCGTAGACGGCGCATCAGATCGAGTTTGGATGGTTTAAAATGATCCTGAAAGGCCACTCTAGCGAGCGGTCTACGCAACCTGGGCAGACAAATTTATTTTCGGATTTTAGTAGTTCAAATTTTTGCCCGAGCTTTTAACCGAACCTGCCCTTCCTGCATTTCTACCGTATATTCCACGGATTCACAGCCGTATTGCTGACGAATCTGATCCGTCTTCTTCTGGACGAAAGTGGTAAAGCTATCCATGTTGCCAGAGACAGGCTCTCCGGCTTTCTTTTTTGCTTCGGTCAAAGCGTAAAAGAGCTTTTCGACTTTATCGCGTTCGGCGCGAGCGTCGGAACACTGGACTGTAAGTGGTTGCGCTTCAGGAATTGGAGTTGCCATGCTGGAGCTAATGGATACAGAGACTCCGCCAGCAACTGCGGCGGCAGCTTGTGAGACTCCGTAGACCTTGTGTCCATGCTCGTGTTCGGTCGGTCTGACTCCTTGCACCGAGAGAATCGCGTCTTGTGGACGACGATATCCTTCCTCGCGAATACGGCCCTTCTTACGCCATAGGTCACTATAGACCGCATAGCGTTGTGCCATTTCGTTGTAACGAAACCGCTGGGAAAAACTCATTCGACCGCCGTCGCTGAATTTACGCAACAAGCTAAGCACCTTCCATTCGATATCGGTGGGCGGCTTTTTGGTAGGGTTGCTGAAGTAAACTTCGTATTCGATCTTCAGTCGTCTCAGCTGCGATTCCAGCACTGTTAGTTCTTCGTCGATCGTCACTCGAAAAATCTCCTGATAACAGTTTAGGAGTTCTGGTGTGACGAGAGGAGGTACCCGGTGGTCACGGGAGGGATAGAACGAAAGTCACTTTACTTGGAGCTCGACGCCATTTTTTTAACCATCGCCAAGACTAGTTTGCGGTCGCTGTCATTCAAACTTACGGAATAACGGCGAATTTGGCTTAGGAAACGAATCTCATCATCCGACAACTGCGGCAAGCCCTTCGAGCCGTTCGCATGCCCGGAGTCGTTGAAAAATTGTGATAGGGCAATCTCCATGGCTCCGGCAATCTTAGAAAGCGTGTCGAGAGAAGGAATGGTATGGCCATTTTCCACACGAGACAAATAGCAGCGCAAAAGACCAGTACGTTTTTCAATGTCCCCTTGTGACATACCTTTTTGCAACCGATAGTTCCTGATTGTTTCCCCGATGTTCATAGAAAAAACGGCCAACTGAAACCCCCGACGATGGACTGCATAGTAACCAGAGTAGTATCATCTGGCAAGAGAAAATTCATTGGACCTGAATTGTGTGAGTTGTACGCATGTTTGGAGGCATTAAATCGATATATGCCAGTCTCCCGGAATGTTTTCCCAAAGCTAAAATTCAGCTTCTTTAGTTCTTCAGAATGGTAGCTAGGAAGTTAACGGTGCGAGTCCACGCATCTGCTGCATCTGCCGCCCGATATCCAGTTTTGTTATTGGGATTTTCAAAAGCATGACCAGCATCAGGATAGATTTTTATATCTACTCTCTTGCCTTGCTGCTTTAGAGTTTGTGCAAATTTGTTCACATCGTCCTGCGTAATACCCTGATCTTGGCCGCCAAAATTACCTAAAACACTCGCATTAATTTTCTTAAGTGACTCCAGGTCAGTAGCTAGATGGCCATAATTAACTACATCCGCAGTCAGCGTTGGCTCTTGCAGGGCTACATCAAGGGAATACCCTCCACCCATGCACCAACCAATCGCTGCTGTGCGATCTTTTCTTACATTTGGCTGTGACTTGAGAAATTCAAATGCAGCGTGCAGGTCGCGTTTAGCGCGATCATCGGGAACGCCGCGCATGATTTCATGAGCGAGATCAGGTGTAGTTGCGACCTTACCTCTGTATAGGTCTATCGCGAGGGTGACATATCCTTGATCGGCCAGCTTTGAAGCTTGTTCTTTAATCCAGTCGTTCAACCCCCACCATTCATGTATGACGAGGATGCCCGGAAACGGTCCTTTGCTCTCAGGCGTGTAAAGAATGGCGTGAACTATGTCGTCCCCACTTTTGTAGGAAACGTCTTTTGAAGTTGCTGCCGAGGAGAAGATCGCACCCGTTGCCACGAAGAGAACAATGAAAGTGAAAGTCAGCAAGTTTTTCATAATAGTTTCGCGTTTCACCCTTTAACCTTAAAATCCAGTTCCGTATACATTGCGCCCTTCAATCGGATTTGCGATACGAAGAATCTCGCGAAAACCTGGACAAGTGCAATCCTAAGGCAGCCTTCATCAGTAGTTCAACCCAGTCCAGATGTACGCGTTGAACCGATCACTGAGCCTAATCAATAATTCTTTGGAAAGAGATTAGCTAGGCGGAACCCGAGGGCGGCTGTCCCTACGCGCACGGCTAAGAGTTGCTTGCGTGCTCGATTCCGGCTAAGACCCTGGCTTGGCGATAGTGCCGAACCTCCATCACAATTGCCGAAGCCAACACGATTGTTCCCACACAGATAGCGACTGGAGCCGCGACATGACGATAAGCCATTGCCATATTGGCAGGCACTCCCCGCAGGCGCGATCCAATTACGATCCCCAGGATCCCAAGGAACAAGCTGACTGCAAACGAGAGCAGCGTAGCAATGACCGTCGCCAGCACCACTCGGACTGGGATGAAGTACCAGCGAGGCTTGCGTGAAATTGTCTTGGTGGATGGCATTGTTATTCATTGTAACGCCATCAGAAACTGGGCGATTTGCGAAACTCGCGGCAATAGGGATAGAAATAAAAGGAAGCTTTTGACCGCAAAGATCGCGAAAACTACGCAAAGTACGCCAAGATAATCACGATGAGAATCCCTCGGCAGGCATAGCAAAAGCTACTTTGGTCTGGCGAGCGACGCTGGGTGCGCTAGAATATGTAGATGTCGCAAGCTGCACCTCCACTTACGCGCCCCCCGGCGGAGGTTGTTCGTCAGACGCCTGTCTCACAGGCGCCGAATGGCATCTGTTACGCCGTCTCGGGCGAGATGACCGTTACCGCTCCCGATCTTGAACGTATGGTTGCCGCCGTTCCCGACGCCGCTGCTCATGCACTAGAACGGAAGGCCTATTATTTTGTCCCTCTTACGGTCAATCAGGGTGAGGACACGGTAATCGCCGATCGCTACGATGTTGCTCTGAGTGACAATGCCGTTTGCCATCGCAATCTTGAACTGGGCGGCTCGCAGTGCATATTTATCTCGACTCGCCTGATGGATGATAAGTTTTCGGTAGCTTTCGAGTTTTATATAAATGTTGGACATGCCGTGGTCGAGAAGGCAGGAGTATCGAGGGATTTCGCGGATCTGGTCTGGAAACAAGCGGAAGGAAATGTGCGCGGCGAGACTTCGCTCGATGCGTGGGAGGCGCGCAAGCTGGCAACTGGCTCAGGACCGGACACGGAAAAGTATAAGAACGAATACCTGGCGGCTGCCTTTTCGGACTCAATCTCGATTTATCTGCTTTCGCTGTTTATAGACGTGGATTATTACGATCTGCGGGAACGGGATTACCCATTGCTGGCCCCATCAGCAATGGCTGAGAGGTTAAGAAAAGTGGCGGAGCTATTCCCGGCGAATCCCGGGTACGAATTCGCGATTTACTTCAAACGAAAAAGTTAGAGGTTTACTTCGCTACACCCTCGATCGCGGGAGTGAGTCACAGCCCTGTCTTGCAGCGAAGGCGCTGCTTTCGTTCACGAAAGACAACGGCGAGTCGAAGCATCCCTATGTTTGCGAGATTGCCCGGGCATAGGGATTCCTCGCAAATTACGCTCGGGTGACTGCTTTGGCATCGCTGTCTCAATAACCCGCCGCTGTTTACGACGATGCGTTAGCTGTTTTTTCAAGCGTCAGGCGCTTCTATTTGAAAAATTCAGCCATGTTCGCCGCGTTTTTTGCATTTCCCGGATAAGTCTTCACTCCCAAACCTTGGAGCATCAGACGCAGCGTATTTTGGTGCTGATAGAACGCTGTGGATTTATAACCCGGCTTGGAAAACTGCGGGCTAATTGCCACCCAAGCGACGCGTCCCCCGCCGTGTGTATTGTCTGATCCGGATTCGTCGAAGACTATTATCAACAGTCCCCCATTTTTAAAACTCGCACTCTGAATAAGCGGTCCGATATTGTTCTTAAACCAGCCGTCGGCGGTGCCGAGGGAACAATCGTGCGCATCATTGCAAAGATTCGGAGTGATGAACGAATATTCGGGAAAGCTGTTATTTGCAAGGTCAGTTTTAAACTGTGCGAATGGCACCAGGTTGAGCTTTTCTGAGCTGTTGACCACGTCCGAGAAAAACGAAAGGGGGCAGTGTTTACGGGCATATTTGTTTACGTTGGGAGTGATATAACCCGCATACGGCAAGTCTTCTTCATATGCCTTCCAGGTTTTGCCGGCGTTCAGTAAATGACGAACCACGTTGTCCGCGGTTACCGTTTGGTTGAAGTTGTCATTGTTGGTAATTGTGGCTCCAGTAGTGAGATTGAAGTAATTGCCAATCGAAGGATGTGTATTGGCGTAATAGTGCGTCGCCAGGCCGTATTGCTTAATCAGGCTGTTCAGATATGGCATGGAAGAATTGCCAACCACCGATGAGTAGTTGCTGTTCTCCTCCACCACGACGAATACGTGGTTAAAAATGGGCAATGTCTGGGCCGACAACAAGCGTGGCAGCATCGATACTATTAGAGCGAAAAGAAAAGTTATTCGGGGAATGCGCATGGTTGTTCTCCATCAATGTTTGGTTTGCGCGTACCGGACTATTTAATGGGATTTCGGTGGCAAAGTGTTTGAACCTTGCCCTTTCGTGTTTTTGAGGGATTTCTGTTTACAATCGTTTCGCATGCTCGTTACCGTCCGATCCTTCGCAAAAATCAACCTTGGCCTCGCCATTGGTCCTTCCCGGCCTGACGGATTTCACGAACTGCGCACTGTTTATCAGACCATCGCACTGCACGACATCCTTCGGGTGCACGTAGTTCATGGTACTGGCATTGAGATCCGCTGCGAGGATCCCCGCGTTCCCGGAGATCAGTCCAACACTTGTTACCGGATTGCCGAGCGAACGATGTTGGCTCTCAAAGCTCGCGGACGGGTGATCATCGAAATTGAAAAAAGGCTTCCGGTACAAGGCGGGTTGGGCGGGGCTTCGGGGAACGCTGTCGCGACTCTTCTTGCACTCGAGCTTGCTTTGAAGAAAAAGCTTGGCACAGAGCAAAGGCTAATAATCGCAGCCGAGATTGGGTCGGACTTGCCTCTATTCCTGATCGGGGGAACGGTCTTAGGGGTGGGACGAGGCGAGGAGGTTTATCCTATGCCGGATTTGCCATCGGTTCCGTGCGTGATAGCTTTGCCAGACATAGGAGTGTCGACTCCGCAAGCGTTTGCTGATTGGGATTCATTGTGTGGCGCGGGCGCCCTCGCCCGCGAAAGGCGGGCACTCGAAAAAAAGCGGGCCGAGCGAGGCTCGGCTTGGACGGGCGTGGGCGCCCGTCCCTACACAAGCAGCGTTAAGGCGAATACGAATCCCTACACAAGCAAAGCCGAGGCGGGTACAAGTGCCCGTCCCCACACGATTCATGCTGAAACGGGCCAGGGCGCCCGTCACTCCATCGAAAAAGAAACAGATAAATTGACGCCCGCTTCTCCCTCCGATAGAATGAATGAGCTTGGCCAAAGGCTTTCTGCGTGGTTGAGCGGTTCATCCGGTGTCCCTGTGAGCAAAGGCAGGGGCCGGGCCGAGACTCCGCTTCTCGACCTTGTCCGTACCGGGATCGAAAACGACTTCGAGCAGGTCGTCTTTCCTAAGTATCCCGAATTGCGAGAGGTTAAGAGCGAATTGCAACGAGCAGGAGCGTTTTACGCCTCGCTCTCCGGTTCTGGATCTTCGCTCTACGGGTTATTTGAGTCCAAGGCAGTTGCCGAAAAGGCTGTCGGCAGGCTGGCAAAGCGCGGCATACCATCGGTTGTCACGACGACATTGACACGCAGGCAGTACTGGAAAAAGTTTCTAGTTTCCGGGTCTTAAGATTCGAGTGGGTTTCGAGTAAACTGTGGGCCGCTTAGAATATGCAAGCGGATTACTGGGCCGTCGACTAATGGTAGGTCAAGTGCCTTTGACGCACTTTGTCTAGGTTCGAATCCTAGCGGCCCAGCCAGAAAAACAGGCTTCGGGCGCCAGGTTTCCGGTGCCTTGCCAAAGAGATTAGGTTACAAAGCTAGGAGCTAACAGCTAAGAGCTCATTGCCAAGGAGCTAGAAGCTATATGGCCACTCTTGCGACAGCGACGGAAAAAAAGGTAATCGTGAACCCCGACGAAAAGACCGACCGGAAGCCTCAGCGAGCGCGGGTTGACGATAAGTTTAAGATTTTTTGCGGTACGGCAAACGAAGCCTTGGCCGATGAGGTCTGCGCGTTTCTTGGCATGACTCGCGGCCAATCGCAGGTGACTCGCTTTAAAGACGGCGAAGTCTACATGCAGATCCAAGAGAACGTGCGCGGGGCGGATGTTTTCGTAATCCAGCCGACGTGCCGCCCTGTAGATGAGCATTTGATGGAGCTGCTGTTGATGATGGACGCGCTGAAGCGCGCATCGGCGCGGCGTATAACGGCAGTGATTCCGTACTTTGGATATGCGCGGCAAGATCGTAAGGATAAGCCGCGAGTTCCGATTTCTTCGAAGCTGGTGGCGGATCTGCTAACGACTGCCGGCGCGGATCGGGCTTTGATTGTTGATTTACACGCGCCGCAGTTGCAGGGATTTTTTAATATTCCGGTAGATCACTTGTTTGCTTCGCCGGTACTGGTCGATCACTTTAAGCGATTGAACCTGCCGAATTTGACTGTGGTTTCGCCGGATGCAGGCGGCGTGGAGCGGGCAAGGTTTTTTGCCAAGAAGATGGACGCTGCACTCGCCATCATGGACAAACGCCGCGTGGAAGTAAACGTCGCCGAGATTATGCACGTGATCGGTGACGTCGAAGGACGTACTTGTTTAGTGATCGACGATCTGATTGATACAGCAGGAACGCTGGTAAAGACTGCGGCTGCACTGATGGAAAACGGCGCTAGTGAAGTTTACGCTTGCTGTTCGCATCCGGTGCTGTCGGGTCCGGCGGTCGAGAATATTTCGAAGTCTTGCATTAAGGAAGTGATTGTCACCAACACGATTCCGCTGAACGAAGAAGCGAAAGCGGAGCCCAAGATTAAAGTGCTTTCCATCGCTGGGTTGATCGGACGCGCAATCCAGTCGATTCACGAAGAGACGTCTGTGAGTAAATTGTTTTTATAAATAGGAATCTAATTATGGCAACTGCAACAACTGAAAAATCCGCTCCCGACAAGAATTTGCTTGAAGCGCAACCCCGGCCAGCCGGCAATAAGAATGCCGCGCGCCGCGTGCGTGTGAGCGGGAAAATTCCCGGCATCCTCTATGGCGCTGGCAAAGACTCGCTTCCATTGAGCCTCGATCCGCGGCAAGTTACGCGCATTCTGCATTCGCAAAGCGGTCACAATACGATTTTCGATCTGGCCGTCGATGGCGGCGAACGCGCCAAGGCCATGATCGTCGATTGGCAATATGAGCCGATTAAAGGCGCGCTGTTGCACATCGACCTCAAGCGCATCGCGATGGACAAGACACTGGTTGTCAATGTTCCTATTGTGCTGAAGGGTGAAGCCATTGGAGTGAAACAGTTTGGCGGCATCCTCGAATTGCTTTTGCGTGAAATTGAAATCGAGTGCTTACCTGGTGATATTCCAAGAGCGATTGAAGCGGATGTCAGCGAACTGGTTTTTGGAAAAGTGCTGCGCGTTTCTGATCTCGCTCACGACGGCAAGTTGAAGTTCTTGACTGACGAAAATCAGCCCGTGGCGCACGTAATCACGATCAAGGAAGAAGTTGCGGCGACTCCGGAAGCTGTGGCTGCTGAAGTCGGAACAACGCCAGCGGAACCCGAGGTCATCAAGAAGGGCAAGCAAGAAGCTGAAGGTGAAGAGAAGGCCGAGAAGAAAGAAAAGAAATAATTTTTGGCGGATGTTTAAGTCGGTCATGGTCCTGAAAGTGGTGAAGGAACTAGGGCGTGAAATTGATCGTAGGCCTGGGAAATCCGGGAGAACAATATCAGCTCACGCCTCACAACCTGGGGTTTCTTGCCGTCGATCACATTGCAACCGGATGTGGAGTGGTGGTGAAAAACCGTCAGTGCAGGGCACTGACAGCACGCATAGTGATTGGTTCAGAGCCGGTGATTTTAGCCAAGCCGGAAACGTTCATGAACCTAAGTGGTATTTCAGTACGAGAGCTACTCGATGAGCATCAACTCAAGCCAGAAACCGACTTGATTGTGGTTCACGATGAATTGGATTTCCCTCTAGGGACGGTTCGGATTCATCAACGGCGCAGTTCGGCTGGAAATAATGGGATTGAGTCCATTATCGGAGCACTGGGCACGCAGGATTTTGTACGGGTTCGGTTGGGAGTTGCACCAGATTACAAAGTGAAAGATGGCGCGGACTATGTACTAACGCCATTTCGCAAGTCGCAGTTCAAGATAATCGACGAAGTGCTCGACAAAACTGCGGATGCGGTGAAGGCGATTTTGGCGGAAGGTCCGGCAGCGGCGATGAACCGCTTTAACCGGAAAGAAACAGAAGAAGTTTAGCTGCGGGATCCAGGGAAGGACCTGGATTGATCCGCACGCGAATGGAGAATTAATAAATGAATCGTACTTATGAACTGATGTTCATTGTCCGTCCGGATATGACGGAAGAGGATCAGGACAAACTGATTTCTACTTTGGAAACTGCTGTGACTACTTCGGGCGGCGCAGTGAAGAGCGTTGAGAAGATGGGTAAGCGCCGTCTCGCTTATGTGGTCCGCAGATTTCATGATGGCCTCTACATTCTGCTCACAGTCGAGGGCAGCGGTGGTTTGATTCACGAGCTCGAGCGTCGTTTGAGGGTGACGGAACAGGTCATTAAATTTCTAACTGTTCGCATTGACGAGGAACAGAAGCGCCTCGACAAGCTGAAAGCGATTAAAGAAGCGAAGCGAAAAGCCGCTACGCCTGCGGTCCCGGCCGAAGAACCAGCCGCGGAAGCACCGGCAGCAACGGTATAAGAACCGTCGCTAGTCCTTGGCTGTTGGTCGTTCGCAGTATCAGGGATGCGGACGATGCAAGCTCAGGGATTTTAAGGCCAACGACTGGCGACTAACGACAGATTTTAGATTTTAAGGAGCATCATGGCTGACGAAACTAGATCAACAGCAGCACCCAGTGAGCATTCTTCCGGTGGAGACCGCAGTGGCGAACGCCGTCCACCGCGCCCGGCTGGAGGCGGACGAGAAGGCGGCGGACGCAAGTTTTTCCGCCGCAAAAAAGTTTGTAAATTTTGCGTCGAGAAAATTGCAGTAATCAATTACAAGGATGTACGTCTGCTCGCAGGCTTTGTGGCTGAGAGTGGCAAGATCGTGCCGCGCCGTCTGACTGGCGTTTGCACGCCCCACCAGCGGCGTTTGTCGCTGGCTATCAAGCAGGCCCGCAATATCGCCCTGCTGCCATTTGCTGGACGCGCATCGTAAAAATCAGTTGTAGGTCGTTGGTCGTCGGCGAACGACCTACGACGAACGACCAACGACATACTTAGGGAGTCATCGCATGGAAGTCATCTTAAAAGAAGATATATCGACGCTGGGCTCACGCGGCGACGTGGTCAAAGTTGCCGAAGGATATGGCCGTAATTACCTGCTGCCACGGAAGCTTGCGATTGAAGCGTCGAAAGGCAATAAATCTGTTATTGAGCAGATGAAGGCTGCCGCAGTGCGCCGCTCCGCCAAGGAAAAATCGGGCGCAGAAGAGCTCGCCAAGCAGTTCGACGGAGTTGCGCTCACGTTCCAGCGCCGCTCGGGCGAGCACGATCACCTATTCGGATCAGTTACGTCCGGTGACATCGCCGACGCGCTGGCTAAAAAGGGCTTCGAGCTCGATCGCCGCAAGATCCAGCTCCACGAACCGCTGAAATCTTTGGGCGAGTTTGCGGTTCCAGTCAAGTTGCATAAAGATGTGACCACGCACGTAAAGGTGATTATTGAGAAGGAAGCCGTCGAGTAGTAGATAAATGTTTGTTTCAAGGCAAAAGGCACAGTTTCCGGCTGTGCCTTTTTGTTTGAGTCGCGAATCCCGATCAATCCGCGATCATGTCTCTTCTAGACAACTAATTTTTGATGGGTCAACTTAATGACAGGAAGGCAATGTCTTTGCGTACTCGATTTCAACATCCTTTCGTCTCTTGCCAAACTCATCCACAACCTGTAGTTTCCACTGATGTTCTGTTTCAAGCTTGCGAGGTAACTCAACTTCTAGTTCGTAAAAACTTATAATTTTGTCATAGGTACGCTGGAGTGATGCACTTAACTGCTTGACATGGCCTCGGCCACGATATTGACTCAGCCCCGCATCTATGACCACTCCCCCGGTGACCTCTGTCAAATGTCTGATGTAAGAGTGCCCTAAGAGCTCTTCCTCCGTAGGGAAGGCATAACCGGATAGAACGAAAGAGAATAGACGGATATTCTTAGACAAGAGTTCCCGCTCCACCTCTCTTTCGGTAGACCTACTTTGATTGTCACCGCCGTCAGTGATTATATAGACAGCATCGCCGGGCTCTGGATTGTGGAATAGACTTGTCGAGTACATCAAAGAGTCCAGAAGAGCGGTCTGTCCTCTCCCATCCAGCAAGTTTGTGAGTCTCTGCAATACTTCCTTAGGCGTACGGTCGAAGCCAAGGGTGTCAAGGATGTGATCGGAAAACAAGACTAGAGCTATATGTGGGTTCTTGAAGCGGCTACAAAGTTACCCGCTAATAATTGAGCAGTGTCCAGACTATGATTGGATCGGTTTACACTTCCGCTCAGGTCCAGTAGCAATACGATGCGGGGATCATGTTGCACTTGGTCAGAAAGAACCTTTAGGGGTTGGCCGCTGAACACTCCACGGAAAGAGGCTGGCTGGAGCCCATA